>JAAUXU010060114.1_pt1 | contig 15254 bp, 18 predicted proteins | sample 7278151 | NCBI WGS metagenome assembly JAAUXU01 (sample SAMN14350113, study PRJNA611818) | marine sediment metagenome | isolation source: surface marine sediment (1.8m) | place: French Polynesia: Moorea | collected 2018-08 | reverse complement strand
CACGAGACTGACATCTACGATGCCTGGACTGGGAGAGCGGAGGCCAACGACCACTTCTACATGATGGACAGGACGGGGATCGAGGTTAAAGGGCAGGATTGAGGCTAGAAATTGATCAGTATTGAGCTCAGATCCAGTTCTCCAATCGATCATTTCATGTTCATGTCCATGTCCATACCATCTAAGTTACTCTTAAGGTCACGCTGATTCAATTTCAGAAGCAGATGCCAATTACACTTCTATTAATACTGTAAGAACGGGTGCATTCTTTAGTGTGTAAATTTAATCTTAAGTTCAGTCACTCACTCGAGCTCCGCGGCACGTAACCTTAAGGTCTAACGTAAGCGTACTTAGCTCTAGTTCTTGAGCACTTTGTCCGGGTTGCTTACGTTGATTAGTCTCGTACGGACAAGGAGGAAGAAGAAGACGCTTGTCTGTGCGTGCGCTCGAGTAGGAACGTGAGTAAGGACATCCTCGACATTGCCGATGATGAATTTCGTCGACCTGGATGATGCCCGTGACTTCTCTGCAACACTCAGAACGACCATCCAGACAACGATCCAGACGACACTGGCGACGTTGCAACGCTTACAGCAGCACGCAATGAACAGTGGAGGCAAATCTTTGTTCAAGAGCACCAGGTGTCAGTGACAGCGACGCCAGCCCTCGAAGTAGCCGCCGTCTGCCCGTACAACAAGCTCGACATGACTTCACAAATGCTGGCAAGCCTGCAGCACCTTGTCCTCAGTGAAGACGTCACTCTTGAAACTAATGTCCTGACACAATGTTGATATTTTCCTCCAGAACGCACAAGTTTCGCTGGCCTCTGGGTCCAATGGGACCCATCACAGTGGGTCCAATGTTGTGAAGTCCAGTGGCTTGAAGTCAGAGGGATCGTTGGATCAGCCAAGCAATGCTCCTCTCATCTCAGTCATGCACTGAGATATGGCTGCGTGCCAGGTATTATTGCTAATTAATTGAAGACCTTAATCAGCATATTCCGGATGGAATCGGCCATCCTCCTGCCTCCAGACTATATGAGTAGCTCCGGACTGAGGAATCGCCTGATCTGGGCGTCGGAGAGCGCTCCAGCCTTCCTGGAATCAGATGCAGAGCTTCATTCAAGAATCCTCTAGAGCAGGTGGCTCCGCTTGTCGCAGACACTGTATCGCTCGACCGTGGCGACCAGAGCATCGAAGTTCTCGTTCTCGCCCTTGCGAACGTCCTTCTTCTCAGCGCCTCACGCTGACGCTTCTTTGGCAGAACACTAATTTCGTGGCTGCATCTTCTGGAAAGCCGTTCCAGCCGGGCCTGTGCCTTTGATGCCAGCATCACCTGCGACAGTGACCCCGAGGGAGTGAAGGTGAAGAAGGATGTGCCCAAGATGTCCGGAGATGTGCCCAACGTCTGCGTGGGGAGACTGATTGATCCGTCTTTGAAGGAGCTTTGGAACGCTTGATCGCCGTGTTGCACCGTCGTGCTACCCCGGACTGATCCCCCCCCCCCGGCTCCGGAGGGTGCACGACGACGCTTCAACACGGCCACGACGGCCCTGCTCTCTGACGGCACGCAGACACGTCAGCATGGCGACTCCAAGAGTGACTCCACAGCCAAGGACTTCGCAGCCTCAATTACTCATCGCTTTCTTATTGCGTGAATTAAAGTGTAGTGAAATCTGGCTGTCATCCACACTCGTAGTGACTGCCGAGGTCAAGACTCTCGCAGCGCCTCCTCCAGATTGTCGAGGCTGTCACTCGTATTAACTGTCGAGCATCGTAGCAACTTCTTCGGCCTGTGGAGACTCGTCCAGGTCGTCGACGTCAATGCGTTTAATCTTGGCCGTGTCACTCTGTCGCTCTCTTTTTGTAACTTTACAGAATCAAGCAACCTCTCACCCCCACACAGGTTTTTTTTTGCATACTTGTGCATGGCGCCGGAGGGGGGGGGATTCCCCCATGCAATTTTTAGGGAATTTCCTCTCAATCTTTCCACTGGAACAGGCAAATTTGAAGGCTTGACACCCTCCCCCCTCACCTTTTGAGCGCTCTATCACCAAAATGGGCAGCCTCAGCATTGAACCTCTGTACTCAACATTGTCCCTTAGCATGAAATGTCCACATTTGACATGAAAATCCGCCCTCAGCACGTGTCGGAAGAGCATTCCTGCCCGCGGCGGTTCCTGACTCAGTCCATAGGCCTGTTGCAATGTCCGCTTTTCCTTGACCTGTTCCATCCAAGACGGTGGTGGCAACGTTGAAAAGACTTGCTGAAAAGGAGCGTTGTGTGCGTTGTCTTTGAGTGCAGACTGCGAAAAAGGCTATAAGTCATGTTATTCTGCACAGAGGTGCGAGAAGAGTCGAATTTGTCAACTATCGGCTGAGTGTGTGTGACACGTCTTGAAGTGACGGACGTTTTGGAGTGACTGCATAACGAAACGAAGAGCAAAAAAAGTTACACAGATGTTTTACACCAGCTCCAGATAGCTTCTTCTTTTGTGGTCAACACTCATCTCAGTGACTCACGCATTCTTCTCGCACCTGGCGTGTGAAGACGTTAGAGAGGGTGAAGCCTCCTCCTCGTGCAGCGACTCCATGGACCTTATCAAGACTTCATGGCCATATTTGGGGGGGTGGCAGCAGGAGGAGGAGGAGGAGGAGAACAATTGCTCACTGTAAGAGAAAAACTGAATTCACGACCTGTGCGAGGATTCTTCATTGCAGATTATTCCCTCCCAAACGTGCAAAAAAATCTGCACAAAGAATTAGACAAAGTGGTCGTTTCTTTCGAACGCTTCATGCTGAGCTCGTGTTTACCTACAAGTGTTCCTAAAACAACAGAACACAAGATACTGTGGGGAATAACGCGAGCTGTTCTCTCTCGCTTTCATCGCACTGCTGACCGATGCTGGAGGAGCGCCCGAGTCTCACCTGATGGCGGCCGGCCACGTGCGCCAGGTTGCACGTGATCTGGGTGGAGATTTTCCACCTTTTTGGATATGACCAAAGAGCTCAAACTTCTGCCCTCAGGTTACCTAGCCTTAGGTACTTTAAAGCAAAGCTTCTCTCCTCGGCCAGGCCAGATTATAACACGTACAAAACTAGAGCTAAAAGGAGAATCAAGCAAGTATCGACTTTTCCTCCTCTCCTGGGGGAATTTGACCCACTTTTGGGGGCACCCCTTGTGTGTATGCGAGATCGCAGACGCAGATAAATAGATTCCTCATAATTTCTACGTCGCAACTGTTGGTTAAGAGTTTTGCTGACGAATTTCTGCAGGGCCTGAGCGACGATGACGCCTTTGAGTAGGCCTGAAAGAGCTTGAAAGTGGGATTTGGGGTGGCATTTTTGAATGAATAAAGGCCAGCAACACGCAAAGGCGGTCGTTTAACGCCCGGCGGAGGGAGGGAAGAAGACATTTGAGGGCCATATATTTCTTCAAAACGATAAATTTCACGCCAGGTTTTTCATGCAGAAGAGGAATAATGAATCCTCGAGATAGGCTTGTTCTTGTTTTGTCTCTCTCTCCCCCTTGTCTTTCTTTCTCCAAAGATTATCCCCGTTTATTTTCTTCATGAGAGAGAGAGAGAGTGAGTAAAAAAGCTCCTGCTCACCTCTGCTCACTGACAATATCTCCCGCTGGGTGAATAAGTTGTTCGAAAACAGTTCGGGATAAAAGTGTCCCAGTTTTTCTGCTCTGGCCAGGCTTTTTGGCTTGGTAATCGATGTTTAAGCCAAGGATTTCTGCAGGGGTTTTGCACAGTCGAAGCCCGGTTAACTGCTGAACCATCTGCTCCTCTCTCCGGGACTGTTAAGACTACTGTTTTTTCACCCTCTCCTACTCTATCTCTCGGACCCCTCCGGAGAGCAGCTGATTTTGCGCCCAAAAATTGAAGCTCATCTCTTTGACATTCACGACAGGCTTCTCGCACCTATACTGGCGGGGTGGCTTCAATGTGCTTTACATATGTGGCTAACTTTTTGGGGGGCACGCAAGCTTGCGGGTTTTTTTTTTTTGGGGGGGGGGGGGTTCCTAGGTACGAGAGCAGCGAGAGCGAGGGTGATTTCTTGGGGTGAAGAGCGCAACATTTTTTTTTTCTGCGTCTTCAGTCTGAGCGCGCACGCTCTGAGGGGAGAAGAAGAAGAAGAAGAATCAGGTGTAGTCTCAGTCGCTCAGGTCCGCGAACGGGCGCAAGAACATGTGCTACACAACGACTACTGCACAGGGTGAGTGGAAAGTCGCTTCTGAAAAGGTGGGGGAGGCGGTTGAAGTCGCTGGTGTTGTTGAGGTCGTTGTTGGAGTTCCATCGGGAATCAGCCACGGGGTGAACACCTGAGCTACCACTTCTGCATGAGCATTTGCACACTTTTCGTCAGCGGCTCCCGGGTGTTTGTCAACTACGAGGTCGGGTTCTCGGTGGAATCTCTGGATCTCATCTCATTGCATCGCCAAACGATGACCTCAGCTACAGCAGAGACAAGCGCACACCAGACTTCACTATTGTAAGTCTCGACTCGACTTTCCATTTGCTCTGTGCATTCACTCTGGCAGTGACGCTGACTGCGACCAAGTGTTGAGCAATCATTCAATGTAGGTCCACAACATTGGCGTGAAGATCTTTGTTCTGAGTAGGTAGTCCAAGTCTGAGATTGCAATACTGCTGACCCACACAGTAAGTGAGTCTTGGAGTTTTCCTCAGTTTGACACAGAGCGTAATTCATGATACTTCTTCCATAGACATGATTGATGTCAGTGTCCATACTTAGTGCTTGACCGAGAAGGATGCTGAACTCGTGTCCTGAGGCTGGACTGGACAGAGAGGCAGAAGCGAGGCCGCTTTAGTGAACTTCTGTGATATCAGACTCTAAGAATGCAGCACAGACAGGGTTTAGTGTTCGAAGAAGGATCGGCCCTTCTCTGTCCCTCAAAGGCCGATTCGCCAGTGCAAGTGCAAGAGGAGAATCCCCTGCAGAGACCAAGGCCACCAGAAAGGACGGACTCGGCCAGGAGGCCTTACTTTACCAAAAATGAAGATACCTACAGGTTGACAATTGGCAGTGAGACATCGGGCATTGAATTGGTCATTGAAGTATTTCTCTGCAAATACTTCAATTTACAGTTAAAGGTGTGCAGTGGTGTCCATGTCTCACAGCCAATTGTGCCGTCAGTTTGGATCCTTGGACGCCGCCGCACAAGAGAGCTTCCATCCTCGTGGCCAGGAGCATGCAAAAGTCCAGGCCCAACCCTGCTTATGTCATAAGCGGCGGCGGCAGATCTTCTTGCTCTCGCGTCTTCTTCTGCTACATTTTGCCACTGCTGCTCCTCGCCGGCTTCCTCCTGGCGGCCTCCAACGCCTTCACCTACTTCCACACGAAACAGGTAGCGGACGGGACTGCTTTAGCTAATGTTGCCATCGCAAAGGAAGCGTATTCAAGTCTCGTGTGTGTGACTTTGCTGCTCTTTGCATCCATCAACTTAGTTCTTGACTTTTGCTCCCTTCTAGGAGATTCAACACAAGCTCGATGCTGCTCAGCAGGAGTTGATCGAGCAGAGAAATCGCGACGGAGGCGTCTTCATCTCCCTCGACAAGAAGGACGAGTACGAGAGAAAGATCGTGGAGTTGGACCAGCTCAAGGAGGAGTACAGGGATCTCTCGGTGAGTGAGAAAGTCCGCTGTACAGAAGGACAGGTCGTTCTGCTTGGCCCGGCCCTCCCCGACCCGGTCCGGCGCGGCCCTCGCCTGCCTGGGGCAGATAAGCATCTCGAGAGTTGCAAATCTCACTGGCAAAAGATCTTGCAAATTTCTTCTCTTTCATGTTCTAGCTGAAGAATGAGTTCATTTAAAGTCAGCATACTTTCTGTACACGTAGGTAGCACTTGCTGCTGCCCACGCTCACTCCATCCAATAATAGATTCTTAGGCAACATCTGTACGGTAATTAATTATCTCAAGGAGCTATAGCTATGTGGTCCCTCGCCAGAGCTCTCGAAGCCTAATTAGACGAGCCTTGCAAATTAACTGTCCAGCATACTTAAGTCGGAATTTAAATCGCCATTCCTTCTACTCCAGGTCGTCGGTGATATTTATCTTGTTTATATTCTCCTCTTTTTTTTTCCCACTGCAAAATTTTAGCAACTTTTTAGACTCGACTGTCTCAGTTGAGCACGTCAAATCACTGCTTCGTCTGTCAAATCTGTCCCTGTACTGGGTGGCCTCAAAAAGTTGCTCTTTTTTTGCTCTGACACCTGCAATAATTTGCGTCAATCTTCTTTCTCCCTCTCTCATTCTTTCTCTCCTTACTTTCTACTCCTTCGCCATCAGTTCAAGAAAAATAAGCAGCGAATTCATCTGACCACACACAGAAAGCTGAAATAATTGGGGTGAGTGACGAGAGATAAATGAAAGAAGGAAGGTGAAACATCTTAAACAGAGGGATTAACGCAGCTAAACCTTGAGGAATGGATCCAGTCGCAGTTGCTGGAGATTTCGCATTCTCTCTTCCAGACCCTCCTGGACGTGAAAAGCAGTGAGAATGAGAAGCTCAACGAAGATCTTACCGAGACTATCAGGGAGCTGGAGGAGAAGAGTGCAGTACTGCTCAAGACTCAGGAAGCGACACAAGTACAGGTTGGCAAAGACGTACCCCTTCAATGAATGTCAGCTCTGGCCGTCCTTCTTTTGTCTGCCAGGAGCACCTCCACGACTGCCATGCCAAGGACAAGGCCATGATGAAGGACCAGGAGCTGGAACTCCTGCAGGTGGTGTCCCAGCAGCATGAGGACCTGGACAAAGTCCAGCACGGCAAGGAAGAGAAAAGGTAAGTTTATTGTGTCCTTGGAGTGAGACGTGGACCGCCTCTGCGCGAAATTAGTAGGCAATTCTCATGCTTTCACCTCCTCCGCAATTGTAAGACGATAGCCTGACACAAAAAAGCTCGAACATGACCTTAGGACGGTGCAGAGCTTTTTCTGTGTCTCTCTCCGTGTTTTTGCGCATAAGCCGCACATTTCTTGCATCTGCAAGGCCGAGATTGGGCCCACTAAAAGCTGCTCGAGTGCGAATGAGGTGTCGACCGGAATGCGGTGCAGTCCGTTGACAGCAGGCGAGAGGATGAGGATGCAGTGCTCGTCCGTCGAGTCGTCGTCGTCCTCGTTATTTATGCACGACCAAGTGTTCTCAAAGGAGCCACGCCCGCAATAATCGGATTTAATTTGCCTCCCGGCGGATCCGACCCGGCTTCTTCTGATGTGTGCGTGGTCCGTCAGTTACCTGTTCGAGCAGGTGTGCAAGCGAGCGAGCGAGCGAGCGAGCGAGCGTGCGTGCGTGCGTGCGTGCGTAGAAGGAGATTTCCAATTTAGCGTAATTGATAGCCATAGGCATAAGGCTGCGTCATTGGCGTACGTAGGTTGGGAGTGTGCACAGCATGGAGCAGACGGGACCTGTCTGCAACTGGTCGACGCTTCCTTCGGGGGGGACCAGGATCGATGCTTGCATCACCAGTGCAATGGCATTCGGACTCAACCAACAGACTTACCTCGTCTCTATTCTTTATTGCCAAGGGGTCTCATATCTTCATTAGGCTACTTTTATTGCAGTGCAGTTTCGTTATAAAGATGCACTGGCATAATCATCCTTCGTTGGATTGAGCAGTGGCCAAAAAAATGATTAGATGTTTTTTCTCCACCCAACGTATAAAAAGGCCTGCAATTCTCTTCTGCTTCTTGGAGGCTTTAACAACACACTCGGGGGGGAGGTTGTTGGAAAATTTAAAAGCTCGTCTTGATCGAGATCTAAATGTATGAAAGCGTCTTAAGCTCCATAATAGTGACTACTATTGCCAAAGCAGCATTTCATGCAAAACTTGATCAGTTTGGGCTCAGCACAACAGTATTGTTACGTCGAGTATATAGGTGTCAGAAGTCGGTCAGCACTGACGGTGTTGTTAGATTGTCGCCATGCCTTCATTTTACAATCCTGTATTATTATTTTTAGCCAAGTAGAGTCTCCCAACATCAAGGAGGGCAAGCGCTATCTGGTGGAGTTCTCGGAGCGCCAGCGCCAGCTGCCGCCACTGCTGGAGACGCTTTCCTCAGCCTTTGCTGCCGCCAAAGACGCCGCGGACAACGCCATGACCGACGCGTTGGACATGTGCCAGGAGGCCATTGGCGGCACACTGGCGAAATCAGCGGAGAACTTGTTGATAGGCGCACGGCGCGCCTACGCCGCTCTGGAATCCACCGCCGCCCGCGCGGCTGAGAGCAGACAGGAGAGACTTGTCAAGCGGCTGAAAGAAGAACAGGCGGCCGAGCAAGCGGCTGCGGCCGCGGCGCAGAAACGCCGCAGTGAGAGCGCCGCTGCCGGCGTCGAGATGGCTGCGGCCGTGAACGCGTTGGACAGGAACATCCAGGCACTCGCTGCAGTGCAGGACAAACAGGTACGTACATTTCTCGGGCGATTGACATCTTTTGTAGCTGTGACTCTGCATGAAAGTTGTCCTTCAGAATTCCAGGCTCCACGAGTCGCGCGTTACCAACATGAAGCAGCGTGAAGATCTCGACGAAGCCACCGACAAGGAGACGGAGAATCTCCGTGAAAGACTCCGGAAGGAGAAGGATGCGTTGGCTGCATCTCTGGAGAAAAGCAATGAATTCCTGCTCTTTGAGGAGGTAACTTTTAGGAATGCAGCATCAAGTAATGTGACTGTGATTGACCTCTTTATTATACTGTGCACTGTTTCAGGCCGAACTCTCCGCTACTCAGGAGTCCCTGGATGATCTCGTTGGCACCGTGTCCGCCATGAAGCGCCAAGTGGCCTCCAGAGAAGCGGCCGTTGCTGACATGAAAAAGAAGATATCTGCAGATGCCGAGAAGCTGGTGGAAGTGGAGAAGATCTTGGTCCAGATGGAAGAGGTCAACCGCGCAAAGATGAAAGAGAAGAAGAGACTCGAGCTCCAGGCGCTCGAGGAGGACAAACGGAGCATGGACAGAGCCATGGGTAAAGACTACCTAGTTCTGTTTTGTACAAGGTCATTCACACTCTTCGTTCAACAGACAAAAGTCGTGACTTGCGCCAGGATACGGATAGGATAAGCAAAAATCTCCACTCCAAGATCAAAGAGGAGACCAAGAACGTTGGTGAGTTCGTCGATCTCTTGCAAGAGTCCGGAAAGGAACGACTCGCGAAGGCGGAGCGCGACGTCAGACAAGAGTCGGAAATGGTGGCCAAGGAACGGGAAGAGGCCAGTCAGCTATCAAGGGTACGGAGTTAAGAGACAGTGCAAAGTTGGAAGGTTATGCAAAAAAAACCCCACTCTCTTATGATGCAGACCGAGCAAGAACAGATCTCCGAAATGCTGAAGACAGACGATAAAACTCGCACCTTGTTGCTGGAGTCGCTTGACCGCACCATCTCGGAGTTCCGTTCGAAGGTGGAACGCAATTCCTTGAAGCACTCGGAGGAGCTGACCAAGCTTGCAGCCATCACCAGGGAGGGCGAGCTGGCAACCAGACGCTTCTTCGCCGAGAGCCAGCGGAGAGGCCAGCCGGGTGACCAGACTCCGGCCAGGGAGGCGACCGGTGCCAGAACCTATCCCAAAGAACTGGTGCAGGTGAGCTGTGGTCGTGGGTCGTGGCTGGGATCACTAGTGTACCATGCCGAACGTCCCCTCCCCTAGGTCACACCCGATTCTGACCGCCCTCGGCGCTTCCGCCACCGCCGTGACGTCGGAGCGGCTCAGCGACTCCAGACAGACGACGACAATGAGGAAGATGAAGACGACAACAAATCAAGCGAATTCTTAATCACGTCCAGTAGTGCGGTTACAGGAGAAACCTCATATAAAGGACAGATGAGCGCGAACGTCAGTGTAAAGTCCGAGGAGGGCAGATACGTTAGTGACACGGTAACTTCACTCATGTTGCTATCCACCTGCAACAAGTCACGTTTAACTTTCGCTTAGGAGAACCGAGAGCCTGCACGGACGCTCACAAAGTCTGTCACCAGACTGATTCCTCCAAAGACGTACCCGGTGCCCAGCGTCAGGACAAGGAATTCCAGTAGAAACAGGAGGAACATCCTAGGATCGGCCACCTACAACTGACGGAGGACCAGAACAGCTAGAGTAGGATAGGACCAGGACAATCCCAAGTTTGTCCGTTTCTTCGCAGCATGAAACATTTATAGAAAGTGCATGTCTTGTATGGAGTTCTCAGACAGTGTATATTGCGTGAAAAAACTGCCAAGATGGCCAACTATACGGACCAGGCACACTTCAGATGAGGTGCCTATTATGGCATAACATGACCGCGGTTCAAGGCCCAACGACTTCACCAATCTTCAAGTATCGTATTCTGAATCAGCTTGCCTCTGTGAGTGATACGGGCAGCATTTTAAAGTTATTAGCGTTAAGAAAAATAACAATGTCCCTCCAGTAACCAAAACATACTGTATTTTCTCATCCCTTCTCCGTCGAGTATCATTGTGCTGATACTCCGGGAGCGGTAGCCACAATGAAACATCAATGCCCCCGAACGTGATGCTGGTGATTAAGTACCTAAGTGGCAGAGTTTGTGTAGCTGGTGTCGACGCTCGAAGTCTCTTCGAAGTCGAAGAGCCCGGCAATGCCAAGGTCGAACTCTGGGTGACCGTGGAAGGAGCCAGGGCAGACAACTTTTAACAGATGCGGTGCAAACTAAAACTCTTACGTGACACCCATATTAGAACAGCCTGTGCAACGATTCCGGACCAGAGATCTCCATGAATCAGTGACGGCCTGACCCGGGGAATCTCCTTCTGGAGTCGAGGCCTTTGGTTCACCTTGGCCTATCAGATCCATCTGTTCTTGTAGCGGAGACAACGGTCATCTCCGATGGTTGCGCTGGTCCGGAACAGGTTTGCCAGGTGGCAGGGTAGTCGAGCGCGACTAGAGACGAGCTACAGTGCATAAAGCGTTCGATACAGTCGGTTTCATGGGAACCCTGAGCGGAGCGGCTGAGACCAAGGAAGTTGTATACAGCTTCCTTGGGCTGAGACAGCGATTCAACAACAAATCAAAACGAGACTTTCCCCTCAACGTGGTTAGGGCCAACGTGATCGCGATGGAGGCGACCCACCAAGGTCAATTTGAGGACGCGGAGACGTCAGAAGAGCTTGAGGTTTCGGAGAGACTCGGGATTTCCTTGGACTTGAAAGGTTCTGGACAAGTTGTCCCCGAAGGGGGAGAAATGTTTCAGACCGTTCAAACGGGACAGTCCGAAGCTCATGTTGCTAGTGACCAGTGTACGGAAGATGAAGGAGGGGACTCCTTTGACGACGATAGTGACGAGTTCTATGAGGATGACGACTACGATATGTTAAATGTTAGTGCCCTGACTAGCAAGAAAAACGTGAGCAATGCGAGAAACAATGAGGGCGACGGAACCGTGTCCGTCTCCAGCTGCAAGAACGTGACCAAGTTCCAGCCGGCAGACAAGGTGTTTAAAAAGTTCGCCGGCAAGATCAGTGTAGATCGGTATGAGGACAACTTGAGGCACGCCATCAATCCAGTCATCGAGATGGGAAAGAGAATGGACAAGGAGAGGTGAACCTGATGCAGTGACGTACTTGACGGAATGGTTGTAACTTCCCTCCTGACAGATACCGCATCAAGGACAAATCCGACCGCGCCACTCTGGAGCAGGTGATGGATCCGCGGACCAGGATGATCCTGTTCAAGCTGCTTAATCGGGGCCTGGTCTCTGAAATTGATGGGTGCATTTCCACAGGGAAGGAGGCCAATGTTTATCACTGTAGGAAAGTCGGCGACGACGATGGTGACGCCCACACCAAACAGCTGGCGATCAAGATCTATAAAACTTCGATTCTAGTATTCAAAGATAGAGACAAATACGTCACGGGCGAATTCAGGTATTCTTTCTTCACTTGTGATTTTTCTATCACCTCAGTCAGATGAACTTCTTACTTGGGCTGCAGGTTCCGCCAGGGCTACGGACGACACAATCCGCGTAAAATGGTCCGCACCTGGGCCGAGAAGGAGATGCGGAACCTCACCAGACTATATAACGCAGGGATACCTTGTCCGGAACCCATTCTTTTAAGGTGATTGTTTAATCTCTTTCATCAGTTCATGACTTTGTTATGCCCTTGGCTATATTTAGATCCCACGTACTTCTGATGGGCTTTTTGGGCTCTCCGGACGGTTGGCCTGCCCCCAGGCTCCACGATGCCAACATCAGCCTGTCCAAAAGTCGGGAGCTTTACTTCGATCTCGCTCTACTCGTCCGCAAAATGTACCACGTCTGTCGACTTGTTCACGGAGACCTCAGCGAGTTCAACCTACTCTACCACGAGGGCAGGGCTTACATCATTGACGTCTCACAGGCAAGGTTGCTTCCCTAGTACGTCCTGAGTGTCGTGTCAATAGCGTAAAGAAAAAAAAACCTTTTTTTTACAGTCCGTTGAACACGACCATCCTAACGCATTGGAATTTCTGCGTAAGGACCTGCGCAACCTGACTGAATTCTTCCACAAGAAGATGGGCCTGAAGAACGTGTTGTCCGTGAGGCAGCTCTTCGACTTTGTTGTCGACCCAACTATCGAGGATGAGGAGAAGTGTCTCGAAGAGCTCAGCGAGGCCAGTTCTAAGGAAGTACTGGATTCTGCCTGTCAGGAGGTGGAAGATAAAGTCTTTCAGCAGATCTACATTCCGAGGAAACTGGCAGAGGTACTGTAGCTTTCAAGGCGGTGATTCATGTCCCTCCCTTTGGTCACGGCGTTGTTCTCTTAGGTCTCCCGCCCTTTCCGTGACGTGGAGAACCTCAAGTCTGGAGACACTGAGGGGATGGCCTACGGAACCGTCACCGGAGTCACAGTTACTGCTTCTGGCGAGAGAGAAGAAGAAGAGGACTCTGACACCGATTCGGACTCGGGAGCCGAAGACGATATACAGGACAGGACAAAATTCGTTGATAGTCACAGACCTAGAGATGAATCACCTAACAGCAAAAAGGTAAGGTGATCGAGCATTGCTGAACGAGTGCGCTGTATGCAGATTAGCAGATCATGGCAGCTGGGTGGGAAAAGTGGCAACTTAACCCAGCCCAGCTTTGCTCCGGTTATTTTAGGCCACAGCTTAAATCTGTAAGTCACTACTTCCAACTGTCTTACTCTCGCACATGTCGTCCATGCGCTCTACGCTGTCTACAGCTGTGATGTCCTCATGCTCAGCAACCTAAGTCAACCAAGGAGTTCCCATGTCTCATACTTTCTGACCCCCTGCCTCCGATTAGAAACGTGTTTACTACATAAGTGTTACGCTTACTAAAACACGTTAATTCGTATAAGTTAAGGTAATACATTAATGTTGTGACAGCAGTTTAATGACGAGCAAGGTCACGTATTCGTATCACTGGCAATGTGCTTTCATTCAACATCGCGCAGTAGCGGATTTTCTCCCGTAGATATAACCTAGGCATTGGAAGAAATCTCCCAAACTTCCTTTAAGAAAACTTAAGCGAGAGACGAAAGACTTGAGAACACTTCCAATTAGCCTTAAAGAAGGGGGCTCAATATGTACATTTCATATAATTTTGCACTATTTCAAGCAGGAATGGCAAATGAAGCAGCATCAACACCCTATGACGTTGTGGTGGCTCTAGCAGTCCTCACGTTGTCGGCAAAGGTGGCATCTGCAACCCCATGGCACCATTTCCATTGTTTTTCGGAGAAGCTGAGTCAATTCTGTGTCATACAATTTTAGCCCCAGTGCCCACTTCGGTCTCTATAAGATACCCTCGTTGCGCTCCATGACACATGCCAAGTCTAGGGACTCTGGCTTTTCCCTTGGGAGGAGGAATCCAAGTACCCGGCGTAACTGTGCCTCAGTGTCTTCAACAAGATCGTCATAGGTCACGACCAACAGTTTTTTGTTGCTGGCCACAGGCTTGTCCTCACTCCTCCCCAATGCTTTCAAATCATGCAAGGTTAAGCTTGGCCCACCGCAACACTTCATTTTTGACAAAGTTGCTCCAGACTTGGCCATGCTGGAATTTCTCCGCTGTTGCATGACCACAATGCGGCCAGCGGACGGTCGATTGAACTCTGTCTAAAAGTTGAAGCCATGGTAGAGCGCAATGCTCCTGGCGCTTAAGGTCAACACCTTGCCAGCAGGCATCCAAAAGGGTCTCGAATGAGTAGCATTGCTCGGTCATACCTTGCAATTTCACTTGCATTAAAGCGATGGATCTCGATGGCAATCACAGAGCCATTGGTGATCCATACACCAGGGAAGGCTTTCTTCACCAATGCAGAGCTGTTGTGAACGCTGCCTGTCATGATGCCTTTCATTAGCAAGAAAAAGAACAGAATAGATGAGTACAGCGGATAATTGTTCCTGTTCAGTTCTTTTTCTAAAGTTTTGAGATGTTGTAATCTGTCCTGTGTCAGTGAGAAAAAGAAAAGAAGTCCTTCACCCGTGGCTTGCTTGCTGCAAGAGGTACCGGAGCCACGGTACTGGCTCCGGAGCCACGGTTGTCTGAGCCTGGATAAGAGGCCAGAGCAACCTCAGGACCTGGCTCTTGTAACAACGTGAGTGGTGTTTTGCACCACTCGATTGTCCCAGCATCTGGTGTGTGCTGATGGGGTGCCAAGGATTGCTCCACAGGTGGTGATTTGGACTTCCAAGAATTGACTGGGACTCATTGCATTGTTGTTCCTGTTGTCTGGCTGTGGCAAGCTGTTGTTTCTATAATAGTCACTGTTTACCTGCCCCAACGGCATCCTGGTCAGTGATATGAAGGCCATGATGATGAGATAATGCAGGGGTCCACTGATGAAGCAAGAACTTTGTCATCACTAGTTTTTCGGGGTTGTTGAGCACACTTTCTGATACATTGAAAATGTCTTTAAACTGAGTAGCCTGAAATATTGCACAAACACTGATTGATGGCAGAAGATGTGTCACTCGACGTGACCATATGTGTTAAGCCGTCCTTCTTTAAGGCCACTTTGGGGTGCTTGCAAATGCTTCGTCTCTCGCTTAAGGTTTCGTTGGACAGTTTAGGAGGTTTTCAGTAATACTTAGGTCACGTATTGTGTACTCCCTCTGTTCTGAAATGTTTGGCCCATTTGATGTTCTTAGTCGGATTTTTGGGCTAAACTTAGATAATTAAAATCTGCATGGCTAAAAGTAATCTCGAGGTTGACCTTTTTCTCTGTTCATTGGGGGGGGGGGGGGGGGGGGGGCAAATAATTAAAAAAT
>JAAUXU010116410.1_pt1 | contig 15259 bp, 15 predicted proteins | sample 7278151 | NCBI WGS metagenome assembly JAAUXU01 (sample SAMN14350113, study PRJNA611818) | marine sediment metagenome | isolation source: surface marine sediment (1.8m) | place: French Polynesia: Moorea | collected 2018-08 | reverse complement strand
CCCCCCCCCCCCGACACAGACACATATTGCATAATGACTTCAGGGTGAGCCACAGGCTTCTTGAAACAATTTGTAATAACTTTTATAACAGTGAAATCATCATGTTGGATCAAAGCAGGTGGAGCTCGGAATCGTTCAGCACTTATTTGAAACGTGTATTATTGAAAAGCACCTCCTTGCGCTAGGACGACTGCCTGCAGACGTCCAGCAATCTCGTGAGTGGTGCCTTTTTACTGACGGAGTCCCTCTCGACGTTGGTCTGTCAGAGGTCGAGCTCCTGGTAGCTGTGCTTGAAGCGCAAATCTCTTTTGGCCTCACCGACACTATCAAATGCCACCTGTTGACCTAAATAAGCTTTCATAGAAGTGTTTCTTGAGAATGAACAAGCAGACTTAAGCTCTGTGAAAGAAAAAATGCCTCACCCTGACAGCGCCTATAGTCTTTGAGCGAGCCTCCAGCACTTCAGTTGCAGTACAGAACTGGGAATAAGATTGGAGGCATCCACTGTACCATGCTTCTGTCCACCTTTTCAGTAAAGTAGTACAGCGACACCACTGAACGTACATTCTGCTGTAGGCGTCAGTAAAGTATAGTTGTATTTTCGCCAATGTAAAGTTTAACACATGGAAGCACATTTGTCCGCCCAAGCTTGTACGTGTATATGGGACGACTCGAGTAAATAGCTTAATCACGCCATGTGGCACAAGCTACCACTGTTTTTTTTTCTTCTCTTTTATCTCTTTTTATTATTTTCTGAACCTACTCACGATGTTCAAGTGGGCAAAGCTTTGCTTTTCCTCATACTGTAGATTGATAACTCGCCTAGACAGAAGTAGTGACATGGAAGTGATTGCTAAGTTATTTGCAAGAATGACTTGGAAATCCCTTGGCGAAAGCACCATCACCACATCCACCACCCTAACAAAATTCCCTTTGATGAGTGCTCCAGTGATTTCTGAACTGAATCCAGTGACCCAGAAGTACAACCAATTCTACGTTGTTACAAACCATGTTATGAGAAGCAGTTTCCGGTTTACTGAAACCAAACAACCACTTTCTCCACTGCAAATGGTTCCTCTGTTATTGAAAGGTCTTCAGCTCAACTACTTAGCCAAGCTTAACCACGAAAATTGCTTCCAGTATCGTGAACAGAAGCTTTCAGAGGTAACGAATTTTTCTTTGGAGGCTAAAAAAAGCATTCTTTTGTTCACTCACGACCGAGATGATAGATACTACGACAACCCTGTGTCAGGTCCCGGACCCAGCAGTTAGAAGAAAGTGACCCAAGGAGCCTTTTAATGACGGGAATTGACTGTAAAAATGCCTAAGACCTGACCCTCACTGCCCCATTCATCCTTGAGGGAGTCTGGATCACTGGACAGGTTTGGATGAGCAGTCACTGAGGTAATCACCCAGGCACTCTTTTATTTTTGACCTTGGACAAGCGAGTTCCAAGTTGATATGAGGCTGCCTCTCCGACTGATTTGTCTGGGCGAGAGGAAGTGCTTACACTACCACAATACCTTGTCCAGTCAAGAATGGACCTCAGCCGGCGTTTCAATCTTTTGTCTGTCAAAGATTGACACCTGCTAAAAATTCACCAAACTCAAACGAATCCTTTTCTTCTCGTTCTTGTTCTAGGTACCCCCGCCGGGATGCAACATGGCAACGGCGCGGCCAACCAATCGTTCACGGGCAACAAGAGCGACATGGAAATGAGCCTTAACGAGAGCGGGACGAACCTGCACAAGGTGGACGAACCGCACGCCGGCGAGAATAGATTGACGCAAGAAGGCCCCTTTTTGTCTTGCAGATGAACTCCCATTTCATGAAGAAGCTCCCCAAGGGCGCAGAGGCGTCCAACATCCTGGTGGGCGAATTGAACGCATTGGACAAGCCGCTGTCCGCATTTATCCGTCTGACCGAGGCCGTGCACCTGGGAGACCTGACAGAGGTGCCAGTGCCAACAAGATTCATTTTCATCCTCCTCGGACCAGCGGTGAGTCATGGAGAGCAAGGACAAAACACAAAACTGGCAGCAGTGTCCTAGCTCGCTGCACTTTACGTCCACGTCCAAATTCAACCTGCACGCCCTCTTTTTGCACAGGGGGACAATGGCGTGAATTTGGGTCGCTTCCACGAGATTGGACGCGCCATGGCCACGATCATGTCCGACGAGGTGTTCCACGACATCGCGTATAAGGCGAAGAAGCGCGAACATCTCCTTGCCGGAATCGACGAGTTCCTGGACGCCGTCACGGTGCTGCCGCCAGGGGAGTGGGATCCTTCAATCCGCATTGAGCCCCCGCAAATGGTGCCTTCTCAGGTAAGTACACTTGCAGATTCACCATTATCACCTCATCATCACACCATCGTAGTCACATTAGTCTATTTTTTTTCTACAGCGGAAAAACTGTAACATATTAAGAACGATTTTTGTTCTCCTCAGGACGGTCGCAAACATCCCAAGCAACAGCAGCCGATCGTGGACGAGGAGGAGGAAGAGCAGAAGCAGCGGGAGGAGTCGGGACTCGTGAGGACGGGGCGACTCTTTGGAGGGCTCATAGCAGATATCAAGAGGAAAAAGCCCTTGTGAGTCTGGTGTATTCTCATAGACAATGCAGCCAACTTCGCTTATTGTACATCACCCCTTCATGTTTCATGTGTGTACAGCTTTTAAAGGTCCGTTTCTTTTTCTTTTTATTCCAGCTACTGGTCCGACGTCAAGGACGGCTTCGCCGTCCAGTGCATCGCTTCCTACATCTTTATCTACTTCGCGTGTTTGACGCCCATCATCACGTTCGGTGGCCTGCTCGGGGACGCCACAGATAACAGGATTGCGGCCATGGAGTCTCTGGTGTCTGGTCTCATCGTCGGCGTTTCCTACGGATTCCTCTCCGGACAGCCTCTCACCATCCTCGGGTCAACCGGACCCATTCTCGTCTTCGAGACAATCCTCTACGACTCGTGCATGTAAGTCCAGAACGTACCCACAAAGTACCCCACTCGTTTGCGTGTCTCGTCGGCACCCACTTCATCATGAACTTGGGCATGACGATGGTGGACCCCTGGGGTTGATCATTAGAATTCCATTAACAGTGTGCTAGGGGCCATAAATAACCGCATTTGTTTAGTAGAACTTGGATTGCAAGGAAGGTCCTCCTGACCCCAAATGGGTGTCCGTGGCTGACCTCTTGACCTGGAGGGTTGACCCGGTCATTTCTTAAAACAGTCCGGGCAACCGACAGGGTGGACCCGTTGGTTTCTCTGTCTTGTAAATACAATCCTCCCCCACCCCACCCCACCCCACCCCCCTGTCATATGGACGTTTTTTCTTCAGGTCATTCGGGTGGGAGTACCTATCCTTTCGTTTCTGGGTCGGTATGTGGATCGGGCTTTGTCTCCTCCTGCTGGTGGCATTCGACGCCTCCGCTTTTGTCTGCTACATCACGCGCTTCACAGAGGAGAATTTCGCCACTCTCATCGCCTTCATCTTCATCAAGAAGGCGTTCGAGAAGGTGATTCACATAGCTGACAAGTTCCCAGTGCACGAGGACGAATGCTACTGCAAGCCCAAGAACGCAACGCAGCTTGAGATGTACGGCACCAGTAACGTTTTTGAAGGTCTGAGCGAGGTCAAGGAGCACGTCTACGCCTGCGAGGTGACCAAATTTGACCACAGTGGTCCACCTCAAGGCCTGTTCAAGTCGATGTTGTACTTGCAGTTTACCGACGGCTACGAAGTAATCCAAGGCATTCAATCTGCCTCCTGCCACTACGTGCCCAACGCCTTCCTCATGAGTGTCCTGCTCTTCATTGGTACCTTCCTTATCTCCTACCATCTCAAGAACTTCAAGTCGGCCTCTTTCTTCCCGGCAAAGGTGATTAAGGGGGACTTTAAAGGACGGAAAAAGTCCTCAAAGTCTGGTCTTTCAGGTTCGCAGCATCATCTCCGACTTCGCGGTGATCATCGCCATCTTCAGTATGACTGTTACGGACTATTTAGCCGCCGTGGACACCCCTAAGCTGAAGGTTCCGGAGGAGTTCCGCCCAACCTGGAAAGGCCGAGGGTGGTTGATCCCGCCAATTGGGAATAATCCCATCTATACGCCAATCGCGGCCCTGATCCCGGCGCTCCTGGGGACGATCCTCATATTCATGGATCAGCAGATCACGGCCGTCATTGTCAACAGGAAGGAGCACAAACTGATGGTACGTACAGTATGCAAAGGCTTTATATACCAAAATAAAATAATAAAAACGGAACAAAAAGCTTATCAGTACGTACCGATGCAGCGTGTGACAAAATGTTTGTATGATAGTCAATGTCCCTCAATTGGACTTTTATCTTGTCCTGTTTTTGACGCACTCGGTACACGCTTATATTCCTGTTCACGCAGTGTTTTTTTCTTACAGAAAGGAGGAGGCTACCACCTTGACCTCTTGATAGTGACAGTCTTGATCGTGATCTGCTCTGTTTTCGGGCTCCCCTGGTTCGTGGCCGCCACTGTCCTCTCGATCAACCACGTTAAGTCACTGACCAGAGAGTCGGAGACGGCGGCCCCGGGCGAGAAGCCGCAGTTCTTGGGAATCCGGGAGCAGCGGGTGACTCACGTCGTGATCTTCATCACGATCGGGCTGTCGGTGCTGATGGGCCCACTGCTCAAGCGCATCCCCATGCCGGTGCTCTACGGAGTCTTCCTCTACATGGGCGTGGCCTCGCTCAATGGACTCCAGTTCTTTGACCGACTCCTCCTCTTTCTCATGCCTAAGAAGTACCAGCCCGACCTGCCATACCTGCGCAGGGTCCCACTTGGAAGAGTCCACCTTTTCACCATCATCCAGTTCGCCTGTCTTGTCCTGCTCTGGATCATCAAGGACATCAAGGCTACTTCCATTCTCTTCCCCATCATGGTAGGCAGCAATAATTTTGATCTCTTCTTGTTCTCCAAATAAAAAGGCCTAAATTTGTGCCACTCGTCCTGTGCCTTTGTATACAGCTGATTCAAGGCCAGATTGTTACTTCCGTATACTCACGACCCTGTGGGTAGAGCCTTGATCAAGCTTGAGGTTAAGGTCACGGTGACAAGTGGGGCTCCCTCGTGCTCAAGACCCAGTAAAATTGCAATCACGATCTCACTCCTCAGGGGTGAGTGTCACAATAATATGGGCATGCTGAAAATTTTGGGATTTGACAATGCTACCCCAAAATGAAATTGCTGAAACATTCCAGGCTGCAGTAATCTGCACCTACTTCTGTGTGATCATTGTGACTTTTAATGGTAAAGAGCCTTTGAAGCCTCATTCGCGCTATGCATACAATGTGCGCTATAACTCCTTTACTCTTTTTGTTACTCATCTTCACCTACTCAATGGTTATGACCTGACTTCCAACGCAACACTCCATTGTTTGTCCTCGCCTTCGCACCTCAGCCATTTGTGTAATATGTACCGGATGGCTAGACATCCCTAGGGGGGTTTTCAACGCTTATCGTGGATGTCTACCACGTTGTTCTCGATGAGGTTGCACTTTCTCATGATTAATAGAGTTAATAGCCATTCGCTTATGGACTCCCCATGCACAGTTTCAGCTCAATGCGTCAATGTACAAGGCCTCCACGGCCATAGAGATGGAGATGGTGGTGAAGAACGTAGGACTGAGCAAAAAATTCCACAGCGTCTCAACATCTTTTTTTTTTTTTTTTTTTATCAAAAAACCCAAGATAGGTACAAAATCGGAAGTTTCTGCGTGTGTTAACGGTTTACAATTGACGTCTCGTCATTTTCTCCAGCTGGTGGTCATGATGGGAGTGAGGAAGCTCCTGGACCTCATCTTCGACAAGAACGAGCTAAAGATCCTGGACGACATCTTGCCAGAATTCAAGCGTCATGAGAAGCTCAACATTGAGGAGGAGAATCTACAGGTAGTACAAACAATGTGTTTGATACGTTTGTGTTTTAAATCACCTGATCCATCTCAGGAGGAGCATGAGGCCGAGCAGCAAAGCAGCTTTGACCCTGACTTGGCCAAACGCCGCGCTAGCCTGAGGTACACAGAGTCGAGCATCGAGGTCCCCATGGCCAACGGGAACGTGATGAAGATCCCGATAGCCGACAGCGACATCAACATCTCAGAGGAGATGAACAAGAGTGGAGTGTGGAAGAGTTTGGAGGGCAGCTCCACAAACATCGAGCAGCAGGCGAAATCGTCCAATAACGAGTAAGAGTTTCTTTCGATAAAAGCCATTTTAGGTTATTTTCTTCAAACTTGAGCAATCTTTGGTTATTTTCTTCCACTTCGGCACTTTTAAGAAGTTTTTATTGGACATTTTCCATTTTTTAGTAAATCGTCTAATCGCGGTCGTCGTAAAAAGCGGATGAGCATAGTGGAGGAAGACGAGGACGAGGACTGTGGCATCCAGATTAAGGCAAGTAACAGAGTTGAAGACGAGGACGAGGACAAAGTTTGAGTGGGAACCCCCCTTATGCCTGTTTAGTACATAAGTTTGGTAGAATCATATATACACATAACTTGTACATATACAGTACTTCACTCACAAACATTTTCTTTTCTGTATTTTTATTTGACTATTAATTGTGCAGCGTGAGCTTGTACCGATGATTAAACACACGTCCTAAATGTTCTAACATACGTGCCAGTGTGTACAGTATACAGTGGATTGCTAATACACAGCTTTGTCTCTTTAGCGATTACCGTTGTGTTTGCTTCAGCACAAGGTGGACCAAGGAAATTTGCAACCCATTTGGAGCTGTAAATCTCTTTTGTCCTCCCTGTAATTTTTTTAGTTGTCTTCGTCGTCCCTTCATTGAGTTGGCTTTTTTCTACTCCTTGGCGTAAGTACAATTTTTCTGCGTTTATCCTGTATTTTTTCTCATGCTCTTCTTCTTTCCAGGTTGACAAGCCCAAGTCCGAGGCCAGCACCCCGGACGAGCGCACCAAACTCATCAAGGGCGGCAGCAGTAGCAACAACAAGAAAGATGAGACAGTTGTATAAAGAGCTATAGAAGTGACGATGCTATGAAGAAAACAATTATTGTACCTTACTTTCTAAGTAGTTCATAAGTAGAGAAGGTACAATGGATTTTAGTAATGGCATGCGCGCATCAGCACTGCTCGCCCAGACACAGTAAAATCACTTGCAGTCGTTCACTTTTTCCCTTGGCAAATCATTTGGTGTCGCTGGCAAGATGCATTTAAGCACCGTCGTCTGTGGTGACTTTTTTTAAAGTGACCCAAATAATGATTGAGAGCATTGTTTGATCGTGCACCTTCCCAAGTATGTGACAGTTACTGGGAGATCTCTTCTGGGAAGTCATTGGACTGGACGACGTGTGTTTAGGTGCGTTTTTGCACCACTCTACTAAAAGAGATTTCCAAGCGAATGACAAAAAAGAAAAAGAGAAAAGCACTTGGAAGTCACATCCTTAATAATCTTGTCTGGGCATAGACGTAAGAGAAGAAGAAAAAAAGTCCTACGTCCTCTTCCTCCTACTGCATACTTAGCATGCAGTTTTCCACTCTTGCTATTTCATTAGATATTGCATCAGTGACATGAACCCATACGGGAAGAAAAACCCGAGTAGTCCTTGAAATGCTTCAGGTGCAATTTGGCTGCATGAGCTGGCTCAGGCGTGAGGGAAAAAAGGTAAAGAATGATTTTTAATTCGTTCAGTAGGAAAAACCCGGTTCCCGGCCCGTTGAGCCTCGGACTATTGAGCCCCGGACATTTGGGCCTTAGACTGTTGAGCCCCGGACATTTGGGCCTTAGACTGTTGAGCCCCGGACATTTGGGCCTTAGACTGTTGAGCCCCGGACATTTGGGCCTTAGATTGTTGAGCCCCGGACATTCGGGCCTTAGACTGTTGAGCCCCGGACACGACAGCCTCAGATTTGAGCTCCAGACAATTGAGCCTCTCATCATTGTGGTCTTTTCCAAAGAACAAGGCTTCAGTTTGCCGATATAGTAAGAAGATGAGCACGACCCAAAGTCGTGAAAGAATAAACTCCTATTTTATTATACGTTTCAGACTGCCTCGTTCCCCTTAATCAAAAAAGCCCCCTTCCCCCCCTCGGTTGGTGCATCCCTTCTACTGAAATTAAAATTGAAAATGTAGTATCCACCCACCTCAAAGGCAACACAATTGTGACTGCACCATCAGACTTGACAAGAAAATTTAGACCTACTGTAACTGTGTGAAAGTTGACACTGAAGTTAGAACAGTAAAGCTGATGCACTCGATAACATTTAATCTCTGCATGTACAGAAGGATATGCCTACAAAAGACGATAAGTCTGAGGTGTCACCAAAGCTGTCTTACCAAAGTTGAAGAGTGCTTTACTTTCCCTGGATAGCAAACTTTCGTCGTATCCACTGTGCTGTACAGCGTGAGTCTTATAAAATGTCCGATGTGAGTGATACAAAGATGTGAGAGGCCTGGAAAGGCGAGGCAAGCACGTAGGAAATGCGACGGGTATTAGAGCTGGGAAAGAGATCTCGGACCCTTTTAACTGATCCAGTACGCTGTCAGATGGCGATGTGAAAGAGGACCAGGGGGTCATTGCCATTGCAAGCCTAATGTCAAATGTTCCGCAGAAGAGGCTCGATCGTCGGGGCTCGATCGTCCCGGGCTCGATGATGTGTCGGTCACCGAAAATCCAACCACGTTGAGAATGAAAAAAGGTACATGTGATATGATAAAGATTTGGGGCATGATCCTAAGTTCCATACAAAGTAAGCGTCACTCTTATTGATTCAGTGTACAACGCGAACGTTTTGTGCGTTCTTAGAAGTGCAGAAGAAAAAGCTGCAGAAGTGCTGTCTAGGTACATGAGATTTTATTAGTACAGGTAGCAGCATCCACAGTGATTTCATCAAGGTAACGTCTGATTACTTAAGTTGGATTTTTTTGATCTGGTCTTCGCTGCTGTGTCCGCAGCACACCTTGGTGCTGGTAGTGTTCCTCTTTGAGTCGAACCTGTGGGGGCAGCCCTCTAGAATAAGCCGATAGGGACAAGGTCAGCCCCCTCCCTCCCAGAACAACAACTACCGGGGAACTCCTTCCAGACCAAAACAAATTTTACCACATAAAGTGTTATTGCATACATGCGTTTACTGGTTGGCAGATGAGGGGAGACTTCAGAGTGCACCCGAATGGCAAATTGATTCTCTAAACAAAGGGCTAGTGAACGGCAGGGATCTAACCCCCACCCTAGGAAACTACAGTGAGAGGGACAATTTGGTCGTGCTAAGTTTGGTCTTAATCGGTCCATCTGTTATGGGGGAGAGACAAACAAGCAAACAAACACTTCCTTTATTTTTAAGAGTAGATCAACCTCGTATACATACGTGCGTGCATTAAGGAAAGAAAAAAAGGTCACTGTGAAGTGCATATGTATATGAAGAGCTTTTGACATTATAACTGCTGCGTTGCAACTGCACCTATGATGAAACTGTGAGTTGACCGAGAAGAAAAAAGACCATGGTTGTAATTCCTCTAACTACTGAAATGAGTGTCTACTCGTCGGTCAAAATAAATGTGGATTATCACTTGCTGTTTTCAAGGTCTCGTCAAGCGTGGCTTTTCACGTCCTCTGTCGTCTGGCCCAAGACATGAGCCTCTCCAGAATGAGGAATGCGACTCCCACGACCATGCCGCTGACCAGGCAGAAGCTGGGGAAGTTGAGGTTGTCGTAACCAAGACTTCCTAAAGTGAACTCATCGCTCTCATGGTGGCCTTGGACGTCGACCAGGTTCCACTTGAGCATCAGCTTGTGCAAGAGTCCGGACTGCCTGAGCTTGGTGACCTGGTAATTAAAGAAGGCCAGAAACTCCGAATGCTTGGGAAATCCGAAGGCGAGGGGTGAGGGAATGTGGTCTTCGAAGTCCTCCAAGGGCCTGACACCACCTTCTCCATTGAGGTAGCCCACGATGTAGTCGAACGCGACCATATTGTCTATGGTACGGAACTTTTCCTTGGACTCCTCGTACCCTGAGTACAAAGCTTCTGGACGGGACTTCATGAACTTCTCGTGCACTTTGTGGTGCACGGTGCCTTTTTTTGCGTTCAGAAACAGTTCGTGGGCGTGGGTGTTTCTCCAAGTCCCCAGAGCGATGTTATCGTACTCCAATAGCTCCTCGAAGCTATTGATGTGGAATGCCTGAGACTGAGATATCATGGTGGACGTGAGCACCGCGGAGTATAAGGAGAACGATAAGAAGGCGAAGAACGAAGCTGTTATGTAAACTGTTTTCATGGAAGGGGCAGGAGCTCTTTCAATCCCTGAGTCGTTGCTTTTCTGGCATATGAGCAGAACAATGAACGTAGCGGAGTAGACGAGGTTGACCTCCTCCCACTCGTGACTCCTGTAAATGACACTGAGGATGGCGCTCATTACCCCGATTAAGACGAAAAACGCCATCCAGGAGGACCGCATCAAAGCGTCGAAGTACACGTTAAAATTCAGCTTCGGGACGAAGTCGGACTTGATGACTAGGGACACCCTGTCCCTGTACATCTCCAAAGAGAAGTCTATGAGTTCGACTCGTTCCGCAGACATGGCCAAGCCTCCCGCGCATATGTCCACCTCTTTTCGAGTCAGTTCTCCAATGAGCCCTAGGAGGTTTCCATCAGAGTCGACTCCGCCGTATATGCCGTCCTTTGCCAATTGAAAGGCCACCTTGAAGTTGGAACCGCTGGCGATGACCCGGACAATGTCAGGGAACAGCCCGGTGAGGTTGAACCTGTCGGTAGGATCTGTAATGGGATAATAGTCGAGGTAGGAGACGACCAAAGTCAGTCCTCCCAAGTCTTTCCTTCGCTCCCACACCGACGGAGACTTCCAGTAGGTCATCTCACACGAGCTGATGTTCCAGATCCCAATGACGTTGGCGAATCGGGGCCCGTTCTTGACGGCATAAGCCTCGCTGAGAGTCACAATATCACTGCTGTCGTCATCGGAATAGGTGTAGACCTCGCTGTTGAGGTGGAGGTCGAAGTAGCTGACGTTCATGTAATGTGGCATCAGGAGTGACTTGGTCCAACCAAGACCAGCCGGACAACCGGACTGTGAGTGGAAGCTTGCGATCTTCTTACCGCAGGAGGAGCACAAGATCAAGTACAAGGGGCTGGTCTCGTGGTCGTCGTGGTCGTCGCCGGCGCACACATTCCCGTTGCCGTCGCCGGGCAAGGTGATGACAGAACTCGGTAGCTCTTGCCCGGTCTTGAGCAGGTTGACCACCATCCAAGCCGATTCATCGGTTGCCACACTCGCCATCAAAGACAGAGGCCTCGGCTCTTCCCAGTGGTGACGAACCAGGTACTGAGCCATTTTGTGTATGTCCCTGGCCAAGTCAGCCTCAACAGCTCTTGCCACATCAGGACATGACAAGAGGAAATGAGTGAAAAAAACTTGTAGCAGGGAACGACGGTGTCCAATGTCTTTCATCGCGCACGCACAGGTAGTTTCTACCAACTAAAATGAAATGCGCATTATTTTGTACTTTACCGAATGTCGCCACCAATGCATGTGTTGGAGGGTGGGTCAGAAACACGTCTGACTGTATTTGCTCGAAATGAAAGAGTTGAGCTGGTGCGCGAGTGCCCTCGTGTGCAGCATGAGGGAAGACACCGCTGTACACAATCGATCATTGTAGCAAAATTCAGCTTCAAGCTGTAGTCCAAGCAAAACTGAGTAGTTTTGAAGTTAATAATATCTCTTCATTTCTGTGTTACCTCCGGACTTTTGTCGGTAGGCTTTTGGAAAAACTGACGCCGCCTTGCGTGACAAGACAAAGAGTCTTGCTGTATAAACTCATAGTAGCATTTTAAAGTAAGTAGCTTAAACAGCTACAGTTTAGAAGTGACTTAGAAATGTCACAAATGGCAACTGCTTTATTTTGAAAGTATCAGCCTCTTATCTAAGAACTACGTCAGCCGGGAAGTTGACCAGTGCAAAAGCCTTGTGCAGAGCAACTTACCTTGCATTCAACCTCAGTACAGTCGCGCATCAACCTGAGGCAAGTGTAATATTGCACATCACATACTGTAACTGACGTTCTTTAAAAGTGCATAGAATTTCGACTTCTCATTACAGGGTGCATAGAAAAGATGGTCTGCAACTTATGGAACGCATCATATCGCTAAATGGAGATGCAAGCAATGTGTTTCACATATTTACAGAGTTAGGCAAAGAAATGGTAGCCTTAGGAGACGTACAAGTTGACACTGGTGGACCGTGGACCGCGTGTTGTAAATACTAAACAGGTAGCTAGATCCAGAACTTTTCGATGTTTAAAACCTTTCAGAAGAAGTATTTTTCTCAATGACTGATAAACATTGCCAGGATTTGACACAAATGTGCACTAATCTTTAGTCAAGATGGCAATAGGAATTTTCTTTCAAAAGAGAAAGAAGCATTAATTATTGCCCTTCAAGGTGATGACAAAAAAGAAACCCTGAGCGTTATAAGTAGACCTAAGTCTATTTATGAGCAGTAGCATCTGTTCGGGTGCCGACATTACAAGACCCATATTCTCAAGAACTTTTTGCATGGCCGAACCTTTCATTGCGCAAAAATCCGTCGTGACATTGCTACGCGTGACATGTTGGTGGCGCTGCTCACTTTGGTGATGTCACTATCAAAACTGGGTGACAAAAGAGCTCAATTTGGTGATGCCCAAACGAGACAAACCCTAATGAATTATGGCTGTATTTTTTAAACCTGTATCGAAATCTGAGCGGGCATGACGAACTGTGTCAAGAGCTCCAAACTGAGAAAAAATACAGTGCAGTCTCGATATAGTGAATCTAGGAATGATTTCACGATGTACCAAGTTTGTTCACTGGATTTAAGGTTCTTGGATCAAAAGTGGAGCAGTTGCAAAAGGGGCGTAGCAGATAAGACGCCAGTCTCGAATTTTTATTGTGTCGAACACTGATTGCACAGGAAAAAATCGAAATCTTCCTGCTACTTTACTTTAGGGTTCCCCAACTGAACGATTCTTGGGCCATTCGTCGAAGCCCCACCTGTGTGCCCAAACCAATACCCAAGGTTCAGCGGAAACTGTTCCCTTTTTTAAGCCATCATGACCCAAATTTGCATTGAAGGCTCGTCTGTGCTGACGTGAGCTTTACTTGGGTATGATACAGTTTAGAGCGCTTAAAGTGTGCTAGGATCGCCATAACATTTCACGGTTAGGTCGTTAGACGACAGAGATGAAATCTGTTCATATTACACTCTGACATCAGATAACATCAGACACTAGATGAAGACTCCCTCTCCAAAAGGACAGGGTGGAGCAGAATAGCACTCCAAAGCAGATTGTCTCAGCATCAAGCACATGCGCTATTATGTTTCTACACGGAAGAAAAGAGTCGGGCTGATTCAGCCTTGCCATGTACGTATACCAGTACAGGGTGTACCAGGATCTGTGGGACTGCAGAGCTCAAGGCCTCGACCACTTCGGAATACAATCACTTCATGAAAACGATGTGCTCGAACACCAAAAGTTTTGCTGACTTTGATGCACCCTATTCCACGCCCGTGATTTCATCTCCGAGAATTCCTACGTCGACGAGACTTCATTCAGCATCCGGCGGAGCTGAAGCGTCTGCAAGCATGACTCCCGCAGAGTTTTTTGACGCGGGCTTTGTCAAGCATATTAGAATTTGACAGGAATTTCGCGTAATCTATTGCCAGTCAGGCTTTGAATTGAACCATCTCCTTTTCACTTATTTTCCTTATTTGCTCAAAGCGCCTTCATTGGCTGGTGTAAAAGGTCGACATTACCAAAATCAGCAACATTCTAGATATTTGTGAAAGAATTACTTTGCTTCAGCATTCATGAAAAAATGTTTAGTTGAGCACTACACTAGTTCGAAAAGGTACAGTTATGGAAAATGGAAATTTTTGGTCTTGCATTTTGGCCTCTGCCAAAATGTTATGATTTTTCCACAAACATTGTGTTTTCCAGGGTCATTTACTATGAGCACTCTCAACTCAAACTTTTATAGCATAGTGTATGCATTAAATGTAGCGGGCATTTCTTTTCTCAGCCATAACTTTTGACCAGATGGAGCTATAGAAGTGGTTCACCCCTCGATGAAAAGGTAAGAAGCTCCTCTGAAACCAACATGATATGCATTTTTCCTTGGATTTATTTTTCCACAATATGGGATCCAAGTTGCGAACAGTTCAATACATAAAACTTCGATTGGTTTCTGAACAAATGAGTGGTAGTTTTTCGCCATAGTTTTAGGCTCAAGGTCGCCACAGTCTCCTCTGGGTCCCAGCAAAGCCTTCTCGAAAGTCACTGTTCAACTCAAACAGCAACTGTTCACCATCAAAATACTTGGCAGGCGTCACTGGAAAGAATGAGCTGATCTCCTCTGCCGTGTCCAGAATCATTTTATCTGCACACCTCATGAAGACCTTTGGCACGTAGTAAGGACAGCTCTTTGCAGTCCATGATGGCCCCGCAAACGACGGGAGAGGTTGTACCGGGCTTGCAGCATGGAGCAAATAACAGTTTGATGTACTTCTGAAATTTTACAGCTACGTGGAAGACGATGGTGATGGAGGTCGTGGCTGCTGTGGTTCTGCCGGGAGCAATGAAGTAGAGGAGGTAGACGACGGCTCCTGAGAACGAAAGTTGGGGCGATTGGAGCTGCCAGGGCTCTCTGGAGGGTGACGATGGCAGGAGCAAAGACGACTACGACGGCCCGGATGTGGGGAAAAGTGATGGCAGTGGCAGGAACAACGACTGTACATCATGCGTGATAAGTCTTCTTACACGGGGTAAAAATAAGTTATCTTGAGCAATACTTTGAATTTCGCGCTCATTTTTTGTGTGCAACTTCTGTCAACAAAGTCTGACAACTTTGTTGATATAAGTCTTTCTCCAACTTCACCATGGAGCCTAGGTATGAGATCCGAAGTGCATCTCTGAGGACACCATCCCTGCCATTTGTGCTCAAGTTCAGCCTCGACTTCACAAAGTAATCCAGCAGCAAGGAGGCCACTGTGAAAATGTTAAAAATGAAAATCTTTCTTAGTAGTCTTGAGTCTCTATATCAAATTTCAAGCTGATGCGACTCATATTTGCAGATTATTGAAAAGATTCTGTGTGAGGAGGCTCCCGTGCGAGGAGGCTCCCGTGCGAGGAGGCTCCCGTGCGAGGAGGCTCCCGTGCGAGGAGGCTCCCGTGCGAGGAGGCTCCCGTGCGAGGAGGCTCCCGTG
>JAAUXU010012265.1_pt1 | contig 15259 bp, 13 predicted proteins | sample 7278151 | NCBI WGS metagenome assembly JAAUXU01 (sample SAMN14350113, study PRJNA611818) | marine sediment metagenome | isolation source: surface marine sediment (1.8m) | place: French Polynesia: Moorea | collected 2018-08 | reverse complement strand
GAGGTAGAGACAGCTCTGTTTCGTGCATGTCGAGCAAGTTCAGACTGACCTGGTCAAAGACCTCGATGGTTTTCAAGTATGTTGTTCCGTCGAAACCTCCAACGGCGTAAAGCTGACCGCTCACGACTGCCAAGCCGACCTAAAGAAGTGGTGAGCAGTGAATATTTTTACATTCTTATAAGACATGACTAAAAAAGAAAATTTGACTCAACCAAAGCAAAAACTTTCCACGCTTACTATGCAGACTAACCTAGCCTTCCCCTTAACACCAATAACAGTTAATCCCCCCTTTTTTCAAGTCTTAACGACCTAAAAGTCAGCTGCACAAGTGCATGCTAACCATAATTATCTTAATAGATAGGGGTTGCGGTTCTCAACCCTCTGAGGTAGAGACGGTGGAAAAATAGTGATCCTGCTCTCACCCCACTCCTCCTGGACATCATTGCGACAATGGGACTCCAGGTGTTGGTGGCAGGGTTGTACCTCTCAGCAGAGGAGAGCTCTGTGGTGTCGTCCCTGCCCCCAACGGCGTAGATCATGTTGTTGAAGACGGCGCAGCCCAGGTGCTTACGACGAGTTGACATGGGAGCCATCGCAGTCCAATGGTTCTTTCGTGGGTCGTACCTGAAGACCAGGAGGCACAACATGAAAGTATGCGACTTTCTCGCAATGAAGTCATGCTCTAGTCAGACCTTTCCACTGTGTTGAGCGGGCAGTGTCCATCCGATCCTCCAATGGCATAGAGGAAGCCGTTGAGCACCGCTACGGCTACACCCAGACGGTTCGTCATCATTGGCAACACCCTCATCCACTTGTTCTCTTTGGGGTCGAACCTATTAACCGAAGAGAAAGCGTTGGTATGTTGGAAAGAAAGAAATATGACTCTCGATTAGAAATGAGTTCGTGGAGAACCTTCTTTAACGTGCTTACAAAGCTACAAGAGATGTCAACGCAATCATTGACACACTGGTGCATGATCAAGTGCCTCCTTTCAGCACCTGAAGAACCCCTAGCAGGAACTTGGCGGAGAAATTCACGAATTTGTTACCTCTCAACGTGATTTAAGCAGGAGACGCCATCTTGTCCTCCCACAGCGTAGAGGAAACCGTCCAGCACAGCCACCCCGACTGATGTTCGGCACGAAGAGGTGGGCGCCACATCGGCGGACCACTGATTCGTCTGAGGGTCATACCTGAAACATAGACTGGCTCATGACGACTTCCGCACGAAGTCAAGAAGCACGAGATCTCCTGCTGACCTTTCTATCGAGTTGAGGTATGACTGTCCGTCGTGGCCCCCGACGGCATAGAGCAGATCGTTTAAGACTGCGACCCCAACTCCACAGCGCCTCTTGGACATAGGTGACACCATCCGCCACTCACCCGTCTGAGGATCGTAACGCTCCACGGAGGAGATGGCGTCGCCGCTGCACCACCCGCCCACTTAACATTTGAAGACGAAAAAAGTCAAGTACCAACTACTGTAGTTAGTCATGTACATCATGACTGCGACGATGATCCCACCTGCAAATAGCATCTCTCCTCTCCTGATTGGCTTCCGAGGCCTCGTCCGAGGCCCCTGCATGTGCGGTCTCTCGTGAGGCAGCAGCAGATAGTTCTTGGCCTAGTAGGTAATCACTCATTACATTCTTGATCGCTGATACAGAATTAATCGCTGACTGTTGTTACCTCGTCTACCAGGTCACGACAGGTCTCGTCGGCCTTGATGAGCATGTCTGCACCCACCGTGCCGACCAAGAACTTTGGCGAGAGTAGCGGCAATCTCACATGTTGCAAGACCTGCAAGTTGAAGAGTCATATGCAGCAGTACGATTCCTTCCTAATGCATGAAGATCATGTCACTACTGCCAAGTCCATCTCCTCACCACGGGTAGATGCTGTCTCCTCTCCAGTCTGTCGTGATTGACCCAGTTCATGACGGCGTGGTACACCTGTTCTTCCGATCTGACGTTGAGCTCATCACTGGAGCATATTTCGATCAATTGGTTGAGTGGGAGCAGCAGAAACTCCTCATGCTCCATTACCTGTAGGAAGACGGACGCGTGAGAGGTCGGGAGGCACCTCGCGACTCGGTCATTCACGTACCTCTTGGAAATTGTGCTGAGTGAACTTGTCTGCTATCCTTAGAAGATCCCTGCAGGCATGTGTGTCTGCGAAGGCTCTGATGCCCAGGCAGTTGGATGGGTCCAGCTGGCGCTTCAGGAACTCACAGCAGACCTCTTGGATTTCGTGGAGCTGGAAGAAACTTTCGTCACGAGTGGCCAAAGCAGAGTAAAGCGGATATTCACTTGTAACAGGCAGGCAGCGGGCAGCAGAGTCTGGACGTTGGCCTCCTCGACGACGATGTACGCGGAGTAACAGAAGTCGATCAGCGTCTCCATGGCGCTCTCGTCCACGTCTCGGATGGTCACCTCAGTCTGACGAGATTCGGCCAACTCTCCCGTGAACATGGCACGAAAATAGGGAGAGCAGGCAGCAAGGATTACTCTGAAGAGAAGAAGTTGACTTTCACATTGAGGCCAACGAGTACTGCACGAACAAAATTGTAAAATTTACAGGGTGGACAAAAAAACCCTACTAGATGCCTACTACTCAGGTTGAGCAAGACGTACAGCAGCGTAACCCTTTGAAAAGAGGAGTATCAAAACTTTTAGCTGAAAAAAAATATAAAAAAAATTGGACCAAAATCAAGAAAGTTATGCCATTCCAAAGTTAGGAGCTGTTTTCCTCACATTCTTCATTCATTTTTGGTTCACACAAGGACCAAAAGTTACCTGCTGTAATGAAGCCTAATTACGCAGCCTGCGTAGAATGAAAAGAGACATCGCAAAACAAACACGAGGAAGTCAAACTAAACTAAATGAGCTAAGGTCGTCTTCCCATAGGTGAGAGTGACGATCAGAGTAAAATCAAGCCAGCTAAAAGTCAGGGCTGAAAATGACTGGTTCGAAAGTATCAATTTCCTCTTGGTTGATACAGGTCCTTTAGGCATATCCTGATGCGGATTATCAGTTTCGTTTCTGGCACAAATTCAAACGATAGAAAGATCTCTAGGGTCGGAGTTCAAGCAATGTTAATAAGATTTCTTTAGAAGACCACTACTTCCTTGACTTGGGGCCAACTTCCATTTTGTTTTGCACACATAAACTTTGAATCTCATTTAAATGGCCATGATGCACATTCTGACCAGTCCGACCAGGCGTTAATTTTGGTCCACCCTGTTAAAATAGATCTAGATGAACAGCTCAGTTCAAGAGAAACCTGCACAATACCTTCAGCACTATGAACCATTCATCGTCAAGGTAGTGTGCAGGTTCTTTGAAGCACAGGTCTGGGTATCTTGATCTGCTACATGCTCTTTGTCAGGGGCAAACTTGTCTCCTCATACTTATGCGCGTAGATCTTCCTTCCTCCCACGTTGATGACGACGTCGCACAGCTCGTGGTGCTTTCTGATGAGATTCAGGTCGGCGAAGGTAGCCCTTGGGTGCTTCTCGCTGGTGTAGGCCAGGCGAGCTGGAGTGGCCGGACGATCTGGGTTGGCCGAGCGACTGCCGCCCAGGGAGGGTGACGCCTTCGGTCCACCCACGCACCCGTCCATGATGAGATCGTGCGCGTGTCCGCCGGACGCCTGAGACTGTTGTGGCTGCTGCGGTTGCTGCTCGAAGACGCCGAGGTGTCTCTGGTGTGCCTGGGTTCCAAGCTGCTGTTGCTGCTGAGGCCCACCCAGAAGTGCTGGGGGTAGAGCGGCCCCGGGTCCTAGGCCCGGCTGGGGCGCCGCGCCTCCCCCTCCCAGCATGTCGACGTCGGCGCCTGGAGTGGACGTCAAGTCGAGGGTCTGGCAGAAGGGATGGCGCGGGTCCTCCTGGCCGCCGTCGCCGTCTCTGCCGAGACAATCGCGGAACGGAAACAGGTTGGGAATTTTGCCCGAAGGGTGGGGAGATAAGAAAAATTATCCGTCCGAGTTTGGGTGCATCCCCAAGAAGTCCCACGAATGGATCAAGGGGAACACCACCTTTCCGTTCTTCCTCTCCTAGCTGAGCTGACTGATCCGATGAGTGATGTTAAGGTTATAGAGGAGCAAAGCACTAGAGCCAGAGCAGAAGAGACGCAGCTGTCAGCAGACACCCACACAGGGACAGGGCAGCGACGCACTACGCAGCGCCCAACTGCCTCCTGTCCACGACAGCCTGAACGCAGCTGCGCGCGGCGGCCTCCGCCGAGGAGGAAGAGCTCCTTTCACCGGTCGCCGTCGTCGCGGGAGCAGCTCAGTTCGGCTTCCGTCTCTGAGGCCAAAAGTCACACCCCCTTCCACTCCTCCTCCTCCGCCCCCTTTTGTCTCCACCCGTCCGACCAGAGGAGGAACTTGATCAATGGGCGGGGGCCCCGATGATATTAATGCCTGACTTCCAACCTCAAGCACATGTCCTTTGTCATAGCGGTCGACTTGCTCTATCCTGTCCCGTCTCTGCTACACTGCAGACAAGAGGGTCATTGCCTCATCTGGCTCCCTGCTGTCGACAACGGCCGCGACTTGTGCCAGTCCTTCGAGCACTACAACGTCGGCATCGGGTGTGATGGTTTTTTGACTTTGTTCAAGGGCATTTGGTAGCAAAGGTCCAAGGTCAGGCTTTCTATTTTCATAAGTAGCAGCTTTACTCTGATTCGGGCGCTAGCGCGAAGTCTTTTATTCGCTCATGCGATCCTTGAGAAAGCTGGAGTGGACGACAGAGCTCACGTGGTCACAGGTGAATACTAGCGATAGCTCTTGTCGTCACAGCTGACTTGGAAGCCCCTCAAGAGTAAAAGAGACTGTACAAGTTTGATATCACTAATTATGGTACTGCATCCTTGAGAGCGAAGCCAAAAAGCTCAGCATCTCCGTCATCAGCGTGTACCATTACACGAGCTAGACCGTGTCCGCTGGAGAGGCGGTCTTGTCAGGCCGCATCAAAGGTTCGCTGTGAGGTGTGTGTTGACCAAGTTCTCCGCTTCCACGATGATCAAGTTCAATCCCAATGATCACCAGCACTTAAGGTGGAATCCACTGAGAAGTGAGTGGATCTTAGTCTGTCCTCACCGCATGAAGCGACCATGGTCTGGTCAGGTGGAGAGGCCTCCGCAGGAGGACATTCCGGAGTTTGATGAGAAAAATCCTCTGTGTCCTGGGGTGACCAGACCAAATGGCGTCAAGAACCCAAGGTACGACTCAACGTTTGTATTCAACAACGACTTTCCAGCGCTGCTGGAAGATGTCCCGATTCCAGAAAAGAGCGACAGTGATGATGAACTGTTCAAATGTGCTGGGGCCAAGGGAGCTTGCAGGGTCATGTGCTTCTATCCCAAGTCAAACATCACCATAGCATGCATGGAACTTGTAGAAATCATCAGGGTCATCGACGAGTGGATAAAGGAGTTTGTGGCTCTGGCCAGACAGTACACCTGGGTGCAGATCTTTGAAAACAAGGGTGCCATCATGGGGTGCTCGAACCCGCACCCGCACTGTCAGATTTGGGCATCCTCCTTCATGCCAAATGAAGCCCAAGTCAAGGACAGCAACCTAAGGAAATACTTTGCAAGGAAGAAGTCCAACATGCTCCTGGACTACGCCAGGAAGGAATTAGCACGGGGTGAGCGGGTAGTCTGTTCTAATGAAGACTGGGTGGCTGTGGTGCCATACTGGGCCACGTGGCCCTACGAAACCATGATTCTTCCATGCAAGATGCACATCCCACGCATCAGCGATCTCAACGATGAGACAAGGCACTCACTGGCTGATATCATGAAGAGGCTGACCACCCGGTACGACAACCTCTTTGAGACCAGCTTCCCCTACTCCATGGGATTTCATGGCGCTCCTACAGGAGTCCAAGGTCTAGATCCGGCAGAGGCACAGCATTGGCAACTTCATGCCCTCTACTATCCGCCCCTCCTGCGCTCTGCCACCATCAAGAAGTTCATGGTTGGGTATGAGATGTTGGCCAATGTTCAGCGGGACATGACTCCAGAGCAAGCAGCCACGAGACTGAGGGAGCTGTCGGAGGCGCATTACAAGGATAAGACGGTTTAGTCTCATTGTATTTCTGCATTGTGTGTCTTAGTCACGGTAGGAGCAATACATGAAAGTTCTTATGTACAGTGTGCTGGCACCCTAAGATCAATGCTTCATGCGCGAGGGCAATCTTAACGGATTGTTTTTCAATAAACGGCTTTTGGTCGCATGCTATCTGTTCTTGAACATCTCCTTGGACGTGTTCCTGGGGCCTTTGACCGCATGTCTCTCGGCCACACTTTCTTTGGGTTCATAGTCTCTACAGTAGTAACAATATTCCAAATAGTTTACAGTATCAGCTGCGTATACTTGATGCGTCACCTTTCTGAGTGTACATTAGGCGGATCTGATTTTCGGCAGTGATCGGTGAACTAGTGTAGGTTCGACTGTGGCTCACTCTCGGGTTCGGAGCTTTTGGAGCTGGGTCGGGTCGGGTCAGGCAGCCCAAGATCTCGGTCGAATCCGGATTGAGTCAAAAACCAGCATTTTCGTGTCTGCTGCACTGTCAACTGTAACAAGTAATTGTCGATCAATAAAACGAGAACAAAAGGGTTATTTTCAAAGGTACAACGAACTCTCTACATACACCATATTTTTTTCTCGTTTTAATTACTCTCTTTTTTTTCAATTTTTGAACTTTACGGCCGAATTTTGTTAAAAATGACAACTATCAATGTTTTAGCCACGTGAAAGGACGGTTTAGTTGTTTACACAAAATAGTCTCAACCATTTAGCTTGAGATAAGCCCCAACCTAGTGTGCAATCATTTTTTTTGCTCGTCTGACAGCTCTTGAGAACTGCGAATATGTGCTGATTATTTCCCTGTAGAAAAAAGTGGAGACACAAAAATGGTTGCTCTCGAGGCCACAAGTGGAACATAACAATGTTGTATGACAATTCTGTTCGGTCAAAAGGATATCCAGCAGTTCAGGTCCATATCCTTTGTCCCTTAAAAGTTGCGTTCCTCAGACTCATTTATTGTGGGTCGTACGGTACGGACTAGGATACGCCAAATGATTCGACGAGAAGATATTTTGATTGCTTGTTAACAACTTGTTGCGTCAGGTACGCTGAATACTTTGAACAGCACCGCAGTAGAACAGGGGGGGGGGGACTAAGTCACACACAGGGTGAGCACTATTATTTGGCTTTAATCTGCACTGACCTCTGAAAGTCAATCTGCTGGCACAGCAATGCACAGGGTTGCCACATGAGCAGGGCTCTTCATGGCCCGCAATGCTCACTCTCTTCAATCACCATTACACAAGATCAATAATAATGTTGTTGCTTCGACAGCGAATTTTGTAAGGTCCAACGACATTTTTCCTCCATCTTCTTGACCTTGCCCATGCTCAGGAATGTTGCTGATGGCCTCCCTCATTGTGCAGCAACTGTTTGTTTGCCACCATGAGTCTGAGCAGTTGAAAAAAGTCACTATTAATATTCAGTGTAGGACAGCACCATTCAAAAGTTATAACTCAATGGTTGACACAATTTCCCAAATGAAAGCTTTGAGTCATCTACCGGAATGAGCACTTGCATGTCCCACCCAAAAAAAACTGAGTGAGCTCTGATTCCGTCAGGTCCACCCTGTACGTTTGCTGCTTTTGCCCCGGATTTTGTCTGCATTATCTTGTAATTAGCGATTAGCAACATTTGACAGAATCGGCAGAGAAGAAAGAAAACAATTTCCAATTTGACTGCGGGAAAATGTGTTAAGAAACCTTTCTTTCTCTCTCTTTTTTTTTAAAAAAAACAACAACAAAATGAATGTGGTGTGGACCAAGAACATCAATGTCTTCCTCGTCGGCTTGGCTTTTCTACTCGTCTTCACTGCTTTCCAGACCATGAGCAACATTCAGGTAATCAAGGCTCGCTTTCAAGCTAAATTGTTGATCAGCTGCGGCTCGTTCGTCATCCTCATTGTCATCACCCACAGACTGCTGGAGGTCATTTAAAAAGGATTGCTTGAGTCTACCTTTTGACCAGTTTTGATAGCTTACAGTGAGCTGGTAGCAGTCAGCTTAAAGCTCATAGCAAACAAGAAAGCCCCGTAGAAATCATGACCAATGATCTGAGACCTTGAGTACAAAGTTGAGCCATTGTTTCGTGCACCAAAACCTTGCTACCACTAGTCCTGCCAAGATGCTGTGAAGTCTTCTCCAGCCGAGCTTTGTTGGACGTGTTCAGCTTTCAGTTGGTTGTTCTAGCAATGCTTGGCCGACTTTTGATGCTGTTCGAATTTTGCACTTTGCACAGCTGACAAACTGGGCTGAGTTCTGGTGTCAATGTTGTGTTTCGATTCCAGAGCACATGTATACTTTTCAAGCGGACTCGACCCACTTTGCAGGGTGGAAAAAGTGGTGGCTGTACAGTCACACCAAACATATTTACTAAACTCACATTTTACTACTTCGTTTCGTGGCCAAATCCTTGGTTTTGGTGCTAAAAAGCTTGATTTTGGGGCCAAAAAATTGGTTTTGGGGCCAAAAAATTGGTTTTGGGGCCAAAAAATTGGTCTTGGGGCCAAAAAATTGGTTTTGGGGCCAAAAAATTGGTTTAGTAGCACGTTACACTTGGTTTGGTTTTGTTGCAATCTGTTCTGTGGTGCAGTACAGACGCACAGACAGACGGAGTTCTTGCGTTGGAGTATGTAAATATGGTGCTCAAAGGCAATCATTGATTTTGAAATCATTCGTCACTCTTTTCCTGTAACGAACAAGTTACCTCCGAATAATTTCTTATCGCCATTTGTTCATCTATTGTTTACCAGACTGTGATCATTGAGAGTGCTCAAGATGAGCTGTCCGATGGTTATGTCGAGGGCTTCAATGGCCAAGGCTACATCTCCCTGGCCATCATCTACGTCGTCTCAGCCGTCTTCAACTGGCTGGCTCCTTCCACCATGGCAGTCCTGGGACACAAGTTCACCATGGCTGTGGGCGCCTTCACCTATGCTGCATTCATCGCATCGTTCTTCTACCTCAATGATATACTCCTCTATACAGCCTCTGGAGTCATTGGTGTGGGAGCTGCTCTCTTATGGACTGCTCAGGTGAAATCTTTGGGTCATCAATAGGCTAGGGTTTGCAAGTGATTAACCTAAAAATCTGGCCTCTAAAAAGCAGTGCGAGTGTCGGTGCAGTATGAGCCCTCGAATAATGTAGAGAAACACAAGTAAACATGATGAGTTATTTGCTTCCATTCTTCAGAGACAGTTGAACATTTGTCAATTGTTATGGGCAGGTTAACGGAACATGTTTTGTTTACATTGTGCCTTGTGAGAAGAGGACAGCTTTTCCTTTCTTTTTTAAAGATGAAATCACCTTCAGGTTCCTGCCCTAGTCATTGACGGTAGGAATGCGCGCACCTTAAAAGGTTGATGAAACTATCAATACAGTGCTTGCCGTAAGTCGTTGCAGTGGGGTGAAACGGGCTCCCCAAGCTGCCCTTACACCTTTTGAGACGGATCTTCACGTGGAATCGGTGACCCAGACAGTGCTTGACAAGGCGCAGCACAGCTCTATGCTGGAGTACGCATCCTTCAGATCATCCCTCGACTTGCTGCAGGCCAACAACGTCGTGGTCGTGGTCAAAGGAGGAGCAACAGACACTCGGCAGCAGCAGCAGGAGGAGAGCGCTCTGTCTACCTCCATCGCGTGTCACTGCTGCTGCCGCTGCTGCTGCTGAATGTACGCGCTTGTTGGTTGATGGTGATGATGCCTCTGTCCACGAACGTGGGGATCTGGCCCTGTAGCACGTCAAAGGATGAGTCGGAGGGAGCCGTCTTAGACAGGTGGCACTGGAGGGTGTGTGGCGACTCCCCCAGAAAGTTCAACCACTTTGATCACGGAAAAGCCCCTGAAAAAGGGGAAGAACAGTGCATTTCAGCATACAGACGTTACTTGCAAAAAAGTGCAAAACATTTTGGCCCACCCTTATGGCACATCCATGCATGCAATACATGTGATGGGGATCATCCCTCCTTCCTTTCGTTGATGCCATAATCAATGGCCTTTTTTTATCAGCTACCCTCATGAGACCCCCCCTTGGTGTTGACCTCCCCCCCTCTTGGTGTTGACCCCCCAATGTTGATTCTGCATATGAATGGTCCATGGGTGCCACTTCTAGACTTTTTTTTCTCTTAGGGTGCATTTCTCACTGCGAATTCCACTGAGAAGACGATGGGAAGAAATGCTGGTATCTTCTGGGCCATGTTCCAGTGCTCTCTCCTCATTGGCAACACCTTTGCCTACTTCCAATTCAGAGACACTGACGACATAGACGAGGACACGAGAACGACCTTCGTGGCTGTCCTCTTGGGCTTTGGCCTAGCTGGAACCGTGACCTTCTTTTTCCTGCTCCCCACTCCCTGGATCAACAGCATAGCCAAGGAAGAGGCCGATAGCCCCATCCAAGCGCTGACGAGGTCCTTCAGGCTGTTTGCCACACCTGAGATGTTGCAACTGCTCTTCTACTTTTTTTACATGGGCATGCAGTTGACATTCTATAGTGGAGTCTATGGTCCGTCACTGGGCTTTACTGAGAGCTTTCCAGACCCAAAGAGTCTGACAGGACTGCATGGAATCCTCATTGGCGTGGGTGAGATCTGTGGAGGCCTCACATTCGGCATATTTGGACACGTCACCAACAAAATTGGCAGGTACCCAGTCGTAGTTTTGGGCACCGTCCTACAATTCGTCGCCTTCGTCGGTATCTTTCTCAACATCCCCAACGATGCACCCCTCGGGACCACACAAGACACCGGGTACCTGGATCCACCAATCGTGGGCATTGCCATATCGTGCAGTGTTCTGCTGGGCATTGGGGATGCCTGCTACAACACCCAGACCATGTCACTCCTGGGAGGCATCTACCCCGACCAGGCTGGCCCCGCGTTTGCCATCTTCAAGTTCGTGCAGAGTGTCTCAGCTGCAGCAGGATTTGGCTACGCGGGCTACATCCCTCTCTACTACCACATTGGCCTCCTCTGGCTGTTGGGAACGGTGGGCACCTTTTTCTTCGTCAAGATTGACATTCAGACCAGGAAGAAGGAGAGCAGGTGGAAAGTCATGGAAGAGACTGCAGCATCAGCCAAAATGGAAAACGAGAGCCCCTAGGGGTGCATTCACTCGTACTCGCAAGATATATACAGGTTCAACATATTAGAAGGCAGCCGACAATATGTTTGTCATTCGTCATCTGTAGGAAATGCCATTCAGTCCAGCTCAAGGTCTCGTAGGATCGTTAGAAAAGATTGTAAATTACTCTTACTTGCCAGTAGGAGCTGCTTAGTTGACTGTTTCCAGGAGGAAGACGTGGTCAACTGCTGTCGAAGGAACAGATCAATGCCAGCATTACTGTTACAGATTCCTTTAAGTGCTATGTTTTGAGGAGGTCCAAACGTATTCGTGGGCCATAAAGTTTCTCCACTTTAACTTGTGAATTAAAGTATATTGAGACATCTTCCGATGACGTCGACGTAGATGGTATTGATGCAATGGGTTGCGGCCATTTCAACGCCTGGTTCGTGCCATACATTTGAATTTTCCCGCCAAATTGAAGAAGTGCGTCTTTGTTGGGGCTAAAGAGGTGTCCTTACAAATTTCAAACAAATCAGCCGGTCAGACGGTGAAATGCGAGCAAGAACTAAAATTAACTGAGGTCGCATGCCACATGTCACTTTTTAGATTTCTTTTTGGTGCTCAACAACTTCAATGAAATCGTCACTTAATGGAGGATCCTGGGGACGTTGAACACGATAAGACTAATTTCAAAGATAAAAATGCATTTAAGACCGGAAAACACGGATAAAAATTGAGGGCGCTCATGCCCCTCCCCTTTTTCTACCCGGCATGGGAGGCCTTCTCGCCCAAGAGGTTTTGACCTGGCTGGAGCCAGGTCAACATGTCAAACCTTGTCAAGAACAACCCCATTTCGATGAGCCACTTACTTACCCTCTTCAGCCCAGACTGTTCACGGTGTGGGCCAACTTGGCCCACATGCCATTGGTCACAATGAGACAAAAGGAGCAGGACCTCATTGGCTGGAGCGAGGAGATCCTGGACAAGCATGGGGAGCATGGGACAGACTGCGACGTGTCGTGGCTGCACAGGGCTCCTACCTCCGATCTGTAGGATCGCATCCATGCAGACTGTCTGTATGTTGATGCTGGCGTCATGACAGACGCTGATGGATTCCTGGATGATGCTGGAAGGGATATTTGATGGCACACCGTTGATGAGAAAGGAGGCACTGGGTAATTTCTAGGAGCTGCATAAGCCCACCACCATGATGACCAGAGCTTCATTTGCAGGACTGTCATCTCCTGAGCTGTTGGCACCCCTATAGTCCACGTATTCAAAGCATCCAACAAACTTGGTGTCATGCTATATCTTGTCTTTTAAAGACATGCCATCAATGCAAAGGCTGGCCTCTTTGTAGTTGATGTCACCCGAGAATAAGTATTGCACCATGATAAGGAATTGCTCCATGATGAGGAAGAAATCTCAATATAACATACCCTATGAGTCTTCAACTCCTCAGTGGCAGGAACTGGAAGTGCCAGGAAGCAGTCGATCGAGCTTATTTTACAAGACATTGGCAATGTGAGGAGTTTGGCAGTGAAATCATAGGCCTTTGGGCTGTAGTAAAAAAGTGCAATTGCAAATTCTCTCTGTTCTGGGGAGTATGTTGTGGTCTTGGTCTCTTTTGCCACAAGTTCATTTACAAGCTTGAGCTGAGCATCTGAGAACCTGCCCTGAAGTATTGAGACACTGCTTGCTGAGAGCAAGTCCTCTTCCTTTAGGAGACTCAAGACATTGGTCAACCCACAACTCATTTTTTCCTCTCTGAGACTCATCTGGCAGATTCGTTGGTCTTTGATACTCAATTTTTTCTGCTTTGACTCCAGAGCCATTTGGAGCACGATGCACTTTGCATGAGCAGCATCAACAGTTGAAGGAAACGCATAGCTGTGGTCATGCTGCAAAGACATGAGCGACCTTGAACAGGAGCTTGAAGGCTCTACACCTTCCTCAGTTGCTGTTGTTGCTGAATTGCTTTCAATGTCAGGTCAGTCACATGGGTCTTGCATCATAGGGTTCCCTACTGCTTGTCTTCTAGCTGACTTCTACGGTGATTGCACATGACAATGGAAGCCACAGAAGATGCTGGGGACAGCATTCATCCCCAACCTCTTGAGCGCCCTGTTGCTCTCATGAAGATAGTCAGAAGCAAGAAAGGGTCAGAACAATTTACAGAGTCCTCTGATGGTGTGAAGTCAGCTCTCTGTAGTGCTCAGAGCCAACGTGACTGTATAGTAGGCCGCCTACGGCGGTTATGCCGTGTTGGTGCCATCTAGTGTGGAAACCTAACTCAGCCTTACTGAGCTTGGATTCTTGCTATGACCTCAAAGAGTGATGGACTATGAGATGTCCGTTCAATTGCTCTGTATTGACTGACTGTCCCTTGGCTTGGTTAGTGCCCAGTGCAGGCCAGCTTTTCTGCTGCTGTCGGTCAGCCGGTGCTGCTCCACCTACGTGGGCGGGGGCGCCTTCCCTCCAGTACAGTAGACTGACTCTACTGTTGTGCAGTCTACACCTACAGCAGTCTACTGAGTACAGTCTAAGGCCTTAAGACTATTACATAGTTTCATGGTCACAATTTATCATGGCTTGTGGGCTCATACCTTAAGGCTAGATAACTTACTTCTATCAATGTTTCTACGTACTAGTACTTACAGCTATGATCCACATCTTGGCTTAATATTATGGTGTGTTGTTGATCGGCACCTGCCGATCGAGGCATGCTTCAACTGAAGACCTGGTTGGCGCAAGCAAAAAGGCGAAGATATGTTGGAATGTGCATTAGTTCAAAGTTGATTCATTCCTTGTTCTCAAGGGAAACAATGGAAGTGCAGTGCAGAACATGCATGAGAAGTGTTACGGTTTGTGCAACCGTGTGCAGCACAGCTCTTAACCATATGGTATCATGAACAGAGAGCGATCAGGGCCATGGATCGGTCAGTAATAAGCAGAACGACCAGAGTGATAAAAGAAGTGAATGTGAAGTGGACAATGTGACGTAAAACATTTTTTTTGTAATTTGATCTTGTTCTACCCAAAGTATTACTATTGCATCTGTATGTGTATAAAAAGTGACAGGCCCTTTATGAGTGTGTGCCTGAGGACGTTAGGGTCCACGTGTACCGGATTCTGGGGACCTGTGGGAATCTTAGGACGGTCCTGAGATTCCCAAGCTGATTTTGGTATATTCTGATTACACGGTGTCATCTCAACATTTTCTTTCTTGGTCCCCAAAATGGTAAAAGAGGTGTTGTTTTTACCAACTTCGTCTGCACAGCACAGCCATCAGGAGGCCAAGTCCTCAAAAGCAGTGTGTTCTACTGCAGTCCTAAATAACAATGTGATTTACCTGGTGAGTAAAGCACTCACCTTCTGGGGACCAGATATGGCTCATTCATCCTGTTTTGAAATGCAGTGAAATGATGATGCTACTGTGCCATCCCCTTCTGAATAGTGAGCTGCCTACTTTTTGTGGTATGAATGGATATACCAATTTTGTTACAAATTTGCCTACCTATTTTGTCACGCCATTGCCGACATACATCATGCACAGCCCTCAAAAACAATGTCTTTTACACAGAAAGTGCAAGCAGCACTCACCTTCTAGGGACCTAAACCAGACATGAGTCATACCTCCTGCTCTCGAATGCAGTGAAATACCATTTTGATGCAGCTGTGCTGTCCTAATCTCAACAGTGAGCTCAGTCTGCAATGTGCACTGACAGAATGAAGTTGCCCAAGAATGGCAACAAGAAAAAGTGCAAGATGTTAAGGGCGAAAGGATCTCATAAGGTAGGAACCATCTGTATGTATATAGAAGATTTATTTCTTGGTATGCATGTTGCAACCTCAAAAGCCAAGGTTTCATATGTCTGACTTACAGCCTGGCACCACCACCAAGGAGGAAAACGGTCAGGACAAAAGCAGTAGTTGGATTGGAGTGTTCTACCCTGAACCTGGGGAACACTCCATCATGCGAGGCAATCTGCCAGGCTCCCCACAGTGCCGGTAGACTGCGATATGGATGAAGTGACAGGACCCATTTCTGGAAAGAGTTGGGTATTGATGGCATGGATGTAGGTAGTCACATATCAAAAAATT
>JAAUXU010081109.1_pt1 | contig 15261 bp, 16 predicted proteins | sample 7278151 | NCBI WGS metagenome assembly JAAUXU01 (sample SAMN14350113, study PRJNA611818) | marine sediment metagenome | isolation source: surface marine sediment (1.8m) | place: French Polynesia: Moorea | collected 2018-08 | reverse complement strand
TCCTAGCCTCTTTGGCGATGTCCCTTTTCTTCTGTCCCCCCCCCCCCCATGAAAGCGTAGAACCTGTACTGGACATCAGCATCGGTCATCGGAGCATCTCCATCATGATGCTGTGATCCATTATCCACTTGGTTTGTCCAGAGGAGATTCTCCACCGTGTTATTTAGATCCCTTTGTGGTGATGAAGCCTGTGCTTCACAGGATGTGAATTATTCAATGCTTTCTTGGTTCTTGGACAAGGCCAGATGAGAGGGCCTACCAAGGGTCCATAACCCCTACGGTGATGTCCCACAACAGCTCTGCCCGAGATAAGCCCGAAGCTTAAGGCCAGTGTGAGCCTAAAAAATAGAACATTACTAGAACCTCTACTTTTATATCTGTGCATGAGGCTCGTCAAACGCTGCTGTTACATAAAAGGTGACTTAGTCACCTTCGACTCGCTCTTCCGAGCATGCTGACATAAGTAAGTTCAAGACCAAAAACTAAGCTTTCCACCTCTGTAAGACGTGAACTTTTCAGTTATTCCTATGATTTTCCTAATCTTGAACATCGCTGAAGATTATTTTGATCTTAATCGTCGTCGGGCTGGGCTGAAGTTCGACGCTATCTACCAATAATTGTACTGAATGTATTTGGGCGTTGATAAAAGAGCGTAAAAACATCTTTCATTTCTTAGGTCTTGTTCACTTCATTGCCTCAGCAACGGTCCGGCTTCGAGTTGGACTATCCGGACTTCACGTTGGGACCCCGCCAGGAAGCCACGTTGCACGTGGGTTGGGTGCCACAAGCAGGCGGAAACGTCAACGAGAAGTTTGTCGTCAAGTATGCCAACAAGGTGACCAGAATCCTCGTGGTCGGCACGTGTGTCGCGCCATCGGAGAAACGTACTGGTCGGCGGCCACCTCTGGCCAGCTCCAACCGGACGCAGTCAGGAGCGAGGAAGAAGGACGGCACAGGAGCCCCGAAAAAGCCGGCGTTGCCTGATAACCCGGTGGTTAGGAAGACTGGAGAGCAACCTGAGACGAGGCCGATGCAGTCGACTGAAAACTCTCCGCCAGTACTGTTGAGCATGCCACCATCGCATTCCGGAGCAACCGCTTCGTGGTCCCCCCAGAAGTTGTGCGACCCTGTCACCGAGAGCAGTCTTCTCCACCAGAATCTCGCCTCTGCTTCGACTCTGGAGGAGACTCACCATTCTGTCCTACCCCACCCTCGAGCAGAGGAGGAAGTCCGAGCTTCCGCGGCCTCACAAGTTTCACCCCTGAAAGACTATAGCAACCGCTCAAACATCCGCCGGGAGACTTTTGTCAAGGTGACTGATCAAGGTATTGGGGGTCAATTCAAGGTTCCTCAGCAGCAGCAGTATCCGTTTCGTCGGGATACGTTTGTCAAGGAAAGTTCCTTCATCAGCTCAACGCCATTTAGCAAGACTGGGGTTCATGAGACACCAGGATTCATGACGGCCGACGTCTCAGTCATCAACAACGAGGGGAACGCTCGTAAGGAGCTCAGCTTTTCCTGCGCGCCAGTACATGAGACAAAGAACAGGCGCGACACTTTTAGCATGCTGAAAGAGGATGAAGGTCCAACGATCCGAGTTGACCAAGCGTCAGAGAAGCCTTTTGATGAAGATCTCCTTCAGCCTTCCGCTGCCCCTGACCTAAACGTGGATGTGTCGCGCATCCTCCGCGAGTTCACCATGGACTCTCCAGTGGCCAGCCGCCAACATCCTTTGTCTTGCGTGACAGAAGAGCGCTCTGGAGACGTGGAGGCTGATGAAGAAAATTCTGTTGAAGATCAGGCCAGACAAACTTTGTGTCCGACAGTTCCAGGCATTACTCGAGCGTTTAGCGTGGATATTCCAGATGTTAGTCGACAGCTTCCTGGCGTATCAGAGGGGGGATTGGCGGAGGTCAAGCCAGGCGAGGAGAAGCACGCACATGACAAACCTGAGGAGCTGATGGACCCGGAGAATATCTCAGATATGGTTCGTGAGTTTGGCTTAGATAATCCGCAACAGGAAGAATGTCCGTCCCTCCGAGACTCTCTTGTGGCATCTGTTCTACACGACGTTGGCGTTGGTGACGGTGTCTTGGGTCACCGCCACCCTGAGAATGAAGGTGAAGACATAAGAAAGTCGCGCTAAATTAAGACTGGAGCTGATTTATACACATATTTATTCACACATAGTATTCGTGCTTGCATATGTTGAAAACTTTTTTAAAAACAGACTTTCCGTTCAATACATCATGATCTGCAAAGACCTTAACTATGGCTTTAATTCGCAGAGTCCTACCTTACGCAGTCGCCGTAACCTTAACCACAATCAATTCAACGAATATGGAAAGTATAATCAAAGGCTAGGACACACTTCGAGACCAGTCTTAATTTAACGCCATTATGAAACAGAGAGGGCCTGTGTAACCATGGGGAGTAGGAGTGCAACGAGGATTCCCTCAGACAGCATAAAAAGTAACGAGACATTTACTGTGGAACACCTTGAAGAAAGTGACAAAAAAGACGCAACAGGACACATCGAGTATGCTGAAATGCTCCGAGACTCGGCTGCCGTCGTAGTTCAACGATGCTGGCGAAGATACCGTGCGAGAAAGAACTTGGCAAGACAAAGACTAACTGCTGCAATTTCTATTCAAGCAGCTTGGAGAGGATTCTATTCCAGAAGGCATTCCATGAAGGTAAAAGCGGCCACCACCTTGCTCTTTCAGAGTTATTGTGGCATGGTTGTTGCGAAGGCAGAGTTGAAGAAATTGAAAAATCAGGAAAATGCTTCCATCACAATCCAGACCACTTGGAGAATGTACCGCGCCAGAAAAACATTCTTGACCCTTAAAGCTGCAACCATTAAAATTCAAAATCAATGGAGAAGATACTCTGCACAGAAGGTTGCTGAGAGATTGTTGGAAGAGAGATGTGCTGCCACATGTATACAGGCTGCTTGGAGAAGCTACTGTGCCAGAAAATACTTTCTCCAGGTAAGATCAGCCACCATTGTTCTGCAAAGTCACTGGCGCAAGGTCCAGGCTCAAGCTGCTCTTCAACACCTCAATCAGCAGAGGGATGCTGCCACCAAAATCCAGGCTGCCTGGAGGATGACCTACATGAGGAGGAAATTCTTTCTTCAAAAAGCTGCTGCAATTACAATTCAAAAGCACTGGCGAAGGTGCCTTGCACAAAAAGAGATGGACAGACTTAAAACAGAGGAACATGCAGCCACTGCCATTCAAAGTGTGTGGAGGGGCTACTATGCCAGGAAATCCTATCTGCAAATTAAAGAAGCCACTGTCCTTCTGCAGAGTCATTGGCGCAAGGTCCAGGCCCAAGCACTTCTCCACCACCTCAAGCAGGAGAGGGCAGCTGCCACCACAATCCAAGCTGCCTGGAGGATGGCCTATTCAAGAAAAAATTTCCTGGTGCAAAAAGCAGCTGCTGTTACAATTCAAAAACATTGGCGGAGATACTCTGCACAGAAGGTTGCTGAGAGATTGTTAGAGGAGAGACGTGCTGCCACTTGTATACAGGCTGCTTGGAGAAGCTACTGTGCCAGAAAATACTTTCTCCAGGTAAGATCAGCTGCTGTTGTTCTGCAAAGTCACTGGCGCAAGGTCCAGGCTCAAGCTGCTCTCCAACACCTGAAGGAGCAGAGGGATGCTGCCACCACAATCCAGGCTGCCTGGAGGATGACCTACATGAGGAGGAAATTCGTTCTTCAAAAAGCTGCTGCAATTGCAATTCAAAAGCACTGGCGAAGACACCAGGCACAGGTGAGGGTTGCACAAAGGCTTGCGCAGGAGAGTCATGCTGCCTGTTCTATTCAGGCTGCATGGAAATGTTACAATGCTAGGAAGCACTTTCTACAAGTAAGAGCAGCTACCATGCTACTGCAGAGTCAGTGGCGCAAAGTCCAAGCCTTAGCATTGCTGAAAGATCTAAGACAACAAAGAGATGCTGCCACCAAAATCCAATGTACTTGGAGGATGACCCTGGTGAGAAGAAGATTTTCACTTCAGAAGACTGCTGCTGTTACAATTCAAAAGCACTGGCGAAGGTGCCTTGCACAAAAAGAGATGGACAGACTTAAAACAGAGGAACATGCAGCCACTGCCATTCAAACTGTGTGGAGGGGCTACTATGCCAGAAAATCCTTTCAACAAGTGAAAACAGCCATTTTACTTCTCCAGAGTCACTGGCGCCGAGTTCAGGCTCAGGCACATCTGCAAGACCTCAAGCAACAGAGAGTTGCTTCTGTCACAATCCAGACCACTTGGAGAATGCACCGTGCCAGAAAGACATTCTTGTCCCTTAAAGCTGCAACTATTAGAATTCAAAATCAATGGAGAAGATACTCTGCACAGAAGGTTGCTGAGAGATTGTTAGAGGAGAGATGTGCTGCCACTTGTATACAGGCTGCTTGGAGAAGCTACTGCGCCAGAAAGTACTTTCTCCAGGTAAGATCAGCCACTATTGTTCTGCAAAGTCACTGGCGCAAGGTCCAGGCTCAAGCTGCTCTCCAACACCTGAAGCAGCAGAGGGATGCTGCTACCACAATCCAGGCTGCCTGGAGGATGACCTACATGAGGAGGAAATTCTTTCTTCAAAGAACTGCAGCTGTTATGATTCAAAAGCATTGGCGCAAGTCCCAAGCTGTGGCAGTACTCCGATCTCTGAAATGCGAGAGAGATGCTGTCCTGATGATTCAGAAGCATTGGCGCAAGGTCCTTGCCCAAAAGGTGGCTCAACAGGCATTCCAGGAGAGAAATGAAAGCTGGAAGAGACAAAGTGATGCTGCCGCCACCATCCAAGCTGCCTGGAGGATGAGCCAAGCTAGGAAGAAGTTCTTGGTGCAGAAAGAAGCTGCCCTGACTATTGAGAGGCTCTGGTGCAGACGTGTGGCGCAGGAGAGAGCCAAGAGAATGGTGGTGGAAAGGGATGCAGCAATCTCCATCCAAGTTGCATGGAAAGGCCTTCGTGCAAGAAGAGATTTTCAAAGAGTCCGAGCTTCCGCTGTGCTTCTGCAGAGTCATTGGCGCAAGGTCCAGGCCCAGGCACACCTGCAGCGACTCAAACAACAGCGAGATGCTGCAATCACGATTCAGAGTGCGTGGAGGACGGTGCTGGCGAAGAAGAAGGTGACTGCGGCGACGGCAGAGAAGTTGCAGAATGCCGCTGTTCTGATCCAGAGCCACTGGCGCCGTCTGTTGGCGCAAAAACGGGTTCGGCGGATAAGAAAGAGAGCCGGCGTCAAGGATTACGACGTCGTCGTGGCTCAATCAGTTGTCAGGATGTTTGTCCAGCGGAGCGAGTTCCTGAGGATGAGGCGCGCTGCCATAGTCATCCAAAGTGTCTTCCGCGGTCATCTGACGAGGATGACGTACAAGAAGTCTCACAGGGTCAGTGCAGTGGAATCTTGCTCGTAGATTCAGCAATGTAAGAAATTCCTGCTTTTCTTTCAGTTCAACGATGCGCGCTTGGCCGAGATCCCCGAGCATGCCAATGCCGATCCCCACTTGGATGAGAAGATCGAGGCCGCTCGGCGCAAGGTGCTTCAGGCCAACGAGAACGCATGCGAGGACAACAAGCTCTACAACCGCACCAAGTTCGCACTCGACTACTGTTACAACCAGCCCGACATGGCCCACATCATCAAGGCCCTCAACGATCTAGGTGAGGTCTCGCACGATTGTTGACAGGTCTGAACGTACAAAGTAATTGATGATGCTTTCGTAGACGTCTCCAGTCGTCTGTCTGAAGTGTGCTGCCAGAGCCTGATAGAGGATGAAAGCCCTCGTTGCCTTTTTATCCTTCTCGACCTTGTTCAACGTGCCAATCGCTCCGTGCCCCACATGGAGGTCGTCACCTGTGTGCTTGATATCCTCATCAACTTGACCAAGTATGAGCCAGCACGTGCTGGCATCCTGCGCCAACATGTTGCGCCAATCGTGAGCGCAATCATGCACGTGTTGTTGGCGTACAAGGATACGTCCGCTGCCATCTTTGGGAGGGCATGCGCTGTGCTCTGGGTCATGGCGCAAGACGTCGCCATCAAGAAGGTGAGTGAGCTAGCACTGCAGTTCTCCCTTCATCTTTGCCAAAGTCAAACTCGTGTGCAACCTGTCCACATGCCTACATGACGCCTGAACAGGAACCTCCTTTCTCCTTTAGGAATTGAAGAGCCAGAAGACCATGGTGTCGAGGCTCCACGTCTTGTTGGGGCACCAGAAGGTCAAACACAGGCGAAAGGAGGAGGAGGCGAAGCGCTTGCGTCGGTCGGCCACTTTTCCGACGAGCAGGCAGTACAAAGACGCCCTCAGGCTGACAACGGTTTCCACCCACCTAAGCTCTGACGCAGCTTGGAAGACCAAACCCGGGATTGTGAGGCATCACGACGATCCCTTCGTGGCCGTCAGCGTGCTTACGGGGTTCCTGGATGGCCCCCAAGTATAATATGAAGATGCAGATGGCTGAGTGATCATGACACTTGGGCTCCGAGGTACAATCTGGGGTTCACTCCCAGCCAAAAGCAAGCTATATCTGGTAGATAGACATTGAAGGTCTTTCAACTGTGGTGGATTTATGCGTGCCGCAAAATAACTTGGTGTGCATTACCAACGCTTGCTTGCAGTAAAGTTACTCACTATATGGTCAGATAAGGGATATATTTACTTGTGTAGTAAAAATACTTGGTGTGCAGTATACGTCATTTCTATTTTGTCCGGAATGCTACTTATTTCAAAGCTGTCAGCCTCAATACACATTTAAATTTCGCGCTTCTGGTACAGCAGACTTTCTATTGACCAACATTGTCTAACCACCATATTAAATCGCACTGACTGCGGCCTCGTTTAGGTCAGCGACATTGTTGCAACCAAGGACAGTCAGGCGCGGATCTCGAAGGTAGGATAAGGCTTTCTTTGGGCGCACTGTGCTATACTGCGCCAGCTCAACATTGGATGCAGATCGCCGAAGTAACAATGTAGATATGTGTATATTTCACTAAATTGGGGTATATGCTTTTGTGTTTAAGTCCAATAACAATTAAGTCAGGTGCAGCTCGAGACAACGTTTCTGGATTCACCATTACTCAGATGTCTCTCCTCTAGCATATTTTTCATTCAACTTCCTGTTATGTACTGGCCCACCCAGCAGTGTCCCACTGGATAGGCGTGGGTCGTCCAGAAAAGAGATGTGGAGGGCATCTTGCAACTGCCAAGCTTCCTCATGAGCCATTGCGTGATAGGATATGGCAGTTCCCTCTTCTGGATCCTTCAGGGCTATGTGCTGCCTTAAAACGTCTCTCTCCACACGGATGTCACCATGCGCCGCCAGCAACTTGGAAGTTCCTCCGGTGTGGAGGCATGGATCTGCTCCTCAGCTATTCGCCAGCATCTGGGTTTGAACTGATCCACCCGAAGGCTTCACTACGGACCCGAAAACAGAAGCCCGTTGTATCGTCTACTGCTTGGCTTACCTAAGAAGTCTCCTAGAGCAGCCAGCTGGATGACGTCACGTGGTAGATGATTATCAGGCATGACTGGGGGTCCATGGTTTCCCTCTTCATCTTCCAACTCCTCTTTCTCAGCTCCTTCTACTCTGTCTATTCTTCTTGGGCCTCCTCGTGTGTCTCTGCTCTCAGTTCTTGTTCTTCCAGCCTGTTACTTGCACTTCATCTCTTTGCTTGAATGTTTCTTCTGTGTCTTTCGCTGAATCTTACACTTGTACTCACTTCTCCGAACTCGAGAGAATCTTCGTATGAGCTGTCTCTCTTGACTGAGTCTTGCTTTTCTACACCTGTTACTCACTTATCTATCTAACACTTGTCTAAAGAGAATAATTCATTTGTGAGTGAAAAATCTTGACCACCAATGTAAGAATGTGCGCATTTCACTCAAGTTGGGCTGTATATGGCGCCAAACAAAGCTTGCACCACTATATCTGCAGAGACAGCTACTCTGACGTTACCCCTTGGATCGTCCATGGGGGAATGCTCTTCTCTAGTCGGTCGTCATAGCTTTGTACCATTATTCGGGAATGTTAAAAACAAATCAGTCCAGCCTCAGCAACAGTCTCCAATACAGTACATTACTTCTTTCATAGCAGTGCTAGTCTAGGTGCGCCAGACCCGCGCCACCGTGCGCCAAAGCTGCACAAAGATATCGCTCTTGCACTTCAAAAGGTGTGCCCATTCTGCTAAATGCTAGAATGACACTAAAGCAGGAGGAGCGCAGCACTGACACGGCCCTGTCGACTGTTGACGGCTTCAAGAATCGTGCCAAGTACCAAGTGCAACCTTAGGATGGATGCACCAATATCATGGCGGCATCCGTACAAACAAGTGACAAGTACTGAACTTGGTACACGTTAGAACGCATATGTGCTCGGAGTAGATACCCTAACCCTCCCTCTTCCTGTTGTTGACGTTCTTGATCTCCCAGCTAATGGAGAATCCCGATCCTCAAAATCAGAGGCAGTCATCGGCAATCCAAATGGTTACAAACATCTGGCCAATAAATCGACTTTGGAAGGAGACAAGGTGCTGAGCCCACCTTGCAACGTGCTGGTCGTCTACGCAGGCAGCCCCTGTCCGGGGACCGCCGTCAACAGGAACTACGACTGCGAAGGGGGAGGTGAAGGGCTTGGAGACTTCGTAGTCTACCGCGGACCTCGCCCTTGCGTCGAGTCAGAGATGGCCTCAGTGAGCGATGTCGTCCTGCAGCCAGCGGACTCAGTCAACTTCTTCTTGAACGTGCACACGTTTGGAACAGAGATACTCCAGCCTCTCGGCAATCCCATTGATCCTGTGCCTGACCTTGACCTTGGTTTGGCCACCAGGGTGACGACACGATTCCTCCTACGGTGGTCACACACAGATGTTGCTTCATCTTGCCTCTACAGAAGATCCTGCCGAAGAAGTCTGGGCGTTTGTGAATTCAGCTGCCATTGACATCATCATCGTCGAGTACGTATGAACCTTCTTCTCAATCACTTCTTCGCAGAATCACAGCAGTGAATTGAGGCAAAGAATTCAGGTACATACGATAAACTTGGAGTATTCCACCTGTGCTAGTGATGAATCCACGAACCAAAAAATGCATTATTGCTCAAATCATCCATCATGACGATCTTAATACTGGTTCTTGTGGCCACCTACACGCAAGACGCGACCTCCTCATACGTGCAGACGTCATGAAGAAGTCTTCATGTCAGGCTGCTGCTCCGCTGCATTTATTTATTTGTCTGGTGACTGTTGTCCTGAGCGGCGGGACTGGAGTCTCTTTCGAGGGCTACAGGGTGTTCAGGGTCGAAGTGGCTGATGACAGCCAGTCTGCAAACCTCGACGAGTTGCTGCTCTCCTTGCCTGATCAACATGTCGACGTATGGGGTGATGTGCGCGACGAGCAAGGTCAAGGTCGTCATCGCACCGTCGACATCATGGTGCATCCTCAGGAGGTGGACCTGGAGTCTTTCTTGGTCGCCCAAGGTTTCGCCTACTCGACCATGATCGATGACGTCCAAACAGTCATTGATCGACAAGATGCTCAAGGTCTCGAAGGACTGCAGAAAAGGCAGGATAGAGGCTATGCACTGGACTGGGAGAATTATCACTCACTGGAACGCATCTACGAGTTCTTTGACCACCTCGAGAGTGAGGAAAGTAGTTTGTCACGATCCGCAGTGCGTCAGACTTTCCACTTTTGCAGAACACTTTCCTGACGTCTCGACTGAGGTCATTGGACAGTCCTTTGAGGGCACTGACATCAAAGTGCTGAAGATATGCCAGGATGGATGCAACACTGGAAAGCCCGCCATGTTTATTGAGGCAGGTACATAGGAATGCACAGCGCATAAGAGCACTGTACTTTATTAGATGTACGTATGTGTGCGCTATTATGCGTGTATAAGGTGCATGCATTCTGTTGTCCTGTCCGACATATCTGAAGGAATCCATGCACGCGAGTGGATTGGTCCAGCGACAGCGACGTTCTTGATCTACGAACTGACAGAGAACCGCAGGTCTGACAACGAAGACCTGGTGAAGAAGCTTGACTGGTACTTCGTGCCCAGCGTCAACCCGGATGGCTACGCGTACTCCAGATCCAGTGACCGAATGTGGCGGAAGACTAGGTCGGTTCTCATGGCCACGCCCACAGCAACGTCACACAATCTGTTGCTTCTCTGTGCTACCACAGATCTTTCGACAAAAAAGGCCGCGCCTGCTTCGGTACCGACGGCAACCGCAACTACGAGTACATGTGGGGCGCGGGTGGCTCCGGCTCCAGCTCCAGCAAGTGCTCGGAAACGTACCATGGATCGGCGCCTTGGTCCGAGGTGGAGACCAAGGCCATCAGGGACTTTATCCTGCCTATCAAAGATTCCATCAAGTTCTTCTGCGATGTTCATTCATATGGGCAGCTGATCTTGATTCCTTGGGGACACACAAGGCAACCAGCACCCGACCATAAGGACCTCGTCAGAGTAGCCGCCATTGTATGTACTGTCCGGTGCGCATTCTCCTAGTTCTTCACAAGCATGTCGTTACAGGGCAACGCCGCGCAGAAGACTCTCTATGGCACTGAATACAGGATCGGGTGCGTTCCATGCTTACTCTACAAGGCCTCGGGCACCGCAGTAGACTGGGCCTACGCTCAGGCAGGCATCAAATACTCCTACTCCATCGAGCTGAGGGATGGACTAGATGAAAAAGGCTACGGATTCCTCCTGCCTCCAGAACAAATCATTCCGACTGGACAAGAAATGTACGCCTTCCAAGCAGCCGTGGCCAGAGAAATCATCAAGGAGTTTGCTTGAGAATACACAGAACTGCACCTGCGCATGCGTTTGTGTTAATGTCCAACGTGCACGGTGCCATGTCAGAGTGACGGTCCCATCGACAGTCGAGAGAGCGCGCGCGGGCTCGACGCACTAGATGAAGGGGCAGACCAAGCACGCTGTCAACAGGTTGTAAACGTCCGCAGTCGTCGACGCATAAGTCTTCTAGCAGATCAGCGTTATCTTTTGTGGCTTTGAATTATGCTGAGTGCAGAACCCCAGTTCGACGAGTACTAGTACGCCCTGGTGGGCGAGGCCGACAGAAGGACTCAATTCCATTATACGTGTATAAGGTCGCTCCAGAAGAGCTCTTGGCCCGGTACAAGGGCAACGTCGAATTGTGGCCACCGTCAAGCACATATCTTTTCAACAGATCTCTCAGACTGCTGGAAAACAGTGGCTTGACGGATAAGTCGATCCAGCGGCAACTGAACAAGGGCATAGAGAGCCTGGACCTGGAGGACGGAGCGACCGCTATCCTGGTCAAGGAGAAGAAGTCGGCTTAAGTTGAGGGTAATCAGTCCTGCGGCTGGTTTTTTTTATGAAACGATTCATCTGTCATGCACAAAACCAAAGTCTGGCTGATAGACCATTCGTTTAGTAGCTTACTCGACGCCGTGTTCGGCATCATTCCCCAGAAGTTGGTCAAGTCCAACTAACTCCTGGACATCAGTGGAGAGATCTTCAGATTCGATGCTCATCTGGCGATGGGGATAACTGTGCTGCCCTTTTCATCGTAACTGTCCTGCTTTCGAGGACTTGGACTGCGGTCGAGCGCATCTTTGTGATCCTTTCGACATCGTTAGGAGTCACTAGAGCATATGGATGACGTACATGAAGCAAGTACTAATGCAGCGAGGACTTCTGGTCCAAGTAAATGGGACGTGAAAGGTGTTGTCACGGTCTTTTCACGTAGCCAGGATATGCACTTCAACCAAACGAAATGAGGAGAAATGTTAGACTTCAGCTATGTGACCTTTTTTTAGCAGTCACTTAAAACAGCCTTGTTTTAAAGACATGTCGAAGCCGTCAGTACGGACTGTATGACTCTATCATACAAAAGCCTGCAAGTTGCTCAGCCAAAGAGCCTTGTCGAAAGCTGATTGACCGCAATCTCGTCTACTGACTCAGCGTGTCTGCAGTCGTTGGTCATCTGGTCAGTGGTGAAAATGCTCCAAGTCTAGTCCGACCGATCGACGTAGAACTCGCCTCATACGATACTCAAATGCTAGAGCTGCGTTCTCCTTCACGTTCACTGTGGCCCTGCCCGTACCTCTGGCATTGAGAATGAGGGGCAATGTCAGTCTCTTCATGCTCCCTGGGCCGCGCTCGCTCTCACCTTGATGGTGTTGGCGACGTTCACTGTGGCACGCAAGTGACGCCTGGACGGAGAAGGCATGCCAGAGCCGGCCGCGCCGGCCGCGCCGGCCGCGGCGTCGACATTGCGTACTGCATGGAAGTCGATGGTGGGGGAGCTGCTGACAACCCAGCTCATGACGGTACTGCGTACGTACGCCACTGTGAGCTTCACTTCAACGTCGCTGCTCTGGGTGACCAAGTCTGATTTGGTTGTGACACGTGCGTTCGGAGAGTCCAGTGCGGTCGTCGAGAGTCATCAGAGTGGCGACCACCATAAACTGATCGCTTGATCACTTCCGCAGGTTTAATAAGGAGCGGGAGTGTGCGCAAGGATGACTTCCTCGTCCCCGTCCTCGGTCCTGCCGGAGCCGTCAGAACACTTTGGCCAGAAGGGCATCACCTTCGCCATCGCCAAGCCGGAGGACGAGCCAATGATCTGGCGCCTGCTGACAAATGAATTCTTCCCTGATGAGCCGGTCTTCAGGTCCTTGGGCTTCGCCGACGACGCCAGTCTGTTGATAAACTTAAGCAGGCGCATGGTCAGGAGCGACCTCAAGAAGTGCTACTCTGGCCTCAGCGTCATGGCCAAGAACGCACAGGGTGAACTCCTGGGTATCAAATATGCACTTGTTTGATGCCAACAGGCAATGGATAAAGGATGGTGACTTCTGCACTAGGTGTCAAGTTGGGGTACAAGCAGCTGCTCAGCGAAAAAAGGCCACCATTGTACTACAGCTCTTTTATCGACCACCACCGCTGGATGTTTTCCAAGAGGCTGGTCCAGATCAACGCCTTTCTCGAGGTCAACGATCAAATCATCCGCTACGACCCCCACAAAGTCATGGAGGTGAGTCCAAGTTCAGTCACCTTGAACAGTCGGAATGTAAAGTACAGTGGAATCGGGATACGCCGAAGCCTTCGCCGGGATCAGAACATTGAGTAAGAATCATGGGGTCTTTCTTGACTACATTGGGCAGCCGACAGACTCATTCAGCACCTGCTGGTGCAACGGGCATCTGCCAGCTTGATCAGTATCGGCCAACTGGCAATATATTAAGCTCTGCAACTGACCAAACTATCACCACTGCAATCGAAAAAGGTTAGGATGAGTAAGAGCAGGCCCGACATCATGTTTCAGGCAAGTTGCTTGTGGTAATAACCTGGGCTGGACTGACCCAGTAGGCCAAATCTGACGTACCCCAGGTCCAAAAAATGCCCCTAATTTTTAAAATTACTTAAAATGAAATGAAAACTTTTTTAAGTGATCCCAACTTGGATTATCTGCGTTGTCTGATCGTTATGCATAGTTTCTGGAAGTTTTACTTTTGTTTGCACATATTTTGGCTAAAAGCAAATTAAATGGCCACCTTGCCATAAGGAGAAGCAGAACAAGGCATAACTTTTCTGTTCACTTCTAGCCCAGACCTACTCTTTCAGTCAGCCCAATAGGGTCTGGAAATGGTTCTTTTGGCCTGGCTTGGGCAAGCTCGGCCCGGCTCGGCCTTAGTCCTCTTTAGCTCAGCCAAGTCCCAAAAAGTCCATCCCACAATTATTAGTTGCTTAGTTTCCTGCAGGCAGGAATGTGCAGGCAAATAAGCAAAAAATAAAGTAAACAAATATTATATTTGCTGAAGATTTTGCCCTACGTTGCTGACTTGACCAAAATTTGGGGGGCACAATTTAAGATATCACCAAGATATCAGTACTATTATAACCAGTACAAGCGGTCCCATCACCCAAGTATTCAAACTTTTATCTGGACGAGCCTAATGTACCCAGTTGATCCCAGCCTAACATAACTAACCTAAGTTGTATCATTAGCCTTTGTCTGCACGCACTAGATCGTGAAACGCCGTATTTTAGTTCTTCTGCTCCGTACGATGTCTAGAACAGACCCGGACAAAAGCAATATATTCTGAATCCACTCATGTCTAGAGAAAGGGAGAGTCTCAATACCATAAACCTAATCTTACTGGGCTGATCGAAGCACGTCGTTCCTTATGTTAATTTCCAGTGAGTAGGGGTTATTACACAGTAATCACACGATTAAGACTTAGATTAAACGATCCGTGACAACCATTTGGACAGAGTTAGAGAATTAATAAATTTGGCAATACCGATACGACTATCCGACTACCTTCTTGCTCGCTTGGTCCACCCTGTTCGCGTCCACGCTGGAGAGGTCGGCGATGTCGATGCCCGTCGGATCGTTGCGGTCGGAGGCCCTCCCTACGCTTCTCCGGAGCGCTTCTCGATCTGCCATAGGGTGGTCGCTTCGCACCTTGCCCTTACGTTCGTCCGGAACTTGTCGGGAAGTTCATTCTGACTCACCATGTAGAAGTGACAGACATTGGAAGTTGCAAGAAATTTCAACTAACAACATATTTGTTACACAAAAGCACACTGAATTACCTCGTTAGCTGGTCAAACATTACACAAAGGGGGTACTTCAAGGGGCAAATATCAGTGACTATAAAAGAACAAGTCCAGCAGTCCAACGATCATCAGATCAGGGTAGCTCTTCTGAAAAGACATCAACATGAGGCTTGCAGTCTTCATCCTGTTGGCAGCCACAATGGCTGTTGTCTTGGCTGTGCCTCGTCAGGGACCACAGGGCAGCCAACGTGGCCCAGGACCACTGTTCAGCCAAGGTGGTGGAGGACCACAGGGCGGCAAAGGACCACAGGGCGGCAAAGGACCACAGCGTGGCCAAGGCGGCCGAGGATCACCGTTTGGCCAAGGATCACCATTTGGCCAAGAATCATCATTCGGCCAAGGATCACCGTTCGGCCAAGGACCCCCATTCAGCCAAGGACAACAGCTCGGCCAAGGACCACCATTCAGTCAGGGACCACAGGGTGGCAACGGGCAACAGGGCATCCAAGGACCACAGTTTGGCCAAGGGCCACAGGGCAACCAAGGACCACAGTTTGGCCAAGGACCACAGGGCAACCAAGGACCACCATTCAGTCAGGGACCACAGGGTGGCAACGGACAACAGGGCATCCAAGGACCACAGTTTGGCCAAGGACCACAGGGCAACCAAGGACCACAGGG
>JAAUXU010020609.1_pt1 | contig 15266 bp, 16 predicted proteins | sample 7278151 | NCBI WGS metagenome assembly JAAUXU01 (sample SAMN14350113, study PRJNA611818) | marine sediment metagenome | isolation source: surface marine sediment (1.8m) | place: French Polynesia: Moorea | collected 2018-08 | reverse complement strand
GTCCCTCCCCTCCTTGAAGACGCTCATCTCGATGGTCTCCGGCGCAGCCACTGCGGTCATCCTTCCCCCCCTGCACGAGGAGGAAGGAAGTGACGAGAGACCCCGCACAACTGTCGGACCGACTCCTTCAGGTGTTGTTGTCGGCGGCTGCGGCAACAGCGACGTTGCAGCTGTGACACTTCTTCAGTCTGCGCGCGCAGAGAAGCATCATCGCGGAACGCACGGGTTGGACCGCGCAGACTTTCTCCGCGCACTCGCGGCTGCACCAATAGACACCGGCAGACTTCCGAGCAAGTGTTCACTTGTGTGTGCTATCGCGCACGTTTGCCTGACCACATTTAAGACTTGGATCTATGTGTGCACGCTACAGTGGCGCTCAAAAGCTTGCATGCAAAGTTTATTCAGTGTTATTGAATCTCTATGAATGTCCCACAGATTGTCTAAGTCACTTGTGTATTCAGTTTGCAGCGCAGCACAAAAGTTTGCATGCAGATGGGAGGGAGTACAAACTTTATTCAATGTTATTTAAGTCTTATGGGTGCCCCTCCACTTATGGATCGGCAGTGGTATCACTGAGCATCATTGGGTGCGGCAGACAATAGAACGGTGGATGCAAACTTTAGGCCTCGGCGGTAGGCCTACATAGGCATGACTTCGTTCAAACATGACAGTAGAAAACACCGTCAGCAAAGTCTCTGCATCACCCAAACTTCAGATAAATGCAAACAAAATAGTCGAACTTTGTGCACAATTTCGGGAAGGCGAAACGCACTTCAGTTTATTAAGTACAGTGAACTCCAGCTAGGAGGACTCCGATTTGGAGGCACAATTTCTTTCTCAGAATTGAGTCTCATGCAATTAACCTTCGACATTCTGAATGTAAGATAAATTTTTGTACATCAAAGTTCTAAGATGCATCGAAGGTTCTTATGTAACAAGTAGGTCATTTGCGAGAAGTACTTAGTGCATTAGATATCAAGCTCAAATCTTAACTGTACCTTGATGTAGGCAATTAATCCAGTGAATAGAAAGAACGCCTTATTAGGTTAAAGCAGTCGAGACCCGCAAGAGAAGACAGATTGGACCAGAGTGAGTACTTAAGTTACGCAAGTGTAAGTACTCTGGCTATTTAGGCATAAGAGTTTGAGTGGCTTGAGCGGAAGTACTTAAGTGATGTAAGGGTAAGTATCTAAGATACTTAAGAGTAACGACTCGAACAACTTCAGAGTACTCACACGGAAAGAGGTAGGATTAAGATGTGTTTAGGCATGGAACAATTCGATTTTTCCAAGTCACCAAGCAGTAGCAACAGACTTAAAATTTTTTTTTCAAAATCTTTTACTGCGAAGAGGAGTAGAGTATTTTGCCACTGAATGTGCACATCTGTGTCAGACACGCACATATTCGCGATTTAACGATTTCTGGCAGCACCAAACGAATCTTTCAATGGAGAACCAGCAACTTGGGACTGTAGAAGCGAACAGAAAGCGAATTTCTTTCTCGAGAAAGTCGGTTTTAAGCTTCTGCTTAATAGCGGCCTCACTTGACTCAACCACGCATAAATCTTCAACCTGCTTGAGGTGGACAGAGACATCAAAGTGTCCTTGCTGTCCAAAGCCAGTAGTAGTTGCACGATTCAGAGAGGTGATTTCGCTTCATCCGGGAACTTTTGCACTTTGGCAACGTTGCCCGGATGAACGCGTTCCGGGGTATGCGCGGGGTTAACCCGGCCCGAACTTTATTTGAAAGTTTGCCACTTTCCGTTCAATCTACCTGGTGGAGTCAGTGAAATGCCAGTAGTGGTGTACTCGAGTTAACCAACTCCTCCACGAGCCGAATCGAGTCATTTTCGATTAACTCGAGTTCGGTACAAAAAAGTTGCTCAAATCCAGTCCTCCCCAATCGAGTTCAAGTTGGGCCCGTTTACGAAGGGGCCCAAGTTGGGCCCAGACTCCCCGAAATCTCCCAGCTGCCAGAGTGCCAAAGGCCCTCAGAATCCCTTGGGCCTCTATTCCAGTCTAAACTCTGACCCGATCTGCGCTCTGTCCCGACAGATTGAATCCAGCCACATTAAGAGCCAAAGCTGCGAGTTATTATTGAGCGTCATAATTTCCCCTATGTTTGCTCTGCACGGGCGAAATGTTTTCAGTCACGCAGTCGGAGGTGAAACAAGGGCTGAGGAACCCTCTCAAGAACGGCGCTCGCGTGTCGCAGACTTCTTCTGGCACTAAATAAGCGCCGCATGAGCCGCAAAGAGGCGCGCAGCGGCCGCGCACGGCCCTTTTTTGTGACTCACACGAGGGGAACATAAAACTGTGTTCCTCGATCCGACCTGCGACAAAAGTTTGGCAGAGTCCGACCAGAGAATAAAAGAAAGCTCACCTTTTTTTTTTTACCAGTCGTGTTTGTCTCACAAAATAGCCAAGAAGCTGGCGAAATTTCTCTTCAAGTCCACGAGAGAGGCTGAAAAAAGTGCTGAAAGTTTAAGGCAATGTGACGAAAAATGATTCTGGGTGGCTTCGAAGACGACCCTCTAAGCCTTAAAGGCCGACGGCTGCCAAGGCCTTATCACAGAAGGCGTAGGAGCAGCAATTCTTCATCTTCTGCCCTGATAAATTGCGAAACCGAGGATTTCGCGAAAAAAAATTCGCAAGGAGAAAGAGGAGGGGGACACAGGCTTAAGGTCTTAAAGGCTAGGCCCGCCTGGCCCAAGACCCCGCCCACGATCCCGTCCACGTTCTACAAGAGTGGCACGGACAACAAAGTCAGTAAGACCTAAGCAGCTTTTGCCCCGACCACTTTTGTTTGCTACCCCTTTGTGTGTGTGTGTGGGTGTGTACGTGGATGGGCCTGCGTGTGCGTCTGCGGGCGCGCGCGCGAGTCTGCCGAGGGAAACCCGGCCTTTAGTCAGCGTCGTCCGCAATAAGTCGGAGTGCTGAGGGGAGCACCGACACCGTCATATACGGGGTGTAACATAAGCCTGAACGATCATTTGAGCTGTTTGCAAGACTCATTCCCACAACTATCAAAGCTGTCTCGCATAGCACACCAATGATGCATGACTTCTCACCCAGACTGAGCTTTCAGCTTTGGTCGACAGAAAGTTGACTTTTTTCATACATTTCACCCCTCCACAAAGAATCAAGGGGTCCTCGCCCACTCTCTTCGTATGAGGAGGCAACTTCAGGACTCGAGGTCCATGGACTTAAGGACTTGGGACTTGCTCGCAGGACTTGACTTGGGACTGTTACAAAGGGCGTGACTGCAAATGAGTCACCTCAAACACGTTTTTTCTTTAAAATGACTCATTTCTACACCCACCCTGTTGGACTGGAGTGACGAGAATGTCAGGCTAACAAAAGTCCAATTGACAAGTAGGAAAATCGAGTAGGCAGTACTTTGCTGGCCTTGGTTTGGACAGCGCTGTTCTCATCCGTTCAGTCACTTTTTAAGCTGGCAAAAGAGGGGTAATCTCAATCCAACCTTGGCGTTCTAGACAACTTTTATCCAACCTCTTGCGACAGAAATCATGTTGAAGCAGTATGACCTTTGTGCTGCAGTGACCTGATCTGAACTCACATGTATGAGGTAAAAAGTTAGAGGCCAAAAAGAAATGGCGGCTAGGTCATTCTGGTTATGTGGCTTCCACTGCATCCCTCCTCTGAAGGCATCTTGGGAGTGATCCTGGTGTTGCACATGTGCCGAGCAACCATGTGATATGGTGCAAATGCTCGCCTCAAGTGCAACCATGTCAGAAGTGAGCTGACCTGTATTGCAGACTCAGCTGTCGGCACAACTGGGTGCCAAATATTAGTCCATGAGTGCCAAATCTGCCGCAGCTGGCATGTAACTTGTGTTGAAGGGAAACATGAGATCAGCGCCCCGTGACATTACCAACCCAATCCTATTTTTCAGTCGTTGGATCTGTCTCTGTGTGATCTCGTTCGTCCTGCGCCTGTGGTCCGGAGGCCCTACGAGAACTTGGACAATCCCTACCCTTATGGATGCTCAAAACTCTGCAATCACCCTGTAGACACAGAGTTGCAAGGGGATTACAAAGACGTCCTCAAAAGAGCCAGGGATCAGTGGGTAAGGTGATATGTAGTATATAACATTTGGCAATGGAAGACTCGATGCTCATCGGCTTTCACCACGGTCGCTCACAGGGATCAGACAATCGCCACAGCATCCTCTTGCCCGAGGAGGAAGACCAGCTCCTCAAGGAGGAGATCAGGAGACGCTTCCAAGAAGTCTCTGGTGAAAAGCGCCAGAACAGTGGAAGTGGCAGAAGAAGAATTATAGCTGGAGATATCCACAGTGATGACGAAATCATCGACGACGACGACGACGAAGAGGACTTGGAACTGGGGGAAGAGATCCACGACGACGAGGACAGGATACCGGAGGAGCTGCTGCTCAAGTACACGAAGGCGGACTCCCCGGGTAAGAAGGAGTGACGACAACGAGGGCACAGATTTTACTTCAGTGACATTCCAGAGCCTGGATCAGCGCAGGATCAGCTGGAACCGGCCAAGAAAGGGGCGCCAATAACCGACGAGTCAAAACCTGAAAGGTTGGTCTGGTGCTCTCTACCTTGAACAAATCTTGTCAGCTGGGAGGTCTGGAGGTGCCAATTTTGATGGGAATGTTGGGGGGGGGGAAGGGGGACTCCATAAGCTGCGCTGGTGGCAGTCGCCAAACATCCTGACAACCCATATTTTTCTTCAGCTTTCAAGATTCCAAAAAGCATCAGATCGTGCTTGACCTCAGGCACGATGAGGCTGCTGGAGGCCCAGAGGATCACGAAGCTTCTCCTCCCAGCAGGAAGAGCAGCATCATTGTCGTGAGCAGCAACCCCACTGGCGACGGCGGCGGCAGGGGTGGCAACCACAAGCAAGAGGTACGTGAACGTGAAAAAACATCCTTCGCGTGAAATGTGTTTCGCATGATTCGCTGCCTTCAGCCTAAGTCACATATTTTTGCAACATGAACAAAATTTTCACATTTCCCACTTGTTTGTTTGTGGCCACAGAAGCCAACGTGGCGACGAAACAGTGAAGAACCATGAAAATGTTATAACAGAGAATAACTCTTAAGGAAAGTCAAGACGTGACGATGCTTCAATTTTTAAGCACGTCTGCGTTGACACTAAGGAATCCGAATGCAAAAAAGCACCGTCTGTGACAGAAGACCTAACAGTTCACAAGTACAATTAAGGGAGGTACAAATATGACTATGGTTTTGTCTGACAACGGGTTGTGCAGTGCATATTTGCCATTGTATACCCCCCAAATAGTTAAAAATGTTGCGCGTCCTCTGCGAAAGTCACTATATTTTATACGTCCGCACCTTCCTCTGGACCATTTGAACAGCATTGCCACAGTACATTAGTACTGGCAGCATTACACGCATCGCGGTTTCCACACCTTCACCGGCTGAAGCTTTTTCATGCTGTCCAAGACAAGTAATGTGTGAGCAAACAATGGCGGGGGGAGCAAGAGCGAGAGAAGTGAGATCCCACAAAGGAGCCCTGATGAAAAGTGCAAGCAAGAGTTACTTAAAAGTGGTTGCTGACTCTCAGTTGCTGTCTGGGCAACAACGACGATGGGTCCCAAGGCCATCAGGTTCAGGATTCCTGCCTTCGATCACAGAGAGGAAGATGGGTCCGTGTCCAGCAAGAGCAGCAGCATCACGGAGCTGCCTCAGCCGGAGCTCCAGAGGAAGCTGCCCACAATCATCATCACCCAGTGTCCAAGCGAAGACCTTGCGGACGATGGAGAGAGGCTGGACATTCCCATCAAGCTGGAGGACGGAAGACGAGGAGAGCGCAAAGTCTCTGTGGTCAAGAAGGTGGACGATGGAGATGTGATCAGGCTGTCGCTGCCCTGCAAGGCCGGCTCAGCCTCGTTCCCGGACGAGTTTGCCTCCTTCATCCAAGTTTGCCACGCCCTGATGGACAGCATCTGGAACAGCCAGCACAGGGAGCCCATCAAGCCCTTCCTGGACAGCATCACTCAGAAAAAATCAGAACATCCGGATGATCAGACCACGAAAAAGAGGAAGAGAAGGAAGAAGAAACTCCAGAAGAACTTCGTGGTGTCGAAGAAAGTGGCCGATGCCATCTATGACAACAGGATCCGCTATCACCGGCAATCTTGTTCAAGAGATCTCCTAGCGATCAAAGCGTCTCTGGATAGATATAAAGTGAAGAGGATTCCTCTTGCCCAGAGAGAAGCCTTTGCTTACTGGGACCCTGGCCACAGTAACGAGGAGGTTATCGACGAAAGTTTCGGAGAGACTCTGGAGAATCTTGCTGCACCAAACACATTCGATGAGACAAACAATTCTGATCTTAAGGTCGAGGCTAAAGCTATTTCTCAGTCTTACAGAGCCAGATCTGTGTCACAGCAGACAACTGTTACTGAAGAATATGAAGCTTTGGTTGGCGGACTCATAGTCCGGAGCAGAATGGAAGTTGACCAGGGACAAATGGTGGCAATTGGCAAGAAGTTGAAGATCAAGAGCAGTCTAAAGGGTGAGAGCAGCAGCGAGAGTAGCGAGACCTCTGAGAGAGACACTGCCAAGAGTGACAACGACTGCCACGATGACCGCGACCACGACGCATTAGAGATGAAGCCCCTGATCGCAGGCATAGCGGAGGAGAGGTTGCGTGTCCGTCACCGACTGGGCGGCTGTTCCGTCATGGTAGACGGACATCTCGTGGCGAACCTCGTCTTCAAGCAGGAGCCCAAGAAACGCTGCAGGTGCGACAAGACGGAGGAGGACTGGATCAGGCCCAGGACCGCCAAAGTGCGGCATTGCCATCTTTTCCCTAAAAGGCGTGATGAAGAGCAAAGAAAGTTGAGCGGCGGATTGGACTTCATCAAGAGCCTCATGTTGAACCCAATGGAACCTCTCCTGTCAGATCATGACCCCGTTGAGGTGTGTTTCCTTGCATTGCCAAGGAGGACAAGTGGCGGGGTTGGGGTTGGGGTTGGGGTTGGGGAGGTCAATGGCAGAGTAAACTCAGCCTGACCTCATGTTAAGATGTGACTTATTGTTGACTCACATTGCACCCTTTTTTCAGGACCTTCCCACCTCGGGCAATCAGCCTCCAGAAGGTTTTCCTCCGGAATCCGATCGAAGTTCTTCCTACAATCCCAATTTCGAGCAGGCGACGAACAAGAACAAGAAGACGACCAAGAACTTCAAGACCAAGTCCAAGGTGTCGGTGAGGACTGAATCTCCGCCTCAAGCGCAGAGCAGGAACTTTTGGCTGGATCCTGAGTCCACACAAGTGAGATGCTTATGTTGTACTCATAAATGTACGTACACTGGGAGACCTAAACGTCCCAGACATGATTTCATTTGTATTGCAAGATCTCCACAACCCTCTGAAGTCCTTGAACTGACAATCTCCAGGACAGGAACTGCAAAAACCCCTTTGATTTTTCTCCGCTATCACCTCCAGATTGGCGCAGCTGACAGCGACGAGGACGATTCCAATGTTAAACCTCGTGACTTTTCCGCCAAGAAGAAACAGCAACACGAGGAGAAGGAAAATGTGGAGACTCCCCTGGAGAGAAGGGCTCTGGAGTCGCTCAAGACGCAACTTCTGGCTGAGAAAGCTCAGACTCCATACGATCCAAAGGTGAAAAAACATATTCAGACGTGTCCAGCGTTTGGAACTATGGGAACATCCTGGATAATGCAATATTGGGTATAACATTTGCTCAGCCTGATCTTCTCATCAGCCCTCCTGATCATCTAGTCCAGAGAGCTTTCTCCACTGAAAATCTTGTGTACAGCATAGAATTAGACTTGAGGACGAGAGATGATTTTTCGAAAATTTTCGAAAAAAAAAAACTAGCAGAAACTATGAGGAAAACTGATGAGCTTCCAGGCCTGATCCAAGGAGTCTCAGTACGAAATTACCAAAGAAGACCTTCTAAAAAATAACTCTTCTTAATCTTTTGTCAGCATTGAGCAGCTAAATTAGTTTTGCTTTTAACAAAAGTCTCTTTTGGTTTAAGTCGTTTGCACACGAAAAATTGTCAAGATTAAAAATTTTCACTCCACCCAGCTCGAGAAGCTCTCTGCCCTGGATCACATTTACAAGACTTCAGTCAGTTTTTTGCTGGTGCAGTCAAAAGAGTACTGGACACTGGTTCCAATGTGTACCAAACCACCCGTAGATATTAATGTTGCACCAGATCTATTTTCAAAATGTGCCAAAAGTCAGTCAAGCCACATTGGACACTTGGTGATTCTGGCAAAAGCTACAGAGGTCAAGTTACAGCTAACACTGTATTTCCTCTAACATAAGCAATCCTGGAGCTCCACCTTAGAATACGCGACTCCTTGACTGTAGTATCGGTGCTTGAGATTTTTCGGGGTTTTTTGCCGAAAATTTTCCAAAACTGGCCAAAGTTATTTAGACTTTTCTCCGTCTAAAGTAATTCTCAAGTCTTCTGCATAGTTGACTCCTTCGGGGATGCTGATGATGTTGAGTCACACAGTATAGCTCTTGAGCACAAGCTGACATCCCGAACGTCCTCCTCCAGGGCATCCCCCTGGTGCTGACGGCCCGAGGGCGGCTGAACGGGCCGGGGGTAGGTCTACATAGGACTCAAAGACGTCCAAAACAACAACAGCAAAACATCCGACTTTTTTTCTTCTTGTGTCTACGTCCACGTCCTCTCTTAGCACAAAAAGCAATTTTTACTATGACAACACCTGTTCTTAAACAATGGACCTGTCTACATCATAAAATAGAGGCAAATTTCTCTGTGTATTATACGACAAATAACTTATGTCGTCTAATCATCGGCTGCTTCGACCAGAGACACACAGTCTGTCAATAAATGTTACGCAATTGTCAAATGCTGACTGCAGTATTGTCCTGTATATCCAGCGTCTTCAAGAGCAGGAGGAGCTGTTGTTGTCCTCCGCCAACAAGAAGAAGTCCGTCAACAAAGGCCAGAGCGAGGCTGCGAGGGTAGAAATCGAGGAAATCAACCGAGAGCTTGGCCTCGACGAGGCTCAGAGGAAACAAGGCGAGTCCTATTAAGGCGTTCAGGCCGTTTTACAAATGGACTTATCATAAGTTGTTATTATAGAGGATGACGAAGAGACCGAGTTCTGGCTTCATCTGCCTCGCACCTTCTCACTTCAGTCGTCGCGCTTCGAACTGCCCATGGACCTGAGCCTGCTGGAGACGCTCACACCTGTCGATTACCTGTCCAGGTGTGTCCCGATACAATAATAGCAGCAACAAATTTTCAGGTTTGGGGCTATTTTTCAGGTTCGTCGCTGTCTCGAGCGCCCGGAGGCAACTGTACGACAGGGTGTTTGTGAGGAACCGGAGCCTGAAGGACGGGTTGCTCACGGATGAGGTGGGAGGCGATTTTGAAGGTGCAACTGTGGGCATCGTCGTTGTTGTTTCCGCAGAGCTTGATCAAGGCGTTGGCCGAGGTCCTGGGCGCGGTGCTGTCCACGGAGCAGCAGCGCCGTCTGTGGTCGTCGCTGGGCATCACCTTGAGGCAGCACATCCAGACCTCGTTCGACTACCGCCAGTTCGCCGGCGTGGCCGCTTTCTCGGAGAGGATCTTCGCCGCGGAGCTGACTACCCGCGGCGGCGGCGGCGGCTGCAGCGGCGGCGGCGGCGAGGCCGTCACCACCACGGCCGAGATCGAGCACGCCGACTTCGACAGGCTGTTGGCCAAGCTCGACGGCATCGACATGAGGAGCGCCGAGATGAGGCAGCTGCTGCTCACCATCAAAGAGTCTGGACAATAAAGAGCTCCGGATCTATGTATTCCGTGTCTGACTCGAGGCCATCCTCTGACGACAATAATAATAATAACAGTAATAATAATACTGGAGGTGTTCATGAAAATCCTCCTGCAAACATCGCAACGTCTGCGCTTCCCCCTTTTTCTCTCCAGCATTGGCAAATCTCTCTGTTTACCCTGAGATTGCAGACACGTGCGTGGGACTTTGGAGCACGCGCGCCATGATTATTTACTCTGGCTGCCATCGAATGATTTGGCAGTGATTTTTGCCAGCCAAAGTGCACTTTTCCCTCCGTCCGCCAACATTTGCATGTCTTCAGCATTGTTTGTTCGATCGCGTCGGTGTCCGGATTTGCTCACGTGTCTGGCCGAGAGCAGAGGCAAAAACGAGAGCTCAGCAGAGCGTGAATCGCTGACATCAGTGACAGCAAAGAATCACGACGACAACATGAGTGAATGGATGTCACAAAATAAGCAATCACGACCTGATTTCTCAATTCACGACAACAACGCGCTTCAGCAAGTTGGGGAAGGAAGTGCCCGAGTGCCTTTTGCACTGCTTGGGTCAGGCTTGACAAACATCAGCTCGACGTTTCCCAGAACAAAACAAACATCATCTAAAGTGAGTCACGGAATTTCGACTCCAGCCACGCAGCGGAATTTTAGGTCGAACACGACGCTGTCGTTGAGCCTTGCGGAGATGACGGAGTTGCCGGTCCTCATCAAGCAGATGTCGCCATCGATCGGACACGTGCGTCGGCGGGGACAACGCAAGAAATCCCTAATGCTGGAGTGCATTTTATGCACCATTTAGCCTTCATGTACGGAAAAATCACAAAAAAAGCGGCTTCCATAAAAGAGACGCCCCAAAAATCGTAACTTGACCCGATTTTTTTCCCGTCAAAAATAAGTATACAAAAGTGATCATTTTGACTGTACCTCCCCGATTCCACCAACAACAATCCTGCTGCCTGTTTTATCCTACATTTGTCACGTTTCAAAATCTCGCCAAATTTTGTGTCTGAGTTGGAGGATTTGGGGGCTTTTTGAGCACCAAAAATTCCGAGGTCCTCATCAAGGCTGAGCCGAGGGAAAAAGGAAGGGAAAAAAATCGTTCTGCGGTTTTATACTTGTGTGGGAAAGAGCAGGATATTCATCGAACCCTCGGAATAATGATCGGCCAATTGTGGCTTCCTCAGCCCTTAATGATTGGGTTTTGTTTACCGAATTCTCTCTCCGGTGATTGAATTATCACTGGGTGATTTATTGCTACCTGTCCGTGATTCTGTCTGTCTGTCTGTCTGTCTGTCTGTCCGTCTGTCCGTCTCGCCCAGCAAAGGCGTGTCCGGCTGTTCCAGAAATTGATTCCCGGGCCTCTGCACGTCCATGCATGCGCGTAGGGGTAGGACTACTTTGGAGAGTGGAGGGGGGGGAGGGAGGGGTGACTGACAGGCTGCTAACTACATGGGCGTCATGACTCATACCTCTGTTAGACAAAAAAGCAAATATTTTACACAGCTTCTCACTCAGGAGGGTCTCACTTCGACGACGTGACTGAAAAATCTGTTTGCAACGTTGCGAATTGTTGCCAATATTGAGCCACCCAAAAGGGTTGAGCGTTGTTGTTGCCCGTCTTCTGTCCTTCTCACGAAGATCACCTTTCTCTGTGCGTCCGCCAGTCCCGACACGTGCGTGGACGAGGTCCCCTGGTACAGGGTGGACCCTTGGGGCTCCTGGCTCGGGGCCAACCTGTACGGCCTGCACAAGGGATCCCGTTTTCTCTCTCTTGTTCGGCCCTCCTGCCCAAAAATAAGGTGCTCCATTAGCGCTCGAGTGCCTCAAATCAGTGTGAGCTCAATGAATAGACAGACTTTTTTTTGAGGCACCAGAAACATATGGGGAATGAGCGACAGATGTGTGTTTTTTCTCTCTCTGGCAGATCGTTGCGTCCGATTAAACGATCATTGGAGCTTCCCGGAAAAGAGATACGAAGCAGGCGGATAAGGAAATCAATAATAAATGCGCAGCTTTTTCCTTATTGTGACGCTCGCAGGCCCGTTCTTGACGGCTCACACGGTGCCGTCGCCGCCGGCCTCGGAGATGGAGGCGGCGGCCGCGTCCCCGGCGTCTTCGTGGCTCACACGGTTCCTGCCGACTGCGTGACGCTGGCGCGCGCGCCAGCGCTCTTTGCGCTTCACACGGTGCCTCGCGGCCGACAGTTGTCAAAATAGAGAATGGGCACTTGACTGATTGGAAACTTTTCTCGCTCGATCAGACACAAAAGGCTGTGGGTGAACTGGCTCGAGCAGACAACAATGGGCAAAACTCCATCAGCCGTGAAAACCACTTTGCAACTGGGATATAAAAAAAATGCGCCAAAGTGCGGACAAACAAAAGTACAAAGATTTCTGCTTCTTCTGCTCCTTTAAGGATCGGTTTGGCTGGGCAGAAATGTCGTTTGGACTCCTGCGCGCGCAGAAAATTCATCCCCGTCAACGTGACCTTAAGCCGCGTCTCCAAATTTGCATGTAATGGCTTAGGAGAAAAAACCTTAACTTTCAAGTCTGCACTGCTTTTTCCCCCCTTCTGCTGCTGCAGAGCTGAAAAATGAACCTCCGACTCAATGAATCATTGATTCCCGCAAAAATTTATTTTATCTGATGGTCGAGGGAAATGAAAAAAAAAAAAGTGGCAGCTGCAAGCGAGAGACAGATGTGTTTGTATCGACCGAGATAGAAGCCAATCATACAAAGGAATCCTTGCTGATAATGACACAAATAAAGCACCCAAAAGTCGTCCAATGTTCCCCAAATCCTGCTTTGCCACCCACAAGTAGTTTTATGGGGGTCTCATCCGCAGGGGGTCAGATCCAACCCAAAAACCTGCCCCATAAAGGATGACAATTGTGAGCTTTTCTTTCTCTTCTTTTTCCTTCCTCTGTATTCAAATATGGGTTCTTCTTCTTCTGCACTATCTGCAGAGTCAATCTCTGCTGCTACGAGCGCCACTGGGAGTATAATGGGCAATGTCACATAAAGCATGCAGTTGCCGCTCATAAAAGTGGGGGGGGGGAGGGGGAAAGCCACACAACATTATAAGTGAGCCCATTGCATGGGGACACAGCCACAAAGGGTGAAAAATGATGTACTTCCATATATTAGCCCGCACGAGAGCTTTGAAGGCGTGAATGGTATAAAAAGCTGATTTTTGGGGGTGGGCCTGGCTGGAAAGTTGGAAATGTATCACTTCTTCCAGGTTGCAAAGGCTTGACCAGCTCTTTTCTCTTAGACCAGCACTGACAGCTTGAACTCTTAACCCAGTTACTGACAGCTTGCCTGGCTAAACCAGTCACGACAGCTTGTTTTTTTCAACCTAGTTCTGGACAGCTTGACTGGCTAAACCAGTCACGACAGTTTGGCAGTTGAAGCACTGACTGCCTGAACTTTTAAACCAGTTGAACTTGAGGTGAAGGTTGCTCCAGCAGACTGAGTCTGCCAAGTCTGGAGTGATTCAAATGCAATGCAGCAGTCGATCATCTTAGGTTGCTGGTTACAGGTTCAGCTGGTTGGTCATCAACTTGACCTTTCTATACATGCGTGACCTGTGAAGTGGCAGCCCAAGGTATTTCAATCATGTTTGCTCTCGCTGACGTCAGGGCTAAGATAAAAAATGAGTTTGTCCACTGATAAAGGACACCCAGAGGGAAGTGTAGGAATTCGCTCCTTCTCCCCCACGTGATCGTTTTGAATGACGATCAAATCAATGTTTGACTTCTGCGGAGTCTGCCTGAAGCAGAGGGGGAATTTAGTCAAGTTTTTTCCCGGAAAAATTTCCTTAAAGAAAAACAACATTTTAAAACCGGGTTATTTGCACAAATTACACTGTGAGAAACGGGCCTGGAGTTTTCCTGGGGGAAAGAACTACTAAAGGGAATCAGTTCGTCAGAAAAGAAGTTATTTATTTCCCCAAAACTTCCTTCTCTGCATTAGGCTAGATTTTCTCCCTCAGGCCCCCCTAAAAGTGTTCCTCCACCTGCCTGGAGGGGGGAGGGGGCAGGGGGGGGGGGTAAGAATCTGAATTATTTCCCATAGAGGAAACTCTTCAGGGGTATCCTCCCCCTGTCCCCCCCTCCCCGCGTGCACATTCTCGCAAGGAGCGGGGAAGGTTTAGCATTTCTCCCTGACATAAGTGCGAAATCTCCACAGCAGGTGACAAGTTGGCAACAGCATTTCGCACAGGTAACCGAACACCTCAGTGTCAGCCACTGTGTCCTTATGTGTGTCAATCAAATGCAAACAAATGTACTTATAGACAAATGAGACAATGCACAAGTTGTGTCGTGACGCGAGAGGTCTGAACCGCTATTGTCACAACATCGAAAAATTTGCCAAGTCACTCATGCAAACAATCCCTTGTACAACATCCCTAGCTCATGGGATTGGGATTAGGGGCTCAGGCCATAAATTCCAATAACAAAGTCCTGTCGAAAACGTGGAGCTGAAGATCCGCCTCAGTCGCGTCTAGAGGTCCATGGACTTCACTGTGACGCACACGCACCCGGACGCGCGGGCGCACGCGCATTCACAGGTGTGCATAAAGGAGCACCAACGTTGCTTGTTTATCTCGTCCAACGCCCTCCACTTATCTGCGTCTCCAATACAAAAAGAGCCTCCGGCCTCGGCGTCAGCCAGCGCAGACGATTCGACCTCAGCCGAGGACAGTGACGAGGACAGTGACGAGATACAGGGTGTCTCCACGAGTGAAGTGCGGAAGAAGGGTGGAACTTGGCATGCGGAGGCGGCGAGCAGACCGGCACTTACAGGGCGGCTACCGGGTCCTGCAACACTGACTGGACGGACGAGTCGCTGATGCAGGAGGAGGGGATTGATGATAAATTTTTGCAAGTCCGTTGCCAAGGAATCACGGAACCTTCAGACTCTTGAATCTTTTCCAACTTTCGGGAAAGTTACGCACACTCTAATCCTCCGCACACAGCTGTTTAAACAATATTCCGGAATAGTGAATGAATTTCTGCTCCGGCAGCTTCAAAGTGCCACTTTTTCTCATATTAATCAAGGGAAAAACAAAAAATAAGGCTCAATGACTGTAGCCGCTCCGGAAAGTGCTGTGAAAGTCAAGAAAGCTACCGCCGAAAAAGCTTCATCACTGAGTGCAAAAACAACGTCTCGAACTGGTGAACGATGCTGTCAAACTCCAAGTAATGAATTGATGTCTTTGGGTGTCTGTGGTCTGCTGCCCGTGTCCAAACACTAGCGCATGGAGCTTCACCCAAGAAAGTTCACCCAGACCAACTTATTCACAGTCCTTGTGCTGAGTGGCAAAATACCTATCAAGGATAATAATGGTCTTTGAAGCTCCCCAGCAGTGTCAAGAGGAGGAAGTGCTCGACTTCAGTGTGCTCTGCCTCAATGGATCTCACCCAGAGTGGTGGGACTGCAATGATCCTGACTG
>JAAUXU010168544.1_pt1 | contig 15273 bp, 11 predicted proteins | sample 7278151 | NCBI WGS metagenome assembly JAAUXU01 (sample SAMN14350113, study PRJNA611818) | marine sediment metagenome | isolation source: surface marine sediment (1.8m) | place: French Polynesia: Moorea | collected 2018-08 | reverse complement strand
TCTTCTGACATTCAAGGCTGCACTCTTGATAGCTCCTGGTTTCAAGTCCTCCGGCTGTGAGGTCACCACCATCAAAGTTTGTATTGCGGAACACACATTCTTAAGCGGGAAATAAAATGAGAAATTTACAACCATCAGTGAGCAACACAGTCTAACTCTCACCTTGTGGTTTGGTTGAAGTTAAAGCAGATCCACCTGATGATTCAGAAGGTCTTTGCTTAATCACAGCTGGGAAAATAAAGAAGCTCCAAAATTAGTCAGACAACAGACGTTGATGTGACTAAGAAATTATTTGCATGACATAAAATAAGAAAAGGTATTATTCTAATGTTCTAGTTTCACAGATTCTTGGATGCCTTAGCAAATTTTCTTTAACTAATTGATTTTTTCTCCAATCTATGACAAGTTCCATCATTTCCAAAGAAATCAGATCGGTTGAAGAATAATTTTGGTCGAAGCTTGACCAGAGAAGGACCGGCAGTGAAAATCAGTGAAAAAAATCTGTAAATAAGTAGGAACAAGTAGAAGATCAGTGAAAAAAGGATTGTTTCTGACTGATTTTCAGTGAAAGAAGTCAATCAGTTAAAGGAAATACTCGGTCACAACTGTTCTTCTTTGCAAAGACAGTAATGTGATACAGTATACGCTGCTTTTAGTGAAATAAGGGGGGGCAGGGTCAAAATGTCATTACCGTGGAACATGCTTAATAGAGACACGCTCATTAGAGACAAAACACCAGGTACAAAAAATATACTACATTAATTATTTCTCTTATTACACGGATAGTAGAGACAGAAACTGCCCATAGTCCGTTACCAAAGTTGTTGATCGTGAAAGCAGGCCACACTACAGGGTTTTTTGAAGTATGACTGTATGAATAAATATTTCTAAAAGTGTCACTATAAGCAGGTTTAAAGTCCCTTTATGCTGTGCGTTTTTTATCATAAAAATGGGTACTGAAAGATTTTGTCACTAAAAGCGGGTTGCCACTTTTAAGGGCGTCACTATAAGCTGATTACACTGTACATGAAAAGGAGGAGAGTGGACAGGACCATTTTTGTTACCCCTACGTATCAGACAACGTCCTCTCTGTTTGGCATCTGGCAATAAATCCAAGATGCACTTGGACTGATTTTCTGTTTTATTTTTTTAATTATGTATATCACTAACACTCACACGCTACCCACTTCATTTAACAGAAAAAGACAAAGCGCTTCTAATGTGTATCCCTCCCTCCCTGCAACCTTTCCCACAAGTGAACTGAAGAGCCAGTTACATCATTGGCACTTGGGAAGTCGAGTTCAGTGAGACATTTGGAAATAGTGCAGCATCCAGTTCAACGATGACGATGACAAGGGAGAGACAAAGACGACACAAGGAGACATTCATCGTCAAAGAAGTCAGCCCATGGTTGTTCTGCCCTCGAATCTCTCTATCCACTGAATCCTGACACTCTGCATTGCACAGCTTGAAAGCAACAAGATGCAAGAGGGGCCGAAGATTTTTTAAGCGGTTCAAGAACCTCCATTCATCCCCATTATAGAGTGACCTGTGCAATAGGATGGTTTTTTCTCTACAGATCTGGGAGCACATTTGCCAGGCTGAGGCTGGGCCAAGGAAGGTTGAGTGCACAGTTTTAGTAACAAAACTTCAAAACTAAGCTTCTCAGGGCACTGCTGCCACTGAAGGTGCCCCCTTGTAATACTGTCAACTTGCCACATCTTTGAGCAGGCTGAGGAGAAGTTGGAGCACAATCAAATGCTTCTGCATCGAACCTTCCTAGACCTAGTCTCGACTCCTGGTCAATGTGCTCCCAGATCAGCGAGGAAAAACCACTCCAGTGGGGCATGTTTGTAGTAATCAAAAAATGATTCACAGTTTACCTGGTATAAGCGTAACATAGGCACAACAACAGTACTCATCTAAGAAAGTATTTGAGTATTGTAATGCAAATATTGCAATACTGCATTGTTGGGTAAAGTATTGATATTGATATTGTATTGAAAAAAATTTCAATACATTTTCAATACTTTTTTAAGTTTCCTGCTAAAAAGAAACATTGCATAGCAATGCAAAACAAAATGGCGTAGGGGAGGAATGCAGGCAAATTAATCGGCTGCACAACATTCATTTGTAGCATGCAGAGAAAGTGAGCTGCCATTTTTCAATGGCTTCTGAGTTTTCCATTGAAGTTAGGTTAAGTTAGATTTTCTCGCTGTGTATTGTACACATTCTGCAATACTTTGGGCAGAAAGTATTGAAATTGCATTAAATACCTCTTTGGGAAAGTATTGAATATTGTATTGCAATACTTTTGGCAGAAAGTATTGAGTATTGCATTAAAAACTTTTTTGGAAGGTAATGGAGTACTGTATTACAATACCAAAAATATGTATTGTCTAAGGCCCTTTCATCTAATGGCAATTGTCTGATCATTGCAGTTACCTATGCCAGGTATTCCAGCTGTCCCAACTATAAAGCGCAAGATGTCGTCATTGCCGATGCGGACATAAATGCCTGGGAAACTTCTACTTCCACACCTGCCAATTCCTCCCTGCACAATTCCCAGTTGCACGTAGTGAGGATCGGTGTCATCAGTGACAAACTGGACAATAGGACCTCCGGAATCACCATCACAAGATCCAGTTCCTCCCACCTGTAAATCTCAGGATTATGTATACTTGCCTCCAAAAGTATTTGAACACTGGCCGTGGTGACGAAAAAAGGTCAAAATTGGTGTTTTTTTTAAGCAAATTTTCATAAGTTTCCCGCACACCTCACGCCCCTCACAGCTTCGCCGCAAATCCCCACAACACCACCCCGCGCAAAAGTATTTGAACACTAACCATTGCCAATGCTCGCGGCCCTCCAGATGATGAAAGGGGGGAGGCAAAGCACTGTGACCATGACACAGCACTGACAGCTCTGCAGAGCACTGCTGGTAACATGTCACTGCTGAAAAACTTGAAAGTGCCGAGGACGATGGCATAGAGGAAGGAGCTCTCTGCTAACTTCAAGGATGCCATTGTCCGGCAATTCCAGAGGGACAAGACATACACACAGCTGCCTCACTTCTTCTGACTGCCTCGTGCCACACTCCATTATGTCATCAGTGAGTGGAAGAGCTCAGTAACCACCATCAACCTACCAAGGGCTGGCAACCCTTGGAAGCTCTCCAAGAGGTCTGAGGCCAAGTTGTCACACATGGCAACAGTCAATCCCATGGCAACATGGCAAGACCTCTTGGACTCCCTGGGTGAGGCAACAGCAGGTGTCTCATTGTCTACTGTCGCCAGGGCATTGAGATGTCATTGTCTTCACTCATGGTGCCCCAGGAAGGTCCCCCTCAAGACCAAGAGACACCTTCAGCAGCACCTCAAGTTTGCCACAGACCACCTGGAGGACTCTGAGACTGACTGGCGGAAGATCATCTGGTCAGACAAGACCAGAATAGAACTTTTTGGTCCTAACACTACCAAAACGGTCTGGCAATGTGCAAGGGAGGCTTTCAAGCCTCATAACACCATCCCCACAGTCAAGCATGGTGGTGGCGGCATCATGCTGTGGGGATGCTTCCCTGCACAAGGCCCAGGCCATCTCATCTGCATCAGGGGGACCATGAATGCCACACTGTATAAGGAAACCCTCCAGGAGAACCTCCTCCAGTAAGCGCAGCAGCTTTGTTTGTGCCAGGGCTTCATCTTCCAGCAGGACAATGACCCCAAATAAACTGCCATAAAAAGACAGGTCCATGAACGAAGGCCCCAAAACCTGGATGAGCTGGAGACCCACTGTGTGGAGGAGTGGGACAAACTCCCATCAGAGAGCCGTGCTAATGCTGTTGTCAATTATTAGAAGAAACTCCTGGAAGTCATTGCATACAAGGGGCATTCTATGAATTATTAATGTTAATGTTAAAAAAAAAATTGTTCTTGTTTCTTTGAGTGCAGTACATTTTTTCATGATGAACTGTGTATCATTTTGGCTGTTTCAGGAATTGTGTATTTAGGTATTAAAATACTATTGCACGGGCCGCCAAAGGTGGTTCTGGGGGATTTATGGCAAAGCCACAGGGGGGGGGGGGTGAGGTGTGCGGGAAACTTTTGAAAATTTGCTTAGAAAAACACACCAATTTTGACCTTTTTTCATCACCGTGGCAAGCGTTCAACTACTTTGGGAGGCAAGTGTAAAAAGGTTAAATGAAAAAGGTCAATCGACACCATCTGTATGCGGATGATTTTCCAACATTAAGGGTATACATTTCGGTCGGCTCCTACGAAGCTGCCTCTTCGTAAAGTTCACACAAAAAAGGCAAAGACAAATTTCGAAAGAAGAAGCCAAGTGTTCTCTTTTTTATTTTACAGACGTTTTCATTTTTTAGTGCCCAAACATATTTTTACTGCCAGTAGTCTCCATTTGGAACAAAATGTCTGGCGGAAAATAAAAATTCGCTGTGTGCACTTGGTAGTGTAAGACATCTTTTCACCCTATTTTCTTTTGCTACAGCCACGTCCAACTTCATCAAACATTGGCTCTGAGTCAGTACTGATACTCCCTTTAAGCCCAAAGCATGAGCAAATCCATCATTTGTTTTCTGTGCGCACCTCCACTAGCTGCCAGCTTACTTAAAGAGCTACCTGATGAATAACTGCAGCCTGAGGATGAACAACGTGGGCAGAGGATGGCCAAGCTGTGGGAGGCCATGGAGAAGGCTGTATGCATCATAAAGAGCCTATATTTGGAATGTGGGTAGTAAACACATCGGGCGTCATTCATATTTAGTAACCCTGCGCCTATCTGAAACCGCAACTCTCACTATTATTTTTTCAATAGTATCTGTGCGATTAGTGCACACCTTGTTCAGGGGTGAAAATACTATGAACCTCTGCTCTCGTCAGAAAATTAAATGGTAACCATACAGGCAAGAATGACTGTGTTGGACTGTTCAGTCTCAGATCTCTGACATAGCTGATCTACTGATTGATCCATAACACTTGTAGATGTCAGGAATGCTGTTGAAGAGGCAGCAAGCCACCTTTTAGAAGGTCCAGGACTCATTCCTCTACATGTTAAGAAAGCACAGCATATCCTGCCTCATGATGATCAAATAGCTTTTGTTGCAAAGTCATTGTGTGAATAAACCTACACATCATAGCTTTCAGGTGTCTCATGAAATGCCTACCTCAGAGCCTGCACAAAGCAGATCATCCTGGAACAGATCAGGAATAGTACGAAGCACTTGTTGTGCATATTGGCTTCCTCCACCAATGGAGTGAGTGGAATTGCAGTAGCTGCAAGTGAAAACTCACTGATCAACACGCAACTCACAACAGTAAGATCACACATACCTTTGACCGAATATTTTTATATCAGTTCTCCTCAAGAATTTGCTGGTAGTGATGTCAGCTTTACTCTGTTGGCCCCACCCAGTCAGGGTGACAAGATCATTCTTATATTCATCCAGGTGAGTCACTGAGGTGGTTGGCAGACACACAGGGAGCACAAAATCACTGAATGTGATTTTGCGTGGCAGCCTGAGCAGACCCACATCGAAGTATGATAGGGGTCCCTTGAAGTTGGGGTGAAGTATGAAGTCTGCAACCTCCATTTCAATGGCACTGTGATCATCAAACCCATTGGACAGATCTGTGTCACCCAAGCGAACAGAGTAGCTAGAAGTTCAGAGGGAAAGGGTGAATGAGAAGGGTTTTATCAGAACTACCGTATTCCTGCACGTATAGCATGCACTGTGTGGACCACATTTTCTGGCGTTGAAGTAGGGGTGCGTACAATACACGCAAGCAGGTGGGGGACCCTCATAATACACAGGTGTAACATGCTTCCTCTGAATTGTGGGTGCGCATGATACATGGGTGCACACCAAGCGCGTAGGAATAGCCTAAATTTGCTTTACGTTTTTCCTGTGTAGCAGTGTGCGGCAGTCAATATAAATTCTTTGGAAATGATAGATCCGCCACAAAGGTGCCGCCAGAAGTCATCTGTTGGTCTGTAACCATAAGATGCCATCCAAGGCCAAGACCCTGGAGGATCAGCAGCCTCCTGTCGAGGTATAACAATCCTAGGAGCATCTGTGATTCTTATTCGGCCACAGATTTCTTCAACTGAAAAAGAGGATGGAATATATGAAGGATAATCGTTACTTGGGTAGCAGTGGAGGTCAGATGTGACGGAAGCGCATTGTGCACCTGAGGCATATTGCCCGAATACTGACCTGGCTCTGCATTGAGGTCAAAGGTCCCTTTCTTATCACAGCAGTATTTCTCGATCTGGTCACCAGGACACCTCCTGGACTGCACAAAGTCACTGAGGATATCTCGCAGTGTTGGTGATGTTGAGGGTGCTCTTATCTTGATAAGGGCTTCTTCAATATCATCACACTTGGTCACGCACTCTTCTGTGTCTCCTTGACAAAGTGAGATGGCAGTTGCAGCAAGAAAGAGATCTGAAGATATAAATTACTGAAGTACACTTTCTACTTTTCGTCACAGGGTTACAGAAATTTCTATTGTAGCATTTTTAGTTTTCACTGTTCAATCCAGCTTTTCTAATGTTTTCATTGAAAAGCGAAGTCAATATTGGTTGCTGAGTTTGACTGAATTGAGTGCTGAGTTTTCTAGTATTTTTCATTGTCTATTTTGGCATAAATTTACAAAAAACACAATTTTTCGTGTGTTTTGTACAGACGAAATTTACGAGTTAACGTCTGTATTGTGCTATTTGCCCACATACTTTCAGTAAATAAGACACGCATACAAAGTAAAAAGTTTATGTTAATGAATGTAATATGACAAGTAGTTGTGTGTGTGCGTGTATGTTAAAAGCACGATAATGCTTATGTGAGGCGTTTCCAAAGCCATTACAGATAGGGGATGAAGTAGCTGAACGATAATTTTCCCTGAAAATGGTGCTTTGGTACAGACAGTCACCTTCATTGGTCTCTGCTGATCCCAACAGAGTACAGTAGAATGCCAATTTTGTAATTATTGATATGGAGCAGCAAATTCTTTGTAGCAGTGTGCTAAATTCCTTCGAAATGAGGGTTCCCCCAGATCCCTCACACATGTTACTCCCAATGCAAGAGGCTTATTGTTCAATCTCAAACTAGAACAGCATGGAACCGAGGCTAGGCCCAGGACTCAGGCCTAAAATGCTTGGTTGAGCTTGCCCAGAGCTCCTTGTCCTGCTCCTACTGCTCGCAGCCAATGACAATGACGTGACCAGGCTGGTCACAGTCTCAGACACACACGAGGGAAGTGGCTTTTGAATGAGAAGTGACCCTTTGGCAATGCATGAAAAGCGATATTTACATTAAGATCTCTGTGTGGACCTCAGGTCATTGAGGGAGCCTTAAGAGAACTCTACATAGTCAGACCCATTCTGTCATAATCATAGCTGTATCTTCCCTGGGCAAGGTCACCATGGTCAAGTCTTCACACAGAGACTGTCCATGAGAATTACGTTGTGCGTTCTGCAGTGTGTTGAGTAAAATGTCATGCTATTTCTCTCATTTTGTGAACCAACTGATCCGACTTATTGATACGTGACCAATTGGAATTACGTTTTCAGCCCAATCAGTCAGCTCAGGAGTGAGGGAAACAGGACAGGTCATATCCGTCGTATGTACTTGCCAAAGCAGAGAAGGAGGACCAGTGGTTGTTCCACGCCAAGAGTCTTCATCGTCGCCGCGTCGATGCCTTTCAAGCTCACGTTTTACATAACGTTGGTCAGACTTCGACCCACAACTGGAAATGGTGAAGAACAAGAGGTTCTTTGGGAGAGGGAGAATGAGAAAGAACAGGTTTGCGTCTCCAGGTAAAGGAGAATATCCGTCCCTTGTGCAGAGCCTGAAACTGCGATTGTGCAGAGCATTGCTCGAGCAGAGCTGAACATTTATCTGAACGGAAACTGCCACGGCAGAAAATCAATGCGTTCTTAGCAACACTGGACTCCGACAAAGTTAATCTAGCGCTGCAGTCAAAGTGAAAAGACGTGGAAGTGCCTGAAGTGCCAGAACCGAGGCTGGTCAGAGTAAATTTCAATTACCTTGCAAGTCACGCTTTTAAAGATTAGTAGATTGTTAGTTTGAATGATGGTACAACGCCTTTAGAAGGATGCTTCTCGTATCGCCTTTTCCTTCTTTAACTGAACATACGCTTGCGTACATTCTCAAGCACTTAATCTTGTGGGACTGTGACCAAGAGCTGGAGTATTAGTCTACATTTTGGTGCTTTGAAAAGAGAGTATTGAGTGCGCTCTGACCATTGGAGACGACGAGGATGATGATAGCAACAACAGCACTGCCAAGGTCCAAATGTCACCAAATCATAGCCTTTTCAGTGGAATGGTACGAAGTGGACTGCTGCTAATCGCTCTAGGTCCTGCAGTCATCTGATCTGATTGCGTTCATGTATTCAAATCAAGGCAATTCACTTCCAGATATCAGAGCCTGTGGTGGGAGGAAGCGCACGCGCTGAAGAGACAGCAAAAGCTCATGTTGAGTCTCCAATTCACAGCTATTCATTTCTTACAGTGCTTCTGCTTACAGTGTGTGCATGCACAACCAGTGGTCTCAACTGCAGCATAGTTGACACACAAAATGAAGCTTTCAACGTTGACAAGAGATCCTCATAGCATGACAACAGGAGCGACACGAAACACACGTTCTATCATCATCCTAGTCTACAGCATTCAGGTCGATTCTTCTTGTGAACAGAGTCATGTCTGTGTCCCTTTTTCCCCAAATGTGTTTGAAGTGTCCCCTTGATAGATTCGGACTGTGGGTAAAATCCCCACTCATGAGATTTAAACCGGGACCCAAGTCCACTCGGAGATGGGGTGAGTCAGGCTCACTCCCAATCAGAGATCCATTTTCAACCTCCATCCTCTTCCTCGCGTTCTCCATCACGTCAGCTGACTACTGGGTCGGCGTGCCCGAAATTGTCCTCCTTCTGGATGAACGAGCGCTGCACGTCCACGACATTGACGGTGCCAAATCCGCCGAGGACAGACACACACATGGACTTAGGCGCTCCCCCCCGGTTGGGTAGGAAGAATGGTAGAAGTAAGATGTGTTACGTGTCTGTCTGTCCGTCTCTCTGCGTCTCCCGCTCCACGCTTTGCGCTGAAAGCTAGAAATGGGACGATCTGAAACACTCGGTACAAGCTTGTTTGCGTGCTGCGTCACATAGTTGTCATCGTAGAAGCTTGTTGCTCTTTCTCTTATGATTTCTCCTGTCTCCTGCTGTGTGCACTGAAAAGTAAGCAGTCATGAGCAATGAGGCCAGCGAGGTCAAGCCTACGGCGGCAATGGACCCGGCGGCCACAGCTGCAGCCTCGCTGGTGCCACAGCGAGCATCCTTGCAGCAGCACAAGGATGTGGCCGTGTTAGCAAATGCCATCACCTACCTGCTCTACATCACGGCCCTGCTGCACTCTGCCATGGTCACCATATAGGCAGCCAAGTGCATCCTACTGTGGTTCACAACGGGTGTGTATGTGTGTGACATTCTCATACTTCAGGGAAGCAGGAAGCTTGCTCAGGCCTCCATCAATGTGCCCGCACGACAGACTGACTGACAAATGTCATCCAACGCAGGGTCCCGTCCATGAGGACCTCATTGCCAGAACCTCCAGTGTCCTGACTGCAAATATTTTTTGGGGGTAGACTTTGGGCAGTTTTTAACTTTGGCTGAAGTTCTCAAGGTCATCTTTTCTCCCAACCAAAAGTGTTCATTGTGGCCGATATTGTCCATAGGATATCTTTGGTCTTGTCTGCGGACAGTCGGACAAATATATATCTTGCATTTATCGAAATGCGAAACACTTTGATGCACCAGACGGAGTCCGAGTTCCACAAATGAAAGCTTTTGATCTCGCATAACCTGGAGAAGAGAGGGAAATCCAAATTTCGCAAGAAAAAGTGTATTTTGGACCTTTTCCCTCCCATTGCCGGACTTTTGACTGCGGTCAAAAGTCGCTTCAGTCCTTTCATCTTATGACTGTTTCTCCTGAATTGTGCGTCTTCACCCTGCATGAACCCTCTGGACTCTGCGTCGTGCTGGCAGTGGAGAACAGGTCTTCGATGTCTTGCGTCGCACTCCAGCACGTCGTCGTCTGCTTCGTGTGGCGGTACAAGACCAGCTGTCGCATTGCTGTCAGTGACCCCGAGTATAGCTTGTCAGAGCAATTCTTTTAACGTGCTGTTAGTGGGTCTCGTTGTAAGTTCCACTTGATTTTGGGCAACCCCCAAAAATGAAGGTAAGTGAACCACCTTTGAGCAGTCTTAGCTGAGTTTTGCAGTGAGTCACAGTCTCTGGTTAGGGAGTCCTTTTATGGGCTGGCATCACCAGCTGCGCGGACCTGGGATTGCTCCAGTCTCCAAACTAGTGACGTGCAAATCCTTAAAGTTCTGGTACCGTCCAGAAGCTGCTACTTCGGCATCCTCATGTGGTCGTTGCTCATTTGTGGACTGGTGTTTCCGCCTTTCTCTGCTTGTATTGTCTGTTTGTACGTGCGTCCGTGCGTCTGTCTGTCTGTCTGTCACCCAGTGTGCTGTACAGTTCATACGCAGTTTCTACATACGGAGTTGACATATGCGCAGTTACTGCATACGGAGCTTACATATACGCAGTTACTACATATATATAACTGCACAGTTATTCCATATGCCGTTGCAACATACACAGGCACTGCGTTCGCTCAGAACAGCGGGTCGAGTCCACTAGTCAATATTGAAACAGCTTTCAGACAAGTCTGATGACACATTGGGCAGGACGTATATTAAAACTTTATATCATTTGTGAGGGTACGATACGGGCAATTGGCACAGTCTCATTTTCTGAGCACTCGGTCCCTGCAGTCCAAAAATGTTGCTGCCCGTGGCACAAAGGCAGCAATGAGGGCTGCAGAGACCGAGTGCTGGTAAAAGGAGATTTTGCCAAATGCATTCACTGTGTTTTATGTAAGCATGTCCAATTTGCATTGATCCGGTCGCGTCAATCGTCACTTTGACGCCTCCAGTCACTCTGATCGCCAGCACTGATTGTGCAACTGCACGGCCAATGTGGCCACATTTTTTTTTGTACCGTAAGATTCCTGACCTCTACATTACCACCTGCTCTCAGTACATAAGGAGGGTACAAAGGTACTTCTTTTTTTAGACCTCCTCGTTAAAAGCGACATGAATGTAGAATGAACAATCTTACGTAAAAGTTTGAACTCAGTAACGTTTCACATACAGCCATGAAATATAACAAAAATCCTCCCTCCAGAGGTCACTGCTGACTTCAAATCCGTGGATGCCTTTGACGAATTACTATGCTTAAGTTACCAATCAGCAGTAAACTTCACAAGGTCTTTTGGACTGCCATACAATATACAACTTTCAATGGCTTGTGATACCTCGTATTGAAAAGAACCAATTCCTTCTTCTCTGTTTGTGCACTACGTTCTGACTTTGGGGCAATTTTGGCTGCGCAAACTGAATTTGGACAAAGTGCTATAAAGCTCTATCCGTAGTAATGGGTCAGGTTTACTCTGGAATACTGCTTTTCAATCTCCTCTGCAGAAAATACATGGAAGTCGAAAGAGTCCTTGTCAGGCAACTGAGCACTGACCATGATGGTTTCTCCATCTGATGCAAGACTGCTCATACGACAGCCAGCCACATTTTTAACCCTAAGGTTAGACAAACTCAACCTTCGAGATCTGACTTCAGCGGCAGTTGGACATGACAGCAACACCCGAGCGTGCACATTTCCATCGAAGGAAAACTCCAGATCTCCATTTTCAGTGTCAAATGCTGCAAGGACCAGAACTAAATTGCGTATTTTCTTAAAAGTGAACACCAGCTTACATACCAGGAACTTGCCGGCCATTTTCATCCCGACTAAATGTCCAGGTGAGGTGATGTTTGACTTCCTTCTCTGCATCACTTTCTCTTGTTTCATTGAGACCTTCACAAGTGAAGAGGTATTTGTGCTTACCCAAAACTGGTCATTGTCATTGTCAGCATTGATTATTTGCCTTATCCATTCACCATGCCCAAATTTGAATGATGCAGTCTGATCAATTGAATCTTCGCCAGGAGTAAACTGCTGAATTGTGCTCTCTAAAGGAAGCGTTAAGATGCCATTAACAAAGGTACTATCGACTCCTCTGTAAGAATGAGATAAGGCGTGCCTTGCCTTGAGATCAATTCTGGGCAAGTCAATATGATATAAAAGGATTTTTGAACTTAAATAATGAGCAATCACCATCATCTTCGTCCCGTCATCAATTGCAATAACTTCAGGAGACTTAAAGGCCCGTAGGTCCTTGTGGAACGTAACGTCGGATATATCTTTGCTGTATCTCTCCTCAACAGAGAAAAATTCTCTCTCGGAACCCCTCACAGGCACAGCAGGATAAATGTGCAGCCATCTAGTGGGATTTCTGATATTGTCACGGTATTTAGTTGTAGCTACGGCCAGATACTTTGTAGAGATGTATGGAGATGACATATCGTCCTCTGGTCCTAAGAGTCTCCTTTGTTCAATTGTCGGTGCCAGGAGATCCACAACATCAAGATAATCATCCAAGTGGTTTTCAGGGTCTGCCCTCCCGATGGCCAACTGCCCCTTGGATGACAGAGCCAAATCAGGAGAGTATTCCCATCTTGTCCCCAAAAAGCCGGTAGGACTGCCTCTGAACGTCAAATTTGGATGGAACTTGATCTCCTCATAACTGATTTTTTTGGACTTGTGTTGAGGCTTCTTTCCAAACTCTGAAAAAATGTAGAGTCAATGATTGTCAGAGTACTGATGTGATTGTCACTGACTGCTCTTCACGTTCACCTGGGTCAGTTGTTTCAAATATGAAGCGCATGATGTCCTCATTGCTGGTGCGAACGTAGATGCCGGGGTAGTCTTCGCTTCCACAACTGCCAAATCCTCCCTGCACAACTCCCAGTTGCACGTAATAAGGAGCACCACTTTCGGTCACATATCGAACAATGGGACCTCCGGAATCACCAAAGCAAGCGCCATGGCCCTGAAATTTTCAGTCTCACAAAGATGTTTGTGCAGCCAAGAACTTATGAAGAATGTCATTGGAAGAGCTGTTCTCTGCGGATATTTTCATTCATTCCAAGGATTTGACCTCGACATTACCTGGCTGCAGAATTGACCTTGGACATGGACCTGGAGACAGCTCTGGGGTTCGACATACAGCATTAGCTAGGTTAGGTAATGGTGATCTCACATGAACATGCCAAATTTGTGCCTCTTTGCCATGGAAAAAGTCGTTCGGTCTTGCACTAAGGGCTTTAGAGATCTTCATTTGGCACAGGGTGCGTCAGAATTGAGAGTTGCTCATCACCACTTAATTCGGGGAGGAAACTGATTTGTCACCCTGATTCTAGAAATCTACACTGTCAGATCATCTGATGTCAGGACATCTGCTACACCTTCAGTGACAACATCTCAGGCGTTGTCATCCACTTTCACATAGTCTAATATTCCACTTCCTACTCATTCTACATTTGCAATGCGTTCAAGTGGCTTCTGCTTGTTTTAAACTGCTGATCCATGCCCATTGTTGGTTTTAAGAAATTTGGTGTTATCTGGGGGAAAAGTTACCTACCAAGTATAATTCGCGTTCCACTGATGGTCATTCCTTATCAGGAATCTCAACAGTCTACTCAAATACTGAAAGTATTTCGGAGTTATTAAGGTGTCAGAGGCATCCTTTTCAGTAATGTTCAATGAGGAGGTCCTGATGAACACCAGTAACAACTCCAATTTCTGGCTTTTTGACCTTTTCCATCATACCGGGTAAGTCAATTGATCTGTTCTGTTTGTTCAATCCTTTTTTTCACTTTTTCCTTTGTAAACTTGAATGTTCGACTCAGAAGAGAGATTTTCTGACAAGTCAAACATTTGGCAAATTGGCTTCTCCACATGGGTCGGCGCCCGTGAATTGATCGAAAATGAATTGCTGACATATTTCGAAAAGATGTATCAAATAACCTTGTTCGTATGACTCCCTATTGCCAAACTAGATCCTGCTGAAGTCTGACTTCAAAGCGAGGCAGACCAATTGACCGGTATTGGCGGACATCTGCAGGATTGATAAGGAGCGACTGAAAGATAGGTAAGTCATGATTACACAGTTCCATAAAACATAAGATTTACCGCCAATCCGGTCCTGCCTTGATTTCCTTCTCCAAATGTCTGTACCACGTTTGACGGAATCGCATCCAAGCAGCAGCATTTTAGTTTCTCATCTGGCTTCAAATTGGACCCAACACAATCCACCATGTGGTGCAGCAGGTCTCAGGTGGCATCGCAGTCTATGACCACATGCTCTTAGTCGGGGATGTTGCCCTAGCCCTCCATGATCCGGTTCACCAGATCTTCCCTGTTCTTGGGAGCATGACTTGCCCGCACCAGCAGTCACCTCATCCCAGGTCAACAGAACTACAATGGATAACATCACGGCTAATGTAGAAATTAAACCCCAATTGGAAACATGGGGTGGGCCATGGCCACCTGGACTGAGGCCACCAGCTCATGGTCCAGAGGTCTACCTGTCCCAACCTTGACTGAAACCTGGCCTGCGAGGACTTCGACGTGTTCACAGCAGGACTGCTCACTGTGTGAATACAATCTATCCCATCCCCAACATCTCCATCATCAGGGAGGACAATCTTAGAAAGCATCACATTCTGGTAAACCTTGCTTTCGATGGTGACATTTGGCGCCATGACCTTGCCATCAGAGGCAATGCAGGCGAACGTCAGTTGGGTTCTGCGTCAGTGTCCGATGCAGGGTGCGGTCTGCTGCCTTCACTGGAACCACGATCTCGTCTTGCTTGTCATGACATAAAAAGCTCGTAACGACCAAACGGGATCACGCTCCTCCTGTTGGTTCGGTTCCTCCTTGTAGCATGTTGCTATGTGTACATGGGTAAGGTCATGGGCATGAGGAAGCAGACACTGTAATAGTGTCTAGACTAGTAATAGTTTCCTTGTTACTCTTGCCCAGTTACACTTCCCCTTCCTCATCCATGTGTATATAAGTGCTGTGCAAAATAGAGATTGGATCCCCAGTCTGAATCCCCCAGATTGGATCCCCAGACTTTGCTGTCTCTACATCCTCCTCGCACATCGCACCGCCGCTACGATCGCTGCCGCACCGACTTGAGTTACTCTGGGTCATTTTAGACTGAGTTACTCTGGTCGCTCTGAGCTGAGTTACACTCACTCATGTACAC
>JAAUXU010049165.1_pt1 | contig 15276 bp, 18 predicted proteins | sample 7278151 | NCBI WGS metagenome assembly JAAUXU01 (sample SAMN14350113, study PRJNA611818) | marine sediment metagenome | isolation source: surface marine sediment (1.8m) | place: French Polynesia: Moorea | collected 2018-08 | reverse complement strand
TTTACCCCCCCCCCCCCAAATAGGACTACAGTCAGCTAAACTGCTTAATTTTTACCCTCCATCTACCGTCCAAAGGTTTTTTTTATTATAACCAGTTGAAGTGCCTAATTTTGCCCTTTTATAAGCCCTCAAGAGGCGGTATAACCAGTTGAACTGCCCAATTTTTCCCTTTTATAAGCCCCCAAAAGATATAACAAGTTGAGCTGCCCATTTTTTACCCTTTACGTAACAGCGATTGTGCCCAGCGGAACTTCTGAGTCTTCCTCAAAAGATACATAACTAGTTCAAATCCGGTCTAACTTTGCTTCCATCAAGTTGTCATGAACTGCTTAATTTTTGCGTTGCAGTGCGTGACGCGGCCGTGGCGTGGTCAGTGCAGACAGCTTCTTCCGCCCCAGCAGCTGACGGCATAATGGGCACGTTTGAATTGTGAATGGAGCCTCGTTAGGACCTGACCTGACTGGGAGTGGCAGCAGTCAGTTAGTACCTCTCCCGGCATCAGCCAAATAATTGCGTTATCTCACTGCTTGTCAAAGGATGTCAGAACTCAATTACAGAAGCTGGTACAAAGGGAGGGGGGGGGGGGGAAAGTCTTCTTCTCAATACTTGCGCCGGGGTTTTTATTGTGTTTTTTTTCGTTAGGGCGAGATTTTGCACGTCTCCCTGGGCACTTTTTGGGCGCTCACTCAGCCTTTTCGCAGTCCGGATTATTGTTGCTCGACTCTGCCATGTTTACGATTCATTTGGGATTCACCCAAAGGCTCGGTGTGACAAGGCTCTTGGCTCCAGACTTGTTCTCCCCATCGACAGCCAGGGGATATTTTCTGCAGTTATGTAACGAAGCAGGTCTGACACTGGCACCGAGATCAGGGGGAAGAAAAAAAACCCTTCAGGTGTGATATACAATAAGTTGGCTCTTTTTCCACTCACATCAGCCCAATTTTGCCAACTTTGTGCCATCCATACTTTTCCTTGTACAGTGAAACTCTGATGTAGTCGAGTGAGAGGGGAAGTTGGGAGAAAGTTGACTAAATGGGAGAAAATCTTGTTCACTGCTCCGGAAGGGTCAGTGTGATCATGAATGACTAAGACGTCTTTCCGGTTCTCCACCAAGTTGCCAACGGGGATGCTAGAATGTTGGGCCAGGTTTACTTGACTAAATCCAGACTCGTCGGATGCTTCAACCATCTTTTTCTGCTTTTTTTTCTGCTGCTTCTCTTCTTCGCCACTTCTGATGTTGATATTGAAAATCCACATGCGGCAAAATTGCCGGAAAAATTGTTGCTCCAGTATTTTTGCAGTCATTCTCAAGCATTTGCGATCATATTTGTCCCCCAAGAAGTGAGTGACTTTATTCATCTAATATCAGAGGCATCTCCTGTTGTCTAAGCAAATTCCACTTTGTTGTGTCGCAAACAGTGTTGCTCCTTTGTCCTCTGTCTCCCAGGATCCGCGAGAAGCTCCACTTGTTTGTCTGCTTGGCCATGGCTGCAGCCACTCTGGTCGGTCCCGGCAGCGCACTCGAGGACAGTTTCAACATCATCTCCTGCTCGTCCTATTCTTGTGACTGTTCAACTTCTAATTCACGGCTACCGAGAACTCCCAACTACGCTCTCCGCTTGTACTTTCTCGTCGCGTAGTGATGTTACGAGTCCCGAGCCCAAGCTCGTTAGCCACAAGCCTTTTCTTCTTTGTCGGAAAGTTTGGCACGAGAAAGGAGGAGGCCCGAGAGTCCTTTTCTAAACGCTCGGGCTCCTTTACGAGCAAAAAATTGAAGGCCTACGAAATGGGCCTACGAAATTTCCGGAAAAAAAATCAGGTAAAAGAGAAAAAGCCCCTTATGAATAAACAGCAGAAGAGCACAGAAATAGTCTAAAATTGCAGTTCTTTTCTATTCGTCCACTTCTACACGGTCATTTTGCATGATATAATGGCACTTTACTCTACTTTAGCCGAAAGGCTCAAGCCTGGCTAGGCCTGCCTGGCGAGGCCTGCCTGGCTAGGCCGGCCCTTGCGCACTATTCTTGCAGTATGTTTCATAAGTCCCGTTTACACTTGTCCTAGGACAGTTGTAGATTATTGTGCACTTTCAGGCCCGACTGAGGCGTTTTATGGGCAGCAGCAGCTTTGAATGCTGTTTCTGTGATAACCGGGTGATTTGCCCTCAAAGGCCTAACATGGACGACGAGCTGGCGAAAAGTATCAGCTTATGGGTGGGGATCAGTTCGACAGAGCGGCTTCTTTCGGGGTACACGAGACTCTTCGAGTAACTACTACCCTATACCTACTATAGTTATAGGTATACAAATACAGTAGTTGAAGATGGTCGAAGATGGGGGAGACAGCGCTGAAAGTAGGATGAGACGTCTTCTGACAGCTGTTTCACTGAACTCCGCCAAAAAGACCTATGAGTCAAACATGCCAGTAGATTGTATTTGGCACGATTCCGCACTCTCTCTTCCAATGGTGTTGCTGAAAAACAGTGTGACTGATGGACGACACAGACTGCCTCAAGTCCACAAGTTGCCCTGCACTGCAGTGAAATGCGCAGGGATTGCAGTGCAATGGACAGTTGCATTGTGGCACTTCATGAACCCACCAAAGTCTGCTGAAAAGTCTTTTGACCGTGGCCACCGTGTGGATCCGTCCCACTTCACACTACTTCTTCTTCCAGGCATTCACTCAGAACCCACAAGATTGGTGTACAAGTTATATAGGTAGGAGAGAAACCCACATAAGCCGACTCAATCAGGGTTTGCCGAGCAACACATTTCTATAGTGGCCCTCTTTTAATGGCCTCTCCCATCTGTTCCACGTGTGACAGCCTAATAACTTACGTCATGCAATAAGAAAACAGCCAAGTAAATAAATCCTCTTGTGGGTTGTTTTTGTGCAGAAGGAATGCCCAAACTTTTGTTCCAGTACATGTTTAGTCTCCTTAGTGTCAGCCCTGAATCAGTTGGGAACTCTGGGCACGTCAAGTGAAAGGGAGGATTAGGCTATGTTGGAAGAGGAAACATTGCTAGCAAGGAACATATTTTCGACTTGTCGAGGACTGGTGACTTCAACCACTTGGACAGCGACAAAGAGTCTGGCACCTTGGCCAACAATGGCTCCCCCCCCCCCCCACTACTTCTGGATCACACTGTACAGCGTCTGTTAGCGCTGTACCTACCGCACCTACTGCGCAGCACAGTGCTTAGGACGACTGCGTGGCTCTTCCTCTTCTTGTTATTCAATTACACCCAGTTTGACACCCAGCAGGGCCTCCAAACACTCCAACCTGATGGCTGGGTTGCCCGGGAGAAACGTCTCGGCGGAGCTCGTGTCTGCCACCGCAGTTAAAGTCTTTTGTGCCGCTAACCTTTGGCACGCTTTCGTTCCAGGCTCCGGGTGGCACCAGCAGGAGACCCCGTCCATCGACGAGACCAGGAGCTCGGGCAACGTGTCCGTCTTGGTGGGCAAGCAGATCATCCTCACGTGCGTGATCCAAGACTTGGGTGACGAGTCGGTAAGACGCATTGCAACCTTTTTCATTTCAGCCCTTGGAGCCTTGGAAGCTTCTCTGAATTTGTTTTTTCTCATGGTGTGTGTGTGTGTGTGTGTGTGTGTGTGTGTGTGCGTGCGTGCGTGCGTGCGTGTGTGTGAGGGTGTACGAGTAGAAGTAGGGTCATGCGAGGCTGCCAGAGGAGCTCTTCTTTTAAAAGCCGTTATCGCCAGATCGCGTGACTCTCCCCAAAAGAAGCTTTCCTTATTGCATGCCCGTAAATGACTAAGGTGCTCTAACAAACATGCATTAGAAACGTCGAGCAGCAAGATAGCAAGGCCGTACCACAGCTACTTGAGGCCTGGCCTGGGCTGGCTAGGCATACCTGTGAGTTGTCCTTGCTTGGGAAAGCTCCACCAGGCCTATTGAGACTTGACCCTCTTCGGAAAGCTACCAGATTTTGCGCGTGATCCAACCCATCCCGGAGCTTTCCACACTGAGCTTAGCTCACACCTGTGAATTGCCCATTGTGTCTGGTCGAGTCCTAACATATTCTGGTGCATGGAAAGCCTCTTTTCAGAACTTAATTGCTAGGATTCTCACCTTCCATACGGGGAATTTGTCCCAGGGGAAAACAGCTGCTGATTTTTCCTATTCAGACGAAAGAAGACAGAACGAGAGGTAATAATCGAAATGGCTGAAGCAGTTTCATACGTACCGCAAGGGGGGAGGGGAGGGAAGCTGACAACGGTTGCTTATAATTGTCATTTGCTTTTGTTGCAACTACTCACGCGGTGCTTTCCAACTTTCCTCATCGGATTCAATTGCTCTATGACTACTGTGAAAGGTCTGCTGGAGTTAACACACATTTTTTTCCCCCATAACTGTCAACCAAACCGGTCCTCAAAGTGTACAGGGTGGGTCAAAAATGACTTGGTTGGGGCCTCAGACGGGCAGTGATGTAGATAGGAGTGGAAGTGACTGAACTGCACCCACAGTGCGAATGTGGCTTGCTCCAGAGATGTCTTATCTGTCATTGGGAGCAAAGCCAAGGTTGGGTGTGAACAACACTTGTATACACACCACTACTTATGCGTCACACTGTACAGGGTCCTTGCGTCCGGTGTACACACTGTACAGCAAAACTCGAAATGACGGCGTGGCTCCTCCTCTCTCTGTTATTCAATGACACCTACAGGGTGTTTCTGTCAAACGGTAGTAAGTGCTGGCCCTATGACCTTAAAGTCAAACTCGCTGGAGTTGAATCCTCTGGGCATTTGGTTTCGGTCACATGCAGAGCAGGTAAGGTTGCGGGGCAGATAACGACTACCTTGGGTGCTCTGAAAAATCCTCACTGATTTAGTGTCTGCCTGTGAAGAAAATAGGCCCAAAACTTGCTTCAGTTCGACAGAAACGTCCTGTAGTTTGATACCTGGCAGGCCCATGGTGTGATGTCTTTCAAGCATTACCCAGTGTGGGCATTTGCCCCTTACCACCTTGAATGCCAATTGATGGACCCCTCTGTACATGGCAATAAAACTTGTCTGATTCAAGCATCACTTTTGTCAGGATGATTTTCCAGGCATTGGAACAATCCATCACACCCAGCTCTGCAGGCTGCAGTTCAGACAAAAGAAAGAGCTATTTTCTTCACGACCATAGTCCCCTCTGACTCAGGTTGTGGGATGGAACTACGACCTTGGCCCAAGGTACAATCTGATTCTCTGCTGCTGGATGCAAAACATGGACCTTGGCTTGAAGACACCACCAGAACCTAGCCTGGAGGTACAGGGATCTCCACTTAAGATCACGCACTCGGCGGACATCATTCTATCATTCATAACTTTGACTGAACAGATACAGACCTCCTCAAAAGTGATTTCCATAAAAAGATACTAGGTGTGCAGGCTGTAATGTACATGTGGTGACACATGCACACACACAGCCCGTGGGAGAGCCGAGGGGAAGAAGGAAGAAGGCAACTTAGTACAGTCAAAAAATGGGCATGGGACCATTCCCATCAGGCTCTGTATGGCAGCAATGGCGTGAAGACCCTCATGACCCTGGAGCAATGTAGGAAGGAGCAGAGGCGGGGTCCTGTTGACACCTGAACAGGTGAGGAGGGCCTGCCAGTTCTTTCGTCCTTGTCTGGAAAAGGTTCTTTGAGGAGCTCGGTGGCTACATTGAGGCCTATCGGCTCAGCCACTGAGGCCACAAGTCTGCCCAAGAAAGATGAGTGGACCTGTGCCATCATGCAATCTTGGCAGAAGCTGCCGGCCCCGTTGAAGACACTGGCACTTGTCTCTTGCCGTCAGCTTCTGCCCTCCCCTGATGGTCCCTCGACCTCAGGTTGAGGTTGTCCTTGACATGGCTCCCTGTGGACTGAGAGATGCTAGCCTCCCTGCTGAGTTGTGCCACAGTTTTCACTGGATCATGCCTCACTTTGTCTGATGTTGCACTGGGCATGGACTCTGGCCTGCCCAGTACTTTCCAGGTATTGGAGCAAGGTCCTTGTCCATCCTCAACACCACTTCTTCCTGTAAGGCCACAACTCCGCCTCTCAGGAAGGTCAAGGATGTGGCAAGTGGTGACGCCACGCAGGAAGGCATGCTCCATTGCAGAATCCTCCATTCCTCCAGAAGGTCTGTCTTCGACAAAGTCTTGGATCGAGCGGTGGCCATGAACAGTTCATGATCTGAGCAAGCAACTGAGTGTTGTACTTTTCAACTGAGTGCTGCTGAATGCTGCTCAGCTCAAAAGTACCCAGGTGATTTTTTTTTGTCTGATCAAGTTTTCTCGGCATGCGCTCCCTCCTCCATTTCTCTTTCTTCACCACTTGCCACAGAAAGTCCTGATATACAGAAAAATGGGCCCCATAGGTGGCGTAAGGGGGGGGGTCAGGTGCTGCTGCCCCCCCCCCCCAGATTTAGGTGGGCCGGGAAGGGCGGAATCTCCCTCCACAAAAAATTCTGCACCTTGCACTAAAAAAATGTGGGCAACAACAGCCTAAAACAGCCCGCGCTGATATGGGGGTAATCTGTGGGGTCGCCACAGTTACCCTAGTGTCACCATGGGCGCTCAGTAGTGTGAACCCATGTAGTCAAAGTTATGGGTCACTCACTGTCTGAAGAACTCATTCCATGCCAAAATTCCACTCCAAAATGTACATTTCAGCCTACACACATAGTTTCTTCTCATGGAAATCGCTTACGAGGAGGTCTGTATAATTCAGCATTCAATAAAATGCTCAGGCTCTACTCAGGAGCTGAACTTTTATGCATTTTCTGCTCCACGAGCACCCCCCCGCCCCTCCTTTCTCAGCAGCGTGGCACAAGGACAAAGGGAATAGGTATTTTGTACACTATTTTTTTTCCCCTAAAAATCTGCTAATCCCTGATCTCTTTTGCTGGAGACTCATGTCTCTCATCTCACTGCACCCACCAAAGGCCTCACTATAGTAGGTCTGACCACTTTGGTTTTTACACCGAGCTTTTCTGAGAAGGATGTGAGATCTTTGTTCACTGTTCAATTGCTGTCACACCAAGTTTGGTCAGCTTTGAAAGGTTGCAACCTTGGCCTGGATTGAGGTCCGGGCGTGGTTTCCCCCTCTGTGGGAAGCTAAAATCTCCCTCAAAGCGGAACGATCTGGTGCGGACTTATTTGGCCAGGTACAACTCATTTCTTAAAACGTGGGTGCAAAGTTGAGGCCCAAAGTTATGATTAATTTTTGATGCCCACTCAGTCAAGTTTGTGAGGCCATCACTTTTGACTTACTTGAGCTACAGAAATGGTTTTCCTCTCCATGGAAAGCTGAGACTCTTCTTCCTATCAATGTGACACGCTTTTTTTTTTGCTTGAGGACCACTTCATTTTCCGCAATATTGACATTTCCCTAGTGTGTGGTTGTCTTAAGCCGCACTGTACGACCAGAACCCTACCTGGAGGTAGAGCCAGGCTCTGATTGTCGTCAACTCATTTCTGCCTCAGCCTGGCAAAGTTGAGACTCGACTTCAATCATTTATTGTTGCTCTCCAAAGTCTTCGTTGCCTCCAACGTCGGAATCATGTGAATGGGTTTAGACGTCTGCCACGCTTTTGACGCGGAGTCCCTGAGGAAAGAGGCAGAATCTGGGATAGGCTCGAGGTCCGACAGACGTCATAAATTAGAAGAAGAGCACGAATTGGCTCGGGATCACCTGGGATCGACGAGCAATGCCGTAATTCTACGCGTTCCTTCCCCGAGAAAGAAAAAAGATCCTTTATTAACTTTTCAGACGATGCATTTAGGCAAATGCCACTGACGTCTGTCCAATGCAGGGCAGAAAAAAAGGGACCTTCCTGGCAGTTTTGTGAGGATCCCACTTGACTGGGACTCCTCGGCTAGGGGTAGGGTGGGGTAGACAAGGGGGGGGGGGAGAATAAGCCCCTCTTTTTTTTTCGTGGGGAGGAAGCACGAACGTGACTTGCCTGCCTTTGTAAGTTTAGCACACCAAGACAATGGCGGAGGACAACTTATGAAAGGATTGCTGAATGGGTCGAGCGAGGACTCCTGTTGTGCTCCGATGCCCTCACTGTGAGCGTGTGAGGAGACCCCGCTCAGGACATAAAATCTGTCCAACCAAGTCCATAGTTAATATCCAGGCTGTAGCCAATGCCAGAAATCGAGCTGATTTCTTCGCAGATGTTCCCTTTCAGCCAAGACGCGACAGCAATATTTCTTGGCTGGGCTGCTCGTTCTCCTTTGCTGGAGAGAGCAGGAAAATGGTTTTCGTTACACCACACTAGCCAGAGAGAGAGCGAGAGAAAAAGGCCCAAAGGCCCGATCTGGGCCTTATTTAGCCCCCAGCAAAGGCAACGACTCTGGCTCTATTTGTCTGAACCTTTGGTCAGTGCTTTTCCTTTGTCATCTTGAACGACTGACGTCGATCTCCTCCTCCAGGATGGCGCTGACACATGGAGGAAGGGCACAAGTGCCATTTGTCCCGGTCTTGTTTGACTGCTACGAGCCCCTCTAATGGCTGAAGAGGAGGAGGGGGAAGAGCTGGAATTGAATTTCCCCATCTTCGTCAGTTCGCTCCGAAGTCCGCAGGTTGAAGCGAAATTGAATGCGAACAAGCTGCACCGGTTGGAGGAGGTGCGTCTGTCGACGTGCGCGTGAACAGCAAGAAGCAGCACTGAAGACTGTGCAGCAAATCGTGCTTTTTACTGATAAAGGACATTCCCCCCCTCTCTCTCTCTCTCTCACTGCCTCCCTGGGGAATGTGATACAAGTTTTCAGTGCACTCGCAGCCAAGAAAGTCTTTCTTCTAATGCATAAAAGCAGGAGGAAAAGACCACAAATATGCAGGCAGCACCATTGGCGTGTGCGTACAGTACCTGGAGGACTGAGTGTTGTACGAATGAGTGCAGTGCACAGTGTGATACGAGCATCCGCTTGGTTCAGTTCCTTGTGGCATGTACACTGCGTTCTCCTTTGATAGTGATTCTCGTTTGATCACTACAGCGTAGATGCTGAAGATATGACGCCAAAAATGTTATTTACTAAAAGTATCTCCGATTGAACTGAAATTTTAGGCCCAGGTAGTAGACATATAGAGTTGGACTTGCTGAAAATTTCACCTCAATCTGAGATGCTTTCAGTAAATAATCTTCAGCATTTACACTGCAATTGGAGATACTTTCTACTGCATAACAATATTCCTACTAAAGAGACTACTTATCCAAGAAAGAACAGGACTTCACTGTGAAGCCTAGTTCTAGCAGAGTCTAGACATCATGTCTAGAATCCGTTGCTCATGTGGAGAGAGACGTTCATGATCCCAATTTCAGCTCATCACATTCACTCAGTCATGAGAGATATCTAAGAATTATGCCCTTGCCTAACAACTAACAAACGAGAACGCAGTGTAGACATCGCGCTCTGTGCGACAGTATGAGAGGTAAAAAAGAAAGGTCGCCTTTTTTTAGGCTCAACTACCGTTGCTGCCCGCATGCATCTTTTATGACTCAAGCGGGCGGCACGTGCAGTGAGCACGCAATCGTGTGCATGTCCTGCGTCGTCTTCTGCTCTGCAAGCACGTCCATGTGCACGTGCACGTCCATCCTTGGCCTGCTTGCCATGCACAAGCAGCACTGGCGGGCACCCATGGCCGTGTCCCTGTCCAGCTCCCTCTGTCCCGTCTGCTCTGCTCATACGTGGATAACGGCCACGTTCCCGTCCAGCGCCCTCCACCCCGTCATGCACACGTGGAGCTCCCGCTGACTGCACAGTCCACCATGTACGTCTCCCAAGTGGACGTGGGCCTGGCTGTGGCGCCCGCCCGCCTCCTCCTCCACCCTGTCCACGTGCACGTGCACCCACAGACGCTGTTCCTCTTCCACGGATGCATAGTAGAAGTGCGCACGCCGTGCATAATTTGATTTCAAGCTTCCTCCTGCCTGCCAGTGTTACCTGGTGCTGCCAAGAAGCAAAGGGCTTCTCTGCTGCCTTTGATCAAGCAGATTTCCCGCACTGTTGTTGCCAAAAAAATCCGCGCAAAGAACAGAAGCGAGCAAAAATGAACTGTTGCAGAAAAGAACGCGACCTTAGGGGCGAGACCATGCAAACTGCTGAAACGTTTCTTTCCCCTTAAAAAAGTTTTTCCGAGCCAATCTCAGCCCTCATCCGGACAATTTAAAGTTTGATCGCTGCTCCGCAATCTCTCTCTCGTCTGTGTCCTCCGCCGTCGAGGAGGAGGACGAAGAATATATCTCAAAATGAGACCAAGTTTTTATGCTGCTTCAAGGTGTCCTGGCTGCGTCATGAGGACTCCGCCCTGCTGGCTGTGAACACGTTCGTGTACACCGGGAGTCAGAGGGTCAAGATCTTCCACGACGACGGCGGTGACGAGTGGAGACTCAGCATCAACCCCGTGGAGCTGGAGGACGCGGGCGTCTACGAGTGCCAGGTCAGCACGACACCGCACACGGCGCATTTCATGGCTGTCCAAGTCATCGGTGAGGATTTCGCGGCGTCGCAGGAGTCTGAGTCATACTGATGTGCGTGTGCGCGCGCGGCCGATGGGGGGGGGCAAAAAGGGAATTTTGGCACAAAAAATGTGCCAAAGTTGGCATCTCAGGGTTGACAGCTTGTCTCCAGAAAGATTACATTAAATACGCTTTGTGACACGTATACAGTGGCCTTCGCTTAATGGCAATCCTGACGAACGGGAATTTTTCGCGCGGGAAGGAGCAAAATTCATGGATTTTTCCCGCTCAACAGTTGATCCCGATTAAGCTGAGACCTCTGTACGTTGCCAAGCGTCAGGGTGACTCTTTTTTTTTTTTTTGAGGTGTCACCTTAAAAAAGCGATGGCAAATCGAAAAAGCTGAGGGACAAATAAGAGAGAAATTAGGTTTTTGCCTTGTTTTGGTCCTTTTTTTTCCGGAGATTTTGTGTCACTGAGCGGTCATTGCTGACTTAATCGAGTGATTCACAGATGTCTGTCTCGAGTTCCACAACCACGTCTGCTGTGCACAAAGTCTGTGAGAGAGATGAGACCATTTTTCCTTTGGATGCCCAATAATACAGGGTGTTGTCAAAGCAGCGCCCACTTGGGAAAGGCCATTTCAGCCCCACAAAAAAGGCATTCCTCACGTAACGAACTCGCTGTGAGTCTGCTTTAGACTTCATAGAGAAAAGTGTAGTGCTAAAAAAGACTCTTTCTTAGTCACTAAACAGGTTATTCAACCTTTTAGGGACGTTTGGGCAAAATGAAGCAAGTTCTGCTTCGACTCTGACTGGCCTGAGTTGTGAAGAAATTCGGCCAGACCAGTAAGAAAAGGCATCATAAAATCTGCCCAAATCTTAGCTTCATTGTCTACCACTTGGTGGCCCAAAATTTCGGCCGAACAGAAAAATTTCGCTTTGTCGGTGGAAAAATGTGATTGCTCTTGTTTGTTTGCACGGGGTTCATGGACGATATCGTGGTTGAAAACGTCCCCATGATGGGAGTCATCTTGCCTGGCTGTGCTACACAATCCACTCATATGGATAAAAAAAAAAAAGACTGGTGCTGAAATGCCAGACTTTTTTGGGGGGCAAAACACCGACTAAATGGTGTGAAAAATCGACCCAATTTATTATATAGCGACAAAAGTTGTGATCTCATTTAGTGTTTTCCACCAGCAGGGGTTGCACACTCGGCTAGACCAGGAATCTGTGCAGAAATCAGACGCCAAAAGTGACCGACTCTAAATGGCAACACTTGCAACCGTGCAGAACCATGTAATGTGTACCAAAGTACTACTTAAGGTCACAGGCCTAAGTAAGGCTACATCAGATGTCACTTGCATTTGGCAGCTGATGTAAAATATCTTTACAGACTAGATCTTGTCCAAAGACGACGAATATTGTAATACAGCAGCCACTGGCGTACCAAAGCTTTGCTGGACGACCTCTTTTCTTTCCTTTTTTTGGCCAATTGGGATATTTCTTGCAGCTGTTGGAGCTGCACAATGTCCGAGGCAGAGAGAAATGCCCAAAATGTGCTTGCGAAAAAACTTTTCTAGACGTTTTGGGCACCAACAATTAGCACTTTGGCAGCTCTGTAACTTTTCCAAGTTGATTTGCAGAAAGTCTTGGAAATCCATCCACTTCCGGTCCCTCCCCTCCTGTGGTTGTCTCTTCTCAATCAGTGTTGCCAGATTAGCTTTGGATGAAGCAGACTCTTCTTGACCGTGGAAGAGTCGTCATCACTTTGCTTCAACATTGGCAAGTCCTCACATTCTCCAAGCCCAAACTTTCGTTCAGTTGCTTCGATCTTTACAAATGATATACAACACATAATCCATGACAAGTTGTACACTATAGAGTGACTTTTGGACCCCATTGCACTGTTTTGAGGAGGATTTCCAGGGTTGCCATCGACTGTGACAACCTTAGACCTTCACTGTTTGTTGTTGCCTTTGGCGTTAGCTTCCTGCACAGATTCCTGGTCTGAGTGCACAAGTTGGTGTGGAATAGCCCAGTGCGTAAAGCAATGGTGTGACTATCAGATCAGTCACCCCAGCATTAAGTGCTCAACATTACAATAGTCGGCACCTGCTGCTAAATGACATATTGAGTCGATCAAGTGCAAAAAAAAAGTCTGCGCAAAAGTCGTTTAGAACGGGTTGCCTTCGTTCATAATCATGTGTGGCAAACATTGTTATCATAAAGATTCCTCTTCTTTACGAGGTGACAATCTGAGAATTCAGAGCTATTGATCTTGCCTGTGTCGGACTTGACTTCTAACTTAAGTCCAGTGTTTTTTGCACTCAGACCACATTTTGTCTGTTGTGACAGCTCAGAAAGTTAGTTGATTTATCCCTTTGGCCTTTGTGAGTCACGCCACTTATGGCACACACTGTGCAATTTTGACCGAGCCAAAAAAAAAAAAAATGGAGTAAATAGGTCGTTGGTATTGGACACAAAGTGTTCTTTGGGGCGCCCATTTTTGTCCCCTCCCAGTTAGCTGTAGACCGGGCTAGACCGGGCTGGCCCACCCCGACTGCACCGATGCCCTGGGAAAAGATGCACATTCAACTCCTCAGCTGTTGTTTGTCTCCTCTTGAAGAGAAAAGCGTCTCTGTGTGCACACCCTAATGTCTTCTTCTCCCTCTTCACTGCTGGCACCGACGTTCAGGCTGAGGTGGACCAACTGAGCGGTGCAGAGACCCGGAGGTTCTCCGGTAGCGATCACAACTGGCTCGTCGGGCTTGGTTCTCACTCACAGTGTTTTATTTGATCCACAAGCAGGTGGCAACCCTGATCAAGCGTCGTAGTCCGGGTAGGACGCAAAATGACTCACTAAAGCTGTCCCTCAGACATGCATAGTTCAGTCCTGCTTCCAAACTTATATTGGGGAGTTGTGACTCCGTGACCACGTATTTTTCGTCGAAAATGTCACTCGTACACTTCTTAGGAAAAAAATGTGTGAAAATAATGTTAATTTGCTAAAGTATATGCGGCGTTTGCGAGCAAGAAAGAAATTATATGAGACATCTGCGAAAGCATAATTTTCCTCTCTCTCTCTCTCTCTCTGTAAAGTAGGGATAGTGGCAGGTCTGAAAAAAAAAGCCAGACTTGTAAAAAGTTAATCTACTGCGCATCTTTGATAGCACGAAGCAAAGTCGACCTAAACAGTACAGTCCATACATGGGTGGAGGGGGGAGAGGGTAAAAGCCAACCTCTTTGCATTGGAAATCAGTCGTGAGAAATTGGACTGGATCTTTGCCATTCATTCCACCATTGTTTCCCCAACTGTCATTTGGCACGACGTTGGCACGACGTTGGCACGACGTTGGCACCGCAGCAAGTTCTCATGTAGCAGCCGTTAAGACATCTCCTCTGGAGCCCCTGATCAGCAACAGCCTTTGGAATGCCATGAAGATGAGAACTGTGGGGAACCCCGAAGCTGCTGCTTTTCTTCTCTAGTCCCTGGCGGACATAAATAACCAGGATTTTCTGCTACTGTCTTATTATGTCTCTGTAACTTATTCCGCGCTGGCTGTGCAGAAAAGCTCCAGGGTGGGCTAAAAATACATACAGGTTGTCTCAGGAACGTTTCCACTCACTTTCTTCAGGGTTGCTTTGATGTTACACGCAATAACGTTGTTATTGTTGTTCTGGAAAATTTTCACCATGAGTCCTTTGTTTTGACTCTGGATCAGCGTGCGATCCAACATCGTCACGCACAGCACGGGCAACACCTTCACGGGAGGCCATCTTGTCGCGGATGAACAAAGAGAGTCTCAAGAATGACAGAGCTGCGAGCTAACTGAGATGCCCTGTACAGCCTCATGTGTACAGGGTCTGGCACAAGTTTGGGACCACGCTCAATTGATCGTTGCTGTGGGACTGTATCCTGTTATACTGGAATTAGTATCCCAACTTCGGACGTGTTCACTCGTCAAATGTTAATACCGATGACTCTGCATCAGCACGAATTTCATTAATCTGAAAATTGCTCAGGGTTTTTGTGACAAGGTCCAGATTAAGTTTGTCTTTGACGGAAACATGAATTGATTCAAAGCTGACGATTTACTTCTCTTCAGCTCCTGAGGGAGCCAGAGCTTTCTCCCGCTTATGCGGAGTGCACTGTACTCCAGACTCATGCCAGATCCTGTTCAGGGAGTAGGTACACAGTGACACGGTAAATAAGAACACAAGAGACTAATTGTTCATTTCCTGTCGGGATCACAACAGTTATGTAGATAGCATCCTACTCCTTGTCCTCTTTATCTTGCTGGAAATGAGCAGCAGTGTCCGGAGGAGACATGTCATGATTAGGCTCTGATGTATCATTTACCACAAATAGGTGAGGCGAGGCTGACTCATTCACCACAGACGACACACACAGAGAAGCCATTTTTGTGTTACAACCAAGGGAGGAAGACAAAAAATGCCAGTAGGAAAAAGCCATGTTCACGGCTTTCTCTCTCTCTCTCTCTCTCGTTACTGCAGAAAAGTAAGTGAGTAAAAGTTGCTGTGGTGGTTGTTGGCTTAGCTCTTTTCCCACGTAGCTTACGGGTTTTTCCTTGAGGGACAGCTGTAAAAAATGCTTACAATAGGGATGCATTAATCATGGTTGCGGGCCAACTGGGAATGGATTGCATGCATTGCAGCAGAAGACAAGGGGGAGAAAGGAGGAAGCTTCCTGTTCTACACGCTGGAAACAGCTGTGTACAGGGTGCGGCGGAAGCTGGGTAAAATGGCTGTATCTGTGCCACCCCCACTGGGGGGGGGGGGGGTAACACACGCCTTCAAGG
>JAAUXU010092567.1_pt1 | contig 15279 bp, 16 predicted proteins | sample 7278151 | NCBI WGS metagenome assembly JAAUXU01 (sample SAMN14350113, study PRJNA611818) | marine sediment metagenome | isolation source: surface marine sediment (1.8m) | place: French Polynesia: Moorea | collected 2018-08 | reverse complement strand
CTGCCGGCTGTAGAGTCCCAGGAAGTCCCCCTTGGCTCCCGTGCGCTCTATGGCGGCCGTTGCTTCAGGCAGGTGAGTGCGATAGCCAGGAGGCAGGAGCTGCGAGCCCAGGCTCGAGTTAAAGTTCATGATGGAGTCGATCACGTAAGCACCCTGGATCACCAAAGTTAGAACATGCGGTGCAGTTCAACTCCCCGTGCCAGGCCAGCGACTCTGGTCTATTCTTACTCCATAGCTCACCTGCACTCCTGGGAAGTCCATGGGCTTGAGAATCCTCTTGACTAAAAAGTCTTGCACAAAGGCCAGACTGCCCTGCATTGCGTACTCCTCCAGGTCGAACAAAACCAAAACGATGGTGTACTTGGGCTTGCACTCACCCATGGACAAGGCGCGGCCCAGCTCGACGAGGGCGGCCACGCCAGAGCCGTTGTCATTAAATCCTACAATTGTAGGCCAACATGCAGTCAGCCCTGACGTTCCCCATGTTCACGTGTCTTTCCTACCCGGAGACGTTGCCACAGTGTCCCAGTGGGCGCCCACAATGAGAACCTTGTCCTCCTTGGTCCCCCAATGTAGTCCAGGAATAAGGACCAACATATTTGAACCAACCGGCTTCTCTAATCCTCTATGCTATGAACACAGTCATATGCATGAATAGAAGTCAAAATACACTATTTGCTAGGGCACAATGAAACATTAGCACCCATTAGGTTGAAAGGAAACCTTTGCAAGTGCACGGATTATGCACGGGAGGTTTGTATAGTTCACATACAGAGTGGAAAAGATAAAAATCCTAGCCACTTTGAGCGTCAGCCAGATCAAAAACGGGGACAAAGCGCCGGATTGAGGCCATCGGGCGCTGTTAGAGGAGAAGATGCTGCGCAGAGATAAAGTCTCATGATATGCAAGCACTTCTCTCTCTTACCCTCGTTGTTGACCTGGCCGAAGTGTCAAGCGGTCCAGATCTGACTATCGTGCATACGGAGTGTTATCTTACAATGTGATGAAATTGCTTCGGCCTGAAAGTATGAATGCCGGTGACGAATCCTAGGGACCCCAGCTTTCTCCAGATGTATGATCCAACTGCGCGCTTGTGATCAGTGCCGCCAACTCTGAAAGGTCGACAAGCTTCTTAATGCACACACGCTCACAAGTTGTCGGCATTGGTGATGCAGGACTGACTTATCTTTCTTTGCGTTACGAGGTCTGGTTAGAGCCCCCTTCAACATCAGATCTAGGTGCTCGGGCACAACTTCTAGCGGATCCTTGCCAGACTGGAGTAGTGATCTAGAAATAAAGCACAGTCAAGTCACGTTTTAACGGTAGTTTCTTTCAGCATCAATCAGTTCTTTTATAAAGAAAAAATCAAGAGCCATCCAGGACTTACCAAGTAACCCAAGTAAGAAGAATTTTGAGGAAGCAAATAAGTACAGGCAAGCACTCTTGAGTGCTGGCATGGACACTTCCAGGTTCCCGCTCATGCTCTTTATCCCCCTCAGCCATGTTCTTGCGATACGCGTCCGCTTTATCCATTGCTCCAATCACGGTCGCATCCAAGTTTTTTTTTTGTCAAATTGAGACTTCTGTTTTTGAACTGTGGTTAAATCGAGACTCATTTTCCTTTTTGATGAAAGGATCCTAGACACAAAATCACCTGTAAATTTCTGTACTGGAAGTGCCAGCCTATTGTTAATTTCGACGGCATTTACTAACTCAGTCTTACCTGAAAATGTTTGTTTCCTGTCGGAGGATGACGGAGAACTCCTTGAGCAATGGTTCTGTTGATCCATCGCCGAAATCGATCTCGACGAAGTCGAAAAAGTACTTGCCCAACTTCTCACGGAACTCCGGGTCAGCTCCAGAACCCTTCTGAACAATGACAAAGAAGAAACGGTGCTGGTTAATTTATGTCAGGGAGAGAGAGAAAAGACAATGCATGAGCAGTGACAGTTGCTCAAGTCCAAGTCGTATTCGACCGTGCACGCGTGGTTCACGAAAATGATTTGCAGGAGGGTCACAAGAACGTGTCCGACTCTTCGTCATCCCCTTGTCGGCCGATTAAGTCGTCAGAAAGTGCACCGAATTTCGCCATTATGACTTGCACCGCTCTCAATCATTTCTACTTCTGTGCCTGCAAACTTGGCGTGATCACGGAGAACAAGATTTCTCCTTGGAAGGAGACTGAGCGACATCGTCGACGATCGACAGCAGTCATTCAGCATCGACTGATCCTCTTGATGGGGTAAAAAAAGGAATACAACAGAAATAGTTCTCAAGTCCACGCAGCACCTCATCGCCGCCAAGCTTACGAAAAAGGAAAAATACGTGTGGACGGTGTTCTTGTCGGGCTGCTCGGACATTGCTCAGCTTCCCTGCTTACCCAGGCGGAAAATGAAGCGTTGTAGCAACATTGATTCATACTACTTCGTACCTACGTAGTAACGAGGCACACGAGGAGACAAATAACTTTCCCCTCCGCTACCTGCTAACGTAGGTTTTATGGTAATCACTAAGTCGCCGATAAGTGGATAACTGCTTAATTTTAGGTGCGCCGCATAGAGAATCAATCGGCCAATCGAGTTTGTAAAGTATTTTTCACTGAGGGACAGTATTGGCTGGAAACACGACTTGTGTTTTTTTTAATAGGAGTGTTGCAAAATGTGCAAATGCCAAAAAGGCCCCCAGAACACCGCTCATATCATTTTTTCTTATCGACATGGGCGAAAACTTTCGGGGGGGGGGGCGGCTGCCACCAATCCACCCGCCCCCCAACTTGGAGGCCACACACACCCGGATCGTCCCCGAGAAAGGCCATTTTGAGACGAGCTCAATAAGTTCAAGGCTCAATTGCATCACTACTCCATTTGCTCTCTCAAAACGAAGCAATATTTTCAATCTCTCAACCGAACTTGAGATTTAGCCATCTAGTATACCTAGAGGAGGGCTTCGGCAGGTGGTGTGGGTGCTTCCTCCAGCAGCCCCCTCAAAAAGTTTTAGCCAATTTTCTTGAGAGAGATCCACCAATAACGTGAAGCATGGAGAGTTTTGCTATGCCGTCCTCTATGGGTTGGTTGCTGCACTTTAAGCGCTCACGCATCAAAATGGGCAGTCACAACGTCGCTCACGATGCTGCATCTGGAAAAGTATTCGTTCACACATCGGAGTTCTATTGTGACTGTGCAGCAGTCTACACATACCCCTATCTTTTTGCAGCAATGAATTGTGCCGGAAACTTTTGAGGACCAATAAGTCTCCATGTTAGGTTACATAGGTTGGGGTGAGTTGGGTTATCTTTCGTTCTCTGCCCTTATAGCACCATTGGACCAATGTTTGATGACGACTTCGGACCCTTGATCAAGTGACTCACCCGAGCCTGTTTGTCTTTTCATACTTTCCCCTCCCCACGTTTTAAAGCTTTTTTACCACACATTCGTCACGCATTCTGCATTCTTCCCCATAAGAGTTCGTTTTGGAGTTTTGCAACATTTTTGGGAGTTGTTCGTTCTGCAACGTCGTAGGAAATGCAGAAAGTCATCAATCACGACTGACACTGTTTCTAATACAGGCAGTGGAATTGTGCAAAGGCCATTTCCTCTGTCCAACAGGTCGACCGGACCGAAGGAGCGAACCGGACGGAGTTGCTACCGACCCGGACGTCCGACATGTCTTTTGCATTCCTGCTGTAGGTGGCAGCGGTGGCAGAGCTGTTCTCCTCTTTCTCTCAGCTCGTTGTTCAATGCTCGTCTGGTTTCAGTCTTAAACGATCTTGCACGAAAAATTCTTCTTTCGCAGATCGACATTTCTCCTCTGATGCTGCTCCACCTTCATCATGGTTTTTCAACTGTGGTCACTGCGGCACCTGTGGTTATTCCTTTGCTGGTCAATTTGGGGAGAGAAAATTGCACATTTGACAAAGATGTCAGTAATTCTCACTCGCAAATTTAATCCTCACGTCATCCCTGACGTCATTTTCACTTGTTTTTCCTGAATTAAAGATGTGCTGGCGGCTCATTTAAGAGCTAGTGAAATTTGCTCGTGAGAATGACTTCATTTCTATGAAGGCTCGTGGTCTAATCTTTAGCCTATGAACCGTACAAAGAATTTAGGTTCAGTTCGGTTCAGGTAATTTTCTAGGCTCAGCAACAGTCGGGGTGGGTAGACAACTATTCTGTGCGTTATCTCTGACAGAAGACAAAAAACCTTGCAGCAGGAAAAAGAAATGGCGGCGTCACGTTGTTTCTGTCGCTGTTCTTGTGGAGAGTGAAGAAGTGGACTGCAACTGCAGTTTAGCCAAGTGTTCCCATCCCTAAAGTACGCACATATACATTTCTCTCCAATCAGCTGAATATTAATAACAGATGCATCCGGCATCTCATATTTCTCCTACTCTACCCTAGCTCAGTTAAGAATAAACGTTCTATGTGAACACACCACTTCTCAACTCCATTATAGAACACCAAGATTTTTCCCCCAACATTGTCTTCATAATCACCACTTGAGAATCCGGTCTCTTCGTACCTGCTTGAAGAATCCAAAGCTCTCCTGCCCGTGGCCGGCGTCGTCGGTCTCTCGGAAGTACTCCCTGGTGTACTGTGCCATCATCTTGCGGTACGTGTCCGCCGGGATTGAGCCCAGGTCCGCCGGGCCTACGCCAAACAGTGAGACGAGCTCGGAGGCGTCAGACGTGTCCAGGGCATTGGCGCTCTGCTCCTGGACGCTGGCGACCGCGACGCCGTCCAACAAGAGGGCGGTCAGACCTGCGCATCACATTAAACATTATGCCCACATGGCAGCAAGCAATGGGTCTGGGGAAAGAGAAAATTTCTCAGGCGCTCAAATCACTTCAGCGATAGCAAGTCAGGTGAAACAGATTGAAAAGAATGTATCCGATGCTAACATCATGAGCAGCAAATAAGGTATGGGTCTCAGGTTTCTCCTCCATCCAGCAGTTTTAAGTGGCCTCAGGAATGTCACATCCGTCTCTTTTTGTCCAGCTTAATGCAGATATTCTGCCAGGTACATGGCTCAATCCATGGAAACGTCTGGATCAGCTACTGGGGTCACTTTGCCTCAAGCATTGTTGCTCCTCACGATACTCAAGAGCGCTGCCGACCTGCATAACCCTTGTTCAGAGGCCTCAGCGCCCCTGGCTCTGAGTGCAACCACCCTCTTGCGTCAGCACCTGACACCCCCTGGAGCAAGTAGGCAGAACACTGACGTCGCCTTACCCAGCATTGACACGAGGGCTGGAGTTGAACGGCCCTTCATGACTGCCATGTGTGACTGACGACGAGGACCTCTTGTTTCATCCCCATTGGCACCTCTGTCCAAGCTGAAGCCAGACCAACTTGGCTGCAGCAAAAGCAGTTTTTTTTTCTTCTCCCTGTTCCTCCAATTACTTTTTCGTCACTGATGCATAAAAGCCGGATGTCGCTAGTTCGGCACTGAAGCGGGCACCCGAACAAAATACGACTACTTCGTGCATAGGAAGTGGGGGCTTTCTTGCGTCTGTGGCGTGTGCGGCCACAGATGTTTCCTCCTCGAGCGCCCTCAAGTGACTGAATGAGCCCGCGCCTTCTGCTTTGGCGACCCCACACTCATATACAGTTTCTCTCTTCTTTCCTCTGTCTTTCACGGACACGCGCGCATGCGTTCATAACACACAATGCCAAGCATTTAGTTCGTCCGTTCACATGTGATTCTGGGAAGATGTCAGACGTTTCACGATGAACGTTGAGACTCGGTAAATCGTGGCCCAAAGTAGCGTAGGCTTCGCAGGTGTGACCAGCCCTACCTTGGTGTGGACGGCGCCGGTGCTCAGGAGCTTGGGCAGCCAAGCGCAACCTCTTTGTGTGATTCCACCCGTGCCAGTTGGATGGCCGCTGGCTGCTCACTGGAGACAATTCTGGCCCTGTTCTAAATCTTCGACTTTGTGAGTTCACTGAGCGAAAGTAGCTCTGGTCAAAGACTGAAGAAAAGCCTCCGAGGAGGTTGCATCATGACTGAGATGGCGTCCACAACCTGGGCGCCCTCGAACACCGCTCAAACCATGTGTCTCTCACCATTACAATAGCATCGATCTCGACTGTGTGAATAGCGACAAGTGCAGCAATCTCGAGGAGTCGACGGCGTCCCTTCTTTCTGCCTGTCACTGGTGTCTCGGTGTGCGGAAGAGGAAGAAGAGATGTCAACTCTGATGTCTTTGTCTTCCTTATTCTCTCTTTTTCGCACTTATCTCGCAGTTTTTGTGTGTCTCTCTCTGCTTGCGTGGTTTTTGCCGTCCTTGTTGACGTCTGTACGTATTTTCAGTTTCGGCCAGCAGAGGAAAAGAAAACACACATGCTGAGCTATGAGTATTCACATTATGCAAATGAGCACTCATGATGACGATGATGATGTTAACAATAATGATGAAGAAGCACGACGATTGCACCACGGAAAATAGTTTTCTCCTCTTGAGTGGGCGACCACTGCAAAATTAATGCACGAGATCTTGCATCCGTCGTGAGTGAGTAAATGCACATGTGCAAAAAAATTGCGCGCTGTGATGCGATACAATTTCACAGACTGATATGACTGTATCAGACGGCTTTTGCAAGCACTGAGCTGGGAGCGACCCCTGCATACTCATCTCGACGAAGAAGTAGTGGGTTGTTGCTGCCCATTGTTCTCTTTTTTTTCTCATTTCATCATCAGGTCTCGTCGTGACTGCATCGTGTGAGCGGTTTAACAAGGCGTGAGGAGAAGCGAAAATCGGCGAAGAAAAGTTTCTCCCCCCGAGCGACAAAAAGTTAAAGCGATCCCCGACGCTACTTCTTAGTCTGGTAGGCCTGGGATGCCTAGGCCTAGGATGCAATGATGACTGGCGTTACACTGCAGCAGCCGCATGCATGTATCATTTCCAGACTTCTGTCGTGATGCAGCAGTGTTTAATCGACAATAGCTGGGATGAAGAAGATTTCCTCTTTCCGTGAAAATTCGACTTTCTCTCGCTGGATTATGACAAATGTTTGCCGACTTCACCGTACTCGAGTTCTGCCGGGCGAATTTGGAGCAAGGCGAGATGATTAAGTAGACCTAGTCCAGACTAGACTCCTTCTCCTCCCCCAAAGTCTGGCTCGACGGAAAGATCTTGATCTAGAACAGGTTGACGTCACAACTTTTGCTAGCAGTTTTTACTTTCGGACCCGCAAGCCAAAAACAAAAGAGGTCACATGAGCCCAGCCTTGGGTGCGAAGTAGCAGAAAGTAGCACTGCATCATGAGATGTCACCTAATGTCAAGTGGTGAAGATATAAGGTTTTACTACATAAGGTCAGTACAGAACAAGGAGCACAGAGCAGTAAACAGTGTGACAGAGCAGTAAACACTTTTTTTTAGTCTTATTTGACTGTTGTGCTTCAGTTTTGCATCTAGGAAGTAACCGAGAAGGTCTGCATCAAATTTGTAATGTTGACCTAACATCCTTATGTACTGTGTCTGAAAAACTTTGAAGGCAGAGGGGGGACCCAAAAAGTCATTATTTTTTTATTCCATTTGGTTAGAAGGTCTCCCAGTCAATTCCAGCAACAAATCTAGGACGCTGTGAGAGATTAAAAAAAATGACCTAGCCCAATAAAATGAAGACACATGATGAATAAACAATGAAAAAAGAGATATCGATAGATTTTGGTCAAAACCGACAGAGAGAAACTGCGACATAGTTATATACATATTAGGCTAGGTCAAAAATTTGAATTAAAGGTGGACATGTCTAATTATTTACTACATGACAAACTAAGACTTCATAGTCAAATGAAAATGAAAAAAAATTGTGTTTCACCTTTGCCTCAAGTCATTTCAAGATTTCTAGACCCAGTACATAAGGATGTTAGGTCAACATTTTAAATTTGAGGTGGACCTGTTTAGTTAGCTTCTAGATACTGTACTGAAGTGGTCTCCAACAAAAAAATGGGGAACAAAGTGCTTTGTTCCGCAGCCTTTAAAATCTCAACACCTCTTTATGTACTGAACTTCATGTGGTAAAACTTCATCTTGTGAGAGGCAAAGCTAAATGCAATTTTTTCCAAATCTATTTGACTACACTTTCATCATTTGATGTCACATAAGAAACCCCAAGTGCACTCAGACAAATTCCAAAATTGACCCCTTTTCGACGTAGCCTAATGCATATATAATCTCTGCCGGGAATAGACCAAAATCCATCAATAACTCCTTTCCCATTGTCTCGTGCGGTGGGAAATTCTTTGGTCCACAGCAAACTTTCTCAACCAGGCATTTCGTAATCAAATTTAACGTTCTTTTCATTTGCAAAGAAAGTTTGACTTTAGTGCCTTATGGTCAGAGTCACTGGATCTGCTGTAACTTCATGTCATGGCCGCTGATGCCGGAATGCTCGACATGTCTGGTTAGCAGATCATCACATGTCAACACCAGTGTCAGGGTCTTGAGTACCAATGTAAATGCACGTAACGACACAAAAGAGTCTGTGCCTAACCCTGAATTGTGGATACTTCCGTGATGCCAACTTGCTTCTCTGCAGTCATCACTGTTCAAAATGTAAAATGCGTCATCTGCAGATTTTGGTTCAACGGTGCTGCATTCAGGGCTGAGTTAGAAGTCATCGAGATTCTACCGTCTCGAAACGCAGTTTCGTAAATAGCGCTGTTGCTGTCTCAAGCCATCTTTTCTTTCTAAACTGGAGCACAGCACGGAAGAGTCGACTTGAAGTATGCCTACTCTATAGAGCCCACCCTGAAAGATGTCGGCCCTCTCGAAGGCCTGCCAGCTGGGGAGTTCCCCAGTCTGAAAGCATCTTTACTGGTGTAAAAAAATGAAGAAAGTTCCCCCAAGTTCTCGGTCTTGATCAGAGGCCAACACCATCGTCCTCACGATGGAACGCGTCGACACCAACTCCACCAAGGTGGGTTCACTCAGTACCAAACACCCTGTTTCGTCTCTCAGGAATCGACTCTCCATCCGAGAGCGTAGACTCCACTCAGTTAACGTTGCTTTAGTCTGTCTGTACTGACTGCAAGCGGTCTCGTCAGGCTTGACAGGCTGTTGTCGTCGCTAGGTACGACCATACTTGCACCATGTCTGGATCGCACTGGAGAAGAGTGATGAATGAGGTATAAAACTGCACGCGTCAGACTTAAGTGGATGAAAGAGACCAAGCTATGAACTCAGTGATGCAAGCTTGACCGTTGAAGACCGTTCATAGTGTTGAATCGTATTGGCACTCGCTCACTGCCTCGTCCTTCCTCAAAGTCACCACCTCAAAGAGACACATCCAACGTTTGAGGCCATCATTTTGATGCTGCAGCAAAACTCAACGACCCCTTGGTGTTCCTCATTGGACAGATTTCTTCAGATTTATGCTATTCCAACCGTCCGGATGCAGTCGGGAGACCCGACGGGTGTGCTGTGATCAACTTCAATAGTGGTGATATTTAACGAGGTGCTTTTTTGGAGAGAACCGGCCAAACTTGACACAAAGACGGGGTCTAGTAGGGCATCTCCAGTAGTTTGATGCTAACTAGGCAATTTGGGAAATTCTAGTTAGCAGCTGACAATTGAGTGAGAGCAGCATCATGTATCACTTTTTTCTGACCGTAGGTGTTATTATAGCGTCAAGCCCAACCCAGATCTATCACGCAAACAGATCATTTTCTCTTCTGAGATCCTGACTCTGGAGACCAAATGTTTTTCCTTCACGGAGCAACGACCGAGAAAAGCGCCCACAAAATGCTCCTCTCCATTCCGGGCTCAGGTTCTTTCTTAGTTGCATAAGGCTGTAGTCACACGCGCACTTTTTCATCCTACGGCGACCCGGAACACTAAGAGGTGGGGTCATTTCCACCTCAAATCACAGAACCTCCTGGGCAAAACAACAAAAGTGAAAAAGCCTCTAATTCTTCACCCCTTTCGTTTTGCTTCGGAGGTTTTGTGACTTTAGATGGAAAAGCCTCTACCGCTAAGTGTCACAGATCGGCATGGGTAAAGAAGCCGCACGTGTGTCTGAAGCCTGACAGAAAAAGGGGTAAGTTTCGGTCAGGAGAACCAGGCTTGCTAACGATGATGAGCTGAAAAATGCTGCTGTCCACGCAAGAGGGGACGGCACAGCGTTCCTGACGGCCTTCACGGACGTGCTCTTCTCCGGGAATTCCTTGCCCGAGTGGCAGTGACAAGAGGGACGGGTTGACGAGAGTGGAGTCGCTCTGTCGCAGACTCCGCAGCAGAGGAGTCTTTACAGACGAAGGCACCTGGAGTCTTCCTCTCCTTTACGAGCAATGACGGACATAACTACAATTTGGCTCCCACGACGGCGGAGGGGGCAACAAAGCCGTGGGCAATCACGGAGCCAAAGTCCGAACGTGTTTTCCAGGCCAGGGTGAGCGATACATGATGAAATTGGACGTTGCTGGGGAGAAACTTGGCTGGGCTGAAGAGGAAGGAAAAAGATATATGGAGCTGATGACACGCAGAGTTGCCAGATGGTCGAGGAGAGACACGACGGACGGACAAAAGGCTCGCTCAGAGAGCAACGTTGCAGTTGCACTCACATCGTGGCTCGGTGAAATCTCTGCTCCACCGTGCAGAGTAATTAGCGAATTGGCCAATGTAACGACTGCATTGGCAGGGAAAAAAAGTGAAGTGTCTTACTCTGCCATCAGCAATTCAATGGTTTGGTGCCGCTCGATCGAGCTATGATCAGGACTAATTTCGGTGCAATATAAGAACATGTCACGTATTTTGCAAGCTCGCACATTTATTATGACACTGCTGTAGTACAACGTCACTGTGGTGATTGCATGACGCCATGCTCGACTGTACATAGAATGCACCACAGTTGTGATAACGACACTTCATTTATAACGACACAGATTGTTCTGGGACTGAAATGAGCAAAAACAACATTTTCGCCACTTTTAATCACTCTTCTTCTTTCTGCTGGTTTTTTGGCATGACTTTTTTGCGGAGCACACGGATCAGAAGCTTAGCTCAGCTGTTTAGGAGAGTGTGTGTGAGATGAACATTGTAAGCAGCAGATTTTTTTTCACGTAACCTAACTTGATCCTAACAAAAGAAGCCCGGCTCAACCTAACATGCACAAGCAGGCAGCTGCTGATCCTCTCACCATTGCTGCCAACTCGGATTAGCAACAGTATATCAAACAGCTCGGAGGAATCGTCATGATCTACTTTTGATACCGCATTACGAACCACTTATTAGGAGAACAAATAATTGGGGAACCCGCATTATTAGCGAAAATATTCTATTCCCAAAACTGTCTATAGTAGGCTAGGTCAAAGAGACCAAGAATTTCGGAAATTCACTCATGCACGTTTTTTTACCTGAGGACAAATGATGAAGATGCAGTCAAATAGATTCAGAACGAGTTGCATTTACCTATGCCCAAGTTGATTTGAAATTCATGTGGCAAGCTGTTGTAGTAAATTTGCTGTGAAAGTAGATCTCAACTATTGTGGCTATCAGAGGCTGCCAAACTGGATGAAAATCACACACCAAAATGCTGACTTGCTCCTCTTTGTGAGAAATACGTTTTTACAGCAGGTCCTGTAAAAGTAATTTACACCTGATTTTACAATGTTTTACAACTTAAAGTGTCATTACGGAAAAAATTCTTTTTCTTCATTTTCATTTGACTACAAAGTCTTGCATGAAATGCAGTTACAAATTTTGCACACCCACAGGGAATCCCAATTTTCCACCTAGCCTAATCTAGAATATCCCTCACTAAGAAATGATCTGTCATCAGTTTGATTGCCATCAGTTTATTGGCAAATTTTGATTGATATTTCAACCATTCCAACTGGAAACTGCTCATGAGGGTTGAAAAGCACTTGTTTTTAACAGAATAAAAGCTAATATTCAGTGTTGTGAGCAGACAATACCGGTTCAACCCTTGTGGATGCCTTGGTTGTGAGGTGCTAATGGGGGAAGAGAGGGCGGGAAATTTGAAGTTCGGTTAAGTGGCAAAAAAATGCTTTTCCTGGCGTTCGCCAAATAAGCGGGCCTCGCAGTAGCGGTCAGCCTGGTCAGTCTGCCCTGACATCAGCTAGCGATAGTTATAAGTCACAGGCTATAAAAGCTCGAGAAATCCGGTTGAGTTAGAGGAAATACCGGGTACTTTTATCTAAGCACAAATTAACTGTTTATTACGGGTGCAAAAAGTAGGAGTTTTCGCCCCTCATTGGCAAGTTATGTCCCGGGCCAGCTTGACTTCCCGAGGCGTCAGCCAAGGGAAATCAAGAGGCCCTCGGGATATCTCTGACTAATGATAGTCAAAAAGTCTCTTTTACGATCGGCAATTCCCGATTTCTGGTTTTTACCTATTACTGAAGAAGAGTTTGAATTCTGGATGACTGGGAAAACTTGCTGCTGATTGAAGGTCTTGACCGTCTTCAACACTGGCTCAAAATGGTTCAGAAGCAGGGTTAGTCTTGGCCAGGGCTGCTCTCAGAAGAAGCGGGGGGGGGGGGGGCGGGAAGTAGTGATAGCACTTTTTGTTCCGCTCGAACTTAGTGACCGGGGGGAAAAGGAGTAGAAATCAGGAATCGCATCATTTTTTGCCCCTCACAAACAAAAGGAATTTCTACTAATTCTAGAGTCAGTTCATTGCACAGAACGTAAATAGTCCCGCTATCCCTGATTGCGATGACAAAAGTACGATTTGAGAATGCAGTCAGGAGAAGTGGTCGATTTCGTCACAGGCTGCTCATGTGCCCAGGTCAGTACCAGTGGATTTTACGTAGCGCTCTCAGTCCAATAGCATAAGCAGTCTGTGAAGAAACTGACGTTATTTCGAATGGTATGTTTGTCATTTGCTCGAGACAGGTACTTGAGGGAAATGCCCGAGCACCAAGTATGAGAAAAGAGTCACGTACTCGAAAATTGAGCTCTGGCAACGTCTGCCCGATCCCCACCAAGATCAGTCTTGGAGGTGCATCTTTTACTGAAAGGGAGCAGTCAAGTTTGCTCTAAGCCTGATAATTGTAGGTCATCACTGACCACCTCAAATCACTCAGGCATTGATCGACATCAGAGGTGACGAGGGATGCCCATTCGAAGCCGGAGGACTTTGTCGAAAAAGTGCCCCTTGACCCACCCCAAGAGGGGCTGCCCAAGAGGCCCAGCCAAAGTGAGAGAGAGATCTGTTATTTGTCTCGTAGCCTCAGGCTGAGGTGAAGGAAAACGTGGCCTAACCCGCGGACAAGTCGGCAATCATCCACAGTGTTTCAGGAATGTGCACCGGGCAAAAGAACCGTCTGGGATGTGACCCCGTAAGAAATGCATCACCTGGCCCGATGCGACGCAGATGTGCGTACATTAGCGTACCCGACTTGAAGGCCCTGGTGACCAGCTTTACTACCACGGTGGAACAACCCACGAAGGTCATCATCGGCGAGTCCCCGTGACTGCCGACGTAGAGCTGAACCACAAGGTGTGGCGCCGGAGGAGGGCGGCATCTCTGAGCCCGAGTTGACGTCGACAGACGCGTCAGCAGCAGCACTACTGCAAGCAGTGCGGGTCGTTGCGTCCCTGGAGACACAGCTCTTCTCCTCGACTGTGACGCACATGATCTGTCCCAGGTGCGTATGAAAAGCAAGCAAACTCTTCTCGTGTACAACATCAAGGCCTTCACGTTGGCCTTTGCCTTAGTATGTCAGCCCGGTCAACGAAGTACAAGTGAAATCTGGCGGCGTCTGGAGTGACCACAACTGGTTTCACCACATTTTCTCTCGCTCCCACCGATCATTTCGTGACTATTTTTGACGAGGCCGCAGACCGAGGGGGCGCTGATGAGTCTGTCGAGGTCCTGATGTGATGGAAATAGTTTTCTCCTACTAACTAATTATCCAACGAGCGTTAACTGGCGATATTCCTGCTTTTCCTTGGTCTAAGCCGAGAAACTTCATAGATGGTATATAATTGTAATCGAAAATGGGTAAATATTTGAACTATCTACGTGTACCGGCCCTCCCGCCCTCTTTGGATTCTGCCGCTCTCGGGGGTTGACGACCAACTCATCACAGGTCAACTTGTCAGTTGCCTGGTCAACTCTCTCTGGCGACAGAATCCAAAGTCTGGTGTGAAGTTCTTCTTGCCCAGCTGAGCGTATATAACTAATATGTACATCTGGGCAAAGCCTATGCACACTCTCTTTGTGCGCATAGTACAACTTAGTGCCCAGGTGTATGTACATATTTAGAGACAGACAGGTAGATAAATGGATGACGGATACAGTGTAAAAATGAGGAATGTTACATAAACAGGTGTTGATGTTATACACTACTTAGAGATTCTTCTTTTTTGAAAGAAGTTCACTAAATCTTTTTTTCTCAGAAAGGTCACCATTCATTTAGATGAGGTATATTCACCTGAGGTGCCCATGAAATTGATCCTCAGTCTGGAAACTCTCTAGCGTACTGCATTAAACAAAAATAATTTTAGCAACCAGAGGGGAGACGCACATGCAATCAAAACCATCATTGCATACTGATGACTTTTCTCATGCATGCATGCTAAGCATGCACATGTCAGGACGCATCCAATAAACCATGTCACAAAGGACTTTAAATTTTCGATGTGGCCCTATGCTGTAACTACATTCCTGAAGTTGTTTCTCTCGGTGAAACTGTTATTCAATTTTCCTCCCATCATGTTAAGAGGCACAATCAGTCCAACTGATGATAGCCAACATTGCAGCAAAGACATGATCCTTCTTCCTCGATGACTTTCTTGCAGCAGAATCCTTCCCAAGCACAGAAAAGTACCAAAAGCAGGACAAACAGCATGCCTGAAATGATAAATTAGTATGCACTGTAGCTTTGTGCCATCTATGTCCAGTGCTTTTTTCCTGCCATGACTCATGACTGACTGATCAACACTTACCCCCGGCTGTGGGGATGGCCAAGTCAAAGACGTAATCCACAGTGTCAACAGTCCTTTCTTGTCTCGATACCTTGGCTGATTATTCATGGCAAAGGGTTAAAGTATGACTCATGCTATTCTGATCCAACCGGTGCCTTGGCGCAAACTCACCAATCAAGAACTCCTTGAAGGCCTCAGGTACATATAGCACCTCTGAAATGCAAATGATGGCCAAAAGTGCCAAGGTGTGGAACAGCTATAAGTTGAGTATATACCATAGATCACAAAGCTTTCCTCAGAGAGAGGATAGTTTCCGATGACTTTCTGCCCCACTGCCTGTCTCCTCCAAACAGTGTCAACATCCACAATGTTGTATTCACTG
>JAAUXU010123350.1_pt1 | contig 15283 bp, 11 predicted proteins | sample 7278151 | NCBI WGS metagenome assembly JAAUXU01 (sample SAMN14350113, study PRJNA611818) | marine sediment metagenome | isolation source: surface marine sediment (1.8m) | place: French Polynesia: Moorea | collected 2018-08 | reverse complement strand
ATAAAAAACCAAACAATCACCCACGAACTGACCCTCTCGGTGTTCGTTTAATTTTCTAACATATGTGTCACCCCCCCCCCCCCCCCCCCCCAAGGTACATTACAGTAGGCTATGGAGAAGAGGAGGATGAATAAATTGGAGGACGATGGACAAGATAAAGAAATCACGCAAATTTCGGTTGCACCAGCTGGGACCAGCCTTTTTTTCTGTTGGAGTGGTCTGGAGCACGACTGAAGAGTCTGGCGAGATTCGTATCACCAGACCTTTTCGCTCCTCTGACTGAATATCCAACATCAGCATTAACAGCCTTGGGATTTATTTCAGACTTCAGGCAGGTAAAGGGTAATGACATCATCGTTCTCACAGCGAAGACACTCTTCATCGCTTATCCATAAGATCTCAGATGATGGAGAAAGAATTAAGGGGCAAAAAATCTAGTGGTAGCACATGTATTCCTTCACGAAGTTGGACAAGTCAATACGGACTCTCAATCTCTCACCTGATGAAGAGGACTCCATTTTTGCCTGCCTAAAGTCCACGGGCACAAAGTAGTCCAGAGGAGCCGGGTGTCACTCAATTCTTCACTGATGCCTTCTTGGGATCATACGGCATCACCGACACGGAATCTTCACCAACCCCGCAAAGTGCGCAGTCCATTCGATACTCCTGATAGTCATCTTCCACTCGAAACTCGTGTCGGTGGGTGGCCACTTTGTGTCCGCAGCTACTGCACACGTGCACATACGTCACAACTTCTTCATAGTCGTCGTCTTCACCCTCCTTAACCACGCTCCTCTCGATGGCCCTGAGCTCTCTGTTCCTCGTGAGGCAGCCGTGACAGCAATCAAAGTTGGAGATGAGGGTGCCCGAATCCGAGCAGAGGCGTCCTCTGGTCAGCCCGGGATCCTTAAGGCAGTGACGACACATTGAACAGAACGAAATAAACAACAGGGCAAAGCGCGACTTCAAGTTGGACGTCAAGCTCAATGTGCAAGGCAGAGACGATGCTAATGATGAAGTTCGGACACTGCCGAGTAGGTAGATTGAGCCAGACAGCTGCCTGTGGAGACGCGCAACAGCTGCCGTCGCGATAACAATCCTTGCAGCCTGTTTCAACACTTCGTCTCGGATTGGTGGCGACCCGACCCACCGACGTCCATCATCGTTCACGGAGCAGGAGCCGTTGCTGGTCAGAAGTATTTCTGCGAACCCAGAACTAGTCTCCACGGAATGAAACTTATGGTTACAGATCGTTTGAGCAACTTCGTAACCTTACGGGATGTAGACTGGCGGAGAGCTGCGCTCCGAATGCGGACACTGCGCGCACGCGGCGTCAGCTGTTTCGAGCGACCGATCTAGCCTCCGCTACCTGTGGTACAACGTGAAGGTTCACAACGAGGGGTCCCGGGGGCCAAATTTTGCCTTCTGAGGGTAACACCAACTGCAGTTCTTTAGGATAAGGTTTACTAGAGTAGGGTTAGTCTGGCTTGTCCTGCCTCTGTCGCCGTCATTGATTGCGGCTTCTGCTTGACGTCAGCAGTGATCTGACAGATCACCCTCAGTTGTACGCGGGCAACGGACCAACCTACGGACGGACCTTGCTTAAGCCACAGAGTTGATAGTGTACCTAGACCCCCAGCCTGCCAGAGCCATCTATGGGATCTCTGACCAGCAGTTGGGTGGCGGAATGAGAGCTTGAGTAGTGGTACTGGAGTCTGAGGTAGCTAATCCAGTTGAAACATGATATTGTTTCCTCAAAAACCGATGATTGTTCATCTCTACTAATTCCTGGCAGGCTGTAGACCTGAGGAAAGAAGAGGAGTCATTCTGTCTCCCAACGGCTGGTCAGGGATCCAATAGATGACTCTGGCAGGCTAGAGGTCTGGGTATACCAAAAAGTTTGTACTTTAGCGCATCTGACGCGGTGCAGCTCTGTAGTTCAGCTTTTGCAGTGCGCTAGTGCTGCTGAAGATTCAGGCCAGGGTTGCGCTGCAGCTTTTGTTTGGTCGCTGACGTAGATGGCAACGCGGTGGCAAAGGTACCTTCACTTTCTCTCGCCCCGAGTTGGTTGGCAACCCTGCAAACCTTGATTCAGGCAATGGTCACAACACAACAGAGGAGAGGAGAGCGACACGGAGTAACAGGCAGATGCTGGCCGACGAAACAGAAACAAGCTTCTACAAATCAAAGAATGCTGCTCGTCTGCATCTATCGGAGCTCCAACTTCAAGCACCAGTCTGAGGGACAGAACAAGGTTATCACTATTTCCCCCTGATGTTGGTCTGAGGCGAGCTCTGGAAGTCATAGGGATCAGAACCAGGATGTCATCAGCAAGGGAAGGTACAACTGCACTAGAGAGATGAGTGCTGGGGCTGGGGACCGGCTTACAGTCAAGTCCAGCTTCAGCAGCTGCCTCATTCGTCGCTCGGATTCCGGCAGTGTCATCAGAGAGGATCTGCCTTCCTTGTCTGAACTGTCGCAGGATGTGTTTGCTTCGCCAGCCAAGGCAAAGACGGCTAAAAATGAGGATGACGGCGACGGACGTCGACGCCGTCATGGTGCCTCTAAGTGGGACTCCTGTCTGGAGGCTGAAGTACGCTCAGAGGACACCTTACGCTCATTGTCGCTCCGGTACAATGTGCCAACTGCAGAGCTCAAGCGGCTAAATAACCTTATCAATGAAAATGAGTTGCATGCGCTGAAGACTGTGCGACTCCCAGTGGGTCGGCTGTCACTTTTGGCCGAGGAACTTCAGGAAGACAACCGACTGCTGGCAGGGGTCCACGGTGGATCATCTGAAAATGTAAAAAAAGATGCTAATGGGTGGCTGGTGGAGAACTTTACCACACCACCCACAGGAGCCACTTCCTCTGCCACAGTGGACTCGTCAGTAAGCAGCCCTGCCCCATCAGAGCTGTCGAGAGATGAAGATATCTGCTCTAGTGATTCCCCCAACAGCCAGACTAGCTTCAAAGTGCCTCTCAGCAAGGAAGTCAGGAAGGCTAACAAATTGTTCAAGTCTGTGGATAGGGAGCTTGAAAGCATCAGACAAAAGAGTGATCCTGGTATTAAGTCAACTCGCATTGTCAATCTCACTGAACTCAAGGCAGTCAATGTGATCAGTGACTGGGAAGGCTTGTCAGACCACTTTCTAGAAGATGGTGAGGATGAGAGTGAAGATGACCTCTTGCTTCCGAGCACAGGTGGTCAGTCCAACAGATATGCCAAGTACAGAGCTGTGGCAAACCATGCCATGTCCAAGTGGGTCTGTCTCTTTTGTGTCCTCCTTATTGGTATATCTGTGGTGGTCATTCTACTCTTTGCAGACTATGAATATCAGTCCATCGAGCATAAGGCTCACCATGAATCCAATATCAGTCCCATGAACAAAACCGAACCCTCATAATAGGACTCTAAACGCACCAGCTCTTCTAAGTCAGAGATACCAATGTGTCACTTCTAACTGGCAGTTTCACAGTGATTTTAGCTACAATAAATGTGACTGAAGCTGCATTAAAGGTTGAGAGTTTTATTCCAAATTACATATTTGTTTTAGGAGTGAAGTTGTACAGGAGTGTCCAACAATGGAAGGAAAGGGAGCTGGGCTACCTCAAGGTAATCCAGATCAAACGTCTTCGACCACTCGAAGGAAGACTGATGAGGAGAACTTTCTGGAAGACTTACAGGTCAGTCTTAGGTCAGAAAATCACTGGTGAAGTATAAAAACAAGTACTAGGTCTGTTGATAACTATTCCAACACACCAAGGTTTAATGCATTTTCCACTTTATTTCATGGAGACAACTGAATTTTGCATTGTAGTGATGCAGCTGTTACGTCGAGTTCATCTATGACAAATTTGCTTGTGCCACGGAAGTTGCACCGCCCCTCCCTCACGAAAAAATTGACAACCCAAAATTGGCAATGTCACTTCTAAGAAATTGTTCAAATATACAGTTTTCAGAGAGGGTCGTGACTTCTGAACGCAAGTGTACATACCCAGCACTCTAGTGAACATTTTTTGTTTCATTTGACGACACACGTGTTTTTTGTGGTGAATTCGTGTGCTTCACATTCTTGTATGCAACGCAGCTGGGAGAGCCCTGTGAGAGGTTGAATATGTTACAGTGATTTAATTTTGGCAATACCATGGGAAATAATGACATACCTTACTTTAATTTTTGTTAACAGGACCCCCAAGCTCTGGTGGTGTTGGTTTCCGTCCTTGTTGGAGTCTTGACACTTCTGGTGGTGCTCTTCTTGAGCCGTCGCCGTGCCAGAGGAAGGACAGTGATACTGACAGGAAGCTGTGAGGCTGGCAAGACGACCATGCTGGCACAGCTGCTTTACAACAAAGAGGTGGAAACTTATACCTCAGCAAAGCAGAATGAAGGTGACGCCACAAGCATACCACCAGTATTACCCTAAATTGCAAGTGGGATGTCTCATTTGAGGTCTGTACAATCCTCCGGGCAAGTCTGCCTTGCGGCTCGTGGACATCCCCGGCCATGAGCGTCTCCGAATGGACTTGTTCTCTAGGGTACTGGAGTCCTCAGGTGGCAGACTCAGAGGACTCATATATGTGGTTGACTCTGGGAGTCTTCAGAAACAGCTTAGAGATGTGGCTGTGTTCCTCTTCAGTCTGCTCACCAATGTCGTGGTGCATAAGGCTGCGCCTCCAGTACTGGTGGCATGCAACAAGCAGGTGTGTCATGAAATGGACATCACTGATAAAAAAAAATAATTCAGATCTATTTTAGGACCTTGCCCTTTCAAAAGGAAGTTCTGTGATTCGCCGTGAGCTAGAGAAAGAGCTTCAGCTGCTAAGAACTACTCAAGCAGGAACGTTGGAAGGCACAGATGCAGCCAGTGCAAGGAAGATATCTCTGGGAAACGATGGCACTGACTTCTCCTTTGACAACTTGGTTCATGAGGTGATGAAAGCAAGCATTCTCCCTTTGTCTGCACATATTGTACTCATATGTGTTTGAACTAGTGCACATGCTTCATTCAATTTAGGTTACTTTTACTGAAGCCTCATCTCTCAGTAACTCAGAAGGTGACCTTCAGGAAGTCAAGGCATGGCTATCAAATATAGCTTGAAGATTTTGGTGTCCCTTTGTTGATCGCATTAAATATACATTTGGTAGTGACTTTATAGAGTAATGTGCATCTTTTGAATGGCCTTTCCTCATTGCCGAAGGACCGTGACGCCGACTGGCTTGCGTACTGACTGCCTCTTCCTCTCCACCAGTTGTGTTGAAACCTGACATGACAGATGCGATGCTGGTCAGGATGCTTTTTTTCAGTAGAAAGGTCTCTAAATGGCCAGTTCAAAAGCAATTTCATTGTACGACGCGTTGTTCATGTAGTGACTATAACTTCGTTCCTGACTGAAATGGCCTAACTGGGGGAGGAGAGATGTTGATATTAAGGTACAAGATGATTCATTTGACACAGTATGTGTAATAAATACAAATGCATTGTCAGTTTTTTGCCGTTGCAGGCTGTGTGGAATCTAGCAGGCAGCCTACCTCTTCTGCTAATAGAGCCTCTTCTCATATAAGTGCAAGCTGTGCACACACCACCCTCCAGGTGTGTGCTCTGGTAGTGCGACGCTCAAATTTGAGCGTTATACCTCTGTGTAACTACATGGAGTTAGAGTCGAATGCTGAGAGCGACCATTCACCAACATCCTTGCAGTGTAGCTCAGCGGGGAAGAAAGGGAAAATATAAAAATTGAAATTTACGTAAAATAAAGTATGTAAATTTCAGTTTATAGTCAGTTCCGTTGAGTTCTTCACTGGGGCTAACTGGAAAATAAAACATTGCCAGCAACACCAGCCTCCTTTAGTGCGGGAATTTTTTCAAAATGACTTTTTCGCCCGTGGAGATGACAGCACTTACCAACAGCTGGTCATTGTGACCTTTGAATGCTTAGGAGATCTCACCGGACTCTCTCGTGAGAGCAATGAGTGCTACTAGTTCATCTCCACGAAATTAGGATTTAGGCAAGGCTGAGAACTGCAAAAACATACTAACGCTGAAAGACACTGCAATAAGTAGGTTAGCAATAATCCAGTTCAGTCATATCACCACCACGTTCAAAGTATGATGGTCAAATATGTCATAGATCGCCTAACACATTTAGATACGCGCTTACTCTTTTCATCAATGATAGGCAGTTTGCCCTTATTAGACTTCTCGTACACAGTGTACGCTTCCTGTAGAGAGATTCCTTCACGTGCTGTCTCTGTAGAGTGTATGAAATGGAGTCATAATATCACTGAGCTTCTTGTTCTCCACTTTGCCCTCAAGGAAGTCAATGTCCCTTGAGGTGCCAGTGCCAAAAAGTTGGTGTCCCATGCGACCATCGTCTGGCATGGGAATCCCAGTGAAGTCATACTTTTTCTTACACTCAACCGCATCCTAGTTCATGAAAACAGGAGTTAGCCCAAGTCCCACCAGTACTCACCTATGTATGTGGTAAGAATGAGTCTACTTACACTAACATTGAGAAGGTGACCTGGACTAAGGACGTATTGCTCACGTACCAATCCATGTTGATACTTCCTCACCTGCACGGCTTGGTCCTTTGGACCGCATTCATTCCCATTAAGTCACATGACAGTGCACTCCGCGCAAATGGGAATTTCGTTCAAATGACAGAAATTGCTCAGAACTTAATGAAAGTAATCATCCCCGCTTTGGCGAACATTAGTTGAGAGGGAGAAAAAGCCTTCTCCAAAACTTGTAGTGCACTGTACTTCTGGCAATCTCTCTCCAATAGAATTAATAAGTACATTTCAATGTTCAGTGGATTTGGGACACAATGATAGTTCAGGGCAATCAATAAGCTCCTTACGTGCTGCCGATCGAACTACTCTTTGTGTCCTGTCTTTTACTCAGTCTAATAATCCTTCTCGATATGTCAAGATGTCTTCAGCATCGTTGCACTGGGAATCCACTGTACGTGTGCATCTTTCATCTTTTAGTTTTGTCTCATGATAATCCGAGCTACACCGAGCACCTCTGCTAGTGCTGTACACACGCACAGGGGGGTACACACGGAACTGTACACGGAGACCAGGAATCGGTACATAAATCAAACTAGGTTGATGCCAAAAGTAATAAACATTGATCAAAAGCTTTAACTATCAATGGCTACGCTTACAATCACCCAAAACCTCCTCACAACCCTGTAACGTGTACCGGCAAATAACAGTACAATGCACAATTTGATGTTCCACCAGTGATGAGGCAGTCTGCCACATTGTAGTCAGTACTCCGAACAGTAGTAGGTCTGGAAGTAGTGGTTGCAAAACTCTTACAACAGCAGATGCCTTTCATAAGATGAAGTGCAATGAGATCCATTGCTACAGTAACTTTCCACACCCAATCTTTGGCGGCCGCGGCTACAAAACCCAGAATCACTCACCTGCTGATGAGGACAAAAAGTGCTGGGAGTGATCTTGCCGTGGCTGTCGATCACTTGCTGACTTTGCAGGTTGGCGGTTCCTTGAAATTGGACTCTCTGAGGGCTTAGTTCTTCCCGCCCACAAGCAGACAGAAAAAACAAACAGAATCACTCACCTACGTATTGGTGCAGGAGCTGGAGAAGCCCACGACGTCAATCTCGTTGCTGCCGTCACAGGTCACAGTCACGTCACAGTTGAAAAGTCTGAATCAAGAGGCCTTTGCGAGCTGAACATCTGGAAGAGAGAATAAACAAGTACGTGCTACTTGCATCCTGCGGTTGCCCTACGAGAGAGCGCAGTTCTCCAGAGCGTAGTCCACCAAAGCGCACCTACAGGAGGGCAACACTCACAACAGCGCATCCACAGAAGTGCAGGAGCATACGATGAACCTAACCTAGCATGTGTGTTCTGCCTCGAAAATACAAAAGTCGAGAAAATATCGTTACATTGAGGATTATCGTCAACTTGGCCAAGCTCTGGCATCCTGCACTGTTTTCTCCCAGGTGCCTTCACTGCGGCAATGCCACTGCAGCTCCCTCAAGTCACAAAAGGCCTGGAAAGGGCGGTCTCCAGTATACCTAGCCCGCACAAACCAAGGATAAGCAGTTTGTCTGCAAGGAGTGTCAATGTCTTTTCAAAGCCGCCCTCCAGCAGCACATGAGGGTGGAGCACAGACACGTAAGGAGACACCTGTGTCCTTTGTCACAGGACAACAATGCCTATGGTTCTCGGAACCAGCATGTGCTTGTGGACCATGTAAGAGGCATATGAGCGGGAAGACGGGCAGGCGAAGTAAGAAGGCGGAAGTGCTGGAAAGAGGTGAAGGAGTAGACGACGCGGTCGAGGTCGTCAAGTCCGTTATTGCCAAGCCGAGGAGGAGATCCGAAAGAAAGGAGATGCTGTACTACATCAGTGAATGAGGGGGGAGTGGGAAGCAACCTAGACTCTCCATTCCGGCTATGTACTTGAGGTATTGGCCACAGATTGCAATAAGAGATGTATTAGTCGAGCTTTAGCAAGATGAATGTCGCTTACTTGAGTTAACAGATCGATGTAAAATACTGCGCGAGTAGTTACAACACGTACGTCAGTGGTATGGGTATGCATCTTAAATAATATGTATAGCTTTTCATTTCTTAGCCGAGTGATATCGTTACTCCGCCCGGCAACAGTCCAGGGATATGGATCGCTCCGTCATGGTGACCGAGGAATCGCTTGGGCACGCATCTGCCACGCTTGCAGATCCTGCCTTCCGGACAGCTCTTTGAGTTGAAGATGCTGCACCTCTGTTCCCCGTCCTCCTCGTCCACGCACTCCCCCCTGTTTTCATCGCACACCTGGCCGAAGCGACACTGGTGGTGGCAGCGTTTCACGCAGCGACCGCCCGTTGAGCACTCTTCTCCAGAGTTCTCGCAAAATCCGTCGGGATTCTCCGGCGTGCACTGACCAGCCGGGTGGCACAGGCGATCCTTGCCGCACTTGTGCCTGTACGGACAGTCCCGGTTGACGTTGCACGATTGCTGTCGTACGCAAAGTCCGCCGATGCACTTTCGACCATCTGGACAGAACCCGCTTGGCTCGAACTGGGAGCAGACGACTCTGCAGCGGCTCCTCTCGCAGATTTGGCCTCTCGGACAAGAGTCAGAGGCTGAACAGCGTTTGTTGTCCATTTCCTTCACGTGGCATTCCCCTTGAACGCATTCTTCACCGGGCGGACAAAAGCCTCTGGGATTTCTTGCAGAGCATTGTCGGTCTCTGGAGACGCAAACGCCATTGCGGCACACCTTCTTAGGGTCTGCACAGACTCCGTCCCAGTGATTTGCGTCGCAAGGCACCGGGCGGTGCGACACGCATGTTCCGGACTTGCAAGTCTTTTCTCGTGGGCAGTCCAAGTCTCTAGAGCACTGTTGACACTCTCCGCCGACGCCGCAGGACTTGCGACACTTGTTCTTCTGGCACTCCCGCCCGGACGAGCAGTCCAAGTCTGTGTTGCACTCGTTCCTCTTGGCGCGGCATTCTCCATTGCGACAAATCTCTCCTGTGAGGCAATCGAGGTTGCTGTTACACTGGACCTGAGTTTCCACCGCTTTGCACCTCTTGTTCCTGCAGCCGAAGCCAAAGGGACATTCGCTGTCGGAAGAGCACCTGGCCGGGGAACAGGATCTCTTCTTTGAGTTGCAAGACTGACCCGCAGGGCAGTCGCGGTCGTCGGAACACCCGAATTCGATGGGCTCAGTGGTGTCGATTGTCGCTCTCTGGCAGTTTCTGTTGGTGCAGACGAAGCCGCTGGGACAAACATCGCTGGAGAAGCACTGGATGCTTGAACAGGTACCTCCGCGACCACACTGTTGGCCCAGAGGACAGCTGCCCAATGGTTTGGAACGAGAACAGGAGCAGGAGCGTGAGAGTGAGCAACGACCGTCAGAGCAACACGTTCGACCTAGCATGGAGAAACAAAGGCTGTGGGTAGTGTATGTTACATGTGTGTACCCCATGTTCCAGAATCAGATTCAGTTATCCAGAAATACTCACAACTTCCCGAACAGCAACAGGAGAAAGGATATTTGAAAATTTAGTCAAAATACAATGCATATAAATTGCTATACCCAGAGACAGACATAGCGCTCTATGGTGATTGCCTGAATTGTTCAATATCTTTTCTCCTGTTGTTGTTCTTGAAGTTCTACGCATTCTTGGGTACTGAAGCTACGGGGGCCATGGGGTGCTACGGCAGCGCGACGCATGCATTAGCGATGAAGCTTGTTATGCATTTGATCTGATCAACCTTCGGCTCACTACCCCGATGGCCTTGATAGCCTCTGGAGGTTTCGAAGGCTGTGGACTCGTCAACAAAAGTAAGTACTTGTGTCTTACGGCCTTCTCAGCATCGACCTCTTGCTTACAGTTCCAGCCTTCATGTCTCCTAAAATTGCCGCAAAGAATAAGATCAACAGGTAAGCTCATGTTGGAGTTCTTGACCAAGATAACCCTCAAGATTATCCAAAAGTAAGAAGCTTTGAAACCACAGTACAAAAGGATTTGCCAGGACTTTGGTAACTTTCCCGTAACCTACTGAATAAGCAGTTTTATATGAATGTGTGAGCATGTTCCTTGTTGTTCACTAGTCTGTGGCCCGTATTGGGGAGAGTCATGTGGTCTTCTAAAGATATCCTTTCTGCAGGATGGGGTCACTGAGGAATTTTGGTCGTCAAACATGAAAAAATCAATTCTTTCCTGGGTTGAAGCCCAGACCTCGGAGGAATTAAAAGTTATTCATCTTTGAGTGATGAGCTCCGTTGTCATACTTTGCTTTGCTATCGACTTGTATACTTTACAACTCTGAAACCTAGAGAATGAAATATAGATTTGCAGAGAAACGAATTACACATACGGAAATGGTTGGCGAGAGAGCAATGTTCCGAAACAAAGTTGATGGATCCATCACTGTAAGTGGGTTTTATGATTTTCCTTTCTCTTCCTCAGCAAATTGACTGCATCTCGTTTTAATACGCGAGTACATAAACTAGCGATTTCTGGGCATCCACATTGAGCTATGACTTTCATTGTAATTAACATCAGGTTGGAGTCATTCAGGCATGGAGAGAATCAAGGATGCCGTGCATGGATTTCTGGGAAAATCCAAAATAGCATTGTGCAAGTGTCTTATTTTGATAGGCAAGTCTGAAAAAATGGTACTCCGGAGTAGTAAAGATATGTCTGATTGAGCCCAAATCTTAGATACTAACAGGAGGCACGTGGACCTGAACTCGCTGCAAATTTGAGCTGAAAATTCAAACTTTAGATGCCATCTAGATTGTACTGTGCTACTGTAGTGCCAGGACTTCAGCTGAAAATTCAAACTTTAGATGCCATCTAGACTGTACTGTGCTACTGTGGTGCCAGGACTTCAGCTGAAAATGACACCTAAAGTTTGAACTTTGAACCAGACATACTGTTACTTCATAACATTTTTGAAGCTGCTGGCATTACTTCAGTGACTTCTGAATGTGTGACTCCATAACTGCTATGCATTAAAAGTATGCCCAATTGTCTTAGATGTGGAGCGAGTTACAGCTCAATGTGGATGCCCAGAAATCGCTCATTTACATATATGCTACGTACTGTCCTCTTCGTCATACCAACATCGGACTCACTCCACTCATCCTCGTTCTGCACTGTGCGTCGGACAGATCATATTCGCCGCGGTAACACAAAATGTGGAAAATAAACCGCACTTTACGGCCATCCAGTACTGTCCTTGGCATAGCTAATTTCTGCGGGGAAAAATGGACTGCAGTGGCAGCTTCTGGTGTGGAATCTGCGCCTCAAGTCTGTCAGTCAGGCATTCACGCGTGAGATCCAGCAGCATGATCAACTATATGGTAGCTCATGTTGATGCTGCAGTGGTCCCCTGGTGATGGTGCTGGTCCAGGTCCAGCCAAAAGGTACTCAATAAAACGAGGTGCACAATAGGGAGGGGAAGGAGAGAAGCATACTAGGCTAACCAAACATTTCGATCTCCTTCTGGGTGCTAATATTTGTTGCAAGACTCCATTTAACAACACTCTAGTAAAATGAAAGGAAAGGAGTCATCAGCGTTTGGGTCTTCCTTCAAAGCTTACTTCTACTACACTGCTTTCACTTCATTTTCACCATTTGTTGTTAGGTGACAAACGTAAGATGCACTCAACAAATTCCAAAATTTTCTTTTTTTGGTCTAGCATAGTACCTACCCTTCATATATGTTTATTCATACTTGTTTTGTAAATGAAAGAAAGCTTCAATTTTGGTTTAGGTCTTCCTAAGGCATCAATGATCATTCATGTACTTGAAGCAGCTCATGATTTGGTTCGTCTCAGCTCATCAAAAAGCCTTCCACATTGCGAAAGTTTGAAAGCCGTCAACATCCTAATTTTGTCCAATCGTCTGCCAAGAGCAATGGCGGACACAGCCAATGACTTCCAAAGTGTTTATTCTTGTTGCTTTATATATTCCCTTTGGCGTAAAAGGATCTCCATGACGCTTTAAAATGTACCATGACGGCAGGTTGCACAATTAAGCGAGAGGTTCTCGAGTATCACGGCTAACCCTGCACAATAAAGCGAGGGAGTCCTGAGGCCCTGCAGTCCCTTTCCCCCTCTTCCGCACGCAGCCCCCGGATCCCGGAGGGGGGCACCCTCCGGACCTTCTCCCTCGGCACGCTTCGCGCATAAAATCTCTCTGGTTCGTGATGCTGCGTCGTGTTCTGGATGTCGATGTGAGTGCTCGCCTAGCGCACTGCACGGACAAAATCAAGCCTCTGAACTTGTACCCTCGGAAATTTGAGCCTCAAGCCCATTGAACTGGCCCAAAATGGCCGCGAGCCTTTGAGGTTCGAGCCTGACTCGATTCTATCCCTAGTGCAAGGGAAAGGAAGAAGGGAGGAAGCGCCCAAGCGTGAGGTTCAGGGTCAGTAGCATGCCGGGGAGGTGGGGGGGGGAGGTCTGGAGGTGTCCTCAAAAAATATCGTTACAACCCCACCCCACCCACCCAAAAAAAAGGTGAAGAATCAATCCCTTGGGCCAGACGCCCTCTAGGGTGGCCCAATATGATCCCTCGAGCATCAAAATGGGCTGTCACAAAGTTGAACTGATGTACTCAATCTTCTGTCTCAGTGCCTGAATGAACGATTTCACCTTGAAATCCAATCCCAAGACATTTGAGTTTTGCGTATGCATGCAATTTCCCCCCAGGGAAATTACTTCTATCAAGGACTGTGTGTAGTTAGTATGCATGTGTTATTAACGGCACGTGCATGCCCGGCAATTGCGGTCGACTTTACTTTTGGGACAAATGATGTCGACGCTTTCACTTGTTCATAGCTTATTTGGGTTCATGCCGACTTCATACGATCACCGACACAAGTGCAAATCTATTATATACTTGCAGTAAGACTGTGCTATGCGACATTCCAAATTCATCGATAGTCTATGGATCGAAATGACGTACCTAAATATTCAAAACGATGCGTATTCCGGGCTCAGTTGGTTGTTCGATACTTAGTCAAGACGACACTTTTGCTGATATTTCAAAGGTTCAAAACACCTACATCGTTTTTACCTTTAGATCTTTTGGCTTTTGTGCAGGTACCTGATGCTAGGTACGTTCTGTGTTCACGAAGTCTCTTTGTGTTGCATTGTTGAGACCCTTAAAGACTGAGGCGACGCCGACACCCTTCTGTGACTTGGCAAAACACAAAGCTCCATCCTATTACGTGGAAGTCTCTTCCGTGTTGGCGTGCTAAATCAGCATAATCCTGTACTATCCAATGTCTTGTCCTGAAGCTACGTTGCACTGTGCTGATTGCCACACACGTACATACCTAGCTAGTCAGCAACGTGACTGACTGTGCTAGCAGTGCAGACATGAGATTTCCACCCTATGTCACGGTTTTTTGTTGTCCCAGATCACAAGTCCATTCTCACTAGTTACCGTCACAGAGGTATAATAGAAGATGAAAGTGAAGGCCAGGATTGGGTGGGTTTTTTTTGCAGTTGCATGGGGATTACCCCATAGAGGAATAGCAGAGGAGCAACAGAAGCCGAAAAACTCTCTTCCAGCCAGATTTGTCGAATTGGAAGAAATGGCAAGTATTGTCACCTCGCGGCACCACAGCAAGAAGCTTATGTAGCATCTCTGCATAATGCATATACAAGGGATGTGATGCAAGGAGGTAAATAAGGATGTTAGAGCAACATTGCAACTTAGACCTGCTTAGTTACTTTCCAGATGCTAAAGAGCTGCTCTGTAGTCAAATGAAACGGAAAACAAAGCGTGTTTAGCTTTACGTTCCCAGTCTGAACACCTTGGTATTCTCCTGAACTCATGTTCTAACTTTGTTGTCAGAGAAGGGGTCAAAGCAATCTTTCTTGACACCATTTGATTACATCTTCACCACATTGCACTTCAAAATTTTCATTTATCAAACTGGCCCAATAATATCTGTGCATACCAAGTTGCTCGCTTTATTTTACTCTCATTTATGAGGAGTGGGATAACCCGCTTAGTCTAACACTGCTGCTCGCAGAAAGTATCTCATCATATCGCGACTCATTTTTTAGCTCATGCGATATTCCGTAATTTGGAAATATCCTGATATTCCTCTTCGACACGATTTGAAGTGATGCTCACTCGAGACCTCAAGGCCTCAAGGCCCTTGAAGTCATAGAGGGAAAAGCCGAGAAAAAGTGGTCCCTTGTTGAATTTTGATGCTTATATCCTTTGGATGCACATCTGGGTGAGGGTTTGATCAGTCAGAATTTTACTACTAGATAAAATGGCCCCTATATCTTTGGAACAGGGGATTTTTATGTTTATGACTGTTGGTTGCTTGTATCCAGCAATGGTTATATCCGCTGTCCACTGAACAGTGATCCCTGCTCATGTTGTCTCTTGGTATCACTCCGCCTTTACTGTCAAAAGGTGCTGGGGCCAAAGACCTTAGCTCCAAAAGCTCTCATTTATGACATCCTGTGTCACTGCAGGACATAATTTCACCTCTAAAAAAGAGCCCAAAATAACAAATGAGCCTCTTTTTCACCCTTTATCATCAGCTTCAACAAAATGACTTAAGCTGTCATCCTTCTCCATGGGATCTCCCCTTGTGCTTCAAACTAGGATCAGCCACAAAATATCCTCTTTTTTGTCCTCTACAACATGTAAAATGTAACCCAACAAATTAATCAAGTTAATTGCCTACACAGCCCCATGACATTTGCCCTTGCTTTTACTGTCACCCTGGTAATAACTTTTGCTCTGTGTTGAGAGT
>JAAUXU010085669.1_pt1 | contig 15289 bp, 14 predicted proteins | sample 7278151 | NCBI WGS metagenome assembly JAAUXU01 (sample SAMN14350113, study PRJNA611818) | marine sediment metagenome | isolation source: surface marine sediment (1.8m) | place: French Polynesia: Moorea | collected 2018-08 | reverse complement strand
TATTATGGTGATAATTTAGGTAGTTATGGCCTGTTATGGCCTGTAAAGCTAGACCGAGGGTCAGACAATCCAGGTGTGCAAGGTCATCACCCAGGCAGCCAGGATCCTCTAACCAAAATTTGGTCTGGCGACAGGTGGGGAGATCAGACCACCTCATCTTCCACTTGTCAAGAAAAGATCCTTGGCTTTCCATTTATCAGTGTGGTCACCTGTGGGGTCCATCCCTCATAATATTTCCCCCCCCAAAAAAGAGGTGTCCCCTAAGGTGACCACACCCAATACCATCCCAACAACTGCGGTTTCACCCCCGGATCTGTATGATCGCTTTTTTGCTATGCATTGGGCATGTAAGTCAAGCAGCATCATGTCCAGGGCAGCTTCCATCCCTGCGGTGGGAGTGGATCAACGTACATGTGCCATAGCTAGCAATCCCAGCCTCTGGACTCTGTCTAGTTGCTTTTTATGGTTGCTGGCCACTTTGGCCCATATATTGGCACCATATGTTATCCTTGGTCGGACAATGCCCGTGAGGACCCATCATACAAGGTATGGGTTTGGTTCCCATAGCTGCCCAACTGAGGATCTGAAGCGATACAAAAGTCTAGTCACCTTTTTTGCTTTATCTCTGATATGTGGGCCAAAACTGAGTATTATATCAAGTATTATACCCAGGTACTTGACCGATTCAGAGTATTTGAGCATGGAATTCCCCATTCGAAGATGGGGAAGATCCGAGGTCTTAATTCGTTTACAAGTGAAAATGATGGCCTCAGTCTTTTCAGCCTCAAATTCAAGACTGTTCGCAGTTCCAAACAAAAGGGCTCTGTTCACAGCCTCCTGCCCTTGTTCTATAAGGGTATGTATGTCAGGGCCTCACAGTAGAATCGCTGTGTCATCCACAAAGTCTATAATTTGGGCTGGACTGGATGTAAAGTCATCAAGCAGCTCGTCGAATGCCAGATTCCACACAAGGGGGGAGAGTATCCCCTCTGTGGTGTTCCCCGAGTGAGTGTTCTGATAGCTGTGATGCCCTCAACTTCAGTCTGTACCAACCAATATCGTAGGTAGTGTTTATATCACTTAATGATATGAGGGGGAAGGCCCTTTCGTTCCATTCCCCGGATGCTAGATTCAACATTGAGGTTGTCAAAAGCACCCTTTATATCTAGGAAAATTCCCAAGGCATATTGGTTACAGAGAATGGAACTTTCTATTCCATCGACCATATCCGATAGGGCTGAGTCACAGCTCGATCCCTTTCGGAATGCATGTTGATTTATGTTCAGCCTGTTGTGCACATTATGTGCAGTTTCCAGATGCCTTAGACAACCCTTTCCATTGTCTTAAACAGAAATGAGGTGAGGGTGATCAGACGAAAGGCTTTGGATTTGGAGTAGTCTGCCCTCCAACGCTTTGGTATAAAAACCACTTTTGATCTCCTCCAACATGCCGGGACGTACCCCGAGAAGAGGGAGGCTATATATATTGCCTGAATCCTACCAACAAGATTTAGTGGTAGATTGTCCAAGGGGGGTACATATGAGTAGACATTATATATTCTTAATTTGTAAATTAACACACAATTTTCAGAGTACTGGTATCTCTCCGTTCCAAAACGAACTGAACAACGTGAAATACAAAATATGGAAAAGCAGTTCTAAGAGTAATTCCCGATTCACACTCTATACACTCTCTCACGCACACTGGGTAAACCGTGACACATGGTGCAAGAATATGTCCCTTCCAGGTGGTAAATAAACGGGGAAATATTCCGAAAGTCGTCCGTTAAAGTCATACAAAGGGGACACGAGAGGTCAGGTATTTGCACCATTGTAAATTCGCTTCCAATTGGACTTACTTTTCTATGCATGCATTTGTCATCATAAACACTGTCTTTATGTACAGATGTACTTCTCAGATGTTCTTCACAGCCTGCTTCGTGTCTTCGGCCCTGGTGGGCCCTGGTAGGCCTGGTGTTGCCTGCTACCTCTTCGGTTCCTGGAGTAGCTGGCAGTCTCATAGTAGAGCTTCTGGATGTTGTAGATGGTCTGGAGGTTGATGCCAAAGACAGTGTCCTTCTTGCAGCGTCCAGCCTTAAACTGCGCAATGACTTGTTTTCACACGTCCGTTTTTGCTCTCCTGTGCTTTGTTCTTTCCGTGGAACATTGTGAGATCCAGCAAATTAAAGCTGAGATGCTACGCGATGTCGACATGAGATGAGAAGGGGGCAAAAAAGTAAACTTTTGTTTAAAATGGCAAAAAAGCTGAAATAAAAGATGTCACAGGGCACCCGGTATTGATTTATTTGACTGTGGGAGAAACCAGATGTTGAATTCCGGTTTTCATCCTTTATTTGCTTATTGTCTCGAGTATTGCAGACATCGCTCTGACCACACCGGTAACTACGAGTCTTCATGACTTTTGTGCCTCAAAAAATGGCAAATATATTCTTCCCGCCGAGCCACGTCCAAAACTGTCAAATCCACAAAATTAGACTGGAAAAAAGCCAAATGGCAACCCTGGTTGAGGAGACTGCCAACCATGCGGTTTTGCCCAAGTTCTACTATAGGCTTACGTGAACCTGAGAGAACCTCCCACAAAATCTGACTGAAATCTGTCAGAATCAGGTCCATTTTTCTGAAGTTCCATATTATATAAGCATTCATGAAATTTACGATAGACCGGCCAAATGAAGCTATATGGAGCAACATATATATTCGACTCTACACATCAGTAAGATTTCGTATCGACCCAACTTTGAATTAAACACTATTGGCGTGTCAAAACGTGTGCAACGGCAACAGTTCCGCCCTGCACACCTGCAACAAGACGTGTGTAAAAGCTGGTGAGACGAAACCTCCGCACTAACCCGCTGCTGTTGTTAGAAGGCAGAACTGCACTGTCCTCGGTCGTGTCTGCCTGTCTGTGGCCTCACGAAGACGTCGCGCACATCAACGACCTCTCGCTCATCACTCCCTATCAGTCTCGGGTATCGGGTGTCCCGTGATGTGGGCGACGGACGAGGGCTCGACGGACACCACGTCAGTGCAGACAGAGACGTACGAGGTAAGATTCCAGAAAATCCTGCCGATTTGCGAATTCTCTCCGGTGTCGTTTTGCAACCAGAGTAAGGCTCCACATGAATGCCTGGTCAACTTTCAAATATCTCATAAAGTATTATACATACACATCTGCGTACGTACAGTGCTGCTACGGAAATCGCGGAAAATCGCAAACTTGTGCAACGAGAGCCTGATCTTGAACAAGTACATGGATAAAGCCACAATATTTACTATGCAAATAGTTACATACATACTTGCTTTATTTCTCAAAATGCCCACCATCTGTGGCCACCATGACATCGAGTCTGGGCAGAAATTTGGAACACGTCTTCTTGACAAACTCCTCAGACAACGTGGTCCACTCTCTCTCAACGGCGCACTTCATGTCAGCTCCAGAGCGGCAAGGAGTGGCACAGGCCTTGGCCTCCAGAGCACCCCAAATGCCATAATCCAAAGGATTAACATCTGGGCTTGAGGGCGGCCACATGGACATGGGCCAGAAGTCGGTGAAATTCTTCCGAAGGAATTCTTGTGTTTTTTGGGCTTTGTGGGCTGGTGCGGAGTCTTGCTGGAAGACAAACTTCTGACCAGTGTACTCTTGGTCGACCCATGGCTTGACAACATCATGGCCCCAGCCGGGTGTTTTGTGGTGTTGATTCCTGGCACTTCTTCAACACAATATGCCAAGTAGCGGTCGTTTTGCCTGTTCTTAGTTTGACCCACTCTCCACGTCTTTTTGTCCGAGAAGATCTTGACGGTGCCGCCATTGTGGCGCAGCCAGGTGAGCACCTGCTTTCCCCTCGTGACCCTGGCAGCCTTGGTGCTATCCGTCAACAGCTGGCGACGATGACGGACATAAGATTGGAGGCCGAGATCCTTGAGGGCGAACTGCAAAGTCCTCCTGCTGGTCTGGAACTCCTTCGCAAGGGTAACCTGGCTCGTGGCTGGGTCCTCTGCCACTTTTGCCTCCAATACCTCCATGAAGGAGGCCGATTGCTTTCGGTTGTGGCTGCCACTCCCAGGCTTCCTCTTCAAGGTTTCATCAGCTTTCTTCATGGCTCAGATATCGTAAACAAGAGTTTTTCCGCAGCCAACGAGAGCATCAAGCAAATCTGATATTCTCTGCCTCATTGCCTCCATGGTAATTGTTTGCTTCTTTATTGCACAATGCCTGTTAATTTTTAAACAGGGATGGTGAAAGAAGATACCCATGTAAAATTAAGCATTCAAAATGCTCTCTAGGTTAAAAAAAAAAAGACTTAAAACATTTTCTGCGATTTGCAGCACTGTACCATTTTACATACCTGCTCCTATACCCCCAACTGATCAAATTTGATTCCGAGACTCCATCTTGTCACCAGGGTGCACGCCAAGACACAAATCTACGTCGCCCTGCGAGAAAGTTGCACACTTTAAATTTGCAAATAACCTTGGCCAGGATGCTTTCAATCTCATGAAGCATCATGTGCGGATGAGTTCAAGCTGGTACAAGGCCTAGTTGAACTGGCTTCTGTGATCATTATCGGACACACATGATGTTCCATGATCCTAGTCAAAGTTATGAGCAAATTTAAAGTGTGCAACTTTTAAGAAATGTCTGAACTTTTTTGTTTGCGCGCCCTGAGGGATCCATGAGAGGACTTTTATGCAATGAGCTGCTTATTTGGCCTGCGGGTTTGACCACAATGACTCTTGGGTAGCAAAAACTTTTGACTAAAATGACTTATGTAACCGACGAATTTTGACCAAATTGTCAGGTCTTGCAGAACTGACAAATTTTGATGGCCATGACATGCACAAAATTGACAAATTTGAGCATATAAAATATTGAGGAGAATAGAATTGTACGTGTGTATTTTTAGTACTTCGTAAACAAAGAAGCAGCTATATTTGCAACAATTACCTGAGCCAAACCAGACTCACGAATCCTGGTGATTACGATGTCTGCATCTTCGTCCTTCTGACAAATGATTTCCAGAGATGCTCCTTAGTTCCCCATCGCTCGTCGTTGCCTCAAGACAGTGTGACGAGAAACGTCACAAAAAGTAACCTGAAGTGGGCCTCGAGAGACGGCCTTCATCAAGGCATCGCAGGCCTTGGGGTGAGTAATTTCCGCAAGTGCAACAACCCTTACAGGACGCAAAGCCAAACTGCAGCATCTCTTACACAGGGTGCCAGACCAAGGACAATTTGAAAATTTTAAAGTAGGGAGGATTTGGATGCAAAATATAATTGAGCATACCATGTCCAAATACTTTTTGTATTTGCGTACATCAAGTAGGTCAAAATAGCCAAGTTTACGGTTTTGACCTTGCTCAGGTGAAGAGGGGCTGGAATCCGAACCAATAATAGCGCATCTTTGTACTCTTGCATTTGATCAGCCAAGTGGTGGGTGGTCCATGGAGAAAAAAACTTGACGTTTTACTGTGTCTCATTTCAGTCTGAATTCTTAAAAATTATACACCCCTGAATGTTTCGAATTGTCACACTTCATCTTTACAACACAGCACCTCACACAACTCCTTGATATGTACTACAAAATAAGCTCCAGTGAATCCAAATCTCCAACGAAGGAATCAGGTAAAATGGAACTGAAAGGCACAAAACCAAGGTCAGCAGCAAAAATCTCATTGCATTAACAGCCAACCCATTGGTTTCAGGAAAAACATGTCACCACATGTTGACATTTTTGTGAACCCTAACCAAAACTTAACGTTACGCCGTAAAAAGCTATTTTTAAGAATTACGAGGAAAAATTACATGAAAAGCTGACTGAATGCATAAAAAATTGATGCTGAAAAATACATTCTCACATTTCTCGCCCTGAGGAAGCATTTCAGAGAAAAAGTCACTTTTGACTCATCTCTTAAAGATTGATCTTGCAAATGATAGGCTTTTTGCACTGTTCTATGGCTTAATCTTTAACGTGGATTTTGCTGCAGCCTAAAAGATGGTGCCATTGATTTTCTTAATTAACCTAAATCTTTCACGAATGAATTTGAGAATGGTGATTCAAGTACTGTGGTCAAAAATTCATTGCGTAAAACTTTCTTGTTGCGTTTTATGTTACGCATTTGCCTCTCGAAATTCATTCAAGAGCTCAGTAACTTTTACAATTTGTCCAACTAATATTGATCTCCCGAGAAAAACTAAACTGCAATCCTCCGATCACAATTTGTGACAGGTCAACAAGAAAGAATATCTGGTGCTAAGACTGTGTCTTCAAACCGACGAGTGTGACTTCTAGTCTAGGTTACTACTGGAAATCTTATTTGAACTCCAGATACTTCAAAAATATATGTAACTATCAGGTGCACCCGCCAAAAAGGTGACTACTGGCAGGCAGCCAAGGCAACTATTGGCTGAAAGGGCCAGAAATGTTGAAAGCTTGTCATTTAAAATTAAACAATGCAATCTCAATGTCTTTTACGGACACTATCCGGGTCATTGACAATCATTGCACCAAGTTAGAGTTTAATTGGGCCAGTGACTGTGAAGTAAACAACAAAACACAACTTTCTTTTATGAACAGTCAGGGACAAAAATATTGAACCCCATTTCTCCGTAGTGATGAATCAAGTGTATGTAGTATTTTTTTCGCCTACATCGTTGATGTTGCCTCAAACATGCAGTTTTGTCCAAAGTGAAGAGAACAGCTTTGACTGCCAATACCTCAAGCTTTCCAATGAAGAAAAGAGCCTTTCTGCAGCTGCCCCGTTAACAAAGTTACATTTTCTATGGGAGGTCCTGGACCTAGCCCAGCACAGGAACACTTTTTAGGGAAATGTGCCGGAAGTGCCTTAAATATGAGATATTACTTAAATTCAAGTAAACAGCTTCACTATGAATGCTTCAAGCTTTCCAACAACAATCTCAAGAGCACTTTTTTAGCTGCAGGATTGACAGTGCTACATTTTGTCATGTTGGGGGAAAATCAAGATTTCCAGGTGGCTTCCTTTTGAGCACTCTAGCACCAAAATGGGCAGCCTTGACATTGAACCTGTGTACTCAACATTGTGTCCCAGGATCACAACTACTCGTTTCACATCGAAATTCCACCTCAACACGTTTCAGTACAGCATAGGAGGTGCTGTCATGCTCCATGCAACTACTTACGGCCAGGACTGTATTGTAGTGTTCCTTTTACTGAAACTGGCTTGTGGGGCTTCTGCCCCTCAGGTGCCTGTACATGTCCACAAGCGCAACTTGATGTCTCACTTCATTTGCCTTCTCATCGGCGAAACTGGGTTCCTTCAACTGGAGAATCATCTCTAGCCAATGCTACAAACCTGCAGCAAACAAGTCTTCTATGTGCCGCACATCTCGTGGTTTCCGGAAGCTGCCAATCGACAGTGGACTTAGACTTTTGGACCTGGTGATTTCGTCGGTGGTTTTAACCTCTCGAACAGTGAGCCGAGCTGAGCCGAGGTTTGGCTCGACACAGCCCTTATTTCTTGCTCGTCGAGGGTTCTGCACATTGACGCTCATTGATGCGTGCATCACACAGCCTCGAGACGTCAGCGATCTCGCGCTCGAACGCGAGGTTTTGGCACACACGCCCGGGCTGGGTGGATTCCGAACCGCAGTAGGTGTGCTTGCTAAGATACTGAAATAATTTTTCTGCCTCTAATCACGTTCGTGATTGCACTCTCATGCCTCATCCTGAACAAAAGAACGCAGTTGTAAACTTGACGTTGGAATCTCTCACCACATGTGACAAAGATTGCACGCTAAGCAATTCTTCTGCAAGACTTGAAATACCAAGAGTTCAAAAGGTGCACTTTGGATGCGGTCTTTTGGTCGCCGTCCTAGTGGTTACCCCGGTAAGGATGTTTCGTACTCAGGTTGTCTGAGGCCCAATTTCCTGAGGCCAGTTAACCAAGGCCCAGTTTGTCCGGTCAACCCCCTCCCCCGCCGTCGTCATTCCATCACCCCAACCTTCATTCTCAATGTACTTTCGACGGTGCATTATGTATGTAAGCATCACCTTGGGAGTGAAGATCTTGAAGCTTACAGGATGTCCATGACCACCAAAATTACCTTTGGAACTGCAGAAATGTCATATTTCTTGTCACCTTTGAACCCTTCAAAGTGTAGTTTAGGTCGCCGTAAGTGTCCTGTTTGTTCTCCTCACGTTCAAATGTAGTCCGAGGAGTGGGCTGACTGAATCTGCGGTGCAGTCCGCGGATGGACATGGTCGTACACCAAAGCAATACTCTCTTGCTTGAGGCGTCGAATTCGTCCTGCATGAATGCCCTCATCCATTACGTGAATGGGCAGCTGAGTGACTCGTACCACATGTATTCCGTGCAGATGTTCATCACCTTTCTACAGGTTCCCACATACACGTGGACAGCGCATTTTGCTACATGGCTCAGGATGTTTTTTGATGCCTACAGCAAGCGTCTAAAGCTCACATTCAGTTGCACTTTTATCCGTAGGCTACAGTTCCGCCACAAGTAACGATGCACTATGTCTGCAAGTCCCTTAGGCTGGATTTGGAGGCCTGGATTGCATCAGATGAAGCACTTTTGAAAATAACAATTTTGTTTGTAGATGGTCCGCATATCCCCATAAGGAAGGGGTTACACGAAAGGAGCAGTCCCTTTAAATAGCAAGTTTAAACCCTTGCCAACAAAAAGTAACACGTTGGTCTACGTGGCCCAGAACAACCAAGAGTCTGATGAGTGGCGAGGTTTTCTCTGGAAAGTATATTTCGGCTTATGGCTGATACGGCAAGGCTTTTTCTCTCCATTTGACAGTCCAAAAGATTTTGCGCAATTGCGCATGGAGGCCGAGTTCTGGCTTAGAGAAGCTATAGCATGCATATGCCATGCTATTGAGTCTGTTGTTGGGGCACACGTCAAGGTGCGATGGGCAAATAAACAGTGTTAATATGTTATGTTAGTGAGCAAAACGCCAAGACAGAATCGCTCTAGCATGAGCTCAACCTTACGGATGCATTGTTGTTGTATCAGGCAAGAGCCGTTGATGTCGGGAGAATGAATCCTCCTTGGGGCATCTTATGACCTTCCTCCATCCTTCTTTAAGTCTGGACCGACTGACGACAAGTTTTCACTGCTTTTGCCCCTCGTCCTCACCTACCCACGTAGTCAGGCGAAAAAGTTCGACCCAAGGCCTTCCTATTGGACAGAGAGAAAGAGGAGCGGGCGTACGCAGAACTCGCGTAACCTGCGCGTAGACGCACGCACTACGCAGACTCTGCTGTTCGCCGCATTTAGGGACACCCTGTGCGTCGCACAGCATAAACACGGATTTCCCGCCGAGATCGCTCTTGGCCAGCTCTTTCAGAGCAGTCCTTTGAGTGCGCGCGCAGGTAAGTTAGAGGGACGGAGAGAGACTAAGAAAGAAAAAAGGTTTCACCCTGGAGGATGGACAAACCCAGTTGTGGGCACGTTGGAATGCGAGAAAGGATTCGTCTCAATACCCGTTGAGCAGCTCACACGTGAATTCACGCGTTAATGTGGCTTTTCACTGCACACACAGGCAGTTCACTGCATGCACCCGTGAAGAGGACCTTCTCGTTCTCAGTCATACTGACAGGGATGTCCAAACATGTCCCTCAAACAGATGAGGACTGTGTTTAGCCTCCCTGAGGATTAAGAAGCACGAAGTAAAGTTTCTTTTGGCCTTACGGGTTGTCAACTTTGACGTGAGCTATGTTTGTGCACAAGGCAACCCTCGCTTCATACCGCGCTGGGCCTATTGCGTGTAACAGTCATTTTCGTCATTAAACCGGTCCATAAGTGAAGGCCAAGGATATTGCATAGTGCGCGCTCCCTCTTTCCCTTCACAGGGGCCAGGTGAGCGCAGGAGAAAATATCATGGAATCAGTAAAGCAGGAACGAACAGCATCAGGTACGTGTGCAGCAGCAGCAGCGTCTACTACGTGAGGAGCAGCTGGAGCAAGCGGAAGGATTCCTTCCCACTTGTCCCGCGCTAAGGGGACCATGCATGGAGGAAGGCCCGGCAGCAGGGACGCACTTTTGACTGCTGCAGGAGCAAAGCGCGCCAGCGTCAAAAAGGTCCTGCGCGCGTGCGCACATGACCTAAATTCACCTCTCTCTGTCTCGCTCTCCCTCTCAGTTGTAGTCATTCCACGGTTACAGGTGTGTATTCTCTTCAGAGTCCCACGTTGACGTTCGTGCAATTTGCGTAAGAAATACAGAGGCTGGCAGCTTGCACGAGTCCAATCCAGAAATACAGTAAAGCTCGGGCAGACGTATCAGTCGACGTTATAAGCGCGCTTTATTGTTCTACATATCTACGCAGGACCTGAAGTGAATGTTCCCAAGTGGTTGAGGTCAAGTGCTTCCGGGGACCGCAGTAGCTACTTTAGCTGCCACCATGGCGGTGGGATACGACAACGACGGCTACGTGGTAGGCGACCCTAAGGACCAGAACTACAACACCAAGGGGTGGACAAGCGAGAGACCTCAGCTTAGTGACGAAGAAATACGCAAGGAGAAGAGGAGAATCTTGAAGAATGTCATTGTCATTTCTTTCTCCTTCATGCTGCTCTTCACCGCATTTCAATCCATGGCAAATCTACAATCCTCAATCAATAAGGTAAGAAGTCGTCTTGATCGTTGCCTAGGAAGAATGTGAATATGTCTGCGAGTCTCCACGTCACCGCATTCCGTTGTGTGCGAGCGCTGTGCATTCTTGACGTATGGGCAATCACCAAGGTGGAAAGGTTAAGGATCTGTATCTAATATGCATGGGGTATTATAGCGTCTTGAAGATTTGTCGTCAGTCCAACAGCGATGGTCCCACTGGGACAAAGGTGGCTGGCTTCTTGTGGGGCTCCATAGGAGGAGTGCTGAAAACACACCCCTTCATTGAGGTCCAGCCCCGCCCCAAAGTCATGCCGCAGCAATTTCTTAATATTACAGCCACAGACACTCTATTTCCAGCGTCGGGAAGCTTGAAACTTTAGCCGTTTAACTCATTTGGGTGCAAATGCATATTTAAGGCGGCGCCGGCCATGTTCTCAATGTAATTGACTTTATACTTATGTGAATCATTCAAATTTTGGGCCTTCACTTTCGGATGCAACTGTGTTCCTCAAGAACAAGAAGATTTTTATGTAAGTTCCACATTCTGATGCCATTTCTGACCTTCGGAAATTGATGGAAATTAAGGATCGTTGTTCTGCCTCAAAATGTTCTTCCACACTTATGAGGTGCTCAAGAGTCAGTTAAAACTGTGCAAAAATGGGGAAAACAGTGGTTTTATCATGTGTACGGGATTGATACATATGTACGAGAGAGAAACAGTAACCTGTCTTATCCATTGACCGAGAGAGCATTGAACAGTGCCATTATCGGCTTACATAACAGTTAGCTCATTTGGGTGCAAATGCATATTTAAGTGCATCTGCAGTCTTTCCATTTACCTTGCTGAAGTTTTTGAGGAATCCTTCTGGATCAGAGATCACCTACTTTTCACACTCTCTGGCGCAGCTTGTGCACTCCAAGTTGTCTCTGCGACCAGGGTCTGAAGGAGATTAACCCAAAATCCTGTCTCTAGAAGCAGAGCGCAGTATGAGCCAAGAAATGTGAGTAAGATGCGAGTAAATAAATGCAGTCATTGTAAGTTGATGATATTGTGCACTTGCTGCCTGTCACCAATGAGAATTGAGCGATTGTCTGGTTGAAAACGGTCAAAGGACCCCTCTTGCCCATTGTGAACGCTATCTTGCTATCTGTGTGCGGTGAGACGAAGACAGACTTTGGGTGCATGCCCTTCACATCCTGTCGCCAATGATGGGTACTGCAATCTTCCCCTCTAGGTGTCTGGCCTGGGCATCTGGTCTCTGTCAGCGATTTACTTATCTCTGGTGTTTTCCTGCGCGTTCCTGCCCTCCTACGTCATCAACAAGTTGACGGTCAAGTGGGCCATGGTCGTCTCCATGCTCTGCTACTCCACGTACATCGCTGCCCAGTTCTACCCCGAATTCTACACGCTCATTCCAGGCGCACTCATCTTGGGAATGGGTGCGGCTCCCATGTGGAGCGCAAAGTGCACGTATCTGTCCCAGGTGAGCATCCTTCTGGAGCGAGGGACACGCTGAAAGCGGTCGTCCTTGTTCGCTTCAGGTTTTTGCAACTTTTTTTGCTTACGTTTTTGCAGGTTGGTAACAAGTACGCAGAGCTGTCGGGGGTGGCGGTCGAGCCCGTCATCGTCAGGTTCTTCGGGATCTTCTTTCTCTTCTTTCAATTCTCCTCTGTCTGGGGAAATCTGATCGCGTCGCAAGGTGAGCAACTGCTGTTTGCTCCTGCCAAAAATCATATTGTTATATAAGCATACATAATACGAATTCTTAGTAAGTCATACAGAAGTCAGATGACCTTTTTCGTTGATTTACAAATCAGTGTTGGCGCGTCCACCCACTGAAATCTCCAAGGATGCTTTGTCTCTCTGCGGGGTGAACTACTGCCCCTCGGCACCCGAGCCCACTCTCAGCGCCAACGCCTCCACTGATCTCAGTGAGGCCGTTGAAGCCATCGAGGACAACTTCAGCACCAGCAAGTCCAAGCTCTACACTCTGGCTGGCATCTACTTGTTCTGCTCAATTGTCAGCGGTCTCGTCGTCTCCGTTTTGGTAGATCCCCTGTCTAGGTGTGTGCTTCCATGATATTTGAACAGTGAATACTAGTTGACGAAGCTGCACATAATTTGCCAAATACGCAATCTTTTACCCATTGCTTGTACAAACGCGCAGCCAGCATCACAATTGTTAGCCGTGAGACATTTGCAGGAAGCGTTATTTTCTTCTTGCTTCCGCCACCAACCGCGATGCAGTTGTCACAACTGAGTATTGATGCATGCTGACTCGTCAGTAGCGTCATCAGCATCACGCACAAGCACTTGAGAACTCATCTCCAAGGTCGAATTCTCTGGGGTTTGTGCCTGCATTGTCTTTAGATTGACAGCAACTGCTTCTCCCTCACTAGGTACGGCGAGCACGAAAGGCACGACGACAAGGAGAAGTTGACAGGAGTGGAGCTGTTGGTCGCCACCTTCCTGCACTTATCGAAACCCTACCAAATTCTCATCATCCCTCTCACATTCTGGTCTGGAGTAGAGCAGGGATTCTTTGGCGCAGACTTCACTGCCGTAAGTGACGCAAGAAAGCACAGTTAGAGCCCAAAGTAACATGCCTTTACTTGATCCCGCAAGGGGGTTGGGGGCAAGATCAGTCAAAAACACACCCTGGGGCCATCCAAGCCCTCGAATGCCATCAATAAGAAGCAAGGAGATATTGGCGTCATATACGCAGGCAAACTGTACCTTAACGCACGATATTTTCATGCATGCAAACACTGCATCTATGTCAGTAGGTATGGTAAATACCGTCAACGCCTCGGCGCATTTCTTGTTTTTCATTGCACTCTTTGATGTAGAACATGAGGTACAGCATTAAATGTGTGTGTGCTATTTCCAGGGTTTCGTCTCCTGTGCATATGGAGTTCAAAACGTGGGCTATGTGCTCATGTGCTATGGTGTCACTGACGCCATATGTTCCTTCAGCTTTGGATTCATCATCAAGAAGGTGGGCAGGGTGCCCATCTTCTTGATGGGTGCGGTCATCAACGTGGTGGTCGTCGCAGTGTTGTTCTCTTGGTCGCCGAATCCAGAGGAAGCCTACTTGTTCTACGTCATGGCTGCATTCTGGGGGGCTGCTGACGCTGTCTGGCAGACACAAATCAATGGTGAGATACGTCATAAAAATAACAAAATTAACACGCATTACAGTGTTGTTTGACAATGTCCTTGTAGCCTTGTACGGCGTCCTGTTCGAGTCTGACGAAGAGGCGGCGTTCTCCAACTACCGCCTGTGGGAGTCCCTCGGTTTTATCTTCGCTTACGTCCTGCAGAACACAGTTTGCGTTTATACCAAGTTGTGGGTCGTCATCGGGGTCTTGGCGTGTGGAATGGCCGGCTACCTTATCATTGAGGTCATTGAGTGCAAGAAGAGGCCTAGCAATTAACTAGAGCTTGGCGGACGTTGTGAATATGTATCTCTTCAGTTTCATGCTGTGAGCATGAAGAGTGGTATGATATACGTACTGACCACTTTTTATAGAAAAGATTGAATGACTGTTTCTTATTTTAAGACATTTTAGTGCAGTATCCATAAAGTACCAGTATGGATGAGCACATGCAAATGTCATGACGAGTCCACGACGACCAACTACTCCATGGCTCTTTGCTGCGTACGACGTTTCATGTGCCCTGCACTACGTACACGTACGTTTGTGAACGTCCATACGCTAAGTCCACTGTACCTTCTACACTGTAAATATACTAAGATACGTCCTGGTGTACGTGGGTCAAAGAAAGTGCAACGTGAAACATTGTAGTAAGGAATGCTTCACCTAATTGAGTGCAATGACATTGACAATTCTGATGTGCACAAATATCTGCAAAAGGACTAAGATTACTTCCTTGACACACAAAGAATTGCCTCGGGAATGTCCCCCTGTTGCGCTGTTTTTAACACGCACTGTAAATACTACTGTACTAAGTTTGAATAAACGAAACTAATTTTTGCCTGCGTTGACATATATGCGCGCTCGCACACAGATACTCGCTCATGTATGTTGGAGTGATGGTACGAAGCACTGTTTGTGGCTTCTCCAAGTAGGATGGTAAAGTCAATTGGCCAGAGCAACGTTACACTACTACAATCTCTGCCATCAGGTCCAATAGACAAAATTTGTACCTTCGTACGGTTGAACTAAAGTCCGCCTACACTCGAAAGAACACTTTTTCTTCACACCTATAACATTAGCGCAGTCAAGTCAGAAGCAATAACACAATGTGAGGATTAGTGAAGGAGCATTCGTAAGGTTTAAATGATGTTGAAACATTAATATGACTCGGCTTCTCAATAACAGGATCCAACCTTTTAACGTCATCCGTGAGTTGTATTTTTACCAGAAAGTGATGTTTTCTTTCGATTTTGTTTTTCAGTGTGGAGGGAGGGAAAGCATTTTGTGACCCCATCAGCTGAAATTACTACATTTTCTAAAAGAAACCGAAAACATATGACTTAATTTTTACGTTTCCTGCCATTTCCCTTTAGCAATTTCCAAGAGCATGAAATGACCTCATACCCTGTACTGAAATGTGTTGAGGTGAAATTTTGATGTGGAACACGTAGATGTGATACTTGCGCACAATGTTCAGTACAGAGG
>JAAUXU010141408.1_pt1 | contig 15291 bp, 19 predicted proteins | sample 7278151 | NCBI WGS metagenome assembly JAAUXU01 (sample SAMN14350113, study PRJNA611818) | marine sediment metagenome | isolation source: surface marine sediment (1.8m) | place: French Polynesia: Moorea | collected 2018-08 | reverse complement strand
TGGTCACTGCTGGCCACAACTGGTCACTGCTGGCCACAACTGGTCACTGCTGGCCACAACTGGTCACTGCTGGCCACAACTGGTCACTGCTGGCCACAACTGGTCACTGCTAGCCGCAACCAGCTGTGACAAACAAACTTGCATTATGAACTAAAGACATCAGGTGAATAAAACAGCTCATAACTGACCGGACAGACAGACGCAGTAGCCCCTACTGCTTCAGATCATGGATTAGGGAAGGACTTTGCCAAGATCGAGATCCGACTGCACCTACGAACTTGTTCAGTTTGTGCACGAGTTATTTGTGCATCAGGCAGGACGGTTTTGCACGTCACACACTGTAGTGCTGGGCTTGATCAGCCATTGCTGAATATGCTAATACGAAGACAGCGGATGCACTCAGACCCGGTCGACCACAAGTGCGGTGAAGACTTGGTTTTTGTTGGGCGTGAAAACAGACGCCTGTTTGCTGACGACAGCGATGGATGGGCGGACATGTACAAGTAGGGAAAAAGTTGCAATGACGGACAGACGGACGGACAGACAGACAGACAGACAGACGTGCAGTGCACACTGGCTGCAATTACAGGGGGTCCTTGTTCTCTGGCAACAATCTGCGTGCGATAATAGTGTAGTTATCTGTCAGGCAGATGAAGAAATGGGTGAGCAGCAAAAAACTGTTCGATCGTACGCACGCAGGATTGCGCACAGTTTTTTTGCCCTCAACGAGTCAGGATGGATGAATGCGTACAATACAGAGCGACGCAGTGCGTGCTCAGGCCCAATAACGTGGAGGATGCATGCAAAAGCAACGTGTCTGCGAAGGCCATGATCACCAAATTCCTGCCCATTTCGGAAGCTTCACTCGTCCAGGGCGATGACGCGAAAATGACGTCAGCGTATTTTTTTTTGCCAGGAGTAAAAACTTGGATTCGCACAAAAGACTCTGAACGGGACCTTTTCAGAGCATCCATTTGTGTGCGCAACATGTTCAACGTTTTCTCATACAGGGTGACCCATGTGAATGGGAGCAATCCAGTCCTGCAGGTCATGGGAGGAAACATCGTCACCCAGAGCCTCAATGGCAACTACGGTATCTTTTGTACTATCGCGTGCACCTTGAATCCTTTGAAGATGAGCAGTGCGCCTTTAAATCCTGCCTTATGGATAAGAATAGGATACAGTATTATGTGTTTCAACTGAACAACATTGAGAATTGGTTTCACAGAGTTGGATAAAGTGTTATTTTGCTTTGCTTCCGTGCACCTCGTATATGAAAATTAACCCTTTCATTTGTATTATGGACCGTATGGTCCAAAAGACACGGTACATACAGGGTGACGCATAGGACTGGAGAGGCTCATTTTCTCTATATTTGAACATGGCCACGTTCAGTTCGGTCTCCAAGTTGCACCTCGTTGTTGGACTCCATGTTGGACCAAAACCTGACCGAGGCTGCGATTCCCACTCGACTCTGTCCATCCTGGACGACGTCAGGGCTGCCGAGTCAGACAAGGCAACGACTCAAAAAGAGGCTGTGGCGGAGGCTGCCGGAGGTCAAAATGGTCGTGCACTTGGACGAGCACTTTCGCGCCACCCGGTGCACAATGTCCGCTTTGGGTCAGGACTCCCACCGAGATGTCCTGCCAGCAAGAAGAAAAGACTTGACTCTGGAATGATCCTGGAACCACGATGAAGACCGAAGAAGGTCTGTGGTAAGCGACACACTCGTCATTACGAAACGTCACGCTGCCATCCCAGTAGGGGGGGGGGGGACAACCTTGGTTTAATTTTTGATGCCCCCCCCCCAATCGAGCGCACAAATAATGTACGCTCAGGGCATACGTGGCGGCAGGGGGGGACTCAGGAAGCCGGAGAAGATGAGGCTTGAAGGACGACGCTTTGTTCCTCTGCTGAGAGAAATCGCGACGCTGTGACAAAATGCCTCCTCCTATCTTCTCGTGCTTTGCTACTTGCGCTTCTGCTTGCATTCATGTGTGTGTGCGGAAATTAAGCCGCAACCTCATATTTCCCCCCTCCCGGTATGAATGGACAGCAACAAAGAAGAGAACAATGAGGAGAGTGAGAAGGAAATGCTTTGCTTTTTTCTGCGTGGAGAATCCAGTAATACGATTTCGTGCACGAAATGTTTTCGCACGACCGGCCGTAATTCGTGGTATTGTTGGGGGTAACTTTGGTCGGATGATTCTCGTCAAAGCGAAGGTCGCTTTTTGTCGAACTCGAGGTACTCGACATTGTGCGGACGTTTCACTGTCAACTTGGTCAGGGCTCTTCAGTCCTGACTGAGCCGGGACTCCAAGAAAGTCGTGTCTCCAACAACATGTGGACTTCAAGTACTTCTGGAGATTCAACAGTGACGGCTGTTCAGGGTCAGCAACAGACTCCTCCGAAAGAGCAACTCTGCTTTTTCCCAATACGCAACATTTTTCGCTGTTGTGACGCATTTCGGCGTAACTCGGGTGTCGATGAGTCCGATCCGGCGCGTGAGACACGACTTCTTCCTGTACGCGTCCATGGAGTTGAGGTCCATGAACATGTGATTGGTGACGTCAACCGATCGCTCCGGATGCTCCCTACAGTGGCACCAGCAGTGAAGGAAAAGTTTGCATCCTCAGGTAATGCACTTTTTTCATTTCTAATATTTTTCTTCCGCGAAAAAAAAAATGCAACTATTCAGGTATCATCTTTAGATATAATCTGCCATCTATCACGTAAAACTCCAATATGGACTTGACCACCAAGCTCATCTTTCCCTGAAAGTACTCCTTTCAGATCCAGGCTGACCTTCAGTATGTAGAGCCACACCAAGGCACAGTAGGTGGGCATCAAGCAGAACAAACATTGCTGACAATGCCTTGGTCACTGACAAGTTTCCTTATGACGCAGTTGTTGATCTCCCCCTGGCTTTTCCTCGTGCACCTAACCAAGTCCACCGCATCCCCTTGGCCCTCGTAGGCCTCCTTTTACGCGGTCCAAATAGATGTCAAGTCTTTTTTTTCACTCACACGATTCTAAAAAGATACACTAGATGTCAGCCCATGCACGCCAAAAAAAGGGTACGTTTTCTTAGCTGAATTTGACAACTGTACTTTGTACTGACAAACATACATCCAAACATATGTCACTGTGTACAGTACTGCTCATGTTGTTCTGCGGCACTCAAATATCGAATATCGATCGATATTAACTTCCAATATCATTCAAATGATCGATTTGGACTTCTTGCGGAGGCATCGCACGCCACAAAACTCTTATTCATTGTACTTTCTCTCACTGGTCACTACTGTATTTTACGTGATGACGACGGCCTTGTGGATGCACGGACCGGCCCTGCCCTCTCTGAGCGCCGGCCACAGGTAAGTCCGGATCTCCGGGGCCTCCGGGTCCGACTCATGGGAGCGCACGTGCACGTCGGGCTCGAAGGTGCGGCCGTCGTATTCGATGTAGTAGGCAGGGGTCTGTGAAATGGGAGGGAGAGAAAAAAAAACTGCTCAAGGACATCTGTCAAGAGTCCGGAGAGGCTGGACAAGCAGAGCAGTGGGCCAAAGTTGAGCAAGTCAAGCCTGGAGCCCCAACTCCAAGCTGGGCTTTATGAAGTGTTGGGCTTGAAAACCCATTTGGGTCTCGTCTGGAGCCATTTGTTTGAGGCTGACTTATTCTTAGGTGTCAATTGATCACTTTCTCTTGAGAAGTGTCTAAAAAAAAGAGACACGAACTATATCCAGTTTCAACCTTTCCTCTATTTCCTCTACCTTTCATCTCAAGCATTTCGTCTTCTCGTCCTCGATAAAGAAATATTCATTTTTTTCTACATTGCTGCCTAAAATGCCAAGCTAAAAGTCTTCGACTGCCATTGTTCAGCTTTTTGAGCGATTCCCCAGAAATACTTGCCTGGTTGACGAGCCCCCAGGAGACCCTGACGCACGCCTCCACGTACTTGAGCAGCCCCTGGCAGTTCTTCAGGCACGGGTAGTCGTACAGCGTGTCCCAAATTTGTGTGGTCACCTCCTGCGTAAAAATGAAGTCACCATACAAGCAAAAAGAAACAAAAACAAACAGGCTTCGCATAATTCTTTTCAAGTACAAGGAAGTCTGACGGAGACGATTCTCTTTTGGTGGGGTATTTTTTTCTTAAAGGAAGTTTAGCATCTTCTCGGATGTTGCAGTTGTTGGTACTCTTTATGAGCAGGTAATGCCCTTGTTGTGTGACACAATTAACCTCTGGAGAAGAGGCTGAAGGAAGCCATCCATCTTGGGGAGCAAAGAGCGCTCCTTGTTGGGCTTCGCTCGTGCGTCCAAGATCAGCGCTGAAGACACCTCGGGTGCAAAGTGTCCGGTGCTGAGAGAAAGCTGCAGTGCATCGTCAGCTGCTGACGCTACTTTGCGGATTGCACAAAGAGATTGCCAAAGAGCACGGGAGGCCCAACATTACAGTGTCGCATTTGGCAACAAGTGCATGAGAAGGCATCACGGGCGCTACTGAGCCTCATTTTCTTGCACGAGTTATGTTATGGGTGCTACGTGAGCACACACGATAATTGGGCTGAACTCCTCCCCCCTTTTAAACAAAAAAACCCCACTACCACCACCTACAGGGTGACGTCTGGGCATCGACAGCTCTGAATACGCTCGTTGACAATTCAGTTCACTGGCGTGTCACCCTGTACGCATTACCTCAACATTCTTTGCCAGGCTGAAGTCTTGGCTGACTCTCCTGAGATACACATCGAGTGCTCGTCCCATTTCCTGCGCGGCCAGCTGACTTCCGGTACCGTCACTGCCGACGTCGTCGCCGCCCTCGTCGGGCAGTTGGAGCAGTCGGCGGACTTGGCCTTTCAGACGAAGTAGAGATTCGGTCGAGGTGCGGAAAGAAAGCTGAAAGGAAGGAAAAAAAAGACACATTTCTACAGGGTGCGACAAAATGGAGTCCCCTCCCACTCTGATGGGCTTCTCACACGCTCTCTTTGTGTCTTCTCAGGGTTGACACAGCTTGTACGACAAATTCCATTCTGCTATACCCGGCAGGTCAGGGTTGCCACCCTCTTGTCACCACAAAGCAGAGCATAAGTGCTCGCAACAGGAAGTGGGGTACACAAAGATCAAGCCAAATATGCAGCTTTGTTTGGCTGAGCTTGAAATTACGCCAAATTTATCCATACATGTCAGAAAAAAAGAAAGTTGTGGGTTGTTCTCACCCGTTGACGTCACAATGACTGGCCCGGTTAACCTCGAGCTTGCCATGGTGAATGTCTGCGACCCAGAGACGGTCCCCAACGGGGAGAAAGCAATGATTTAATGGTCAATTTTCCAATTAGAAGTCTTTAATTTTTTGCGGCCCCATTTTTTGTCTGCCACCTTTTTTTTTGGGGGGGGGGGGGGGAGGCGGAGGGGGGTGGGTGGCGGGTGCACCTTCTAAAAAAAGTCGTGTCAAATAAAGCCGAATTTCTCAAAAAAAAATCTGTCTGTAACGGCTTGGCAACCCTGATCCGACCGTCTGAAACCAGGGCAAATAATGTTTGGGTGCTGCAACTATTCTATTACTCAGCTCTGCGATACTTGTATCTTCTGCACACAGGCAATTTTCTCCACGGCTCCAGGTCCTGCCTGTGCAGCGTCTGCAGCGGCTGCAGCGCCAGCAAAGCGTGGAAGCAGCAGGAAGGTGTGAAGATGATAGGGCGGTAGCGAAAGATGATGTTTTTGTGGCAATTATTCTTCCTGATAGATAAATGGTGCACACTGGCTGGGCTTCGAGATAAATTGCACGGGGAGACCCCTGTTAATACTGCAGAGATGGCAGTAATTTTGAATTATGGTAGCTTTGGGCAAAGAAATTTCCACCTTCTTCGCCATTAGCGACGCTGGAGTCAGTAAGCATGCGCGCCAAATGTTATCTATTACGTATGTGTCATTAGCTGACTCTGTGCAACAATTAGAAGTCAGGAAAACGACCGCATTCTAATACAGGGGATAGATAATGTAGCAAATAAGACTGGGCGATTAGCCGTAATAATTGACGGTGTCGGTTATTTCTTAACAAGACTTGCGGTTGTCGGTGTCGGTTAGCAGTCAAAGAAGTTGCTTCTTGAGCACACGTATGATTTTGTTGACTTGAGACATGACTTTTCTGCCACTGGTTCATGTTTTGGCACAGAAACAACACTCACGAGCTGGGTCAATCATGGATGGCAATGCTGCACTTCAGCCTCCGGATTCATCCATTTGTTTCCTAAACTTCTCGATTAATCGCACAGCCTTAGTAGCAGATTTTTAGGGCCCCACCTGACTACTGAGAAATTGGATTGCATCTTCACTGCTGCTTTTTTTTTTCTTTATGTAGCAGCTGCCAGCTCTAGAGCAACTCGATTTCTGCCTCTTGGTACAGAGATCAATACCAAAGAAGCTCTGTTGCTCTCAGTCTGGAGAGCTCAAGGATGGACTGCACGGAGTCCATCAAGACGTGTCAGGAGGTCTGATCGGGTCCTGGTCAACAACTTCCTTGGAGGTGGCGAAAAAAAAAGGAGGTCACTGTGTGATGGAACCCAATCCTCATGTGGGACGGGCCAAAGCTGCTACAGTGGCCATTGCGTAATATACATATATATTAGACGCGACCAATTTATTCCATCTCTTGCGGCGTGCAATATTTGGTGCAACACAATATATTCAACTGCACTCTAGTCGATTGGAATAGAAATAAAATGTATTTTTGGGTCCTCTCTCTCTCTGCCTTCATTGTTACATAAGGAGATTAGGTGGATATTGTACATTTGACCTCCAAAGTTACTTTCTGTAGTCAAATGAGACTGAAAACAAAGTGTGTTTAACTTGATATGAACAGAAATGTTCCTCTTACTCGAACAAACCTAAGATGCACTCAAATTTTCCTCCTGTTTTGGTCTAGCCTGATGTATTACTTTAAACAAATAACGTTTGACCCTTGACCCTTCATGAGGCCTCCGCAGAACCTCAGTCCTAACGAGTACGACAGCTTCAAGATTGTCAACTTGAACAGCCTCCACGCTGCATCTAGACAAAGCCCTCTTCATGCTCGACCTGATCCAGACCCCTGATCGTCCCCGACGAGATGGACTTCACCAGGTCCAGTGTGTGCCAGCCTTTGCAGACATTGTTCTCGGCCGTCGCCTCCGCCGAGGCGGACCCCGACGACGTGACAAGTCAGTGCTGTCTCCACGCACCTGGCGTACGTGTATGTGCCGGGCTGGGCCACGCTTTAGTAACGCATTGTCTGTCATTTCCGTTCCATTTCTTTCCTTTGCCTCCACGAGAAAATTAATCATGGCTGCTCCTCTTTTTGTGCGTGTGGAGTGAGAAATCCGTTTCAGTCTGGGGCAGTTTCACACGTCTCTTTTGCTCTCTCATCGCACCCATAGACACGAAACTCTTCAGAGAAGCCACGAGACCACGAGTTTCGACGAAACTGCCTGCACTGAGACGTTCCAACCGAAGATGTCTGCTCTTCGATACTCGAGTAAAGGTTTCCAATAAGTCTCGGTGTGCCAAATTGATGCCAGAATTACCGTGAGTTGGCCTGCAGCAACTGCAGATTTCTAGTGTGGACCAGACTCTTCGTTTTTCTTATTGGCTGCAGAGCAGGGTGGTGACATCAGAGTTACCAGCAGACTCTTCTGTGGCTCTAGCTTGACTTTACAAATGTTACTCAAGACCCAGAGATCAGAGTTTTCACGTGACGATCGGTTAATCTTGGAATCAGCTACCTCAACAGGGAGTTACAAAAAAAAATCCACCCTGTGAGGAACTAAAGTTAATGTTTTTCCGCAAATGAGGAAAAACTAGTTACATTTCGTCACTAAATGTCTGGTGGAGAAAGTCAGTTGTGGCCCTAAGAATCTGTCATCATATCTAAAGATTTTAGTTCAACTCTGTGAGTGTCAATTTCTATGTGGCTTTTTCGCCAATGCCATAGACGTTTGTTTACAAAAAGTTGAACCTTTGAGATCAAGAAACGAACTGAGCATGTCCGTCTTCAACGAGGACAACACAGGTGAAGACAGCGAGTCCGGTCCCTGCTGCGACACAACTTGGCCAGATGGGAACCAGGATGAAGTTGGTGGTGACCAATGAACAGTCAACAGGAGCAGTTTTGGCATTTGCAAATTCATCCATGCTCAAAGTTGTCAGGTAAAACAGAGACAAAACACAGGTTAAAAACTATTCTGCGACTGACTGAGCCTGTTTGCCCATGACGCATAACAAATGTGTTCTGCGGAAAATCATTCTCTGACTGTTGGCATTGCACAAAACCAAACGTGCGAATAAGTCTGCACCTTGACGTACAAAGTGTACGTGCGTAAGTCGCACATGTTTCTGCACCTCCGTATGTCGCGCCTGCACGCGTGTGCACGTTCTGCAGTCAGTGCACGCGACTACGCGGCCAGCATCTGTCACACTTACCACGACCACCGAGAAGAGCAACTTGTTCTTGAGCTCGCTCGAGTCCTCCAACTGGGGAATTCTGTCCAGGTCGTCCAGGGTGTCCAACCTGCCGAAAAGAGTCACGGCGATGAAGGCCAACAAAGCCTTTGCTACGTAGTCAAGGTCTCTTTCACCTGGTGATTGAGTAGAGATCTCCAAACTGCCTGACCAGACCTGCGGGCCTACGGTCGCCCTTGCTAATGTCGTAAATGGGCCCCAGGCCTAGCGTCTCCCCGCAGCAGTCGCTGCCGCTGAACCTGCATTTCCAATCGAGTACCGCACACTGTAGTAAGCACTTAACATTCATTTGGTACCTTCTGCTCCTCTTCAGCTCGGAGATGGTCATCCTCGCCCTGCCGAGGTCGGCCGTCAGAGTTGCCACCTCGTTCTTCAGCAGCCTGACAGCACTGCTGCCACTGCCCTCGTCGTTGGCGCCGGAGAACCTCTGCTGGCAGCTCAGGCCGTGAAACTTGGCAGAGACTTCGGGCCTTTCGCACTTGGCGCACCGAGGAATTAAGTTGCCTGTCAGCAAAGAATGAGTTGGAGGTGACGTGGGTACCAGCTACGTGTACAACACCGCTGTCTCTGCCCTACCTGCCGAGCCCGATCTCCCCATGACCTCCTTCCTGAACTTCCTGCTTCTCTGCGTCCTGGCGGCGCCAGAGTCGCCAACGCTGTTGGACACGACAACGCCTGTGGCGGCATTGATGACGACGGAGGCGGAACCGTCTGGGCCCACCCTGACCACGCTGGTGTTGCTCCTCGTCGTGTCCTCCTCCGGCTGGCTATTGCTGTCGTCGGTGTCCGGTGGAGAGCAGCTAGAGCAGCTGCCCACACCGGAGCTGCTGTGCCCGCCGCCGCCTCCTCCTCCGCCGCCGCCGCCGCCGCGTACAGCAGTGACACTGCTGCGGCTACTGTTGCTGCCAGCGTTGCTGTTGTTGCATACCAAGAAGACGTGGTTATTATTGTTGTGGGTGTGACTGCTGTTGTTGTGGCTGCTGCTGTTGCTGATGTTCTCGGCCGAGATCGCCGTGCGCAAGGTGTGCTTGCCGCCTGCACGAACTGGAAGACGAGACAACGCGTGTCTGTAGCTGAGCAATATGAGCATGAACACAAGTGGACGTCAATAAATCACTGGTTCACTGATTTCACGCAGTGAAAACATTGACCACCCATCAGCAACTTTTTTTTTTTACTTAGGTCACTGCACTGCAGCATTCCTTGCATGGGCAAGAAGACCCTGCTGTACTAGTGATGCGATCGGGTTGAGCCTAAGCTCGAAGCCCCGACACCCTCTTTTTTTGGCCAGCCCGACCCAGATTTCTGAACTCAGCCTGGTCCGGTGTTGCGAACCCGAACTCCAGCCCAGACTGAACACCAAAAGTACACACTCATTGGCTTGACTCAGCCTCACTTTCAGGCCAAAATGTTCGACATGTGGACCCAGCAGCCATTGTCTTGCTTGGTGACCCAATTGAACCCGACCCGACCCGAAAGGTTCCTCCGTGGAGCTCGAAAATAACCCGACTACATCCCTACCCTGCACAAGGAGGGTCTATTTATCTTCATGCTCGTTTGTACCGCACCAACAGGTGGTCGACTGAAGCTGAATGAATCGCACCCTTCAGCTCATATCAACTACGTATGAGCAAAGACACTCGCAACCGACTTTTTCTGAACGTAACTGTAAATTTCACCTTGGACATAACACAAAGTCTCAAGATGTCAGTGGCAGAATTTGCAAAACGTACATAAAATCTACTGAAGACTGACATTTTCTCCGCAAAACTTAAAACACTCTGCTTTAGGGTGTTTTTTTCAGTGCAATAAGACATGTCTTGTATGACGAACTCGATGTGCGAAGCCTGGAAGGTGCGGCAACTGAAGTGTTTAATGTTGTTGCACTCGCACAGTGACGATCTAACCCTGCTTAAAGAGCTGCTTCCTCAACACCGATTGTGCAACATCCATCACTGATCCACGCCCAATATTTAAGTGTGCAACAAAAGGAGTTTAATCACGCTGCTGAGCTTCATTATGCACCGCAATTTTGGGGTCGCTTGACTGAGGAAGAATGGGGGGAGCTGCTTAATGCGCGAGTGCGTGAATAATCAATTTTCAGCGTGCTCAGAACAACCAGAGCGTGCTAAAGACGCGCCTTTTCAACTCCTTGATCGAGTGAAACTAATGGACAGTTTTAATCAACAGAAAGTGAAAGTGTTAATATATGGAGCTCCAACAAGAACGCTGAAAGCTTCAGGAGCATCTGCATATGTGGATCTTCGTGCATGAGAAGAAGAAGAAAATGAATTCAAAGGCATTTGCGACCATGTGTGGGGGGAAATATAGTCAGAATTCCGAGGAAAAAAAATCATATTTACTCTATTTATTAGGCTAGGGCAAAAAAAAGGAATTTGACTGCGTACATCTTTGGTTGGTTCTGTAATGGTGAAGATGGCGTCAAAACAATATTTTTGTACTACATAAGTTCAGTGTACAACAGGGTGTTCAAGCTGAACACATTTTGTATTGTGTTGAGAGTAACTTACGCAGGTCTAATTCATGATGTCTAATCCAACATCCTTATGTAACTTTGAAGGCAGACTCAAAAACTGCTTAGTTCTTCATTCCCTTTGACTAGAATGGATGTAGAGCCAAGAAAGATAATTTTTAGTCTAGCCTACGTTAGATGGCGGAAAATGACTGGAAAGTCCTGGGTCACGTGACTGATTATAGTGATTGACCTCTCCGGACTGGACTGACTGGTCCAAAGCAGACACTTTATTTCAGTCTCAAATAAAGTTGCAGTCATTTCGTGCCAAATACCCCATAAAAAACCCCTTTTCACACACGTGAGGGAATCATTTCTACCCCCTCCCCCTTTGCAGGATCATTGACGCCCGATTTTTCCCGCCATATCTGATGCTGCTGCTGCTGCTGCTGCTGCTGCTGCAAAGCAGAAGAATACGAGAGAAACAAACAAACAAACAACTCGCTCATCGTTGCGGTGGCATTTTCTTCTCGGTCACGAATCTTATTATTGGCTCTTTCGGCGCCTGCACGCTCAAAGGACACACGCACGGACACAAACAAACACACAGAGAGTAACAAAAAAAATGGTTCATGTATTTGTTTTTCTTTGTTTCTCTCTCATGCCTTCCCAAGCCTGGAGTCTGACTATTAAGCGATGGTTATCTAGCAAATAAGCGTGCTGGAGCTTTCTATTAAGGAAGTTTAATTCATCTGCCCCTAAATGACTTCCATTAGCATTTTCAATCGAACAGCGTTTCTTGGTGGAGAGAATCTTCTGGCTGCCACGGCCGAAACTTGTGCAAGGCCAAGATGATTCCTCTCTTCTGCCACCTGTTTGTTCGATAACCTTTTCTGGCCGTGAAATTAATAGCAATCATGCAGAAAGCGCATTCAGCGTGGCAGCAGCAGCTGCTGCTGCTGCGTACAGTACGCAATCTACGCATTTCCTAAGCCAAATATCACGGCGGGCAAAAATGATCAAAATTTCATCAAGGCTGGCGCCAAAACTGTTGCTGCTCCCTAGTTAATACAAGTGGCAAGCAATGCGTGTCCAAATCTCATCCATGCATGCAGAACCAGACGTGTGATTGAATCCTCTTCATACGATTTTATCATCATTCAGACGGCGAAAAAAAAATGCCAATCGTACAATGCACTTCTTTTTGTTGTACAACCAACCAAACACATTTTGTCTCGTCAAGCCAGAAACTTTTGATGGATGCCTTCGGATTTGGACTTGGCCACAAATGTGGCATCGACGTGCAAATGTCTTCGGGCTGGAGGGGTCACTTGGCACTTGGTCAAGTGCCAACCAACATTTGGCATCATCTCTGTTGAACCAAACTCTGGAGATCACGCATCTCGATGGCATCTCGCAAAGTATCAGCAATCCAGAGTTAGCAACAGATTCTTCTTCTGTGGCTTCAGCTATACTAACAAATGTTACTCCAGATCCTAAGACTGGATTTTACATGTGATGATCAGTTAACCGTACATGTTACGCATTCTGGGAATCATCTACCTCGACACAGGAAGTTGCACAAAAACTTGTGAGGAACTAAAGTCAATGTTTTTCTTCTGCAGTACAAAAAGAAACATGTTACATTTCTTGACTAAATGTCTGGCGGAGAAAGTCAGCTTTGCCATCACATGACTTGGGGAAGGATTTATCTGCAGATCAGGTCAAGACATTTGTCGTAGGTCCAATGGATCGGTCAAGGTGACCCATTTTCCTCCTTGAGGGACCAAGAGAGCTCTTCTTGAGCACGATAGCCCTGTCCAAGTACAGACAATGCTGCTGTGCGCATGTGCAGAACCCCAGCCCCACCCCCTTCCTCTCCTTTGCAGCAGGGGTTGACCGGAGGGTTCAGTGGGGCCGAGTCCAGTCTCAGTTTGGTTTTGACCTCGAAATGGCGTCGAAATCTCCCTCCAACCTCCCTGGATCGAGAGGGTCCCCAAATTTGGGCGCCCATGGAGAACAACAACACCGATGATCATTATGTATGGGGGGAGGGAGCTTAAAGTTCTTTATGAAAAACCACTGACGTGACTTCTTCGCTATTTGGCATGACGTAAGAAAATGCACTCAGACAAAAACAAAATTTTCCTTTTTTTTTTTTTTTTTTTTTTTTTAGAGTTCCTGCCCAATGAGACATTTGGGGCTTCCTCCGGAACAGGCACAATTCGCAAAGTTTAAATAGGTATGACATCAACAAGATCCTGAGACTCCTTGAAACAAAAGCCAAGCAGAGGTCACGGGCAAAAAAACGGCGTCACTTTCATGATCGACGTCATCAAGATGGTCTGGAGCCTCCGCCCCTTGCCCATCGATTTCTTGATGAGGCTGAACCTGTTTCCATCAAGAGTGTCAGGTTTAATTTCGTCGTTGAAGTCTCCACTCGGACTCCAGCATAGTACGAACATGACATGTGCGACTCACCTGATCTCTGCAAAAAGTTGTATCTTGCGCTCTTGGGCACAAACGGCGAGTTCCCGGACATCATGACGGTGGAGTCGGAGTCCTCTTCCTCCCCTTCCTCCTCCTCTTCCGAGTGGTAACCTTCGCTGCTGCCCAGCAGCACCACGGCCGTGGACATCGACGTGTCCGCCGGGGAGGACGATGACAACTCCCCCACGTAGTGTCTGCCCTCGGAGGAGACCTCCCGCATCAGGTCCAGCACCTACATGAAGCAAGAGACGAAAATGTCATCATTTACGCCCTGTCCGTATACTAGAGTGTAGCCCCAAGCCCCAATTTGACTGATCATCGTACGGTTCTTGTGAGCCACCCTGTACATTACGGAGCAGCGCCTGTCAAGCAACCTTTACGCAGCAATTTGCTGGCGTACGGAGTGTTCGGGAGCCACAGTACAGTGTGACTCCAAATTGCCGCTAGACAACAGGCGCAAGTTGCTTAAAGGTGTTAAGTGCAAATGCCCTTTCGACTGCATGGAAAGGTGCAAGCGGAGCCACCCTGTACAGCGGTACAGTGTGACTTGAAACGCCCTTTGGACTGCCTCGCGTAACTGGTGCTTTTTGGAGCCACGCTGTACAGTACAGTGTGACTTGAAACGCCCTTTATAGAGCCTGCATGCAAAGGTCTTGTGAGTGTAAATGGGCCACCCTGTTCGAGTACGTGCGTGCGTACAGACAAAAGACGAGGATGTAATGAGCAGAAATGTGCCTTGAAGTTATTTCAGCCTCTGCCGCGATAAAGAACATCATGATGAACGCGGCTGCGGCGACTGCGGCGGCTGCGGCGGCGGCGGCGGCGGCTGCGGCGGCGGCTGCGAGCAAGAAAGCGTGACAATGAAATCTTCGATTTTTATATCCCGCGAATTTTTGCTCACGTCATCACGCCTCCCCCCTTTTTTGCGCTCTCTCGTGACTGATTGCGTAGGAAGCAGCGAGGGTTGAACACTTTTTTGGCTCTTGCCTCTCATCCTTCTCAGGCAACAAGCAAGCGCACACTCATTTACCACGAAAAGGGATCGCTCACGACCATGAGCGCCAATCGATTTTCTTCCAGCAACACACTTGCTTCAAGCCCTCGGAGATCGCATCCACAGGGTTGCCAGCCGGCTCTGGGCGGGGTCGCGTCTGGGCAATCAGTTCCTGCTCACTTGAGCGACCCAAGTGGCAAGCCCTGTTTTTTTCACCCACCACCGCCTTGCGACGAGTTGGCCTCTGGAGACAACAAGAGCTTGGCAACGCTGTCCATCCAGCTCGCTTGCCGGCGAAAGAAAAGCCCTCATTGACGAACCTTTAAAAAAATCATCTCGACCTTGGCCCTTAATTGGAATCTTGGGAATTCTGCCTTTGTAATTGCTCGGAAATTATGGGCTCCTCATGCTCTCACGTAACACACGAGCGACGGATTTAACCTGGAGAATGAGTAACGGAGCAGGAAAAGGGGGGCGCATCATTTGCTGGCGGATTTCTTCGAAGGTTAGAGGCAAAAAAGGGGTTGACGCATTCCAAGCGTCAGCTTTCAAACTCAAAAGGGCTGCTTTAGCTTCAAACAGTGATTACAGTTCTTCGCTGACAGCCAAGATACTCAGGACAATTGGGATTCTCAGGACAACTGGGACGCTGACAACGAGGACAACGAGGACAACGAGGACAACGAGGACAACGAGGACAACTGGGACAACTGGGATGTTGACAACCAGGACAACCAGGACAACTGGGATGTTGACAACCACGACAACTGAGATGTTGACAACCAGGACAACCAGGACAACTGGGATGTTGACAACCAGGACAACCAGGACAACTGGGATG
>JAAUXU010060627.1_pt1 | contig 15292 bp, 15 predicted proteins | sample 7278151 | NCBI WGS metagenome assembly JAAUXU01 (sample SAMN14350113, study PRJNA611818) | marine sediment metagenome | isolation source: surface marine sediment (1.8m) | place: French Polynesia: Moorea | collected 2018-08 | reverse complement strand
CCGAAGGTCCCGAAGGTCCCGAAGGTCCCGAAGGTCCCGAAGGTCCCGAAGGTCCCGAAGGTCCCGAAGGTCCCGAAGGTCCCGAAGGTCCCGAAGGTCCTGATAGTACTAAATACTCTAACAAGGTACGGCGTCCACTCAGTAACACCACAAGGTGCAGCTCAGCTCGCATTGGAATTAAGAGGGCGGAAAGCAAGTGGGATAAAAAAAAAAAGACGTGCGAACGTCGAGAGTCTTTTCATATCCACCAAGCCTCATTAAAGGTGCGGTACGAGCGATTGAGATGATAAAACTGCCTTCTTCCTCTTTGCTGCTGTCATCCCGAATAAAAAAAAAAGATCCTGACGGAGAAAACATTTACGGCATTGTAAAGTGTGGGAACGATATCGCACGGAAATTAAGTCACTTCCTCTGGTACTCTGGTTCCCACCCCTCATCACTGATCCCGCAGGAGAAATTCTTGCTCTTCTTGGCACAAACTTGCTACGTGTCGTTCTGGATGGGAGCAGCAAAGACGTCGTCGCCACAGAGGCTTCCTTGAAAACCGCTGTCGACGGTAAATTTCTCCTCTCTCGGCAATTTGAGCGCTTCTCGTCTGCTGAGGACGAGGAAGAAAAATCGCAATGGCTTTTTTTCTGCTCTCCCGGCCCGTGCGGAACAGACCCAGCAAATTTCTGCGACCACTCGGGCTCCTCCTAATCCAAGGAATGCTCTGTCTCCACTTGAACACCCTGGTTTTTGTCTCTCTTCCTGCTGGGATCGCGTGCCAGAGGAGAGAAGAAGCCTTTGTAATCCCAAAGAATAGGAGTTTAGTGGCTTCTGCTTGAAGAAAAAACAGCAGCAGCTCCACTTCTGTGTCCGTCTGGCCTCTCTTCAAAAGATTCCCCAACCCCGTTGACCCAGAAGCAAAAGTGGGTAGGGGAAAACAAGAAAGGTCGCACTTGAAGCCGCTCTTGCTCAGCGGAAAGGAATGTTAAATGACGGCGTCGGAGACGTGAGTGAGGATAGGACTTTTTCCCCATCCAATTCGAAATTGGGGCAACGACTGCTGTGTAGGAGGAGAGTCTAATGGTTCTAATGATCCAGTCATGCGCACGTGCACCTCGCTTTAAAAGGGGAGGCCGAAGTGCGTCAACGAGTGAAAATGGATTCCGGGAGTCTCCTCTGCCAGGAGGAGGCGGGGGACATGGGAGTAGAAAGTGCAGTTTATTGGCGAGGGGAATGTTGTACTTCATGCAGACGCTGCACTTGTTAGTGTGCAGTAAAATGGCTTTTTTTTTTCTTTCAGTCGAGTAACCTTCCCCCCGTGCCAGTCGATTGATCAGTCGAGGAATGGCCAAATGCCGACAAAAAAAGAGAATCATCCAATAAAAGACAACGGTGTTTCCGCTGTCCGATTTCACAAAATCGTCCAAATGCTCGTGCAATCACGCTGAGGCCGTCAAAATGCGATTTACCGGCGAAGATCCGTAACCTCAGCTGCGCCGTAGGTATGTGTGTACGCACTGCCTACACGTGCGTAGCCGTATAAGTGCAAGGGTGGTGTGCAGCCCGCAGTCGTGGCACGCGCATGCTCGAAGTAGGGTGCCAACTCTTTTATTCCTTTGGTACGAAGCACACAAAGAATGAGGAGGAAAGAAAAAAGAAAGAAGAAAGAGGAAAACGCAACTTATGCTATAGGTAGACGGAAAAAAAATCCGCGCGCCGCGACATCAGAAGACAGAGCAGGCAAAAAGACTCTTGGAGCAAGGATCCAAATCAGGGGCTTTGAAGTCGTGACTCAAGTCACGACGACTTGAGCAATCCAAGCGAGCGTTTTTGCGAGACCTCTCACGTACGCAGATGCCTATGTGTGTACGCAGTTCCAGTACCTTTTTTTTTTAATGTAGCTCTCAAATGCAATGCACACTGAGTAGCTGTTCAGGTCCGAGCCACTGACGACGGCCGTGCCAAGTGCACTTTCCAGCGGCGGCGTCGGTCTGGATGAAGCAGCAAACAAAAACAACAGCAACGACAGAAAAAAGAAGCAGAAAAACAAGCATATGATGGACAAATTTTAAGTAGATACTTCTGAGTCACTCGTCATTTATTCCACACCACGCCCCTGGTGATTAGGACTGGGAACAGATCAATATCTGTCGCTCATTTGAGGGAGGGAGGAAAACAATTGAGGCACTTTTTTTTCCTCCTCGTGCACGCACGCGGAAGCATTTCTTCAGTTATCACTTTTCATGCCCTACCCACTATTTTCCGACTGCTGCCTATTCGTTGTTCTGCCTCAGCGATTGCATCTCGCCATGCAAATGCTCCTGATGGTGGCGTTGCACGTCTTCTACGGTACTGCAGATGCTACATGATGCAGTGTCTCACCTGGCCCTGTTCAACTGCGCCTCCGCTCTGGCAGGAGGAAGATTTGTCGATTGATCTCCAAGCAGAAAAATTGGGATGGTAAAATTGACATCCTCCATGAGGACCTTGAGACCAGGCAGCTCTTCACTTGGGCGGCTGTGAGGGCCTCGGTCACCAGAGGCGGGATTCCCCTCTCTCCTGTGCACACACCCATCTTTTGCAGTTGCCATAATTGCACACTTTGACTCAAGATAATGGGTTAGCAGAGTCATTACTAGAAACGACTTCAGTGCGAGTCTCACCGGACGGACACGCACGCGGGCGAAGTCATGTCGTATCCCATGCAAGTCGACGAGAAACTGTTTCCATAAATCGCTTTAAAGCAACCTCCCATTACAAGTTGGTGCTGCTGTGGACGCACTGAATTATCATCGTGGCATGACCGGAGATGGTGGAAAAAAAAGACACGTGCAGGACTTTTTAAATGCAAAAGGCGATCCTATCCATCCTCGCAGGCCCCGCATAGCGCAAAATTATTCCAGCCATATTTCACTACCTGAGCAGCTCGGTCATTTCTTTTGTGCCGATTGAATAACCTCGACCCGAAATCGACGTAAGAAAGTCCGACTTGGATGGTGTCGAGGACTCGGTCCCAATTTCTGGTACTCAGTGACGGACGGGCAGACAGACGGACAAAGAGGAGCAAAGGCTCCTCCTGTTCTGAGGAGAACCTTTGATGCAATATAAGTGGGTCATTCTGGCAAAAGTTGTCCATGTGCACCCTCCTTTAGCTCTTCTTGGTGGCGTCCCCCGCCGGGATTCAAATGCGCCCAGCCATTCAGAGGTTAATGGGAAGCAGGAAGAAGAAGGAGACTGTGCGAAGTCGAAGCCACAGGGACGAACTTGGAGAAGAAAATAATAAACCTTCGGACAGACTACACACGGGAATAGATATGGAAAGAGGCTCTTCCTTGAATTGGGACGTGCAACCTAAGAGGCAAATACCAAGTGCTGAGCTTCTTTAAGAAGAAGAAATTCGCGCGCACACACTCACGCACGCACGCGCGCGGGCACCGACTGCGCAGACTAAGTAGACCATCGAACGGGACCTTTTTTGTCAGCCCATTGCTCAGAACCTCTTGGGGGCAGAATTAGCATAAAGTTCTTATAAACACAGAGGAAAGACAATACTGAGCTTCTCATCCAAGCGTGAGATGAAAGGTATGACGTACGACTTCTCTATACAGCTCGGAATACCGTACAGTCGTGTTCTTTCTCCTAGTCCTGCCCAGGTTATTTTTCACCCAATAAAAGTCGCCCCTGAACTTTGCCCACTAATACGACGGTTTGTCTTGTGCAAACGCTGTACAGCGTCACCACTTTGACGGCCTCCCCGACGCACCAGACGTGACGAGATTTCTTGTCGCCGTCGATCGTGTCCACGCACTGTTCTGTTCGCACGTCCAGAGTGGGAGCGGGCGAAAAAAATGGCAGCAGAAGTCCCTATCACTTCCGCAGACCTCCCCAAGACGTGTCCGTCCGATGCTTCCGGATCACAGGGCAGCACATTCCATAGGTCTGATGATTGGGTCGGTCTCGACGTGAAGGAGGCGGACGGAGTCCGCCAACCTGCGCACGGAGTACGCAGTGACCACGTACATTCACACAGCAGCCAGCGCAGTACAAATGTGCACACGTAGCCTTCACAGTGTGCAACAAGAAACGTTCTCCGAAAGCTTGATCCGGCGGCCCTAAAACTTGACAAGGATACTTCTTCTTTTCGGGCGCGTAAGAAGCTAAAGAGTTTCTCAATCAGCGTCCTTTTTTTTTGCCTCTTTATCTCTGGGAAGGGCAATCAGCGGGTTTTTCTCGGTCCGATTATTGGCAGGCCTTCGTTTTGTACTTTCTTGTCTGACAACCGCGTGTGTGGGTGGCAGGAGCGAAAAAAAATTGATCAGTCTTTGGCGATGCCAAAAAAGGGTCTCACCGACCTGATTGGACTTATTAGCAGGAACAACGAAAGCGGTGACGACAAACCAATTTCGCGAATTCCACCGATTGGTCCTATATGGCTGCTGATGCTGCTGATGCCGCTGATGCCGCTGACGCCGCCGCTGCTCTCGCCGTCGCACCCATTGTCTTCGGTGGGCCGAGAAAAAAAACCGGGGTGAATAGATTGGGTCCTTCAGACCTCCCCAAAAGCTCCTTCCGTGATTACATCCGACCGGCGTCACCGGAAGAACAAATGTCCCTTCCTTCAAAGTGGGCGCAATTGCGGGAGGGACCGTGAACCACGAAGAAGACACCACTGTGCGGACGCGCGGGGTGCCCGGAGCAGACGACGACGGCCGTGGCCGCGGGACTGTGCAAGCCGCAATGACGAAACAGTCCACTGGCGGGCATGTCCAAGTCAGCCTTTTCTGTCTCTTCGGGGCGGTAATTTTTTTCGTCGCCGCATTGCAGGCCTTAATTAAAGTGGGCGGTTTGATGTCCTGCGACACCTTAAGATGGATGCGCCCAGCCTGACTCGCAATTCCGCAGAGAAAAACGACCAGACGACGCGTTTAATTGCTTGGACAGACAATAAATACCGTCGTACTTTTCTCGAGAAGTCACATAAAAAGTCTTGCCTCCCCTACACGAAATGAGTGGGCATAGGAGCAGCCACCGTAGGAGGCTCAGTGGGCCCCAAAGCCTGCAAAAGTGGCTTTCGGCTGTTGTCTTGGTGGGTACAGCGGGAAGTCATTTCATTCAAGCATGCTGACAACAACTTCTCATTGGAATAACTTCCTTTGTTTCAGTGCTGGAATTGAACGAGGAGGTCTCACTCGACGGTAGCCAAGTCAATTTTCGGGCGTTGGCCAAGATAATTCCACAAATGTTTCCAATTCATGAATTGGGCCAAAGAGATCTATACGTAGGAGCGTAGTTAGCCAGCATCAGCCAGCATCAGCCAGCCTCCCAAATGGCTATTACGAGTGCACAGCTTGGCAGTGGACACAGCTGATGTTAAGTGACTGCCCAGGGATTGTCTCACTTATCATAATCCACCATATCTCATTCCTTTTGTCATACCACTGACTGAATCAACACGTGATACACATCATATGTGCAGTGTTCCTCCTCTGAAGCGATGGCAACGTGACTTCAGCAACAGACTTTTACTAACACAACGTGTCGTTAGCTCCTGTTTTGTCAACTACATCTACTCCACTCCAAGGAGTTGAAAAGCGATGACCAAGCTTTGGGAACTCTTCCCGTCTACAATCTTCCTCCTTCTCGTACGAAAATCCAGTCGTTTTTCTCTAGGTTGGAAAAGACTTTTTTTCCAGAGTTTTGCTCTCCCCCTCGCTCAAATGGTACGTAGAAAGGGACGTCTACACAGCACTACTGTACACAGTTCCTCTGGTGAAGAAGAAGGTATCTGAGAGTTGCCGACGCCAAGATTTGTCTGCCATTGTCCCTCTAAGCTCCTTCCCAAGAGGCTCGTTACGTGAAACCGACTTTACTCTTTCGGCGTTTGCGTAGAAAGCCAAAAGGAGACATGTGTTCCTCACGTAGCCAACACCTTTCTTCACGACCCCCTTTGAAACTTTTCTCCCTACCTCTGGGCTCGATTTAAATGACCAAACTTGGCTTGGGGATTTCAGGCGGTTTTGCGCTAAATTGCCCTGCTTTCTTCTTCCTCCTCCACCTCCAGAGAAGCTGCAGCTTGACCAATGAATTCACATAAGGTGCGTATGTTCTTGGACAAGTTCACCTACGCAGTCCGCACGTTGGCGTCTCTCCTAGGACGCTGCCGAGACTCCAACACCATTGCACACGGCGGAGTGTCAGAGCACGTGACACTGAATAGGCATCCTCACCTCTTGGACTCACACGGTACGGACTGCATGTGTACTGTTTGTCAAGGAATGGTTGCAAAAGCTCTATTATATTATATTCTCACCACTATTTATAGGAGCATCTGAAAGGCACGAACACAATGCTGAGCTCAGGAAGTGCTATTAGATGCCTCGCACGACATACGCAGAAGATACTTGCTTGGTATGGAAAGAAAATTTGACAGAGCGTGCATCAATCTCTCGACACCCCGTATGTGCGCGTAAATACTTCCTCGCACAACAAATAGCCATAGAAATCTGAAGAGAAACGAGACGGATGGACAATTGAACGTCGATATTTCTCTGGCGAAATTGAGATGCTGCCACGCCGGGGATGAAAAATGTGGGGGAAAATGTGCGAAGGAGGACAGAGAGAGAGCGTTTCCCCCCCCCTCTCGAAAGACTGCCTACGTCAACATGTCACGTCGATGCGCTTACGGATAGCTGAATGGCTGATGAATTGTCTCTCTCTTTCATGTCCTCCATGCCATCTCCATTCTTCTCTTGTCCTTCAACTACTCGTCCAATCTCTTGACGGCGCTCCGATCACTTCTCGAACGGAGTTCAGGCCCTGCGCACCCACCGGCACGGCCGACGTGCACGAAGTGCACTGCACTGGCGTCAGGGGCGTCCTACAGCAGGCAGCCGTTGTCAAGTCTGGAGGATGCCACTTTCGTGCGGGGGAGGAAGTGACTTTCTACACCTTGGCACTTCCCTCCGGACTGCAATGACGCACTTTTATCATACGGGAAACGAGAGAATAAAAGGTGTCACTGTAAGCAACGGAGTAACGACAAGTTGGCGATGGAGAAAAGAGGGTAGCATTAAAATTCTCGCTGTCTCTTTGCTGTCTGTCCTAGAGAAAGAAGAAAAAGGCTTCCGGCAGCCGCGCAGGCAGGAGGAGACACCAAGGAAGCTTTGGGGCTTTTAACCAAGTTGCGAAAAGGGTGCGAGGCAAAAAAGAATAAAGGCAAAAAGATCGCTTGTTTTGTACGGATTGCGCCAGGAGTAAGAAGATGTTTGTGGCTCTGTAGCAGCCCAGCTTCAGCACAGCTTCGACGGGCATCCTCGCGCTCCCTGCCGCAGATGCATTCACGTCGATTCACATCACGTGTTTTGCTTTCAACAATACATACAAAGCACACCTTGGAGAGAAAAGTTGAAAAAGGCTGGAAGGCAAGAAATGAAACCGAAAAAAAACGAGAGATTCTGGATAATGCGAGAAGCTCGCCTGCTCAGCCTTGACAGGCCTTCTTTCTTCCCAGGGGGGCTCGCTAACTCTTCAGGGAAAAACCTTTTTGCAACCTAATTAGGATTCTTATCTTCTCTTTCTTTCTCTGGAGGAAAAAAAAGCAGCGAGGCTGACTGGAATGGATTGTTGGCCTCTCCTTGTTGGCCTCTCCGGCCTCGTGTCCCACAAAGAATTGGTGATTTGCAACGAGAAGGAGAGCTGAGGCTGGAATAATCCCCGAGCGAGAGGAGAGAACTCAACTCTCAGGCAGAGTCGAAGGGATTTAGTATGACGGGGTGAGACTCGCCGTTCTTGCAGGGGAGACCCGCACCACGGACGCGGGCCTCTGCTCGGGCATGTCCGCGGACACGTCAGGTCAGCTCCAGATTCCAATGCTTGGAGCATGACGTACTTTACCTCGGCGTCCATGTGGTTGCCCATGGACAGCTCGTACTATGCCAACAGACAAGGGAAAGCAGAGGCTGCCCCATCAGTCAGGAGGAACCTCCTCTTCGCACAAAAAGACATTCTCTCAAAATCAGGGCAAATTAGTTGAGAGCCCGCCTCTGCCTCCTCGCCCATTGTTTCCTCCCCGACACATGGCCTAAATTGCGCACACTCCGGTTCCCCGGACGAAGGACGATGGGGGGGGGGATGGATAAGGATGTGGTGGAGAAAACTGTCCAGGCGGGGGCCAGAGACAAAAGTTAGTGTGGGCACTCACCTCAATTCTCCCGAGAAAGCCTCGGACAGAGGACAAAAGTTTGCATAAACGTGTATAAATATCAACCATGGCGCTAGGTTTCTCCGCCCACTACGAACGAATCTAGTCTTGTCGAGGTCCACTGAGGCAAAGTTTTTGTTTTTGGCTGCGCTAAAAAACTTATCAATGACTGGAATGCCAATGCTGAGCTGGCATTAACATTCAGGACCCCCCTCCTCCCAATCCTATGTACGGAGGTCTTTAAAGGACTCGAACCATGGATGATCACAGTAATGTGGTGTGTACAAATTTTACCAAGTTGTGGCAAGAGAAATCGAGGTTTCGTGGATGCTTCCAGATGTTGAGAGACGAAATAGAATGAAAGAGAATGCGAACAAGCACATGCGGGGTGCGACTTATTTAGAGTTGAAATGCCGTGGTCACCAAAATTGGCTCACGTGACGTTGGACAAGTTCATTTTTGAAATCATTACTATGAATAAGTGGACCAATTGGACTTGAGTCCGGCTACTTTCCACTTCGTATCTGATCACGTAGTTTAGTCATCACCAGTGTCGTTGGCCCCAACAGTGTTGGTACTGTCAAAATGTCATTAAAGCTAAGTAAGTCGTATCTGTAGTCCCTGTTTTAAAACAAGTGAGCCATTTTGAACGAAAGCTTCGACTATCATGATGTTAGATTATCATAATATCGCAACTGTCCGACTGACATGATCTCTGCTGTCCACTATATGATTGGGCGGTTGCGCAGCAAAAGAAGTGCTTTTGCTTGTAGCGTTAGGAGCCAACAAAGTTGGTGACTTAAAGGTGAGATCAAAATCACGCCGCTGCGACTACAATACTTACTTATCCATACAATACTTAAGTTTTTGTCCTGGAATTGAGGGATATTAGAGCAAAAACAAACGTCGAACAAAAATCATTTCGAGACGTTGCGCGTCCTGCTGCAGAGAGACCATGATTGTCGATCAATGCAGCACTGAGAACTGTGACCATGATCAGCACTCCACTGTAAATCTTTTCATCCTTTCGTGATCCGACGAGGCAAATCTCCTACCACATTCGTCCTACTAACTTCTCGTACTTCAAGCATACACGTGCTTCTCATATGGGTGACTTATTTTGTAAAAACTCACACGGGGTGAGGAGGTCACTTATCTTGAAACAGAGCTTTGATTCAGCGTCTCTTCAAAACAGTATTTTTCAAACGTTTTGGTGAACACCCTGCTTTTAAGTATACTCCTTGTGCTTGTCCATAGCTAAGCTGAACGAGTGCGTTGGAAACGCTGCTGCCGTTTCTCACAGGTGATGTTGCAGACGCATTGAGCTGAAACAGAATGAGGGATAACAAGTTTTTACTCTCGTATTCCAGGAGTCTCCTCTATGCAGGACCAGTCGACTCTGAAACTGTTCGCTTGGCAAGTCATTTAGAACAGAAGATCTATTCCGCTCTAGTCTTCCACAGAGTCGAAAGCTTTTGTGCTCTTGAGTCACTCAAGGTACGTTGTCCCGTCAATCTGTTGAATCCTTCGAAATCCGCAGCTTCTTCCCCCGTCTCCATTACACGCACTCAGAAGCTTTGGATGACTTGTGCATGGTGGATCTCTCACAGACACCGAGTTAGATCCACCGAGTAGGATCCAACCCTATTTGTGTTCCTCCCAAGAGCAGCATGTCAGCTTGTCATCTAGTACTGCGTTCCTTGCCATGACGAAACAAACCCTAGCACAGGTGGTGCCGGTCGTAGCGGACCGTCCATGGTCAGGTCTGTCCACGAGATAAAGAGCAGGTCCTGTCTGGCACTGACGGCAAGTATTGCATTACAATAGGTGCGTCCTGACACCAAACAGGCCTCAGGGCAAAGTCTTTGCCCAGTGAATGAAGGCACAGCAGCGTTGGCAGCAGCTCCGAGGAAGAAAGCTCTGCACTGGCAAAAAAGAAAGAGCCGTGCACAGACTCTCTCTTCTTTCTCTTTGTCCCCACTCTCTCTGCTCTCTGGGTATCGCTCTCTTTTTGGCACCACCGTGTACGTATGTACGCCCTCCTCCGTCAGCATCCGGTTATCGACCAACCAGTAACATACGAGGAAGTGAGAAGAATGTGAAGATCATCAAAAAGATCCCCGGACGTGGAACGAACAAGGTCTGCCACGACCGATCGACCATGGCTTCGAGCGTCCTTGTGGGCTTGCTACATCGCCGGCGGCAACACTATGAGCCTCTGACCTCCTCAGCCGCATCTCCAACATCTTCGGCCAACAATGTGAAACAGCTGGTGAGATTTGTATGGAGTCATCTGACAGGATCGCTCCTAAGATTTTCGTCGTCGTCGTCGGCGGCATCGTCGCCGGCATCGTCAGCGTCGTCGTCAGCGTCGTCGTCAGCGTCGTCGTCAGCGTCGTCATCAGCGTCGTCGTCAGCGTCGTCGTCAGCGTCGACGACGACGACCACCGCCGCCCAAAAGGAAAGACCATCGCACGCGAAACCACCGCTTCGGTTGCGGCCGAGGATCCTTCGACGGCGGGTGGCCGCCAACAACATGTACGAGGGGCTGGTGACGAACGACGCGTGGTAGTGAAAGGAGAGAACGTTACTTCGGTCGTGCCAATACCTTTCGAGTATTTTCGACATGGGTACAGAACGCAGAAGCAAGTCATCTTGTACCCAGTCTTAATGTTGACTGCAGCATAGGCGTACATACGTATGTTGATCATCTGACATCGTCTTCGGGAAAAAGGTGATGTACGTACAGATTCCATATCTATAGCTGTCTGAGCATGTGTGTAGGTACGTCTATTCCTGCTATACATCATTTCATCGTTGAGTCATTTTACATTTATACGTACGTACGCTAGAGATTTATCAATGATCACGATGCCATTTTAACTTCTTTGTATTGACACAGCCACATGCTTCTTTTGATAACGACGCGAGGCAGTCACAAACGAAGCGAAATAAAAGAATTTGCGTCTGTTGTTGCATACCCATTGTTGGTTGTTATGGTTGTTGACGGACGAGCCAATAGCCACTTGATCAGATACGTCTTACTGAACAGAGAGAACTTTGGTTCCATCAGGCACGATGAGGCTTCGAGGGATTTGTCACAGCCAGATTAACTGTGTGTGCAGAATGAGTTCACGTTATCATTAGATTATACTGGTGCTGGTATAAAGAATGATTCAGAAAAAATGCACAATTCTTCAGCTCACGTAACTTCTACCTTATGATACCAAATGAATGATTAACGATTTTCCGCAAAACTGAAATCCTGAGTTTTGGCAAATGTCAGCGCATGTACATCTTGAGGCTCTGGAGTGAGATGGAGGATTCAAACGAATAAGAGGACTGACTAATTCTACAACCAGTACAAACGCCTACACTGTCAAACAGTTCTTGACAACGGGCCTGAAAAAGACCAGGATGTGCAACACCATCAAGTGGGAGGAGCCTAACCTGAAGAGGAAGGCAAGAAGTGGTTTGGGTGGCAGCAAACTGATCCAGAAGCTGGAGGAACAGTTGATGAGCCCTGGAGATGAAAAAAGTTATTGTGAACAATTATTATGATATCGCAAAAAATTATATCTGTTCCTACTTTTATGAATCAGTCTTTTTTGCGTGAGAAGATGGTTTGCGAGTCCAACGGCGATGATTATATTTGCAGAATACTTCACAGAGAAGCAGTCCTTGTTGGACATGCTAAACTCTTTCGAAAGCAGCTCAGAGGCAGTAGACAGTGATAAGTGTCGTACGCACAGCGTATTTTTAGCATTGATAATCGCTTCTCGGGCAATGTGAAGCTGCTGGCGTACTTGCTGTGGTGCCACCGATCTTCAGAGAGATTCCAGTTAAAGCCATCGTCATCATCCACTTTGGCTGCTCATAAATATCCTTGGTTGAAGCTCCACCGGTTCCAGTCTGTCCACATCCGGGCGGAATGGCACACGCGGCGATCCCTCATGGCCTCTGCCTGGTCCTGCTCTTCTCCGTTTCGTATTCTTTGACACTGGCGCTCCATCTCCCCGGCTTGGGGCAGCCCGAGTTGTGCTCCGGTCACAGCGGCGCGTGCAATTACATGCAGGCCCTCATCCAGTCTCCGGCGGTAAGAACATCGACGACAACGACGTCTCTCGCTCCATCGGACGCATACTCGCTGTTCAGCGCGACGAGAGCTTAGCGCTGATGCATGCAGCCATTACCAATTGCTTTTCTACGACAATGGGAAAGAAATATACTTCACTAGCGTTTCCGCGCTACCCACTTCGTCGGGTAGGAAGAATGGCAAAGCTATAAAGCGCTATGTGTGTCTGTCTATGTCTCTCACCACGCGCTTCCCGCTAGCGTGCGGTCCCCGCACAAAACGGACTGACGCACGGACGCACAGACAGACGGACAGACTCACCATGCTCTTCGGGCTCACCGCAAGCTTGGCGGTCATCGGCAGCGCAAAGGTGGGAGGACGGACCCCTCCCCTCCTCCACACACACATGCAGACTTTCGAGTGCGCAAAAGCTGGACAGACGGACATGCACACATACATACGACCCTGGCGCTTTATATAATAGGTTACATTATCTTTTCGTAGTCTCGTACCAGATTGAGAGTGCCACAGAGCATGTGGGACGTCCCTGGGGATGAGAAGCTGCTGCAGTGGGTTAAACTCACCGATGCGTTGACCTCCAAGAGGAAAAAAAGTCAGCACGAAGTACAAGGACTTTTTGCTGCTAATGACAGGAGGTGACTACTGTTGTATTTACCAAATGTTCAAACATTCCGCTCAGAGTACGAGTTCCCCTTGCATGAATCAAAAAATGTATGAAGACAATATTAGGCTTTTCTGTACTTGGCTGCTAGTCAAAGCTTTTCCACTTGGTCACACACAAATTTCTCTTCATTTGTCACTTAGTGGTCGTGGAACCTGAGTGACAGTTATTGCCCTGTCCACTTTGATCTCATCATATGGCATTATTTCATATTCTGCGGTTCAAATTTGGATGATCGAATTGATCGCCTCATATAATGGGATCACTTGCATAAAATCCAAATTTGAAACAGCTGATGTGAAGTAGTCTGATGAAATGTGCTTTGATGCGATACCAGCAACCCTTGCGCAAAAGAATGATTGCTGATATTGGGACGCACACGACATGGAGGAAAAAAGAATAAAGAGATGAAATTATGATTGAACAGTGAAACTGAGTCATAGATGAGGTACAGTAGCTTTGCCTTGTAGTGACACCCTCGGGCAGAAGCAAACTATCACTATGTGGCGCGTCCATTGTTGTACCAACTGCTATGACCGTGTTCTAGCAACATCTGTCAGTGTGAACGGAGTGTTACTACATCAGGTGTCACTTTAAGTGGTGTCTACTGTATTACCTTAAGTGTTTTCTTATCTGTCTAGGTCCGGGAGTGATGACGACCAAGGAACTGTGCTTTCCTCTTCGCTTCACCTCTTGAGGGGCATGTGAAGAAAAAAGTACGTATGAAATCTAGAAATCGACAGACTAAACGTGACTTTGTCACAGAATGCCTTTACCATTGCACTCGAACCCATTCTACAATCAGTTCGTTTTATTCAGTGTGGTCATGTGAGGAATCTATGACAAAGTCGCATAATTTGTCGGTCTTACGACTCATTGCTGCATGAAAAAGAACCGCTCGCAGCTTGATCCGCATTGATGGCAACCTTTGACACACTGAGTCACTTTTCATGACTCATACGGTATTGATGCTTAAGTACGCGATGCTGCATGAACCATGCGTTACGAAAATAGGTGAATTGCTGCATCAGAGTGTCAATACCGTATACCGCGGTTTCCATTACTATAGAATGCAGTTGATATTTGGGAAAAGTTCATTTCCAAAATGTTGATCGGCGATAACAAGTGAGAGACAAAAATCTGTGCAGAAATCATAATTTGTCGTCATCTTCCCCAACAGTTTCATTTTCTTCCAGTTGGTCGTCATCCTCGGACTTTTCATCCACGTTTGAAAGACTTTCCATCCCAGATCTCCACCACCGAAGGATGGTCGAGCCACTTCAGTGTCATTATGCTCAATACATGTCATATTGGTCGGGATTGATGTCAGAGAGCATTTAGTACTTTTCATTTGCCTCAGTTTCTTGCGCTTTATCTTAGAGAGCGGGTTAAACAAAAAGTAGCGCGATCTTCACGCACTAGTGTCACGAGTCCCTTGAAATGAGGGACGTGTGCCAGTGGAACTTTGTCAATTGTGCGCGTATCAACGGAAAATCGCCCACAGTTGCGCAGAGGAAAAGAAGCCTCACCCTTACAATAATGTTGTACGTCTTTTCTTCACGAGGTCATTTTTTGCAGAATGCGAGGAAGCTTATCCGAAACACAAGTTATGCAGACCACTCTGTAACCTGACATTGGCAGCTTACCCAATAACTGGTCTGATGTACTCATGCATGAATTATCGTAGGAAATGAAAATGTGTCACACACTGCAGATTGCCAATCAACGTTCAAATACGTATCGCAAAAGATTGCACAATGTGGGGAAATCGTTCTCCCTTCTATTAGCTCTCACTGCGGCTCTCACCAGTCCAAGATCCAGCAGGCTGAAGGTGGAATCGTGTACCACTGACTGGCACTGGACCAACTCTTAGGACAAAAGCTCACACCATCATTCAGTGAAGGAAGACTCTGTTCACTTATGCATCCTTCTGATGCTGCAATGAGATGAGTTGCTCGGCAGAAAAACAGCCTCCAACCGATTCGGGCATCAGATCAATCCTTTTCTATTATTGTATGTGTTTTTAAAGTTGCTGCCACTGGTAGAAATTAACGTCGCATCATGCTTACGGAGCCATCTTGTCTCAAATTGGTAAGTGCCTTCTGGCGAGGACTCTCTGCAATTACGCGCTCCGACAGATTCTTTGATGCGGGATCCTGCTGGTGGACGATTTTATCAGGGCTTCTGTCTAACTCTCGCTCTGTCCATACCTACTCTTCTTCCCTGTCTGGTTGTATACCCCCCCCCCCCCCCAAAAAAAAAAAAAAAACCCACCCCCCCGGGTTTAGTTTTGAAAGACACCAAAAAGTGTGAAAGACTGGGACAATTTGGGGGAGCGAGAAATTGG
>JAAUXU010120760.1_pt1 | contig 15298 bp, 16 predicted proteins | sample 7278151 | NCBI WGS metagenome assembly JAAUXU01 (sample SAMN14350113, study PRJNA611818) | marine sediment metagenome | isolation source: surface marine sediment (1.8m) | place: French Polynesia: Moorea | collected 2018-08 | reverse complement strand
GACCGGCTCCGGGATTCTCACGATCGCTGGTCGTCAGGTGAGCTGACGCCTTGGCCCAGCCGAAAATTCGGATAGTCGGACGGGATTGGCATATCATCGATCACTCGGGCCGGAATCGCCCGGTCAAACATCACTTGGGAGGACAAACCATGGCCGACAGCGGCATCTACAGAGTCACTGAAATCGTGGGCACCAGCGAGTCGTCCTGGGAAGACGCCGCCAAGCAGGCGGTGGAGACCGCAGCCAAGAGCTTGCGGGATCTAAGGATCGCGGAGGTGACCAAACTCGACTGCAGGATCGAGAACGGGAAGGTCGTTGCCTATCGGGCGCGGGTTTCCCTCTCCTTCAAGTACGACGGTTGATAGGCGCGATCCCGCCGTTCTTTGCGAGGCTGCTTTTTCTCTCCGCCATCCTTTGGGGAGAGGCGGTGAGGCGGGGCGCGCGGCTCTCGAGCGGATCCTGACCGGTCCACCGCGTCGGCCTCGGTGAGGCCGTCGTGCGGCGCCGCCCGACCGTGGCCATCCTTTAAGCCTCGGCCGGTCGGCGCCGCCGACCGTGGGCGCGTCGACCCGGTCAAACGATCGGCGGCTCCTCCGCCAATTCGGAGGTCAGGCCGCGTTCGTAGTCGGATTCCGGCTCGAAGGCGTCGAGGGAGCGCCCGACGATCTGCCTGCCCTCGTGCTGGGCGATGTGAAACAGCGCATCGCCCTCGTGGACCAGCGGCAGATTGCTCCGCCCGATGGCGACGCCGCTGACCGGGCTCAGGATCTCGACCTCGTTCTCACCGAAAGGATCGGAAACGACGCCCAGGACCTGGCCTTCCTTGACCTGACTGCCCAGGCGCGTGGTGGCGCGCAGCAGTCCGCTCTGCGGTGCCCGAATCCATTTGCTCGAGCCGATATGCAGCGACTTCAGCTCCGGGCGTTTTCTCTTGGAAGCGGGGAGCATCTCCAAGGCGCGCATCACCCGGACGATGCCTTTGACGGCCGCCCTGATGCAGGATTCGTCGAAGCGCAAGGCTTCGCCGGCTTCGTAGACGATGACCGGGACTTTCTTCTGCGCAGCGGTCTCCCGCAGGCTGCCTTCGCGCAATCCGGCATTGATCAGGACCGGGACGCCGAAGGCTTGCGCCAGGCGCGCCGTCTCCGGATCGTCGAGGTTGCCGCGGATCTGCGGGAAGTTGTCCCGATGTATGGCGCCCGTGTGCAGATCGATGCCGTGCGTGGATTTGCTCACGATCTCGTCGACGAACAGCCGGGCGAGCCGTGCTGCGAGGGAGCCCCGCAGCGAACCGGGGAAGGACCGGTTGAGGTCTCGGCGATCCGGCAGGTATCGGGATTGCGATACGAATCCCAGGACGTTGACGATCGGCACCGCAATCAGGGTGCCGCGGATTCGCCGCAAGGCGCTGAGATTCAACAGCCGCCGAATGACTTCGACGCCGTTGATTTCATCTCCGTGTATCGCCGCGCTGACGAAGAGCCGCGGTCCGTCCCTTCGGCCATGAACGACCTGCACCGGCATGGTCATCGGCGTATGCGTCGACAGCTCGGCGATCGGGAGATCGATCGTTGCACGCTGTCCGGCTTGGACTTCGACGCTGCCAATGGATATGGGCGCCCTTTTTGCCTTCGGTCGCCTCGACTTCGCTTTCGTCACCATGGGATTACCGGCACCCTCCCTGTTTCGCCGATCACTACCAGAACTTGGGTCTGACACTGAACCCGCCATGCTCACAGCATAGCCATCAGCAAGGTCGCGATGCCAAGGAAGGAAAAGAACCCGGCGATGTCAGTGACCGTGGTCAGGATGATCGAGGAGGACTGGGCGGGATCTTGGCCCAGGCGTTTCAACGCGATCGGCACGACCGCGCCGGCAAAGCCCGCCGCGATCATGGCGAGCACCATCGACATGGCGATCACCAAGACGAGCCCGACCGATCCACTCCAGACCAGGACGCCGAGCCCGCAGGTGACCGCGATCGCCACCCCGTTGATCAAGCCTACGTTGACCTCCTTGATGGTCACGGCCAGCCAGTGGCGCACCGTGATCTCGCGGAGGGCAAGGCCGCGCATGGTGACGGCGAGGGCCTGTGCCCCGGCGTTGCCGGATTGACCGGCGACAACGGGCAAGAGCACGGCAAGGGCGGTGACCTGAGCGATGGTGTCCTCGAACAGGCCGACGACGGTGGCCGCGAGAAAGGCGGTCAGCAGGTTGACCTGCAGCCAGGGCTGGCGCTTTCGCACGGCAAAGGACACCTTGGAGAGCGCGCGTTCGTCCTTGCTGGCACCGACCATGGTCTGAAGGGCGCCGCTCGCCGCCTCTTCCAAAGCCTTGACCAGGGTCGCGTAGCGAACCACACCGACCAGCCGGCCGTCGAGGTCGATCACGGGAATGTTCGGCAGTCGCGATTTCTCCAGAAGCTCGACGACCTCGTCCCTCGGGGCGGTCGCCTGCACGACGACGCTGGTCGGCTCAGAGATCTCCCGCAGTGTCTGGTTCAGATCGGCGATGGCGAGATCGTGGATCGCGACCCGGGCCGAAAGGCGGTTGTCGTCGTCGATCAGGAAGACCGTGTGCCGGTCCCGGAGCTTCGATCCCCGTAGGCGCTCCAACGCTTGGGCGACGGTCATCTCGGGCCGAAAGACGCCGATCCTCGCATCCATCAACCGGCCGGCGCTGTCTTCGGGATACTCCATCAGCGCCTGCAGATCGTTGCGCAGGCTGTCGTCCAAGAGAGCCAGCTGTCGCTGCCGCTCGTCCTCTTCCAACTGGCCCAGGAGCAGGAGCGTGGTATTCGGACCCATGCCCTCGAGCACATCCTTCGCCAGCTGTTCCGGCAGATGACGCAAGATGCCTGCCGCGACATCGGGCGCCAACCAGCTGAACAGGGATCCCACTGCCTGCGCCGATTGCGTGGCAAGTGCCTGCGCGATCTCGGTGGCAGGCATGGACTCGACCTGCTTGGCTGCGTCGAGCGGATAGTCGTTGAGATAGCTGTAGTTCAGGACTTCGACGGCATTGGCTGTCCGGCCGAGCATCTCAGGCCTCCCAGTCGCTGGTGAGCCTGCTCACGCCGGGTTCGGTCGTCGCCGTTTGCAGCAGCCCCGAAAGCGCGACGAGGAAGGCTTGCACCAAGTGCACGACCAGGAAGTTGATCTGAAAGCCTTCGGTCTGCCGGCGGTCGGCGAGCAAACCTTCGCGCAGGCTGTCGAAATGGAGGACGCCCAGCAGCCGCCGGCTCCGGTCGACGACCGGCAGCGACAAGGCGCGGTCCCAGGCGGGAAGGGAGACGACGGTCGCGAGCGAGGCTTGCGGCGAGAGCCGACTGAAGTCCTTCTTCATCACGTCGCCGAGCAAGACGCTGTCCTGGGCACCCAACAGGCCATCGACATCGACGACGCCGAGCAAGCGCCTCTCTTCGTCGACCACGAACACGAGGGACCCAAGCCTGACCCCGAGCCGGCGAACCCTCTTGAGGCAGTCGCCGACCGTTGCGTCGGTTGCAAAGACCGCCCTGGGTGCGTCCATCCATGCGCCGACCGTGCCCGGCGCGTAGGCGAGGTAGCGCCGAAGGGCGGCGGCCTCCCTTTTGGACAACGCCGCCAAAGCCGCGTCCCGCGCCGGTCCCGAGACCGCACGCAAGAGTACCGAACGAGTGGGCGCCGCCGCCTGCGTGAGCACGGTGGCCGCTCTTTTCGGGCTCAAATGTTCCAGGATCGCCGCCGCCCGGGCAGGCTGCATGTGACCGAGGACAGCGGCGGCCCTGGGCTCCGGAACCTCCTCGACGAAGGCGGCCGCATCCTCCGCCGGGATCTGCTCCAGCGCCCGTGCCGCCCCGGCGGGCTGGGTCTCGAGGAAGGCAATGCTGAGTTCGGTCGCCCTATCCATCGGAGGATCCTTCCGTCACCAGCGTGGTGGTCTCGTCGCTGAAGATCTTGGCCGGCACGATGACCCGGCCCTCATTGGTGGCAAGTACGACCGAGACCGGCGTCAGCTCGAGGATTTCGCCTTCCACCCGGCCCATCTTGGCCCGCTGTCCGGGTTGGTAGTGTTGCTGCAGATAGTGCGAACCGATCAGGTTGCCGACGAAACTGCGGGCACCGAGCGCGAAGGCGAGGCTCAGACTTCCGACCACCGCCGCCACCATGATCGCAATCAAGGTGATGAGGAGGGTGACGTCGATGCCGATCTGATTGATGCCCAAGACCAAGGCGGTCAGCAGGATGGCCGCCTGGACGCTCGCACCGAAGAGGTCCGCGTGCGGAAAGCCCGCCGAGGCAACGGCAGCGGAGGTCAGGTCGCGCGCCAAGGCGCTGATCAGCAGGCCGACCAGGATGATCAGGCCACCGGCAAGCAGAGTGGGCAGATAGACAACCACCCTGTCGAGCCATGCGGAGAAGGCGTCGAGTCCGAGAACCCGGGTCGCCGCGGTCACGAAGAACAGGATGATGATCCAGAAGATGACGTTGCCGATGAGCCTGACCCCGGCGTTCGAGATCTGCAGGCGGCGGGCTCGCTCGGTTCCGAAGCGGCGATCGAAGAAGCCATTCAGCCAGTTCGCAAACCTGACACCCAGGGACCGCAAGACCCGCGCGATCAGCCAACCGACGACCAGTATCACGATCGCGCCGACGAGAGTCGGAAGGAACTCCACGAACTGACCGAACAGGCGCGAAGCCGCCGCGCTGGCTTCCTTGAACCAAAGTGACACCTCTTCCATCGTGCCTACTCCCTTGCTCTTGGCCGCATCTGCTAACGCCGGCCCAGGACCGTTCCAGGTCCATCTAGACTCGGAAATGCACTTGGCCTAACCCCGGCCGCGTGTCTTGGTCCGGTTCGGCTTGGCGTGCTTCTCCAGGAACTCGATGATTTTCCCTGCCACGTCGATGCCGGTCGCATTCTCGACGCCCTCGAGTCCCGGGCTCGAATTGACCTCCATGACCACCGGTCCATGGTTTGAGCGCAGCAGGTCGACGCCGCAGACGTTGAGGCCCATAGTTGATGCCGCCCGCACGGCCGTCGAGCGTTCCTCGGGCGTGATCCGGATCACCTCCGCCGAGCCGCCGCGGTGCAGGTTCGAGCGAAAGTCGCCCTCGGCGCCCTTGCGCTTCATGGCTGCCACGACCTTTTCCCCGACGACCAGGCAGCGAATGTCCTCGCTCCCTGCCTCCTTGATGAATTCCTGGACGAGGATGTTCGCCTTGACCCCGCGAAAGGCCTCGATGATCGATTTCGCCGAGTTGTGGGTCTCGCCGAGGACGACACCGATCCCCTGGGTCCCCTCCAGGAGCTTGATCACGACCGGTGTGCCGCCGGCAATGTCGATCAGGTCCTCGGAGAACTTCGTGGCGTGGGCGAAGGCGGTGACCGGGAGGCCGATGCCTTTGCGCGCCAAGAGCTGCAGCGAGCGCAGCTTGTCGCGCGATCGCCCGATCGCGACCGATTCGTTGAGCGGCCAGACGCCCATCATTTCGAACTGCCGAAGGACGGCGAGCCCGTAGAAGGTGATCGATGCGCCGATGCGGGGGATCACCGCGTCATAGCCGAGCAGCTTTTCGCCCTTGTAGCGCAGCTCCGGCCGGTGCGAGGTGATGTTCATGTACACCAGCAAGGTGTTGATGATGTCGATATCGTGCCCGCGCTGCTGAGCCGCCTCCATCAGACGCTTGTGCGAATAGAGATCCGGATTGCGGGCCATGAGGGCGATCTTCATTCTTCTTCTCCTGTCGGTCGCTTGGGTTTGCGGGGGCTGCGGCGTGAGAGCTTGAAAGAGGTGCTCGGGTCGACCAGCAGCCGCTTTCTGAGCGCTTGCCTTCCGAGCAGCATGCGAAAGCCCATTTCGTCGCGATTGGTCAATGTGACCTGGATCATCCAGATCTGCTCGCCCATTCGCATCGGCGTTTCGATGACGTAGCGTTGCTCTCGTTTGCCGTTGGAACTCGTGACGACCCGTTCGTCCACGATGGGCGCTTCGCAGAGGAACTCGGGGAGCCGTCGGTGCTGCACCGGGTGCACGTAGAACCGGACGAAGCGGCGCCCACCTCGCTTGAAGGGCTTGACCCTGTAGGCGTGCAGCGCCGACGTCCGGGCGCCGGTGTCGAGCTTCGCCTTGATCCGCTCGATACCGAGATCGGGGAGCGCAATCCATTCACGCCAGCCCACGACGAGCTGCTCGCGTTTCCTGCGTCGCGGCTTCATCGTCAAGCGCTCAGGTCGCTTCGACCAAGGAGTCCTCGAGCCCAGCTCCGGGCAGACCCTCGGCGACGCAGCTGTCGCTGACACGTCGGTAGCTGCGGAATGAGCGCTGCGGCAGGATCACGAAGAAGGTCTCGAGATCGATCAGCACGAAGCCGAGCTCGAACAACTCCTCGCCGATCTTCCGGACGACTTCGGCCGGGATCCGCTTGCGCTGCGTCAGGAGCTTCATGTGCTTCATCGAGATCCGAAAACGACCGCGGTCCTTGCCGCCGAACTTGCGGTCGTAGAAGCCGGCGAGCCGCTCCGCCACCTGGCGCTCCGTCAGTCTCTCCGTCATGAAAGCCTCCGTTTTCCTCGGCCGGAAACCAGCAAATGGCATCGCGTCGGGAAATTGTCAAAAACTTTTTCGCTATAGACAAAAAAAGTTTGGATATAGAGATTTTTTTTGTGTACTTCTGATGGGCCTTTGGATATCCAGCAGGTCTCTTCGGATCCTAAGCCTCGGGTTTCAACGCTCCTTGGTATAAATCGCCCGCCAGCGCCCAGGGACCGATCCAGGGACGAGCTCATTCGGACCTCGCTTGTGCCGCGCTCAAGCCGGTCTGCGCAGGCGCCGATGGCGATCCGAGCATGAAAGGCTCGACGCCCTCGCACGCGAGCTTGTCCGCGGGATTGGGGATCAGTTGCGCGAAGAGATGCGGGTCGTTCGAAAAAATGATTGGTTTGAGGGCAATGCGAAAATGGATGTAGCACTGGACACGCCGCAACGGGTGACCCTGGTGATCGAGAAGAACAAGTCCGACACCTGGAGCCTGGCGGCCTACCTGATCACCGCCGACGGCCGCCGCGAGCGCCGCTCGCTCGGCGTTTTCGAGACCTACAAGGAAGCGACGGCGTCATTGAAGAGGACTTGGCAGCGGGTTTCGCTCTAAAACAAAGCCGGTCCGGACTCCCCGACCGCGAAACGCCAGGGACTCGGGAATGCCCGCTCCATGACCGCCGCTGTCGCACCCGTTGCCGCACTTCTGCTCAGCGTCGCCTTTCTGCTGATGGGCAACGGGTTGCAAGGGACTCTGCTTCCGGTCCGCGCCAATCTGGAGGCCTTCGGCGCTCTGGAAATCGGCCTTCTCGGGTCCTCCTATTTCCTCGGTTTTGCGATCGGCTGCCTCTACGGCCCGCATGTGGTGCGCCGTGCCGGCCACATCCGAACCTTCACCGCCATGGTCGCCATTGCGTCCTGCGTCGTGCTGGGCCACGCCCTGGTCGTCGAGGCGATTTCCTGGTGGGTGATGCGGGCTGCAACGGGTTTCTGCTTCGCCGTGCTCTACATGGTGATCGAAAGCTGGCTCAACGAGAAATCCACGAACGAGACCCGCGGGTTCATCTTCTCGATCTACACCATCATCAATCTGACCGTGATCACGCTGGGTCAGCTCATGTTGATCCTCGACGAGCCCGAGGATTTCCCGCTTTTCGCGCTCGCCTCGATCCTCGTATCGCTCGCCGCCGTCCCGGTCGCCCTCACCACGGCCAAGGCGCCGGCGCCGATCGCGGCGGTAAAGATTCGGATCCGGCATCTCTACCGGCTTTCACCGGTCGGTGTCATGGGATGCCTGGTCGTCGGCCTGGCCAACGGCTCGTTCTGGGCGCTCGGCCCGGTCTTTGCCCAGGGCGACGGGGGAAGCTCGGCCGACGTCGCGCTCTTCATGAGCATCGCCGTCATCGCAGGCGCGGTCGGCCAGTGGCCTCTCGGCCGTCTCTCCGACAGGATGGACCGGCGTAAGGTCATCGTCGCCGCGTCCCTCGGGGCCGCGCTGGCCGGTATCGGAATGGTCGCACTGGCGCTGACCTGGCATCAGGGCGTTCTGGCCACGGCTTTCCTGTTCGGGCTCTTCGCGTTCCCGCTCTATGCGCTGAGCGTCGCCCATTTGAACGACTTCGTTCAGCCGGAGGGCTATCTCGAAGCGGCCGGCGGGCTGCTCCTGGTCTTTGCTTTGGGCGCGGTCGTCGGCCCCCTGATCGCCTCTCTCGTCGTCCGCTACGTCGGTATCGACAGCTTGTTCGCCTATACGGCCTGCGTGCACGTCATGCTGGGGGCCTTTGCCGTCTACCGTATGCGCCGACGGGCGCCGACGCCCGACGCCGAGCACATCCTCTTCGCCGACGCCCTCCGGGTTGCGCAAACCGTCTCCAATATCGATCCGCTGTCGCCCGACACCGAAGCGGCACAGGATCATCAACCGGCAACGCCGGCCGAGGCAGATAAGCCGGCGAAGGCGCTCGAGTAGCCGCGTTCCGCGAGCCAGGCCGTATTCGGTGGAAGCGGAGACCGTGATTCTCGCCGCTGTCGACCGGGGCAGGACCCGGAACCACAAAGGTGGATTGGCCCGCTTCCCTTCGCCGACTCCAGACGCGCACCCTGGATCTCCCGGTAGACCCCTTGGGTCAGGTGTTCACGAGATCGGACCGCAGCCGCGCGGACCAGTCTCGGGAACGCTGGAGGCAGGTATCACCGTGATGGCCTTGCGATTTGAGCTGTCTCTCCTTGTCGTGAATCTTCGATTGGTTCTCTCCGTAGCAGACATTCACGCTGATGACCGGAGAGAGCGATTTGACCGCGTGCCACCAGAATCCCGGCACGTAGATCATATCTCCCCGTCGGACAACCGCGGTGTACTCGGTCGCCTTCCTCATCGCCGGAAATCTCTCCAGATCTGGGCTAAATGGGTCCGCGAGGCTGTAATAGGCGCCGTCGCACAGGGCGTCGGATTCGAGGTAGAGGAATTCGGTGTCGTCGGGGTGGTAGAACTTGAAGATCTTCTCACCCCGGATCTGGATCAGAATATTGTTCTCCAGATCGTCGGCGTGGAGTCCCGTCACATAGCCCTCGGGGCCGCACCACAGGTAATAGAACCATTCCCTGGTGACATTCGGGAAAAGTTGCTCCACCCGGAAATCCGCCTTGAGTTCCGGATGGGCGAAGAAGATCTCGTAGTTTTCGCGAAGACTCCACTTCGGGTCGGGCCTGTGTTGAAGCTCGCTGAGGTAGTCATCGAAAAACAGAGTCCGTTTGTGCCGGTTCATCTGCTCCCAGTAGGATTCTTCGCCGGCATCGTAGGATTCGATCGTGACGACGTGGTCGCCGCAAACCCCTCCCAGGCTCTCGAAACTCCACTCGATGGCGGGCCAGTTCCGCGCCGCGCCCCGGATGATCAAAGGTTTCTTGTCCAGATAACAGGCATCGAATTCGCCCTTATCGAACGTATCTGTCTCGTCTATCTGACTCATGCCCCCCCACTTTTCTCGCAGGACTCTGCCTTTCAGGCGCTCCTTCTCATGATCCCTTTGACCGCGCGCAGGCCTTCATCCCCGAAAAGTCGACGGTGCCGGCGGTTCGAAGCCGGCGATGGCCGGACCCGGATTGGTCGACGCTGACGGATTGAAGGCGCCTCGACTTGGATTGAAGCGGGAAACCAGGCTGGACGCGCGGCCGGGCAGTCAATATCGCCACGGCGCTACTGGGAGGCGACTTCAACGGCATAGCCGGCGTCCCTCCACCCTGGGAACCCATCGCGAAAATAGTAGACGTTCTCGAAACCCCAGGAGACCGCGCGCGCGCTTGCGGCACCCGATTCGCGACTGCGGAGCCCGCTGGCGTAGATGACCAACGGATCCTGCTTCGCCACCACCTTGGTCAGCTTTTCTTCGCTGAAGTCGTGATAGAGGTGAAGATGCACGGCGCCCGGAATCCGGCCCAAATGCCAGGCAGGGTCCTTGCCGCGAACGTCGACGAAGGTCACGCCTTCGTCCAAGAGAGCCTTTGCCCGCGCAGCGTCGATGGTCGTCGCCCCTTCGACCTCGGAGGGGGCAAGGTTCACCCCGGCAAACACCGGCGAAGACGAGGCGCCCGGTTGCATGCCGGCTTTGCGCAGGCTTTCCCGATATGTCTCTCGGACCGACGGCGTGAAGGCCCAGTCGTCGAATTCCGCGAGGGTGTAGGGGCGAAGGCCTCGTTTCGCCCTGATCTCATCGAACCTGGCGATCGCGGCCTCGGCCTCCTTGGACCGCCCGAGCTGCGCGTAGTTGGCGGCCAGGAGCAAGGAACCCCATTCCTCGTCCCCCGAGCGATCGATGTACCTCTGGAACATCTTCGCCGCTTCGTCGTACCGCCCCAGAAGAAACAAGGACTCGCCGATCCGATAGGTGTCGTCGCCGCCATCGTCGCCGCGAGGATCGAGGCGCGTTGCCCTCCTGATGACGTCAAGTCCTTCCGCCGGTCGCCCGGCCTTGTTCAGAATTCTGCCCAGGCCTTTGTATCCAATGGCCGAATTGGGGTCCAACAGGATCGCGAGGTTGGATTGGGAGATCGCCGCATTGTAGCGGCCTTGGGCGGCAAAGAGGGCAGCGGCGACGTAGTGCGCCATGGGCGTCGGTTCGGTCAGGGCCGCTTCCAGGTGGAATTCGAGCTTCTCGAAAACCTGGTCGGCCGTCATTCCGAGGGTCGCTTGCCAGTCCTCGTTCCACAGATTCCAGTACATCGCCGCCAGCCAGGCATGGGCGCGGGTGTAGCCGGGGTCGAGCTGGATCGCTTTCTCGAAATAGGGAAGCGCCCTTGCGTAGTCTTCCGGCGTGCTCAGGTTGAAATAGGCGCGGCCGCGCAGGAAGGCATCGTAGGCTTTCGGATCGCCGGTCTTTTCCTGATTCTGCCGCTCAGGGCCCGTCAGTCGGACGGCGAGGGCGCTCACGACGTTCTGCGTCACCTTGTCCTGCAGCGCGAAGATATCGGTCATCGAGGCATCGTAGCGTTCCGCCCACATGTGGCCGCCGCTGAAGGCGTCGATGAGCTGGGCGTTGATGCGTATCTGGCTGTCGGACCGGCGGACGCTGCCCTCCAGGACGTAGCGAACTCCGAGCTCCCGCGCGACCTCCTGCACGTTCAGCGGCTTGCCCTTGTACGCGAAGGAGGAATCGCGGGCGACGACGAAGAGCCCGGAGAGCTTCGACAGGTCGGTGGTCAGGTCCTCGGTCACGCCGTCCGCGAAGTATTCCTGCTTCGGATCATCGCTCATGTTCTCGAAGGGAAGGACGGCAATCGACGGCTTGTCCGGCACCGAGAAGGCCGTCATCACCGCCGGACCGGGGGCTTCAGCGGATTCCCAGGGCTCGAACCAAGCCAGCAGACCGCCCGCCGAAAGCATGAGCGCGATGCCCGCAGCGACCGCCAATTGACGTCTGGTCCGGCGTTTTCGCTTGGAAACGCCCGTCGGCTCCGGCAGCTCAGCGCCCGGCTTCAGGTGTATCTGGTAGACCTTGACCGCCGTGGCGATGTTCTTGACCGCTCGCTCACCCAGAAACTCATAGTCGAAGGGGAGCTTGTTGCCGACCGCCGAGTGCACGGATTCGGAAATGCAAATACCGCCGGGCGCGGCCAGGCTCTCCAGCCGGGCCGCCACGTTGACCCCGTCGCCGTAGATCTCGTGGCGGTCCTCGATCACGTCGGCCAGGTTCACGCCGATGCGGAATTGAACCTTGCGGTTCTCCGCAAGCTCATCGTTGCGGAGCTTGATCTCGCTCTGAATCCGTGCCGCACAGGACAGCGCATCGACGATCGCCTCGAACTTCGCGAGCGCGGCATCGCCGGCGAAGTTCAAGACTTCGCCGCCGTAGGCGTCGACGGTGGCGGTCAGGAGGTCAAGGTACTCGGCGAGCCGACGATGGGTCGCGTCCTCGTCTTCGCCCGTAAGGCGCGAGTACTCGGCAACATCTGCATAGAGGATGGCGACTAGTTTGCGCGGTAGTGGCTCTGGGTCCATTGCGACACCCCTACCTTCGCAGCAGCAACCAAGCACGCAATACTAACAAATCCCTGCTTTTTGGCCACACAAATGCACCTAGCGCAAAAAGGGTTCAGATCGAAGCGGAGAAATATTGTCGGTTGTGAGATCACGATCCGTATCAGCGGAGCGAAAGCGAAACACGATTCCAGCAGGTATTGGTGCAGCTGTGCCAGGCAATCGTGCAGTACCAGTCGCGCCCGCCCTGTGCAAGGCAAGGTCGAATGCCTTCGTCGAGTCGACTTGCCTCGAATCGACGAGCCAAACCGCACACCGCTTCTATGCCGCGTCCGTTGCGTGGCGTGGCGGATCTCGAGGCTCGGCCGGGCTCAGGGACCGCGAACCTCTGCTACGGCCTCAATTGGGCGCCGTTCAACTCGACGATCTGACCGGTCGCGTAGCCGGATATCGCGTCGGAGGCAAGGTGGAGGTGGTGTCCGTCGGCGCCGCGAGCGATCCGGCGGCGATCACGTTGCCCCGGGGTCTCGATCGGATGCGGGATGGCGACGGCGCAGCTCTCCATCACCGAGCGCAGGTTCAAGGTCATAACCTCGTCGTAGGACTCGGAGGTCAGCTCCTGCAGGCCTACCAGGCTCTCCGATGTCAACGAAGTCCGGCGCTGAAGCAAGGCGGAGACGGAGGGCCCGATCGACATCCTTCGGTGCAAAGCCGGGCGGTCGGCTCCGAAAGCAGGGGCTGGATATTGGCCTCAAGGACAATTGTGCCGCTCAAGGGATCAAGCAGAATGAGCAACAGGCCCCACTGGCGATGCTTATCGGCCACGCAGCTTTTGCAAACTGGGAGCTAACGACCATGACCAAGCGGGAATCCAATCTCGATCGTTTCAGCAAGATGCAAGCGATCGTCAGGCTATCTCTGGTCCTGCTTGGCTTGGCGGTGATCGCCCCGATCTCTCCGGTCAAGGCCCAAGATGACTCGCACCAGCAGGCGGCGCTTCCGACGGAGCCGGCGCTTCCGACGGAGCCGGCGGTCGAGACGGATCCGGTTCTCAATCTTGACAGCTCGTTCCTCAGCCTGGAAACCGATTCCTGGCATTCCGACGCCGCCGGGCATTCGCCGGCGCGTCAGGCCCGCATCGAATCGTGCTATCTCGCCGCCGAGGGCGCCTATCGGGCCGGCGTGTGGGACGGCGGCTTCGGCAGCGACACCGACGACGTCAGCGCCTTCGAATACGGCGTCTCCGACTTTTACGCCGTCCAGCGCAGGAAGACCCAGCTCGGCGACTGCATGCGGTAGCAGAGGCCAGGGATTCGCCAAGGGCCGCTCGGCGCGGCCCGACGTTATCCGGCGCTCTTCGAGTAGGGGGCTGTGTCCGCGGTCTCGGCCGACGATCCGAGTGCTGAGCGGACCTTGGTCGGCGCGACTCTAACTCTCCGTTTCGTAGCCCTTCTCGCGCAGGCAGGATTCGAACGCTTCCTTGTATGCGTTCTGCTCGACCATGCTGCCGTATTCGAGGGTCAACCACGCGCCAAGGGCGCCGGTCAAGCCTGCAACGGCTTCTGCGCCGTCGGAGATCTCAGCGATTGCACGATGAGCGGCCGCACGTCCTTGCCAATCGCAGTGGTTATAGTCCTCCTCCCTCACGCTTACGGAAGGCGTATAGGAGAAACGGTCCTCGCCGGCCCGCGCGAAGACGCAAGCGGCGAGGAAATGCAGCAGCAAGACCGTCGCAAACAGGCGTTGGATCAATTCGACCTCCTCGCCCTAGCAACTTTATTGAAGCGGCTTGGCCAAAGCTTCCTATGACGCAGATCAAGGTCAGCCGGTCGGCCTCCGTGACTATCTATCCGCGCGAAGAGAAGGCGGCTCCCGTGCCGTGGTTCCGCCACCTTCGCCATGAACCGCGTCCGAGACGGGCGTGACTGCCCTTGGCTCCGGTGAGTGTCGATACCTCCGGCCGCGAAAGGATCCAGGTGCGCTCGCTTCGCTACGGCTCGGACACCGACACACTGGACACTGGGTAGTGGCTATGTTCGAAGCAGCCGAACTTGGGCAAAGCATATCGAAAAGCGACTTCAAGGAGCGTCAACCCGAACTCCAAACCCGGTTGCTCGACCTGCAATACCAGGTGAGGCAGGCCGGGATTCCGGTCATCTTGATCGTTTCGGGCGTCGAAGGCGCGGGCAAGGGCGCGGTCGTGAACCGGCTGAACGCCTGGCTCGATACGCGCGAACTCGCGACCTGCACCTTCTGGGACGAAACCGACGAGGAACGGGAGCGGCCGCGTTTCTGGCGCTTCTGGCGGACCCTGCCGCCGGGCGGCAAGACGGCAATCATGTTCGGGTCCTGGTACACCCGGCCGATCATAGACCGGGCCTTCAAGAAGACCGACGAAGCGACCTTCGAGCGGCTGCTCGCGGGCATCGCCGACTTCGAGCAGATGCTGACCGCTGACGGCGCGCTGATCGTCAAGTTCTGGTACCACCTCTCGCAGAAGGTTCAGCACAAGCGCTTGAAGGAAGACGTGAAGGCAGGGCGCAAGAGCTTCACCGTTGCCTTGACGAAAAAGTTCGCCAAGCACTACGACGACTTCACCAGCGCCTCCGGACAGGCCCTGAGATTGACCGACACCGGCGATTGCCCTTGGCACATCATCGATGCCAAGAATGGCCGCTACCGCGACCTGACCACGGGCGAGATCCTTGCAAAGGCCTTCGCTGCGGCCCTGGAGCGGAAACAAGCCGCACCCACGGCCGCCAAGGTACGGCGTAAGCAGGCGCCGACGGCGCCGCGAAGGCTCAGCGTGCTCGACCGGGTCGATCTCGAGGCGAGCCTCAGTCCCGAGACCTACCACCGAGAGCTCAAGGCCCACCAGCGGCTGCTTGGGGACCTGACCTGGAAGGCGCGCCGTCGTGGCGTCAACACCGTGGCGGTCTTCGAGGGATGGGATGCAGCCGGCAAGGGCGGGGCGATCCGTCGCCTCACCGCAGGCATGGACGCGCGCCAGTATCGGACGATTTCAATCGGCGCGCCGACCGACGAGGAGTTGGCGCATCATTACCTGTGGCGCTTCTGGCGTCATGTCCCGCGCGCCGGCTACGTCACCATCTACGATCGTTCCTGGTATGGCCGGGTGCTGGTCGAGAGGGTCGAGGACATCGCCCGCAGCGATGAATGGATGCGCGCCTACGCGGAGATCAACCACTTCGAGGAGCAACTTGTCAGCCACGGCGTCGTCTTGCTCAAGTTCTGGATTCATATCAGCCCGGAAGAGCAGCTGAGACGTTTCAAGGAACGCGAAG
>JAAUXU010023041.1_pt1 | contig 15305 bp, 14 predicted proteins | sample 7278151 | NCBI WGS metagenome assembly JAAUXU01 (sample SAMN14350113, study PRJNA611818) | marine sediment metagenome | isolation source: surface marine sediment (1.8m) | place: French Polynesia: Moorea | collected 2018-08 | reverse complement strand
TGTTTGGGTTAACATCTCTCACCCTCTTCATTGTGTACAAGTTGATCAAGTGTGTCATTTGGATCATCTGCTGCAGAAAGAAGAAGGTGGATAAGCTGAAGCAGAGTTGAAATCACTTCTACTTGTGTCACTGAACCATTAAAAATGAAAATTGCTTTATGCACCAGCAACATTAATGCTGGAATAAAATATGTTCTTTGTTCTTTGTGCAGTGCATGTAGGCATTAGTGTAGACTTTGTGCTTGAAGGTACATTGGACTTCTGGTAATTGGAAGGGTATATGAGGGTTCCAAGCCTTTGTGGAAGCAATGGAGGTGGATAAGCTGAAGCAGAGTTGAAATCACATCTACTTCTGCCATCAAACCACTGTTTATTTGTTATCAGGATTTTGTGCAAGGGATTGAAACCCAAATAGGAGAGAGGATTAACCCTCATTTGGGTCTTTCCCTGCCCCTATAGGTGGCAAAAATCTAAGTGCTTAGGAGACTGTAGTGTCTGGCTCGGTGAGGCGACCAGTTTGCTAATCTTTTTCTACCCTCCTTTCCAAGGCCTTGCCAGTGTGACTCACTTGTGTGAGTCTGACAAGGCTGTAGAGGTTGGGAGGTTGTCTTCTGAGCTGGGGACCCTGCACAGAGGCAAGGCACTCCATGGTGAGTGCAGGGCACTCACAGGCAAGGTGAATGAATTTTTCACATTGCTCTCTGCAGAATCTGCAAAAGTGTTCTGAGAGATTACCTGCTACATAATGATGATAGTTCAGGTAATTATGGTCAGTAAGGGCCTACAGTACAATACTTAGTGTAGGGCAGTGCAGGCAAGACATGGCATCACCTATACTGCCAGGAACATCTATCCAGTATTGTGCTTGCCGACAGGTGGCAGGGGGTCTCGTTCTTGCTGTTGTGCTGTCATGGAAGAGGTCTTTGATAGCCTTTTTTCTTGTAATGGAATAATCACCCCCCAGGTTTGCCTGCTTCAGGTGCTGCTCGCTCCAGAAGAGGTGTCCCCAGAGATTGTCCTGGCTGATGCCATCCCATCTCTGGTTTCTGCCCCAGATCCTGAAAGCTGCCTGAACTGCCACACCCTGAGGAAAAAGATCAAGTGGCATAATGTCCAGTATAGCTTCAAAACCAGCAGTGGATGTGGAATGATGCACATGAGCCATAGCTGGCATACCTTGCCTTTGCCCTCCATTAAAGTGCTTCTTATATTTATTGGCCCTATTTGACCAGACTATGACCCTGTATGTGATATTTGGTGAATTATGTCTGTGAAAATCCATCTTGTGAGAAACAGGTTGGGGCCCCTCAGCTGTCCCACCTCAATTTCTCATGGCGGAGAAAAACCCCTCCCATCCACTGTATTGATTCATAAAGGACTAGCCATTACACTAAATGTTTTGAATGCCTGAGTCCTTGGTGGGCTCCTTAGTGCCACCTCATCTGGGTCCACTTCCCTGACCTCTGGAGTGACTTCCTCATGGGTGACCAGGTTCATGTTTCATGCTAGACTCTGGGTCAGTTCTGGTATCTTCTGGCTGCTGATGCTGGTCATCCTGCTGCTTGAGTAGCTGAAACTGCCAATATTCCTTTCAGAAGAGATATTGGAGTCCATCGTGGTCCATCAGCACAGCCTGAGCTGTAGCTTCGTCTGCGGACTTGGGTGGGCACGCAGCAGCCAGAGTGCCCTCTTTTGAGGCCTCACCAGCCACAGTAAAAGTTCCTGCCACAGAGGCATCATCTGGCAGTTTTTGTGCCACCACAGACTGTTCCACAGGTTCAGTCTGCAGTTGTCTTTTCTTGACCTAATCATCTGTTGAGGTGTCTTGTGGACTGGACTGCTAAAAGGAGAGAGAAATGAACGTGCCCAAGGTTGCTCCTTGTTGATCCTTGCCCAGGGTTCCTCGACAAGGAAGGGAGGAGACTCCTCGTGTTTCACCCTGTTCTCAACCTTTCGGTGCTTTGCCTTGGGGAGGCTTGTTTTCTCTGAAGCACTTGCCTGAAAGCTCTTTCCTGACAGGGAGATAGAAATCTGTTGGAGGAAAATGAAAAGTTGACAGTCTTTTTGAACTATATTGTCCTTCATCTCCTGGTTGGTTCTCACATGGTAGAAACACCTCTTTTGAGGGATCCCTGCCTTATCTATGGATGCTACATCCTGGCAGGAATGGATCACATAGTGACCTGATAGCTTGTTCTGAAGAACAAGTCTGTCCATAACTACTCAACCCGAGGGTAGGTCTTTGATGGCCAGGCACTACAAGGACATCCTCTCCAGTTTCCCACATTCCCCTACCAGCCAAGCTTTGAAGGACTGTCCATCAACCTGCAGACCTGTAATCAGCTTTTTAAGATAAGCTGTTTCAATATCCTTGGAACTCAGAAGTCCCCTTTCTCGCCCCCCCCTCCTTGAATGAACAACAGATATCAGGGTCACCTTCTGATTGGTCATCAAGGATCGCCTTCTTGAGCTCATCCATGAGTATGTAAAAGAGCGATTCATCAATGTATGTTCTCTCCTTGGTGCCTATGGCAACACAGAGGGGGTGCAGAAGCAATTTTCCACCTTTGACCATAGACGCATAGGTCTTAGGTGTTTCTGTAGCTTTTGTAGCTTCTGCGAAGCTAAGCTTTCCTGTCACCAGTTATTCCTCAGATTTTTCTGGGGGGACATTCGTGATGGTCTGTTGTCCAGGTACTGACCTGCTGACTCCTGCGGTGCTGCCTTTTGGGAGGGTGAGACTCCCTTTCTATCTCAGTTTCCTGAGTGTGTTTGGGCCCATCTTGGCCTCCCAAAGGTCTGGAGTGAGTGAGAGCCCCAGGCCCAGAATTTGCTGTGCCATGCAGCAGCCTGTGCAGTCCTCGAGACACCTTGCCTGCCTTTTGGTCTGAACTTCCCGCCATCGGGCCCGTCAGACCCAAGCCTGTCGCAGTCATCAGTCTGGTCAAAGCCAATTTGGCCACTGCTGATCCGGCCAACCCGGCTGGCATCTGACCCAGTGGGGCCCATGTCTCCCAGAGATGAATCTCACATTCTGGTTGGTTCTTTTGTTTTACTTTGTCTTATCTTCAAGAATTTTAAAGATCTCAATCCCTCGCACATGCGTATTTGATTTGTTTGCACAGTCATGCCTTGGTTGTAAATATGACTTAATTTCCCACAAGTTGGACAGGGGAGGATTCGTGATTACGTCATTACAGTCATGTGCTGCCTTTATATGTTGAAAAAATGGAGCTGAGAGTATTTTTCAAGAGTGGGCTCCCACTAGAAGTCTCAGTGCGGAGGAATCTGCTTCATTGTCTTTCAGTGTCTTATATTTTGATGTAACTGAAATAGCGTTGGAAGTAATGCAATAACATTTTCTGAGCATGAAGGAATGGCATCAGTGATGACCAAAGACTCTGGTGTAGTCTCAATATTTCGACATTCAGAGGCACAGTTCTGTGTAGTCTGTTTGCAACGGGGAGTTGCATATATCCTGGACTTGAGGAACACGTGAATTCAGAGTCAGAAGTGCTACGTTACTCGGCACTGATAAAGGCTTCTGCCGGGTAGATTTCGTTATTTTCTCACGTGCGTTCTCTTCCACACAGATAAGAAGTCAGTTCACTTCAGCACTTGACCCATTCTGCAAAGGGTCCACTGAGGATGAGGTTGCTTGAGTGGGTCGTTACTTTTATTCTGTGTCTCATGATCTGTTGGTGTAGAGGTACCAGAAGCGATGCTTTTGCCTCTGGTGACCTGCTTGGAAACACCTTGAGGAAAGCTCCAGAAGACCTACTAGTCCAAGCCAAGAATGATACTACCCTTGAGGAACATGATGGAATTGACAGTGGAAGAATTTTCCTGTGGATGGCCATGGGAACAAAAAGTCATTTGGTGAGCACACAGTCAGCAGCACAATGTGAGAGGAGTTGAGGAATGCCTGAGGGTTGCACGAAAATTTTGAAGCATTCGGAAATTGTTTAGGTGATTTGGAAACCCTTGGCCTTGGAACTGGCCAATCGTGGCCATCAGTTGACTTTCGTTGGTCCCATCCCGGACCAGGATCTCTCAAGCCACCAGAACATTCAGTACATTAATATGGACTTTGACACCTCAGCGATGGTGAACTCTACAGACATCTTCCGTGGAAACCATCGCCTTCAAACGGCTGCATTCATGGAGGCCCACGTAAAGGTGAGCTGATGCATACATACTAGGCTAGGTCAAAAAGGGGTCAACTTGGGAAATTCACTGACGACAGCTGGGGTTTGTTGCATGGGCTCAAAAGATTTGTAGTCAAATACTTTTGAAAAAAATTGTCTTTTCCTCTGCCCAACTTGATTTGAAATTTATGTAGTAAGCCACAGTAGTAAATTTGCAATGAAAGTAGATTTCAGCTCTGGTGGCTGTCAGAAGCTGCCAAATTGGGCGAAAATCACTCACCAAAATGTTGCCATGCTCCAGTTTGTCAGAAAAAATATTTTGCAGCAAGTCCCGAAGAAAAAAAGTTTCAATATATTTTACACTACCATTATGCAACTTTAAATGCATTTGGGCATACCTAAAACTCCTTTTTTTCACTTTCATTTGACTACAAAGTCTTGAAATGGTATGTGGTTGCAAATTTTGGGCACCCATGGGGAATTCCATTTTTCGACCTAGCCTAATATATACATACTATTTATGTTCTGTAGTCATGACGAATTCTTACCTTAAAAAAATGTTTACATTTACGTCAGATGCAAGAAAGAGCTATTCGCACTCCTGCTATCCTGCACCTGCTCAACTCCCGCCCAAAATTTAATGCTACCATCATATCTCCTTTCTCCATTGACTTGGGACTGTATATGGCAAAGCACATCTTTGGATCGCCTGTAATCTTGTACAATCCAGGTGGGCAGCAGCAATATTAATGTAGTTGTCCTTTACGTCACGAACTCGCCATATACACCGACAGGCAGCAAGAACCCATTGGTAGACATGGCCATGGGCAATCCAACCAACCCAGCCTACATCACTCTGGGCTACATCTTCAACTATTCTCAGAACATGTCTTTCTTTCAAAGAGTGGCCAACACTTGCATGAGGTACATTATGAGGCCATACATGAGATCTTGTTCGCGCGCTACATTTGCATCACAAAGATCAGAGATTTTTTTGGCAGTTTTTGGGCTCTGCTAAGATGTAAACAAACAAGTATTGCTTGAAAGGTTTTCAATTCCGTCAAGAATGGAGAAAGCAAAGAAGACACCTCTTAAATGTAATGGATGACCCCAGATTCACCACGAACCAGCTCAACTCATCCGAGATCATCGTGCACAAGATGAAGACGTCCATTGTCGGTTAAATAGGAATTTCTATTTAACCCGTTCGCTAGCGATGAAGCATAAGCAAAGTGAAGTACAGAAAGAGACCAATCAAGCGCCTATGCAGGATTCTCCTGACTCAGCATTCTCTTACCCAGACCATCTTTAGGGTAGGAGGGAACAGAAGCCACAAGTGATGGCTCCTTATGCTGACTTTTGACTGACGTGGACCCTACTTCTGACCCCACTGCATTGTTGAGTATGGCTTCATAGCACGCCACGATGTTACTCAACTCCTCTGGAGTAATTCTGTATTGCACAATGTGTTTGCCATACGGATCACTCATGATGCTTTGAAGTCTTTCCTTTCATGTGTGTGCATATTTTTAGGTTTGCATGGCCTCTTTTCTTTGATTTCGTGTCTGCCGGGCCATTGAGCAAAGCTCTCGCCAAGGAGCTTGAATTGGAGGAGGCTCCAGATCTGGTGAGTGCTTTGGTGGCAAGATTTAGAGCCTGATCGACTTGTGAGAGCCGTTCTAAGTGTGTTCAAAGTGCATTCTAAAAGAGGTATTTTCAGCATGAATTCAACCCTGTAAACGATTCATAAATACTCAAATTCGAAAAGAGTCAGCATTGGAACCTGTGTCAGCAGCCTCAAGACTATCCATCTCGACTACGTCCCTATGTAGCAAAGTTTAGAGACTACTTGGTGTCACCTTCATGATCAAAAACATGACAGAGATCCTCCATGGTGTGGAGCCTCTCCTCCTTGGCCGTGTAGCCCGAGGTAGAGGTTGTTGTTGTCCGAGTTCTCCATGATCATGAAACAAATGAGGCGGAATTTTTTTTCCAAAGTTGAGGATGACACTGTTCTAGAGGACGCATGCACTTTTAACCAATGCAACAATGTATGACCCTTAAGTTTAGATTACAGCAGCAGTTGTCCAATCTATTTGCTATTGGAGCATCAATCATTCTGCATTGAGCAGAGCTAACACCTTCACTATTTTTCCTTCCTCTTGATTCTTTTTGGGGCTAATTTTCAAATTTTTAGTCGGAAGCAAAAGCTCTGAGCTGTCAAATAGTGTTGGTTAAAGTTCGATATCATAGCAAATGATGTCTCTATAACTGTTTTTGTTGACCCGCCAAGTTCTCCCACGTACCCTGTACTTGACCAGGTCCTATTTCCGCTTTAAACCCCATCAGACTCCATATTTTACCACAAGTCATTATTGAACTCTGTGTGTAACAGGAGGAGATACTTGTTAACATAGCTCCTTTCCTTCACCACAGGTCAGCACCTTCTACGAGGCAGATTTTGCCTTCTTCAACAACCATGTCATATTTAACGGCGTCGTGCCTGCCAACCCAAACACTGCTTACGTCGGAGGCCTACATTTGAGGCCAGCCAAGCAACTGGAGGACGAGACCCTGAACAACTGGATGGACAGTGCGAGCGACGGCGTCGTCTACGTGTCCTTCGGATCGGTATGCATCAGGTCATCCGGGAACCAATATAGCTTCCTGGCACCACAATTTGCCGTGTTTCAAAAGAGAAGTCACACAATATTATTTATAACAAATTTTACATTCCATAAAAGCTATTAAGTTAATAGTATGTAAATTCTCCATCTGAATCAAGACATTATTCTTTAAAACGTTAGTACCGTTCTGTACGGCATGAGGCGTTCTGAGAAAAAAGCCCAGTGTGTGCGACTTAAGTGTCTACTTTAAGCAATACTGATTTTCATTAGCATATTTTTTAGGCTTATGAGTGAGTAGAAATCTGATGAAGCAATATCAGGAGAATATGGGGAATGTGATACCTTCTTCAGCCAAGTTCTTTATCTTTCTGGTCGTCATAATTTTGGCACTGTGAGCTTTGGCATAGTTAAGATAAAAAGTGACCTCCTTCTGATTGACTAAAGAAAATCTTTTTTCCCTGAGCCTTTTTTGCAGTGGATCGAGTTGTTTACCGTAGAATTGAGCAGGAATTGTCTGATTTTGCGACAAAGTTTCTAAGGGAATGACAACAGTCATATCCCACCAACCACTAAAGAGAACCTTCTAGAGATGAAGACCTTGCTTTGGCTGAGAATTGGCTTGTTGTCCTGAGGGAACCCACTGGCATTTTGCATGTTTGTTCTTCAACAGTTGCTTGAGGATATTTTCTAACAGTAGCTTTGAGTAGTCATCATCAAGTGCATGATTATGTCCAGAGAAAGTGGAATCCTCCAAGCCAAAGTCCTCCTTCTAATCATCTCTGAAACCATCACTGCACAATGGTTTTAGAGGGAATCAAAATCCCAAAGCAGGAATATCCTGGTGTGATTGTTGGTGCCCTATATCTAGCTATGATATACCACATACTGCTTCACTGTCACATATATCACTCCTAGATACTTTACATAGCATCACCAAAAGTGAAAGAAAACTCAAGTACAAACTTGCTGCCTTGCAATAACAGAAATAGATTTATTGAGCTCGTAAGAACCTACAAACTTTTGGCTCCATTGGCTGCCAGCAGTTTGGCTTTAACTGATCTTCAGAACCCAAGTGACTTGTCCAACTTGATGGCTTCACCTTACCATGTGGCTAAAGTTTTTCCTTTTTAGAGTTTGCTGTTAAACTAAATTAATAGAACTACTTGTTGCAGTTTTTTTAAAAGCCTTCTATGCCATTTCAAGCGTATGTAGACCAAAGGACATGACAGAGAGGGGTGTGGGAACGGGTAATGTAAGTTTTCTTGATCTGAAATCGGATGCACATCATATGTAGCCCACATTCACATCTCAAAAATGTTTTAAAAAATTTGAACCCCTGCCTAAAATAAACGCAAACCACTGTGCATTGACGCTTCTGAGCATTTGCGGTACCGTCAGCGTACACTTTTTATATATTTCGACAGCAGTATGTGTTGCCCATCTTTAATTCCTAGAGCATGACCTGTTGTTCCCTAGCGTCCATTTAAATACAGCATTGGGCTTTCGCCAAAAATTGAACCTGTTGCTAAGTAGGAGGTATTTTTGACTGCAGCTTTTTGTGGTCAGCATTACTTACAAAGCTGCCCCAAAATTTTAAAAGGTTTTCAACGAGTACCGACAAAATAAGAAAGGCCATGTACGGAATGGCCTGTTTGTACACACTTCTGCAATGCCAAATTATTGAACACTGCTGAAGACTCGCACAAATGTACGAGTGGGACAAATACAGCATAATATGTATATAGGTCGATTAACATTCTGTTTTTGCACTCAAGATCCTCCGTCCAAGTGCGATTCCGCCAGACGTGCTGGAGACTCTGACGAGGACTTTTGCCCACCTGAAGCCGTTGCGGTTCCTGTGGAAGTGGGACATTGAGGACATGGCCAACAAACCCGACAATGTCAAGCTCATGAAGTGGCTGCCTCAACAAGACATTTTAGGTAAGCAACGACAGTGGAGACGTGAGTGTGAGTCTGTAGTAGATTGCGTGTATGTGTAGAGTGCAGTGGGCATGCAATGGAGTGTGTGTGTGTGTGTGTGTGTGTGTCGTGCAGTGCGTGTTTGCAGTGCGCAGGGCGTGTCAGTAAGCGCACTGCAATGTGCGTGTGGTAGCTAGGGTGGGCCCCTAGAGGACGATTCATACTTTTTAAAATGCACACTCGCCTACAGTTGCGACCAATGTAGAAAACAAATGGGCATTTTATTAGAAAGTGTGAATATGCAGGAGAGAAGAAAATTAAGACACTGTTTTTTTCCGAAAAAACGATTTGAGCGTACTTGGTGCCGGAAACTCAAAGCTACTGACGAAAAATGTACATGAGCCTCATATTCCAGGTCTACTAGAACTTCTTTCCTCAGAAGGGTAATGTTTTATGTGGTGAAAGTCTTATTTTCCTCCGTTATTTCTAAAACATAGTTTCACCGAGAGCATGTTTTTCAAGAGACTCCAGAAGGTGCGACTCCAATAATGTTGGTGGTTCGCAGTGCAAAAAGGCTTTGTGCTCACCAACTTACGGCTTCTGGAGCTCTTAAATTTTCAGGGTCTTTTCCTCAAAATTCTCGAGACCGCAGCACAGACCACTTAAAATCACTTTTTCTGATGCTTTCTCTTAAGTCTACTAAAGTGATTGGAATGAAGCTTGAATCTACACTTTCTGCCGATGACTTTTTTGCTCTTCAACTCGAGATGAATGACGCTGGGAGCCTTTGGTCAGGGTGAGCAAGTTTTTGAGTACATCAATTAGGGTTTCACATGAAAAAGTTCGTGCGAATTCCGTAAAATGTGTCTATTTGCTCCCCACACCAACGTGCAGCAGTTGAACATGTTATCCCTGAGCAAAGCTACGTAGCTTCGCTTTCGTGCAGTGTGGCCATGAGTCAGTCAGGCCCTTAATGTGTGCAGTGCAGCAGTGCAATGCGTGTGGGTGTGTGTGCAGTTAACAATATATTGACCATTTATGCATTGATCCAGGACACCCGAACACGAGACTCTTCATCACCCACGGAGGCTTCATGAGCACCGAGGAGTCGATTTACCACGGCGTCCCAGTCGTTGTTCTGCCTGGCTTTGGTGATCAGGTAGCTTTTGCTGCTTATGCAAGCAAATGAATTCCAGCCAACGCACAAAAGATGTAAAATGTTTCCAGTACACAAATGCTGCCTGGGCGGAGAGAGAGGGTATTGGAAAGGAGATCCGGTGGACTGAAGTAGACGACCACAAACTTGGGTGAGCGGATTCCCCACATCCTACGTGCGAGGGTGAAGGGAAAAAAGTCATTCACCAAGTTACTCCTGCCCACGATCAGACGCTGACATTTCTGCTCCGGTAGTTGACTCAAATGTCACCGACAGGGGATGGACAAAGGAGGCACAAGCAACAATAGCACACATTACGTCCTTGGTCGTGTAAGTGCCACGCGTGCGGGGGACTACTTTACGGCTTGAGTAGCTTTGTGCCCCGACAGCGGAGCCGGAGGGTCATAAAGCTCCGACGGCCTTAAAGGGCACGCAGGACGCATTCATTATACACGTCCATCTGCACAAGTAGCATCACACGTCCGAATTTGGGCTTCTGAGCTCGAGGGCAGTGACGACGAACGAGTGGAGGGGCTGGGGGATCAGGTTGAGGGTGGGGAGGGGGTTCGACGGTTGTCGCGGCCCGTCAGTGGCAAGATCCCGAAGAGGGAGTCCGAGCTTGACGTCACTTCTTCCCCAATTGTCTCTGGCATGCACGCATTCTTTGGTGCGCCACAGGGCCTGGAGCCGTATAATAATGCCAACCACCTGCGGGAAATACAGCCGCGCAGAAGAAAGTGACTTGACTGACATATGTCACTGCTGAGACTGAGGGACTCCATGTCCCTTTTTACTGCCTGAGACTGCCTTGATGTCCTCCGCCCCTGGGATGTCGAGGCACTCCTGGGTAGTGTCAAAGAGGTTACATATACCTTGTTCTATAACACTGTGGTTTTCGTAATGAAGGTTCCTTTTCGGTGAATTTTGACGTCGCAGAGGCCCTTGGAGGGCCCAACCGTTGCATGCTATACTGTGCACCCCTGGCCGAATCTGCCCACTGTCTTGACTGCCAGATGCCAGAGAGTGGACAGATTAAAGTATGTAGCTATACCTCATCAGTCTGCATTGCAGTACTTTATTTTTGGTTCTTGGAGTCACGTAACTTGAACTCTCGGAGTCCCCCATGTGTTAGGCTAATTCGAAAATGTGCTCTGTGGAGAAATGATATTTTTTGGGCTTGGAGATTGGGCCTTTGGCCAAAAAAGGTGGATTTTCCTAGGTGACCCAAAGCTTCATGCGTCGGATTGAGCAGTGAAGTGGTTCACCCATTAATGGAAAGCTAAGAAGCTGCTCCAAAATTGAACTGATGTGCAGTTTTGCTTCCAAAACAGTCAAGTCCAATGGAGTAAATTCTGCCAAAGTTGTTAATCTTTGAGGAAAAAGTGTCGGCAGTAAACGGCCCTCAAGAAAAAAAACCCTATTTTTAGTAAAACCTTAATATTTTGGCGGAAGACCCATTTCCCCACGCAAAGAAATTTTCGAACTAGCCTCCTACCTATATTGTCTGACTGCTGTAGCCTTTAACGAAGGTGCACATGATCGAGGACAGGCAGAACCTCAGGCAAGGCGAGGAAATTGTCGTGCACCTCACGGCCATCCTATTTCTAATTTGACGCAAATTCATTTCACAAGTTTTGCAGCACTACGAGAAATATACAGCTGCTCTCCGCCCTTTTTTCTATACGACCCTATTTCTGGGCCACACTACAATATAGCCCAGTTGCTGGGTCATATAGTTATGTGACTCAGTTTCAGTGTATCGTGGTATTCCCGAGCTGCGCTTAAATGAATCAAATGTATTGAAAGATTTTTCGCGTTTTGGGTCACATGCCCAATTTTGCCTCCTTCGCTTCGCAACGGGCTTGTTACACGCCTACTGCCAGTACTCAGGAGATGAGTGACGACCAATCTTTTACTGACCTCGAGACATCTGGCAGAGACTTTTGCAATGAATAATCCTGAACTGACATTTCCCAAGCATTTCCTCAAGAATCCAGTACATGAGAAATGCACATCACGTGTGTTAAGTTACCACTGTGCCCTTAAGAAATCATTACTTTTAGTATTGAAAGACAGTTTTTGAGGAACGGTACGCTCGTGGAGTCAGCTGGGTTGGCCAGGTTGCACCTGCAGTGGAATGTCCCGAAAGCATCCTGTTTTTATCCCCATACCTGCATTAATGGACTGGTAATCCAATGCTCTGACAAAGTGAGATACTTGGGAGTAAGTCTAGACCACCAACTAACTTTCTCAGATCCCCTATGTAGGAGAATTGCCTCTGCAGCAAGCTATATATGGGCATCGTCTGCCCAAAACTGTGTTGCAGGGCAACAGTTTTGGGTGGAATCATTGATGTTCACCACCAAAGATTGGATCAAGGATGAGATATGTTGGGGTTACCACGTGTCAGCTGCAGCTGCTACGGAGGTAATAGTCAATTTACTGCTACTTGGTTCATACCTTGGTTTACACTTGAAATCAATGGTGACAGTAGCAGTCCTACATACCGGACAGCAATATTACACAACATGGGACGCCATAAACCACAGCAGCAGTTGCAACCACCAGGTTGGGGGAAAAGATCATTTGATCTTCACACTGCAAAGATGTAGTCACTGATCACACCGCAGAAAGATGACAATGAAAGACGAACTTCCTCATCAACTATGATAGTCTCAGGTCTGGTATGCTCATAAATTTAATCCTCACAAGCATTAACTGCCATAACACCACGTCCGCCACTAGGGTAACGGCATCACAGCTGATGACATGCAAAAAAGTGATTACAGCTGGAGACAGTGCCACAGTCTGCCAGGCAGAAGTCTACGCCATCATACGAGCAGAGAAAGCACTGAGAGGGAAGAGAGGAACTCACAATGGAGTTGCGCTGCATTGGGTCCAAGTCCGTGCAGGCTGCGCCTTAAATGAGGTAGCAGACAAACTTGCAAAAAAAGAGGGGGGGGGGGGCTGGGGAAGTCCAATACGAGATAACCTCAATAGCCCCTGCAGTTTGCAAAAGGGCCATACAAGAAGTATGCCTCGATAAATGGGATTGGCAGTGGAAAAGGCCCAATGCATTTTGCCAAACAAAGTTCTAGTTGCACACACCCGGACTGTGACAGGCTGTGCAGCTGCCCAGAACCCTGTTAGGGAGAGTCAGGCAGACCTGACCTGGTCATACCCACCTGATCTGCCACTCAAAGTGTTGAGCACCACGAAGACACAAATTTGTCATTTCGGTCAGGAAGGACAGGAGGAGAAATGCAAAGCAAACCCTGATCTCAACGGCCTTCTTAGGTTCAGGACATGCTTCGATTGAAGCAAAGGCCTTTCTTTATTCCATGGGGGTTAGAGCAAATTGTTTTGTTTTCAGTGTGATCAATGAGGAGGGAGCGGGAAAAAAATCTCGCCAGAGATTAGTCCTGTCATGTGGTGCGATCTCCCTCCCTCATTTGAAAGCTACTGTCATTCTGAAAGGTCATGCTAAGGTCTCTAGAGTGTCATGCTAGGGTAAATGGACGGCTGGTTGATGTCTTGCAAATGCAGTATGCATGAACACACCCACACTCATGCACTCACACCCATGCATGCATGCACACACCCTCACATGCACATGTGCACACATGCATGCACATACACAACTATAAAACAACCCTTGCACTTAAAATATGAGAATTTTGGGCAAAAATTGATTCTGTATGAATACTTTTGGACCCTCCAAAAGTAGAGTTGACTTTCTTTTGTTTAAAAAACTTTGTTAGCAGTTATGCTTTCAGATATGTTTGATATGGTGGAATGATGACATCATGGGTTGTCTCGCAGCAATCACAACGAACCAAGTTATTATTAGCAAGTGTGAGGAATTGACCACTTTGTTTGATGCATCCAGCAGTATGAATACTTTTGACCACGACTGTATGAAAAGGTTAGAAACCTATAGAATTTCATGTGCACTTGCGGGATGAGAACGTTGCAAGGAGCCTTAAGAACCATCTGTAAAAGCGGATATAACTGCTGAAAAGTTTGATTGATATGAATTGAGGAACGTTCAATTCTTTCCTTTCGATTCTTGCTTTAACTCGACGATTACGTGTCGAAAAAACATGGTTTAGAAATTTTCTTTGCTCTCTGGCGTACCGGCCTTGACCTTGATACTAGCAATGTACCTTCAGCTCCTACATATGGTCCAAAAGGCTCGAAATCTGCTGGAGTTTGCTGACTTTCGTCCCTGACTGCGTGTGCCCAGTGAATCCCCCAGTCTCTAATAATCCGCCAGCCTCTAATAATCCGCCACCTCCCAATAGGGTTTAAAAATAGTCCACCATAGCGGATAAGAACAAAAGGTACGGTCCTGGAAAGTAGCGTCGTAGTAACGCCAATATTGGCACTTTTGCCGCAGTCTTGAGCATTGCCATCCATCAGAAGACCTGGCCAAGGCCGAAGAGGTCAGACATGGGCCTCGTTGGCCTCCTCAGCCGACGGCTGCGAGGGGGAGACATGGGCAATGGGGGGATTGGGAGTGAAACCGCGACTTTGCTGAATGATGCAAAATTTCAGAGAAGCCATCGAGGAGATTGTGAGCAATCCCAAGTACGCTGAAAGAGCCTCAGCATTTGGCGCAATCCTCAAGGATCAAATGATTCACCCACTCGACAAAGCAATCTACCACGTCGAATATCTTATGCGACATCAGGGAGCTCCATTCTTAAGGTATCAACTCATCATCGATCAGCCAGACGTTACTGGAGGTGTTTCCTTTTCACCCACAAGACTTAATTGCAGGTCTCCTGCCAAAGATTTGTACTGGTTCCAATACGCGTTGCTGGACGTCGTCCTCTTCCTCTTGACGTCACTCGCAGCCGTCCTCTTCATCCTGTACAAGTTGCTCAAGTGCGTCTGTCTCCGCACTTGCAGAAGGGATCTGACCAAGATGAAGCAGAGCTAGCGGGGAAGTCTCACGATGACAAGAAGAAAGAAATCCGTTTACACTGTTTTTAAACCTTTTTTAGTATCTATGGCAGTAGCATGAGTATAATATAACCTATGCTCCACTGATTCCCCCCAGACTCGATGAGAAGCTTTCTTTTCTTCTTCTACGCCCTGACACGATCAACTGGGGTAACTTGAGTGGTTCCATAATAGTATTAAGACGTTAAGGACAACACAATCAATCAACACAGTCCTGCTCACACACCCAGGCAGCTTCTGGAGGCCCCCAGCAATATTGAGTCCCTCTTGCAAAGGTCGAAAGGCCGGAAAGTTTTTTGCATATGCGTTCCCTCCACGACTGAACGAGTCTTTGAGAGCCGTTGAGGAAAAAAGTAGCAAATACATTCGGTTCCTCTTCTGCCTCCTGTTTTTATGCCCCCCCCCCCCCCCCCCCCCAGGGGTGTGTGCGCCCCTGTTTTTTTTGGGGGGAAGATAATATAGACCAATGGGGGGGGGGGGGGGGGG
>JAAUXU010167519.1_pt1 | contig 15307 bp, 16 predicted proteins | sample 7278151 | NCBI WGS metagenome assembly JAAUXU01 (sample SAMN14350113, study PRJNA611818) | marine sediment metagenome | isolation source: surface marine sediment (1.8m) | place: French Polynesia: Moorea | collected 2018-08 | reverse complement strand
GCCACGCTTGAGCCTACTATACTCATAAGGTTGTTGACTACCGAGTTTCGTGATGTAACAATCTTTCTTGTCACCTTTTCCTTAAGTACTCCGTGCAATGCGCAAGATTTGTAGATTACCAACGGTTCAGGGCGTTATCATGTGTCTTGATAGGACGAAAGTCAGAATTTCCACAGAAGGTTCACAATGTTGTTAGAAAAAACATCGCTTGTCTTTACTGCATGCCTAAGTCACCAAGGCAGTTCTTTCACCTTTTTTGAAATTTTTTTTGAAGGTATTCAAAATGCTTTTCTCACCTGCACAATGAGCTGGGCTCGATCTCTCTCAATCTTGCTAATGGTAAGGTCCTGAGTCCTTGAGTTTCTGAGTCTCTCCATATCCCTGCGAAACTTTGCCTCCTTGACGGGGAAGCCTCCAAGCTCGGAGATTATTGAACCTGGTTCCAGGCCTACGTCGTCCACGAACACACGACCAAACAGATCCAGAACAAGGCGCCAACGACCTGAGAAAGCCATACGACGTCACAATCGCTTAATCACGTTAGGATGCAAATCAAACGTCATTAATGACTCACCGAGGAGAGCGTCGTGAGGCACCGTTTGCCCCGCAGTCCAAGCTCCAAGCCTAGGTCCACCTCCCATTGCCGTAAATGTCGTTCTGCAGGAGGCATCAGCTCTCGTCGTTGTTTCGATCGTCACATTAGCAGATACTTCCTGCTCCGATGTAGGAATCACCAGAACCTCTGGTGCTGAAGATGGTTGGTGGTGGTGCCGAGAAGACGTTCTGACGAAAAACACAAAAAGCACGCTTATAAATACTGTACATATGTATACTACTGTATACATTTTGCATAAGTAGAGCAACACGATCGCGTGACGCACTGAAGGTTCCACTTACCCTTCTCCGGCACCTCCTGCCCTCTCGCTCTCTCTGTTGGCTGCGTCTCTCAGCATGAACGCCTTCTTCGGTGAAGTGAACGAAGCCTTTATCTTTGATGTGGATGCAACAGCAGAAAAGCTTTCCTCCGAAGCAGCTGCTGCTGAGCTGCCACCACCCATTGACAAGTCTTGAGGCTCGTTGATGCTGTTGGCGGCTTCCAGGGGAGTCCTGGGAGGTGGTGGAGGAGGTCTCGACGATGGGAGTCCAGATTGGTGCTGAGCAGAGGGTGGCGGCGGCAGTGGCGGCTGAACCGGAGCGATGGTTGAGTCTTTGGCTGAGAGCTCATCTACGTTGATAAAGTAACATTAGCTTATTCCAAACGTATTGTGATTACGCGAAGCTCAGGTTTAAATGTGAAATATAAAATTATTATTAGGGATTGGCCTCTACCTGTCCTGTTTGACAATCCAAGGTTGGCTGGCAAAGCCGCACTGAGCCCAGAGGAAGTTGGTCCGAAATTGGCATGGCTTGAGACAGGTTGCTTAGGAACGCCGAACATCTCTTCTCTACGGGAATTGGGCTGAAGTAACTGGGGCTGCAAAGAGAAGCCAGCTTAACATAGGTCTAGACATTACACTTATGGAGATCCACAGAAGTGGGGCGCATGTACATGTTCTTTTCAATGCCAAAAGTGACGACTGACAATGAACATAATGATGAGAAGGATAATCTGTGTTACCTGGTCTGCCAGAGGAAGGGCCTCCTGCATGGGTGTTGTGAAAGGATCTGGGGGTGGACACCCCAGGCAGAGCGTAGAGTCTGTATGAAAAGAATGACAATTGAAGCAATATAGTATACCTTTAAAAGTTGGTAACTTACCCGATCTCTGGAAGAATGCGTGTCTTCTGGCTTTGAAAGAAGAAATCGGAGGCAAGATATTCGAGGTACTCTGATTGGTGTCCTCGTCATCAATCTCCATGTTTTGTTGGCCCCGGACTGTCGCAATGACAGGTTGCTGCATTTCTTCTTGCCTGTCATCGTCGTCGTTGTCATTCTCGTCGTAGTAGCCGCCAGTTGAGGACTCCAGGTTGCCATTTCCTTCCCTGGACGAACATCCTGTTTCTTCAGACATGTCCCCTGAAAATTAAATGAACCCATCACATCTTCGAAAGTGATCTTCCACCTCTTAAGGAGATTGATTGCACATTGGAGCATCCGTCAATATCAGCAGAGAAACACATCGAGCAGCTGCCCTGTCAGACTTCCTTTCAACTATAGAAAGAACCATTGCATGAGTGAAAGTGTTGGACCTACCTGCTCTCATGTAATAGATGAGTGCGTCGAAAACGTAAGCTACGTGCCTCATGGCCGCAACGTCCATGACGGGGAGAGCGTTTGAGTGTTCAGCGTGGTGAGCGCGCATCAAGGAGAGAGCATACGTCAAGAAATCACGACGATTCGCATGAGGATCATTAGCAAGACCACCGGACCTAAAAAGAAGAAGAAAAAACCTATTCAAGAACAAGATAAGATGTTAATCAGAGAGTGCGACTAAAAAAGTTGGGCTTGTCAATAGCAGTCTCGGCTTATCAATAGCTCTTTTGCTGGCGCTCCCTTTTTCCCTTTATATACAGTCAGCCCTTTACCCTAGTACCAACTTTCACGTGGCTTCAAAGATACATCTGAGAGTGCTATGAAACAAAGAAGTCAACTTCAAGGCACAAGGAGTGGTTCTTGCCGCTTGCATCAGTTTTCTCGAGTTTTTCTCTTTAGCACGGTTAAAAAAGGGCAAATGATTCGTTCCACTTATCCGAGTTTCACTATATTTCGGACCTGGACGGGAAGGCTCTGTCTGAAGTTCTGCTCCTTGGGTTGGAGTAGAGAGGATGGGCCGGATGGGTTGGGTCTGAGCTATTCGCGAGGGCGGAACCAAAGCGTAATTGAGCCTCGGTGGAGTCCATCACAGCCAGCAGCCACGACCAGTTAGGGCGCAGCTGCTTCTCCACTAGAGACAGTAGAGAGTAAAACTCCTCCAGGCCGACAGTCACACGAGGTGAGCTCGACGATCCTGCGAATATCAAAATTTGTCATCGAGTTCTTGGAAGAGCGATCGCTTAGGATGATCAACAATAAATAAATACCTTCTCCTGTGCAGTCTTGCAGAGCTGTAAGTAAATCAGCGATCTGGCGGACTATGATTCCATATGCTCTGGCAAGAGCACTAGCGGTAGTCGCCATGGTGAAGGTGTCGCCAGAGCCAGCACCACCCACACCTCCGGCACCGCCTGCTGCCGCAGCAGCAGCTGCGGCAGCGGCTGCAGCGTTACTGGCTGTTGTTCGACGAAGTGAGGTCGGGTCGATGTAGATGAAGCCGCCTCCACCGCCACCGCTCGAGGCAGCAGCCGCAGCAGCTGCAGCAGCGGCCACCGAGGAACCACTTGCGACTCCAGACCCTCCACGACCTTTCGAGCGGGAACGCAACGCCCACTGCATGGACTGAGGGGCGAGGTTTGTCCGGTCGAAGCCTGGAGAAGTGACATGATTGTCCTATTCTTGTGTACGGCACAACCATATACAACAGCGTCTAAACTTACCCGTGGCTGCTGCATTAACCGCCCCTGAGCCGGCGCTGTTGCCACCGCCACCAGAAGCCACACGTCGTTCGAGTTGGTCGTCTGGGGCAAAGGAAATCTCGTCCTCTTCGTCATCGTCATGCTCGTCTGACGGCAACAAGTGTATAAGTCCAGGCCAAGTAAGACAAAACACTAAATCAATTCCGTGTACCTGTCTCACCACCGTCTCCATCAGACTCATCTTCGTCGTCTTCTTCTCCGTGAGAACTGTCGCCGCCGCCATCGCTTTCCTCGTCGGAAAATAGCGCGGACAAACCTTGGCTGGGACCTTGCCTGAAAATGTCAGAACAAGCAGATAAGAGGTGCGAAACATACATATTCCGCCTCAATTTACCCAGCCTGTCCATCGGACTGTCCCTGTTGCGGTCCCTCGTTCTCGTTGTCAGAGTCACTCTCGCTCTCGGCCAGTAAGTCCAGGTCCATGTCCGAGTGCTGATCATCCTGTACAACAAAAAAGTTACCAAAACGTAAAGTGCATAACAGTGAAGAGACATGTACCTGGTCTTGTCCGCCGCCAGGCTGTGCTTGATCTGCTGAACCTTCAGCAACGTCTGAAACCTCTGCTACATTTCCGCTTCCTCCGCCGGCCCCATCTTGTTGGTTGTTGCTTGCATCATCGTCCATGTACTCGTCTTGGACGACGTTGCCACCCCCGCCGTTGGCCTAAAACATTTATGGAATAGAAACATGCCATGCAGTAAAATCTCTTTCGAATCTCTATAAAAAGCGAACCTCAAGTTGCTTGTGCGTGACAAACAGAGTGGGAAATGCATACCACGTGGACTGCGCAAAGCGCATGGATTGCGGGATAGACATGAGCATGGACAGTGCGAAGCGCATGGACTCATAGACTACGTAGGAGATCGTCTCCCACGTACTACAGTTAAAGTTCCCGCCAAACCATTAGTAAGTCCTTTGCCTCGCCACCCTGTATCTAATGGTTCATTTTTGTAATAAGTCGAGCGATGACGGACACCTCAACATGCACAATAAGGCTACTCCACCTGCACCAAGCAGCATCTACTTGTGCCCCCAAATACTGATGTATTACCTGGTCACTCTCTTCGACATCTTGATTGTCCGCGCTTTCGTTTAACTGTACTGTTGACGCTGTTGAATGGCTGGATACCAGTTGTGCTGATCCTGATGGAGCGACGATTTGGTTTGGGCCGCCAACCACACCTCGAGTCCTGCACAAAAAAACGTCTATTGCATTCTACGCATTCTCTTGACAGCAGTCCCATTGTACTCAACAGTTCCGTCCGATATGACTCGACGTACATTAAGAAAAGTACAGTAACTACTCACGAGTATATGAAAAAGTCACAGTCTATTTCGGAGTCCCTCAACTCTTACTGTGTGATTTCTGACAACAGTAGTCTCAGTTTAAAGATAATTTTCATAACTGTGTTTTGAGCTTGACGCATTCTCTGAGTTTGTTTTTAATAACTGTTTAAACATCAATCAAGACTGCAATTCTGCAGCTAACCAACCTAAATTATGAGTTTTTACTCCATCCTGGCGCTCTTACGTTCCACGACATAAGATTTAGTCATTCACAGATTATATTCGATGTAGTCAGAATTGCGCTGCTGACGAACTGATTGACTGACAGTGACCATATCGAATAACCACTGCAAGTAAGATTCACTGTACCTGGCTGAGCGCAAAAGATGCCCTTGGTCACCCAAAGAGTTGTTCCTGGACCGGCGGCTATTGTTGTTGCTGTTGTTCCCTCCACCGCTCGATCCTTGCTGTTGTTGCTGCTGGTCGAAGCTCCCAGTTCTTCCATGCGGGTCTCTGTAACGTAAGTCAGAACATACAGTATTCTACAGTGCAGTATGTACGAGTGCGCATGTATCGCGGAGTTCCTGTTCACAATCTGTCAAAGCTCTCACCTGGTGGGCAACAAAGGTTCGATGGAGAACAGCTCTTCAATGGAAGCAAGTTCGGCGTTCGACGACGACAAGCTGAAGGGGGCTGTGGGACGCGTCACTCCGAATCTGAATTATCATTGCTCAATCATGCCAAAGCAACTCCTATAGAATAGCTCTCATACTGAACGATACCTCACTGGTGCCAGAAGAGCATTGGCAGTCTCACCAAGCTCTTCTACAGCAATGTTGACCAGCGCTTGTAGGACTCTTTTACAGCGATGGAGAGGCTGCATACTAGACTGGAGAGACTTCTTTCTTCCCTGGCCAGGTGGGATCTCCACGCTGAACACTACGAACACTCGGATGACGGAGCGAACAAATCTGACAAATGGAGCAAAATACAACTTTCTTAAGCAGCTATACATTCACTGTTAAATGTCTTTTCGTACCGTCTCGCTACCAGCCTGGCCTCTGCTTGATCTACGGCGGGGCTCTGCAACTGCCTGATGAGCGTAGCCAAAAGATAGTCGAGCATCTCTGAGGAGCACTTCACCAAAAGGCAGTGGGTGAACTTGTCAAGAAGGGCGGTCCCGCTCTGGCTGGCCTGAATGAAAAGCGTGATGAAGTAAACGATGCAAGCCCAATTCTATAACTTATTCATCTTACTAAGAAAGCTTGGTCCTCGTAAACGCCGTTGCCACTGGCACTGTTCCTCTGCCCGGTCAAGATCATTGATCGCACCGCTGTCCAATCGCTGAGAAGACGCTCCAAAGCGCGGCGGGCAAACCTATTGAAAGTGAACTATGAACGTGTTTTCGGGCACAACGTATAACACAGCAACTCGCCTGGGTGGCTCCAAGTCGTGCTCGGGCATATCTTGCTCCATGTCGGAGGTAGGCGTTTTGCGGGCGCCCTTCCTAGATCTGGATGGTCTGTACTGTCTTTGTTCCACCACCTGCCGTCCGACAGTCTAGAAGAGTAAGTAGAATGTATTTACCCAAAGAAACCCTTGATGAGTAGACGCCAAGTCATTTATGCTCACCTGCACCAAGAAGAGAAGGATATTTTCTCCCCTGCCATTGGGTCTAGTGACCAGGTCAGTCTCAGCGATTAGTCTACACAATACGTCGAAGCGAGCTGCCTGGTTCCCGCCGATCAAAGAGCGACACCTTCGTTCAAGAATCTCGTAGAAAAAAGACTCGTTCGTCAGATTTAAGGTATTTCATACTTGCACTTTTCCCAGCAGTCGCAATATGCAGTCGGTGAAGTTCTCTTAAGCTTGCAGTCGTGTCCCTTGTGACAGACGCGCGCGCACTCAGTGCAACAACACAGGGAGTCTGTCAGACCACAAGTCCGGCACTCGAATATGTCCTAAAACAGGGACAGGGGCAGGAACAGGGGAGGGAAGGGGAGTCCATGAATATTGTTCTATAACAAAACGTTACATATCAAGAACAGTACCTGATTAATATGCTCGGCTCCCGTCCAGGTGAAGCTACATGTGTCATTGCAGCAGACGACATGCAGAGGAGACCTGTGGTGCAATAGGAGACGGACTAGTCTCATGGGAACGAGAAAAAGCGAATAAAAACTTTCATTACGTTGCTACGTACCTGTCTGAAGGGGCTCCCTCTGGAAAGACCATGGACATGAGGGTCCTTTGCTGAGTCTCGAGATCGTCAGAGCACTCGGAAGCCACTTTGCGTGCAGCCTCTAGCAAGACGAGAGCCGCTGGGTAGGCCCTGCAGGCCACTGCACTCATTACAGGGGTGTTACCGTGAGCGTCTGAAAAAGCAAGCACTCATAGAATGTTGACGAGTGAAGCTACTTAACGAGCGGAAACTTACCTTGGGCTGCCAGAAGAGCCTCCAGATGAGGAGCAAAGACAGGACTTTCACATATGAGCTTCAGAGCAGCAAGCGCGTTAGCCCTCCTCTCTTGTGCCTCGTTGGCGTACACGGGCTTCTCCTTGGTAGCGACACTGCTAAATAGTTCATGAGGAGGTTACAGAAGGGAAGTTTGTGTTGACGTCTAGAAACCTTGCCTCGTTTTGGGATTTGTCCCTGTAAGAGCCACAAGAGCGTCTTCTTCACTAGATCCATCAGCACCTGCGCCGGCTCCACCAGCGCTGCTGGTGCCAGGTTGAGAGTCAGGATGCTGAGGCTGCCAACCCAATATGGCCACATCATCAAGATCGCCTGCAACATTGGCACGGTTTTACAGATGATCAAGACTGTATCACATAGGTGTAACGTACCAGGAGATCCTCCTCCTCCTATGACGCTAGATGCGGCTGCCGCAGCCGCAGCAGCTGCCACTGATGCCGAGAGCGCCGATGGGGATGACGAGGAAGGAGAAGGCGACGGGATGTCCAAGCGGCTGAGAAAGAATATTTTTCCACTACAAATGTACCTTTGACGTCCACGCAATATACCACGACAGACCGACAAGTGATTTTCATACTGATACTGACTGAACGTTCTATTTATGTAAGGATCAAGTTATCTTACTACCCAGAGGCAGCCGCCGCTCGTCTCATCATCTCCCTCAGATTCATGGCCCTAGAACTGAAGGCGCTGGTGAATCCACCAATGGAATCCAGCTGGCCTGCACAAAGGATAAGAGAATACGCCGTACAAACAACACGGCCCACATGTGCATGTTGTAAAACTTCATACTTGAAGAGCTGTTGTCCGTATCAGGATCCTTGTTGGACGTAGGCTGGCACATGGACACAGCGGTGTGGAAAATGTTACGGCCTCCATCGCACCTAAACAAGAGAGGAGTATATGTAAATCAAACGAATACGTATTGTAAGCATCGATTTGAACTACCTTTCTTCTAAGATTCTTTGCACCGTCTCTATGGTGGTGTCTGCAGTGGGATCACCTTCCATCGCCGCCACCACTCTCCTGACTGCTTCCACGTCACATTGCAACATCTTGGGTAGAATCAGTTGGGGAGCAAATGACATCACTATCACCGCAACTTCGTTCTTCTTCCCAGAGCCAACGTGAGGAAGTGCGTGGGTACCCAGGCCTACGTTCAAATATATTTATCACTTACGCACAGAATGAAGGAGTATACAGTATAAAACAATAACAACCTCGCTAGTTACAGCTGCTATTGCCGTGAAGTGCAAGCTGCCTGTGTGCACACACCGGTAGCTTGAAGTTTCATTTCATTCTCTCCACCACTTGAGTGTAACGATCCCAACATTTTTGTGCTCAAGCATAAAAGTTATTGAGTTAGGTTAGGTGACGCTTGACGAAAAGGCTAAGCTCGTTTCCACTCTGCCCACACCTTCACCAAAAATAGTAATGAGCAGCTTTTTGAGAGCAACCTTTGCCTAGTGCTTACCGAGGGCCTCAATGGGAAGCAGATCGAGCCAGTGAGGATCTTTGATGGAGTCGGCCGAGGGAGTCGAGTCCTTGATCATGGGGTAAATAGCGCGATTTCCATCGAGCAAAAGCGAGACGAATTCTGACTCGCCCGTCGACTGGAAGTGGACGTTGGAGGCCGAAATTCCTAAGAAGGCTGTTGTTTCCGTAGGAAATTTGGAGTCCATTTCAACCTTAGAGGAAGAGCAATGATACAATTGTACGTCGGCTCTTTCGGAAGTTATCATCCTCACCTTTCCAGAGCTTAAATTAAACACACGATGACTCATGCGACTGCCAGGACCCTTGATAACAGCATGGATCCCTGAAAATATGTGTATGTTAGTGAAAGCAGTATTAGTTTAACATAGGCCTTAGATGATGACGTCTACCTTGCCCGTCAACAGTGATCGCCAAGATCTGGCCTTCGTTCTGTAGCCCAACTTTCTTGGGCGTCCGCTGGAAGCAGTCGGGCAGTCTGGGAATCAACCCCGCTTTAACCACTTGAAGTTCATCCTTACGGAGCAGTCTAAAACCGATAAGACAGGAAATTACAGTATAATACGATCATGCATCAACAACTCGCGCGTTCCGTTTTAATTACCTGATGTTTTCGTTCAAGATAGAGCTTTCGCTCTCGTCTTTGTCTTTGCCGCTGCCACCAGTCCCCGAAGCCACGTCCTTAGGTTGTCCGCTCACGCTAGATGAGGATGCTGGGAATTTTACGGCCACATACGGTCCATCTACTTTGATGACTCTTCCGGTGGGGGGAGCATTCCTAATTTTTTTATGCAACGTTAGATGAAGATTTGATCACTAAAAATGTACAATATGAACACGCACCTGCTATCTTCGACAAAAATGACATCTCGAAGGTTCCACTCTTCTTCATCCACCTTGGCCTCTTCTTCACGTGGAGCAGAACGCTTTTGACGACCTCCACGGCCACCACCAGCCGCAACTGCTGCGGCAGGTGAGCTGATCGAGCCGTCCGAACAAGTGCTACAAGATAAAAATCAAATCAATAACTTAGATACATGCTGTCTTCTTATTCGGTCGTACCTTGAAGCTGGACTTGGAGGGGGCGGCATTGACGCCGAGTCATACTCTTCCTTAGTCTTGTCCTTCTCTCTAGGCAACTCGGGGAGTTTTGGCCTCTTAGGAGGTAGGACGATCTTGAAGCGGCACGAATCGGTAATGTTCCAGGCAGCGTTTAGCAATTGGCCCACCTAATGAATAGTTATCCATTCCATTGATGCACGCACAAAATAACTTTAATGTCGCAAACCTTCGGCACTCCTCCCGCTACAGTGAATCCGATGGATCCAGCCTGGTAGACAGGGGCGTTCTTCATGCAGACGAGACTCCCCGCAGCAATTTCGCACGCTGTCGACAACGAGGAAGAAGTGGCAGAAGTAGTGCCAAACCCAGGTGGTGGCTGGCGCGATCGTCTGCGAAAGGGACACGAGATCGGTTAAACACAAAAAAACAGTGGACCTGGAGAAGGTTTCTTACCTCGTCACGCTTCTTCCTCCAGAGACATCTGGGGCCGACGAAGAAGCTGTCGTGCCGACGGCTGCATGCAGCATCCGCTTACGATTGGTGTACTTCTCTAGCAACTTCTTTCTCTGATGAAAAGGCAAAATGCCCCACCTAACAAAAGGACCATTAGCAAGTGCTATGTGACCAAAACTTTAGCTTCACTTCTCACCAATAAAGACATCCACTTTCTAGCCTGACCGCTGTATAGAGAACGCAGGTATGAAGCGAGATGATTCGGTCGTTTTGGAACTCTGGACAAGCCAATACCGGCTGTTCTAGCTTGCCGCAGACATGTGATAAGGAATCGTCCATCCTATCAGATAACGTGAAATAGAACCTATACTCGTACCGGTACGTCATTGCAACATAGCACAAATGCATGCATGTACTGAATATTAGTAAATTTTGCACGTACTTTTACGTGACTTGTGGATTTATGCAATTATTATTCCTCTGTAAGAACAATTACTGTAGCTGTCACAAGCAACGTACCAAGTAGCGACCTTGCCCGACTCGGTGACGACGGAGCACCTGATGTTGGAAGCAGATATCATGGTCACCCTCTCGTTAGATAGGCCTAGGCTGGCTGCTCGGGGATGGTTGCCTGAAAAGACATCGATTAATCGATCACGAAGCATCTCTTTCATGATTATATCCTCATCTCACCTGACGGATTGTCTCCTCGAAAAGGCGTCATGTCGCACCATCGCCATTGGTACAGATGCCCTTTCTCTGAGACGGCCACCAGCTCGCTGTGGAGCACGGCGATCTTGGCGAACTTGACGGGCTCGCGATTGCCGGACTTTTCGGGCCAAAATTCCTACAAATGGTGTGTAGCAACAAATGCAGCACTTGTACTTTTCGACACTCATTTTTTCCTCCTTACCAGGTCATCCCCCAGCCAGAGCGGACTTTTGCTGGTTGCCGCCGAAGATTCGCGCTTCTTTGAGTCCTCGTCCTTGCCTTCAGACCAAGCTCCAGAATCCCTCAATGCAGACTCTAGCCAGCGCTTGGGGCCAAAGTATTGTCTGAAAAAGTCATATACATGAAGGTGACGAGAAACTTTAGCATATCTGATAGGAGGACAATGTCACTCACCGGTCTCTCCATCTAAAGATGGACTCTCTCTCGGCAGCGGCGATGGCGGCCCGATCCCTCTCTGCGGCAGCAGCGATAACGACGGATGAGGGGGACGCACCGGAAACTGCTGCTGCAGCCGCTGCTGCGGCCGCGGCCGCGGATGCGCTGCCCCCAGACGCTGGAACGCTAGCGGCTGCTTCGCGGTCACGTTCGGCGGAGCGGCGGCTGGAGCTGGATGACCTACAAAGCAACGAGAATTTGCACGAACTGCTACACAAGTGTATGTGCCTACACAGTGTATGATCTATAATCGAGGCGCTGCGTTGATTTGGTTTGGTTTGTTTCGGAGTCTGGATAGTGCAAGAACCCGCCAAAACCTTCTTCTATGCACAGGCACAATATTTGATTGTGACGGATTACAGCAGACTCCGGATAGCTCGTCACCTGGATAGCTCGTCATTTCGCTTTGCTCATCTGTTTTTGAACTTCCCACTTTTTTTATATCATGTGATACTCCGGATAGCTCGTCATACACTTCGGTTAGTAAGTCAGTTTTACTGGTAGTTCAATGAAAGGAAAACATTATGAAGCAGAAGTTTACTGCGAAAAAGAGTGCCAGAGAACATTCGTAGAACAAATGTCCCAAGAAAGGAAGTTAAGATCCTTCTCCCTTGACGAGAAAAGGGCACTGCTGAGGTCCTCTGATTCCTCTAAGCGGCGCTATTCTCATGCAAAAAGAAGAGCTTGCTTCAAAAATGGGCAAGGGTGACTTCAAAGCAACAGTAGGCTGGTTTGAGCGACTGAAAAAGAGAGAGGGAATCAAGCAGAAGACACTTCATGGTGAAGCTCAGGAAGCTAATGTTGAAGGACGTGACAAGTGGATCAAGGAGCAAGATATGATCCAGAGGACATCTTTAACACTGACGAAAGTGGACTGTACTACAGAGCTTTGCCCAGTTCAACTTTGGCCCTTCCAAATGATACCCGAAAGGAAGGAAAATCATCGAAAGAGCGCCTTCCAGTCCTCTTTACTGCATCAATGGAGGGAGAGAAGAAAGCACTTTTTGTAATTGGAAAATACAAGAGCCCTAGGTGCTTTAAGCAAGCCAGATCTCTTCCTGTTGATTATGATGGGCAAACATCTGCATGGGTGACAAGATCCTTGTTTATTAAATGGCTTAGAGAGTGGGACGACGACCTGGTTAAAAGGAAGAGAAAAATTCTGCTCTTGCTGGATAATTGTGGAGCTCATCCAACAAATGTGGAGCTCAAGAACATTGAATTAGCCTTCTTGCCAAAGAATTCCACCTCGGTTTTGCAGCCAGCAGATCAAGGAATCATCCGCACGGCAAAAGTCTACTACAGGAAAGAAATTATCCGCCTTGTGCTACGAAAAATGGAGTCCACAGGGGAAAATGAGTCATGCACAGCTTTTGCTCTCTCAAAGAAGATATCCTTACTTAAATCCATCCCTCTCCTCTCCTCTCCTCTTCCTGAGAGCAGGTTGGAAAGGAATCTATTAGATATCTGCTGGCGACATGCTGGATGGCTTTTGGGCGAGAAAGAGAAGGAAAATGAGCCAAACCAGGATTCACAGGAGTTGCCGATTGAGGGAGAAGAGTTTCAGAGCTGGCTAAATGAGATTGATGATGATGTTGCACCTTTCACAGACGAAGACATCATTGCCAATGTGATGGGAGGTGAGGAGAATGTTGAGGATGAAGATGAAGACAGGGAGGAGGGTCAAGAAAAGATTCCTACTCAAAGAGAAATGCAAGAGGCACTTTCTGTACTACAGAGGGGCTTGAAACATTATAATTTTGATCCTTTAGTTCTACTTAAATTCAGCAATGAAGTTCAAAAAGCATTGCGTCCCACTCTGAAACAGAGTACTATTAATCGTTTTCGGGGGAAATAAAAATACTTCGGATACCATGCCACTTCGGTTACTTTGTCAATGACTGCGTCGGCCCGAACATGACGAGCTAAGCGGAGTCTACCGTACTGTGTTAGCTCCTATGAGCTAACATTGTAATCCAAAAATGTCTGTAGTGTATAGAGTACAACTTAATTACAGAGTGACGATGAAAAATCCCCATCAAGTTCCTAGATCGTTTTTAAGTCGCAGGATATCATAATGTAGCTCGTAAATTCTCTTTATCTAATATTCGCTTAAGCAATCGGGTTGCATCACGTTCTATCAGCTTTCCGCGTTTCAAGAACAGCACTATGTAAGGGAAAAATGCAGCCAAAAGTCCAGGTGCTCAATCGAATTTGGTACGCACGGGGGACTTTCACCTTCGACCTCGTGGTCACCAACGATAGGGTCGATGACGTCGGAGCTGATTTTAAAGATTTTGACAGCAGATTTTATTTTTCTTCACGGTTTTTGCTTGACTCACACTGTTGCTGCAAACAGCTCCTTATCGTGCCATCAAGGGATTTAGAAGCTCTGACGAAGAGTCATTAGGCTGACAGATTTAGACAAGTCACCTTATGGTCATGGTGGATGACGCAGCCAGATTGAGTGCTAAGCTGCGAAAGTTGGCCCTGAGGCCGATGAGGCTCAGCCAGAGGCTTCGACAGGTGGAGCAGGAGAAGGAAAAATTCAAGATCAGGCAGAATAACAGCCAAGTTATATCGAGTACGAAGAAACAAGAAGACAGATGTCTGGACGAGGCTGCGGCTGCCAAGTTATGGAGTAGGGTTGTGGAGCTCTCTAGGGAGAGTGATGACGAAGAAGAATTGCTGGAGGAAGAATTGTTGGAAGACGAAGTGCTGGAAGACGAAGTGCTGGAAGACGAAGTGCTGGAAGACGGAGTGCCGGAGGAGGAACCACTTGTAGAACAATTGTCGGGGGAAAAGACTTCAGCCGGAGGCAACAGAATAGGACAGTTTAATAGAAGAGGTGCCTACTCTCAGGCACCTATAACTGATGTTGCTCACCAAATAGCAGATAAAAGTGAAAAAGGCAATCATCGCAGTAGACCAATTGAGGCCAGCGAGGTTCATCGGGGCAACCAAGAAGACGACAATCTCAGAAGTAAAGATGGGACACATCCACAAGACTATCCGGATAGAGCAAAAGCAGGGTCAGATAAGGCCTTTGCCCTTCCACTTAATCACCTGTCCATGATTTACGCCAAAGGCCGTCAAATATCGTCAGGGGCCTACGGCTGCGTCTACCTGCTTCGCCACCGACAAACCAAAGCGCTGGCCGCAGCCAAGTATCAAGTAGCTGCGGACCCCGAGGAGGCCGAGGCTGCTCGCCACGAGGCAGCGCTACTGCGTCGCCTCTCACATCGACACATCGTCGCCTTCAGGCATTTCTTCTGCAGCAAACGCTGCACCTCCAGCATCCTCGTCACTGAGTACTTGGAATGTGGCGAACTGTTTGACGTCATTTCTCGTCCAGGCTACTCTCTCAGAGAGTCAAAGTGTCAGATTATATTTAGACAGGTTCTGAAGGCAGTTGACTACCTGCATGACAGGCTAATAGTTCATTTGGATCTCAAGCCGGAAAACATTCTGCTGACCAGGACCTCAAAATCGACAAAAGGGTAAGCATAGCAAATCACTATAGTTTACAACATATCTTTTTAGCAATCAGTAATTTTTCAGTAACTCCTCGAAGAAAATTAAGTTAATTGACTTCGGCCTAGCTCTGGAGCTTAACTCGGACACGAAGTTCGCCTCTTTGGAATCTATGCGTGGCACCATCGAGCTCATGGCTCCAGAGGTTCGTCAGACTCAGTACAGAGTGGGGCAGTAGTATTGACAATAAATTTAGAACGTCCACTGTAATGAGATTTGCGGCAAAATAATGACTTATTACATAAAAATTAAGTTAATGGAACATAATGAACATATTTCATTCAATGTGGCCGCCCTCGGCCTCGATTACGGCATTCAGGCG
>JAAUXU010040264.1_pt1 | contig 15308 bp, 15 predicted proteins | sample 7278151 | NCBI WGS metagenome assembly JAAUXU01 (sample SAMN14350113, study PRJNA611818) | marine sediment metagenome | isolation source: surface marine sediment (1.8m) | place: French Polynesia: Moorea | collected 2018-08 | reverse complement strand
GTGGAGCAGCTTCACCATCTGGGACACGGCCGAGGAGGGGTGGTCATGGGGTGGGACCAGATTTGTTTCTGCAACATCCATTCAGCTGGGGTCAGTCCTGACTTTATCTGGTCAACCCTGTAGTCATAAATGTGGACATTCGTGCAGCACATGAAAACTGAGGGAAGTAATAGGTGTGAAAGTCAGTGGTGCCCAACTGATGGCTGCGTCATCGTGACCACCCTATATGAACATCATTGAATGATCAACTTTGTAGCAGGCCCCTGGCTGTTAAAGATGGAGACCCCCCCCCCTCCCCCCGGAGTGGAGCCTCAGCCTCAGCACGTTGTATTGTTGCACATATAATAATGCTACCCATGAGGAAAAAAAACATATCCAATATTTTCTTCTGAAGAGCCTAACGCAGATAATTGCTTTGCCAAATGAACACACACCAACCAAAAACACACTGGAGGGAGAGCACTTTGCACCACTCATGCATGACAGTAAGGGTTGCTGGCCGACGCCGTCGACGTCACCCCCGCCGTGGCCGGACACCCTACCCCCGTCGCGCACCGCCAGTTCACCCACCACACCCAGAGAGCACTTAACCAACAACGGGTGGTGGGAAAGCAAGAAGCCCCCCCCCTTCCGTCCCTCTCTATGTGCGGTCGTCCCAGTTGTGATAAATATTCTGCACTCTGCTGGCAAAAAACGAGCAGAAAATTTTGCGGGTGCAAAATGAAAATGCTCCACTTCTTCTTCGTCCTCTTCTTGCACTTTATTGCGGGCCATTATGAAAAAATAGACTAATACACGTTTGCTCTCCTTATTTTTCTATTATTATTCTTTTGCACTCTGCGCCTGGGAACTCTGAAGAGAAGCCTGAATGTGGCAACGCTTTGTGAAAACGAAAGTTTTTGTCTCTTTGACGTCAAGGGGAACATTGCAATTCTTGAGGAGAAGAAAGGGTTTTTTGGCACCAAGTGGAAGATTGAGATATGGCAACACTGCATGATATGTCAGCGGTCAAATAACTCGGATGAAATAGTTATAATGAAAATAAGACTTGTCGGACACGATTTGTAGATGGCAACTTTTTTTTGGAAGGGGGGGGTTCAAAAAGGCTTTTGGCATCAAGTTGAAGATGTCATAGAGGAAATGGGTCTTGCCCATTTGGCGTCGAGTGGGGGGGGGGGGCAGTGTGGCAACACTTCATGAGGAGAAAGGGTTTTGACATCAAGTGGAGGACTGAAGTACAACAACACGTTCTGAGAAAAGCACGTACTTTATTTGGCATCAAGTGGAAGATTGAATTGTGGCAACACTTCTTGAAAGGATGAACGATTGCAGGGTGGCAACACTGTGTGAAAACAAAGCTTTTTGTCTGCTGGGCGTCAAGTGGAACGTTGCAATTCTTGAGGAGAAAGGTCTTCTGGCACCAAGTGGAAGACAGAAATGTGGCAACACCTCATGAAATGTCAGCAACCAAATATTACTGGCGAAACATTTGAAATGAAAATGAGACATGACTTGCGCTGTTTGAGTCCTCATACCTGACTGACTGGACTGGGCCACCCTGTACAGACACTTGTGGGAGCTCCTAAGTGTATCCCCGTGGAATTTTTAAAATGTTTGCTCAAGTAATGATGTATTGGTAGAACTTTCAACCTTTTTTCCCTTTTTTTCGGAAAGATGGGTAAAGTGGAGACTCCCATAATTTGTCAGGATGATTTTGTCGTCGTCCCCATCACTCACGCAGCAGATTCTGTGTAAACTTCACACTTGGATGTGCCAACATTGGTTGGATTTTTCCATCCATTCTCCAGGAAACACCTCAGTGTTGACAGAAGACAAAAGCCTCATTTCGGACGCAGTCACGTACATGCACGCACTGTGCATAACCTCGCAACCCTCGACTCCGGTTACACCGTCCACTTGGGCTATTCCGTCGACTCAAGCAGGGTTCCCACACAGAATGCCACTGCCAGCCAAAGTCACAGCTGGGAGAAAGACAGGGCTTCTCACATCGCAGACGGATTATCTTCATCCAAACAGTTCTTGACCTCCGCCAGGTTTGCCACTACACGTCAGGGACTCAAGCCTTCCCCCTCCCCCTTATGCGTACGCTTCAGCGGGGGACAATATGAGCATGTCCAAAGGTGACGGCAGACCCCAGGATGGAGTTCGTGGAGGTCATAATAGCTATTATGTATGGTCAGTTCTACGTAGCTATGAACATGTGACTCGTGGACTCGAGCTGGTGCATGAAGAGGGCCTGACTCGAGTCCACTCGAGCCACCCGAGTTGATCGAGTTTTCGATCAACCATCTTTAGCCTGCTTTTGTGTCCCAACACAAATTGCATGTGGGATCTCAGAGAACCTCATCATCACCATATTAGTTGCAATAATGACTGAATGTGAACATTATGGTGTCCTTGAATGTCTGTCAGACTTTTTATTCTATCCTTCTGTCCCAATGTCATTGACAGCTAAAGGGTGGAAGAACTGAATGTTGTATGCACGTATTTTCCCAGCTTTTCATTATCAAAATCCAAGAAACTCGACCTCTCTCAGGTATTTTACTACCTGGACATAAGGACATTAATACTCTAAGGACAGGTCTTATTTGGAGGACTTTGATCGTTGAATAAGGAAAGTGAAGTGTCAGTTATGCACGTGCAATTTGTAATTTGATGTGCAATTTTTTCTCTTTCTCTTCTGAGCAGTGCAGAGCTGCACTGCTCCCTCCCTCCTGTCGCTCCCTCCTCAGCAGTGCATAAAACTGGGAAATATGCTTTATTCTAGTCCCCGAACCGGAAAATACACTACATTTTGGCCAAAATAACGTGTTTTGGAGAACCTAACATCTTTTTTGTAGTTTGGGGTTCGCAGTAAATAAGACAGGACAGTAAAGAAAAAATCTGGCACCAAATTGTTAACAGGGTGACTTCCTCCTTGCGATCATTCTCATACCCCACTTCATCCGCTGTTTTCTTAGTGCTGTGGTGTTGACAGCAGGGGTGCCAGAGAGCCAGCGACAGAAACAGCAAAATTCAAAACTGGTTGAATTACAAAATAAAAAAATTCAAAATCGCCAAGGATTTTCTGCCCAGCCCATGTCCAAAATGACCAGTAACACCTCACAACATAATGGCTATGGCAACCCTGACTGATGAACATGTGATGTTAACCAGTTTCCTCCCTCGCCTTGTCGGCCAAGTCAGCCCCGAAATCTGCCTTGATTGCTCCGGCATCCTTGATGTCGTCGGACATGTTGGCTCTTGGAATGTGACCTTATGAGTTGCCCTCTTACTTGTTCTAGGACGAGTACTACATGCCCGCCCGCTCGTCGGCCGCCTCCCTGTGGATCGACATGCCCTGGTACCTGCGCTGCCTGCACGTCCTCAAGCAGATCCCCTGCTATTTGCTCCTCTTCCTCTTCCCCATCTTCTCGCACTGCTGTCCTTGGAGTAATCAGGTCTGTGCATAGCGCTATAAATTATTAGCACCATTGTGTTTTTTTGGGTGAGTGACTTTCATGGGAGTATTTTGGGGCAGATTGTTCAAAACACCAACGAAAGTATTTGCAGCATTTTTCACCTGAGACTAAAATATTTGCCGCAGTTTGCACATGAGACCAGATTATTTCGACTTGCCAGCCACCCAAAGATGGGATCTTTGTAGCAAATTTCCCCCAAGGATGAAATATTTGCAGCAATTTTCGCCAAAAGGTGAAGTACGTGGAAGCCAACCAAGGAAACACGGCCTTGTTCAAAGAAGCTCATTTTTGTGATCGTGAATCTCCTAATGACTCACTCACCTAGCAAATTAATTAATGATGATGCCCATTCAGTCGTCCGGCGGCGCGCACATCATGACGAACTCGCCCCGTGTGCCCTGGTTCGTGAAGCAATGGCGCGTACCGCTGAACCGCTGCATCTACACGTCGTTCTCCTACATGATCTTCTTGCTCTTCATCATCCTGTACGTGGCCGAGATACAGAAGCCGGCCAGCTACTTCGTGGACATGCTGACGGCCGTGTGGATCGTGTCCTACACGTTCAGGGACATGGGCACGGCATACTTCTTGTGGAAGCTGGAGAATCCCAAGCCTATGCACGAGCGGCGTTTCTTCAAGCGCTACCTCACCTTCTGGCACCTCTACAACCTCTTCGCGGACTTCTTCTTCCTCATAGGACTCCTCATGAAGCTGCTCGAGTTCCTCATGCAGGACAGCTCGTGAGTTCGTTTGCTTTACTTGATTGCATCATTGATCAACAACGCCAACTTCCGCAGGAGCCACCTGCACGGCTTCGTCGACCAGAACAACCTAAAGGCCGCAGGACGAATCTTGTGGGGATTCGCATTTTCCCTCGCCATCCTGAAGACCATCAAGGTCAAGCACGAGGGTGACACCTAAGACGTATACACACACGGTGGTGGCCAAATTTAGACTTCAGCAAGAGCATTGCACCTGCTCGACTAAAAACAGGCTCAACTTGGTCCAGTGCAATATGGGCGAAGAGCAGAGGAAGTGCATTTGCATTTGGCATTGCAAGTTGCCGGGCAACTTGTTGACGTCGATCGTGACACTGACACTGTTTTGCCCCTAACGTCGGCTGAGCCCCTGTTGACGATGATGATCTTGGGGCCGTCGCACTCGTTGTGGTCTTCACCCATTTCACCACTTCCGCCAGTTTCATTCATGCTCCAAGTGTCTCTTGGGGCAGGAACTTTTTAAAAGTCGGCCGGGTTTTAAATTTTGGCACCACTGTTTCACATGATAGAGAGACGTCGGAATTTGATGTGAAGAATTTTTCTAACTGAAGCAAATGAATGTTGGGTTTTTAAGCATGTTTTACTTTTATTTTAGTCTCTTCAAAACTTAACCTTCTTTTCCTTTTCCTAACGTTTTGCTACTGATTTTAATTACTCATTAATTTTTAATTTATTAATTTTTTGGATTTTGACTCCTCTTCCTGTAGGCTTCAACTTAAAACTCCGACATCTCCCAACCAATATATACATATACATAGAGAGGGGGGGGTCACAGCACCAAGTACCATGTTTGTCATTCCATAATATTGTGTTGACGTTTTCAGGTGGGCATCGCTTCCAAGTACTTCGGCCCCATCATCCTGAGCATGAACCACATGATGAAGGACGTCCTCCTCTTCCTCATCACCTTCGCAGTCATCATGATCGCCTTCGCATGCGGAGTCTCCTACATCTTCAACATGGCCTCCGGCACGACCACTTCTTCATGACTGTTGTATCCTTAGAAAAACATTATAATTTGTATATTTACTGTGTTAGGCCAGCAAGGCTCCGGCACCGCCACCAAGGGCGTCTTCACCTACTTCTTTTGGGTGCTCCTCCAGCCCTTCCGCGGCAACCCCGAGTACCAGGACGTGGCCGACCTCCCCTACAACTCCACCTGCCTGTCTGAGATCCCCACGGCCGAAGCCGACATCAACACCTTGAGTGAGTTCACCAAGCGCACCAGTTTGGAGGAGACTGGCAAAATGACACATGTTCTGGCCAGGAAATGGCACTTTTGGTGACTATTTTTAGTGCTCCTTAAACTTTTGGGGAGTAATAATACGTGAAAACTGTGTCGACTCCGCAAAAATTGTCATTTCCGGCCAGATGCGTCAGTTTTTAAATAACCTTTTCTTTAGTGCTCCTAAAACCCTTCTTTTAGGGGGGAGAGCAAAAAATGTTGTCAATTCCACAAAAATATATCGCTTGAGGCAAAAAAAGATCACCTCCGTCATTTCCGTTGCTTCTTTCACACGTTGTCTTTCAAGCACGCGAATGTTATGGCAACTCTGTCCAAACTTGTGACCAGTGGAAACTTACGAAGACATTTTCTGGCCCCAGAACGCTGCATTGTGGAGACCTTGTACAACACGAGTTGCATCCAGAGCTTCTTCACGGCTCCTAAGAACAACGGAGTCATCACCAGGGGTGACATCGCCGGCTGCCTGGTCGACCACGACGCCGGCTTCGGGTAAGGAGATCGTGCCAAAATGCCAAACAATAAGTGCCAAGACCCCCCCCCCCTCTTTTTGTTTCGATGTTGCTCAAAAAGCACCCACTCAGTGTTGGTTGATAATACCGTAGTGCGTACCCCACGTATTTCCTCAAACGTACGTATGTAGTAAGTAGATCGTGTGTGTGCAGGTGGGTGTTACGAGATCTAGATCTAGATCTGGATCTAGCGTCACAATTCAGCGTACAGGGTAGTTGTTGACTTAGATTTGAGTGTTGAGCACCTCCTACTGAGAAAGGCTGTGTACAGGGTGGTCAGGAAGCTCCGTCCCAAAACACTCACCATTATGCACTGCAGCAGCAAAGTGCAGTACAGCTGTCGTCACGCACAGGGTGGTCCACATAAAACCTGACACTTCGGCTTCTGCCCGGACTGGAAACGGTACTTAAATCTGTCCCAGGATCGGATCAAAGGTGGCTCGGATCCTGAGCTCAAGGCCTTAACTGCACATCTGGGAGGCCTCGCAAGGCCTCCCAGGGCCTCCTCAGAGCCCCAAAGGCCCACACTTTGCGGTGGCAGATTTGGTGTGGACACCCCCGTGCATCATACAGTCATTAGAGGCGACAAAAACATCACACTACAACAATTATGTACAGCAACGACGCACTACAATTATAGCATGCAGCAATCATATTACACACCGATCACACTTTGCAACAATTGCTTTGTATGTACAACAATTATGCCCCGCAGTAATTACACTTTACAACAATTACGCAGCGTGCATAACAGACTAATTCAAAAAGGTACTTTGATATGGGGCTGGCCAAGAAATATTAGGATTGCCCCATTTTTCTTTCTAGATGGCCATTTTCTGTCCGCACTCCCAAGTCAACTTTACAAGCCTCTGTGCATAGTGCGCACTTTATTTCGACCATAACTTGTGACTGGATTGAGCTACACAAGTGGTGCAACCCTCTGTGGAAAGCTGAGAGGCTCCTCCGCAACCCGACTGATGTGCACTTTTGCTCTAGGACCACTCATGTCCTCGCAAATAAAGCAAATCAATTTTGCACGGACGCTGCGAGTGATCTCGGGGGAGACCAGCTCGAAAACTAAGACATTTTAGCGGTTGGAGCTGTGTCTAAGGCCAACTTTCCACTCCGACGAGACAAAGATGACCTTTTCGAAGCAACCTTTTGTACATACAAGGCCTGGCAGGGTTCTGCACGACGTGGGATCCCCTTTTGCCACGCCACGGAGGACTTCAGGGCCGCCACGGAGCTGTCGCAGCTCCGACTGGGTGAACCGGGACGCAGACTTCGAGCAGGACTTCGTGTCCACCCTGTACAGACTCGTTTCAGACAGGAAGACAACGATCACTGCACAGATGATGTCAAAAAAAAAAACACCACGCATTGTTCTTCTGGGATAAGAGAAAATCCAGCATAAACAGAGCCAAAGCCTTCGTTTGATAAGAACAAACAGCACCGAGCAAAGAGGGTCCAAAATTGCTTCGGTTGTTGGAATTAATGCCAAACTTCACAGGGAAGAGGAAGCAGCAGATGCAATGAGGATTAAGGAGCTCACACAAAAGTAAAATAAACGTTGATTAAGCTTATACCGGCTCGACTTGACGTTGACAGCGCACAGGGAGCTGGAGAAGCATGGCTTCCATCACGACCATGGCTTCTGTTGCACTACAGGGTGTTTCGGCAGTGGCGTCTGTTGCAGGACTAATCAACGTGCACAGCAGCAGGGGCATTGCTAAGCCACTTTAGTAATAACTAGCGCTTATGCTCTCCCCATTTTGTTGGGGCGCTGTGCATGTGTCTGGCTGTCTGCCGCGAAAATCAGCCGCAATCAGCCGCGCAAACACTGGAAATCGGCCGCGCAAACACTGGAAATCGGCCGCGAAAATCAGCCGCAATCAGCCGCGCAAACACTGGAAATCGGCCGCGAAAAATCAGCTGCGCACAGCAACGAAAACAGCCATAGCCAGTCTCGTGCTGCAAAAATCGGCCGCGGATAGACACACACACACTCGCACGCGCACTCAGACACACACACAAACTTACATACGGGCCTCGTGCACCTGAAAATCAGCCGCGGACAGACAGACAGGCAGACAGAGACACAGACACACGTACACTCGGGCCTGTCCTTTTATATACATACACAGATATAGCTCATTTTCTCGCTTAGCGATGGCTTATGGTGCCATCGTCCCACATCAACACACACACCCTAGAGCCTCCCCTCGGGGGTTAAGTGCAACAACTGATGAGATACAGAGAAGAACTCGACGTCGTTGGTGTGTGTGACTTTGGACTGGGGAGGGGGGGGGGACTAGGGATTCTTTCATGAAAATAGAGCCCCCGCTGCAGCTGTTCCACGCCCTCCAATGGCATCAACAGCCTCTCGAGGCTGAGGAGAAAATGACGCCACCAATTTGGAATGGACAGTATTTCACAAGTTTTACATGTCTGCTTTCTCAGCGAAGTAGAAAGAAACAAGGCCAGTCACTAAGCATGAAATGGGAACTCATAAGCTGGGTTCAGGGAAATATGTTTGGTTCTTTAGTGGGTTAATGTAACTCATGTTCCTTTTGCCTGACAGACATATGAGGCACAGTGACCTCCGCGTAACCGGGACCTTCGCAAACGAGCTTTTTAATACGTAAATTAGTGAACTTTGATGGCAAATAGTACAGGAACTTTTCACCAGATTCTGTCTCATTTCTAGGCCTGTTCTGGTTCTAAGTCAGCTGACTTGGATTTCCTCTTGGTCGCCATGGTCATAGGTTGAACTTTGACAGCCTCGCCTAGATTAGGCCTAACGCAAAGGCAGCTGCCCAAGCTAGGCCCAGTGGAAGGGCTGGATTGGGCCCAACTCAGGCCCAACCCAATTTCTTAGTCGAATTTTCACCACTGGACGGTGTGGTATGAACTGAGGACGTGGCATAGAAGGCCTGGGCCCAGTTCAGGTTGTGGTAGCAGCAGAGGGCTGCTTTTAAAGAGTGAACACTCTTTAAAACAGGCATTAATTGAATCTGATTTAGTTTGGGGGATTAAATAAGTTGAATCCGATTTAGGTTGGGGGGATTAAACAATTTTTCTCGTCTCCACACGCAGTTCTTTCTCTCTCCTTTTAACATTCTGGACTTACCGCGACAACCCTGCATTTAGTATCTTTACCACTTGCCGGTTCTATTTACTACGAGTCAAGCACAGCGGCTGCAGTAAAGTACTTTGCGGCAAATTGTCCAATTGGCATTCATGTACTAAGGAGGTGGTCTTCAAAATGACTGCTTCTCTGCACTCCCTGTGTGCTGAGAGCAGGTGGTAAAGTCCTAAGGCACAACAAAAATATATGGCCACCCAAACATGGGACCTGCGGTTACATTGTGGCCTCCATAAAACTGTATGCGTACAATGAATGCAAAATGGCCAAGCTTACTTAAAACACGATATGTGCACTTGGCACGTGGCCTTTTTCGAACACGAGGTGTCTGCAGCCCTCGTGGCTGCCCCCGAGGCTGGGGCAGCAACACTCTCAGGCCGCAGAGACGTCATATTTGAGAAATGCCGTTACCACATTATTACCATGTATTATTACTACACGCTACTGAAGAGGGTCCCTATTCCGAGGTGGTCATGACATATGAGGACGGGCACATGCATACAGTGGCCACAAAATGTGGGAAGAAGCAGAAGGCTCGACACAAAATAAGCTTCAACAACAAACATCACTTTCCTAAGGTTGCACTTGACAGAAGCTACGTATGTAGTTGGTATTAGCAATCATGGTTCTGGGTGGATGCGCAGGATGTCCAGGTCAATTGGACTTTTGGCCACCTGGAGTGCACGTGCATGGGGGGGTTCATGGTGATGGCCGAGCACGCGGTGAGGTCGGGAGGGTTCCTGTCTGCGCTCGAATCAAAAGCGTCTCGAGCCTGAGCAGCAGTAACACCAGCTACAGAAGTCACGTCAGAATGAGCAGACCCAACTTGGACATGAGCTTGAGCTCGGCTATCGAGCTCAGCTTCAGGGTCTTGAGAAATATGCACAAACTTCAGCTGGGCAATTTTTTTGGGAGCGGGCAGGCAAAATATGTGAAAATTGCTCAAAAACGCATCTTGCAGCAAAAATAGCGAGAAAAATGTGAGAAAGAACATTGTCACACCTGGCCAATGAAGAATCAGACTGACAGTTCCAGGCATTTCTGCACCTTAAAGCTTTGACCTCCAACTTTTAATATAAAACAGCTTAAACTTTCGACCATCTCTTTTTGGAGTTGAAACATTGAACTCTCTTAAACTTTCTGGGTGTTCTTAGTCCAACATTCATTGTTAGGCATGCAAGGGAAGGAGGTGCAGCACACCAGTGAGGTGTGCAAACCTCAGTCCAATGAAGGAATCATTCAGAGATTTTATTTCAGTTTTTTTTTACTTTTCCCTCATGAACACAGACCCATTATATGAAACCACAATATTGTCGCGACAGGCAAGTAGTATTTTCCAGTACTTGAGGACGACAAACCTTCATTGCCGTGTGTTGACGTCACTCTGGACCCACACAGCCAGTGCTGCCCACACAGCTGATGCTGCCCACACAGCTGATGCTGCCCACTCAGCCAAAGATGCCCACACGGCCAATGCTGCTACAGTGCAGGGTGCAACAGGACTGTACCAAGTATTTTTACCGGAGGTTTTTTTTAGGGAAAGAAGAAACTGATGCTGTACTGCAAATTGCAGGCTAGTAAACAGGCATTGTTCCCCCTTTTCCCCCAAACCATTTAAGGTCGGCCTTTTGACATGTCCTGGGTTCTCTATTGGCCTCGGCTATCGCCTGAGGCCAACAAGGGATCTCAGAGAGTTGAAACGGCTTCACCCTAACGATTTTAGACAGTCGGAAAATAGAGTCCTTCTTCTTTGTCCCGCAATATATAGTAAATCTCAAAAGTTTATTTCCATGCGGAACCAAGCCTGCTTTCACCATGTGGCAAGAATCATAACGTTGTCAAGGGTGCGAGCACCTTTTCCCCGCCTTGGCTCGCACCAAGTCAATGCTTGGTGTGTAGCTCGAAACCTCCCGAATGCCTTTGTTGTGTATGATCAAGCGTGATCGGGGACAAAGTAACGTGAGGACTTTCTAAAGGGTTGTAGTGTACATACACAAGTAGCAAAGTTTTTATGTTCCTTGAATGTTAATGGAGTTCTTTTTTTTCCCCATTTGTCTCACTTTTTCCCCACTTGGCTGGCAGATTCACCATGTTTAGAATAAAGTAAGTTTATTAACCCGGACATATGCATGAACTTAATGTAAACAAAGTGTTCGGCTTAAATTGGGACAATAGCTGTTCCTTGGGAGAGGAGGCAAAAAAAGCTGAACAGCAACAAATGAGCCTTGAGTTCAATCTTCTCAAGATGTTGACCGAGTACGACTTCCGGGCTGTGATGGTCGCGCCCCTTCAGACTGCCCGCACGCCCGCGGGCCAAGGACGTGCAGCCGAAGATGGACTTGCTGCTGACCAAGTTTCTTCTTTCTCTTTGGGGCAAGGCCAAGTCAATGACCTCTTGGCTGCTGACGGAGAAAGTTCTCGAAATTAGCACTCTACTGCAGAGCAGAAATGGCAAACTGACAAGGCTGTGGACACTTTTTGGCCACCCAACCCTCCAGGATGGAACCGATACCTGGACAGGAGTCCCATAGCTTGGTAGGCTCAGTTAGAGCTGCCATTGAACTTCAGGGACATCTCGTAGGATAACAAAGCCTTTTCCTCACCAAACTCCTCATTTAAACCGAACAAACACCCTGTATGAGTAGAGTTTGCATTGCTTTCTTTTGTCCTTGCTCTTCATCAGTTCAAATGCACTAGCCTTCAATGACTTATCATAGGTTATATCATGTGTAAAAACATCAACCATCTTACTCTGGCATGCAACATCAGCTGCAACGTACTTTTTGAGCTTCTGCTTCTCTTTCTTCCGCTCTCACTTGATCTACAGTGTGTCAAGAAGTTGATGTCGGCTTTCTAACTTTCTTTCCATGCAGGCAAGTAAGTATCTTCTGCAGGACACCTGATCAGGCTCAGGTACTCGTCGGTGCCGTCCCCTCTCCGTTCAAATGTTGCTGTAAACAGTGCTGTGGATGTAAACAATAGAGTTTAAGGCGCTTCTTGGAACCCGACATCAATTCCTTGACAATCTGTAGACAGTTGGATAACTGTTCACAGATGATCTGCATTGTTCCAGCTACCTGAAGTCGGCCGCCGTGCCCATGTGGGCCGTGTACCAATTCCTGGTGAGCGTCGTCCTGCTCAGGATCCTGATCGTCATGATGACCATCACGTACAGGAGGATCTACGACGACCTCGACAAGCAGTGGAAGTAAGATGGAACAAAGAGTGAAGGCCATTTCTTTAAGCACAGGAGTTGTTACGCTTCTATGTGGTCTTCAGATTCGCACGCGCGTACAACGGCATCCAGTTCTTCGACCACGACTCGCTGCTGCCCCCGCCCTTCACGTTCCTCTCCATCTTGGTGCTCATGTTTCAGCTGGTAGCGGACAGGAGGATCAGGAGAAAGGAGGGCAAGAGTCAGGTGAGGCGGACAGCACCCCTGCTGGCTGTACCAGTGGTGGCAAAATTGACAGTCTGACTGACTTCAACGCCGAACTTGGACCTGGTCAAGTAGGAACAGCTTGGGGCGAAAGACAACGAGACCTCTTTATTATGGAGGATCTTGAGAATGATCCTTTAGTTGCTCTCAACCTGGGCTGGATTCAGCTTACACTCTGTTGACGGCGATGACCTTAGGGCTGTCGCACTCGTTCCCAGGCCGCCTCCTCCCACACATCCCCGCCTCCGCTTGTTTTACCAGGCTGAGTTCAACCCCCCAAGTGTCTCTTTGGGCAGGAATTATGAGCACGCTCGAAAACATAAAATAACCGAACGGACGTTCAAATTTGCCAGCACTGTACAGTCCAAGACAAAGTACCGGGTGTCCCGTGAGTCTGAGGGCACTTCTTCGGGCACCGCGAGCGCTGAAAGTGTGCTCAGACCTACGGGACACCCGGTAGGGAGGTACTGCAAAGTCAGCTGACCCCTTAGGAAAACACCATCATGGACCCAGCCGCCGACCAGACCTACCCCACGCTGATCTTCTCCCTGTTGGACAACGCCAAGTCCGTCAACGTGGTGGAGAAGATGAGGGCCGAGTGGAGAAAGAAGTCCAGGAAGTCGAGCGTGCATCCGACAGACACAGCTTGACAAGACGAGCAAAAAGTCTAGGCAACAATTTCAAGGTCGCGCAGTCCTCCAAGGCCTCACCGAACCCAAACCCTCAACCCCGAACGCCCTTCCCCCCTTTTGGTACATTCTGTAGTTGGTGTAGCCGCCGTCGCCGGTGTCGCCGTGGACGCCGCTCTTCCCTGGACTGCCGACGGCGGCGTGCGTGAGGCCCGACGACTCCTTTCTCACGTCCTCGTAAATACGTACATGTATGATAATAGCATGCAAAAATAATGTTTGCCTTTTCACATCGCGCTAATGTGGACCTGACACCAGTTTTGGACCTGTCCCAAGAGATGAAAAGTGTGGATCATAAAGAAAGATGTAGAGGGAAAGAGAGGAAGAGAGAAAGAAGGAAAGAAAGAAAGAAGAAAGAAAGAAAGAAGAAAGAAAGAAAGAAAGAAGGAAGGACAGAAGGAAAGACAGAAAGGAAGAAAATGAAGTAGAGTTGATGGAGAGATAGGGAAGGGACGAAAGAGACCACCTAGTTCTAGCGTAAGTAGGAGACGCGTACGAACCATCAAGTATTGCTAGTACAATTGCCTCTGGTGAGGTGGTGGAGAAACATCAGTCTCTCCGAAAGCTCCAGAAGGTGACGAAGACGAAGGCCGAGCTGCTCCACAAGCAGCTGATGATGCAGACCTCATCATCAACATACCAAGTCAGACAGAGCAACTCAGAGTGGAGATGGGTAAGACTTGGAATCGGGATCAGCCAGCTCGAGTCAAGTCAGGACTCAAGTCTGACAGAGAAAAAAAAACCACTTATATTCGCTCCAATCGTCCCCCTTTTTTTGTATTTTGACAATTTTAAGCTTTGTTGTTCTAAAGTTTATCCGTTGTTTGAGCCTGGGCCCAGGCTGGAGAGGCCTCTCTGGCCTCGGAACAAACCTCTCTCTGGCCTCTCTTTTCGGCGTTTTATATCCGCGAGAAGCCTCAATTGTTGTCTTTGGCCATTGTTTTAACTCGAGTCTCAAAGTCGTGACTGATCTCGTTCGACTCTGCCATTTGTAGGGAAATTTGCAAAGATGTAACAGCCTAAGCGAGAGTTGTGATGTTCCCCGAGAGACCTGGGCCATCACAGCCTCTCAGACTGAAAGCAGCACCTACAGTTGGCATCGCGAAACAAGAGACTCCTCAGAACAGGAATAGGCAAGACAGTGGCTGATCTAGAGTGTCTCTAAATGTTTTCCTCTGCACTGCACTGTCTGCCCTAAGGCCTAAGGCAGTGACAGATGGAGAAGGAATAATCTTTCAAGCTCGAATCTTTCTACACTTTTATCAAAGTATGCAATTGAAGCTGAGCAAGTACTAGTGGGTAGTTGCGCAGACTCCGCTGAGACGTAAAAAGAGAAAAAAAATCTTTCATATGCGGCTTCTCTTCCAACAATGAAAATTCTCCTGCTCTCTGTTCCATGCATATTGTCTTAATTGCTCTCCTAATGGGCCTCTCTCACCCGCATGCGCGCACACACAGTTGGCGCCCCATTAAAGTAGGCCTAGCCTTCAGTAGGCCTCAAGGCCGACCAAATGGGCAACCTCCTCGAGGGGAGAGAGAGAAAGAGAGGAAAACACGGAAAAGGCGGATCCCAAGTCAGGAAACCAAAGATTCACTATGCACTAAACATTCCTATTCTGCAAAAAAAAATTAAAATAAAAAATTACCCACCCAAGGAAAGGATGAAAATTATTATTTTTGTCCCACTGTAAAGACTCAACGCACCAATGAATGTGTAATCAACTCAAACTGTCCTTTCTCGGATCCAAATGTTATATAAATATATATATTTTTCAAGTCTCCAAACCGTCTTTCTCGCTGTTGTTTTCACATACCTGACTCACTTCATGTGCTGTATATACAATGTAACATTTGTGCAGTACAGAGGACAATATATATCTCCCGGTACGTCTGTGGCTACAGGGTTGTCCAGATAAAGTCAGGACTGACCCCAGCTGAATGGATGTTGCAGAAACAAATCTGGTCCCACCCCATGACCACCCCTCCTCGGCCGTGTCCCAGATGGTGAAGCTGCTCCAC
>JAAUXU010175130.1_pt1 | contig 15312 bp, 17 predicted proteins | sample 7278151 | NCBI WGS metagenome assembly JAAUXU01 (sample SAMN14350113, study PRJNA611818) | marine sediment metagenome | isolation source: surface marine sediment (1.8m) | place: French Polynesia: Moorea | collected 2018-08 | reverse complement strand
TGTCAACACCTTTTGATGTACTGAACTTATGTAGTAAAACTGCATCTTGGGAGAGGCAAAGGTAAATGCAATGTTTTTCCACACCTATTTGACTACAGCTTCATCATTTGATGTGACGTAAGAAACCCCAAGTGCACTCAGGCAAATTCCAAAATTGACCCCTTTTCGACCTAGGCTAAAAGAGGTATAGATTATGATCCCAGTATCAGAAAACAAATGTTCAGGCGGAATCGTAGTTCACCGAGTTACCAAATACTTTTGTTCCAATTTGAACAACCTTGGAAACTTTTCATTCCCTGTTAAGTGCCAATAGTCTGAAACATATTTTTTGTTTTTGAATGATCAATGTTTTCAGCTCTGGAGCTTGAAATATCTTCGGATCCGGTCCCTAACCGTGCCTGATCCGGGTCGGCCCTGGATCCAACAGGGACCGCTGATCAAGCGAAAGGAAGGGGGACAAGAAGCTGTTGGTGCCGCTGACGTCGGGCCTTTAGCAACCACCGAAGGAGCACGAGAAGGGAGACTCAGTGTTGTCAGAGAATCCCCAAAGCAACCAAATGGATCCTTCCCCAAAGTCCAATCCCCAAATGGGCCAGCATTCAGGAGACCGACTTGGGCCTCCATAACTTTGGCTCGCTCCCCTGCTTGGCAGCTGAATATCAGCTGAATGTTGATCGTCCTCTCTCTCAGCTGTTCAGTAACACCAGCCGGTGACAGCCGTGCCGAGCCAGTTTCCTGTAGCCCCTTCCTCTCTCTCTCGACATATGTAAATATCACTACTGCCTCTAACATGCGGATTTGCCTCAGACAAGAAGAGTTCTCAAATTGCTTAACAGGTCTGGCAACCACAGTTTCCCAGCTGAGCAGTGCATGAAACTTTTCCTAGATCACCATCACCTGGCAGCTCTGGTCTGACTATCCAGTCGGTAACGGGTTCATGGGAAGTCCGCATGTCAGAGCTCAGTGAGTACGCGTGACGTCGGTCTTGATGACTGCCCTGTTGGGCAGCGGCTTCGAGGTCAGAACCACGCAGTTGGTCGAACTATTCTCTGGTCTCAGAAAAATGGCAACTCTTCCTACTTCTCCAGATGAGGGTGATGTAAGGACCAACTTCGACAAACTCATCTTCTTGTGGTCGCACAAGTTTTCTTCCTGTCTTGTCACTGGACTTGTTCCGTACTACAGTGGAGGTTGCAAAAAGGCACAGTGCGGTCTAGAGGTCAAAATTTCCAGTGCAAATATGACTCTCTCAAAATATCGACATTCTGACGGATGCTTTTCTTCAGCAATTCACTTAGACCAGTGAGGGTTCCCGAATTGAACCCACTAGGAATGACAACATTTTGTGTCCTAAAATATAGTCTGAGGATGTGTTCAGTTGACCTTCGACTAACTTGACAAATTCGGCTATCTTCTGTGTATTGCAGGCCTGAAAGCAAACATGTATGTTGGTATATCTAAAAATATGGACGTTTGAACTTTGGTTGTTTTCTACAGGCCACCAGACTGTGGCCTGGGGCAGACATCCCCACCTCTGTATTGATTACTTTGGGTCAGATTTCAATGCACTGGCGAAAAATGTATGCTACGCTAAAAATGAATACATTCGGAGTTGCTTGAGGAAATTTTCGACTGTGTCCATTACTTTTCATAACAACTTAACAGCAGAAACATATATTAAAGGCTAGACCAAAAAAGAAGCATTTCAGAATTTTGTGGAGTGCATTTGAGTTTTGTGGACTGATGCCAAATGGTGAAGTTGTAAGTTGTCACGTACAACTTCGTGACGGTATGATGATAGCAGCTCTCTTCACTTAATATTTACTTCCTAAATTACCAAATTTGCTCAGTGGATGTGCCAGACTTAGCCGGCCATTGTGTCTTTGCACTCATACTCGCACCTCATCTTCAGGGTGTCGTCCATGAACCCCAACACTGTGCACGCCCAGACCTCTCATCACCATCACCTCAAAATGGAATGAGTTTCAGTCGAGCTTTTTCTGAACCCTTTCACGAACCATTTTGCTGCCATCAATATTTAAGTTTTTTGACTTTCTTGATGCAGATTGCGAACGATATTTCAAATTTCAGCTCATTCAAACTCTGTCCCAAAGTTGGTCACGGATGACCAGGTCAAGCAACTTTTTGGACGAGACACTATTTATTGTTGAACCGAATTGCCAGAAATCAAGAATGGCGGCCAAAGTGAAGATACCAGCTGAGAGGACGGCGCTGACCAGGGTTGCCAGCTTTTCGTCGTGATCAAAAGCCAAACTGCTGATCAGAAAAGGCGAGACTGTAAATGGGGAGTTCAAAGACCAAGCCAAATCAGCTTGAAATCAGGGGCCAAGTACTTAAAGACTTGAAGAATTCCCAAGCCACATCGCGGGGGAAGAGGTCCACTTTCTGAAATCCAGCTTTAAAGAAGAGATTGGCAACCCTGACGCCGACCGTCACGGAAAGCGTGGCACTGAGTCGGTCAAGCAGGCAGCAAAGTCACAGCCGGGCATGTTTCAGCCAGAACCCAAGATGAAAATATTTTTGGCATTACTGTGATTTTCACTGAAGGTGAACAATAATATTGGCATCGAGAAACCACTTTGCATTCCAAAATGTTTGCATTATCGATCCACTCTGCAAATTACCGGCTTCTGAGTACTGTCGTGGGCCGAAAAAGACGCGATGGCAACTCTGACTCCACCTCTCTCCCCTAAATCAAAGTCGATCATGCTCCAGCGATAGAAATGTTTAAGGGCGTCGTGGAAAAGCTGCTTTCCTGCCGTTGGAGCTCCTGACAGGTGGCAACGCTGGAGTTTGAATGACGCACTTACGGGATACCTTTGAAAGTTGTAGTAAACAAGCTCATTTGACAAATGAAGACTCCAAGAAAATGAGGGTTTCCTCGCGTAGACTCCAAGTTGAGGAAATCTGATCTGACGCTGTGAATCTCATGGAAAGGCCTTTACGACCTTTAAAGCTGTCGCACCAGCGGCCTTTGCAGCCCTCGTACTTCGACTTCATGCTGTAAATCATTGCTCTCCTCATCTCACGTAATGTATTATTTCCATTACTTCTTATTTATAGTGCTGTGCGTAGGCCATAACGGTACTGACTCCCACGTCCACCTAACGTAGACTGTGCTGTAAAGTATCGACCTAGTAATGATTTAGTGATTCGATCTTAAGCGCTGAACAAACAAGACTACTTAACAATGCCGTGAGAGTGGGTAAGACCTTAATTTCACGGATCTCGACTTCATATGGTAGAGCTGGAATTTATGGCTCTGACCGGGGTTTCACATTGAGCTTCCTGGAGAAGCTGACGTGAAACGTCACCGTCATGTGCTCGGCCATAGTACGTTCATACGTGTCTGGGTGGATCTCGTGCATCACAAATTTATGGCACCAACAGCAGCAAAGAGGAGCGACATTTCGCTTCTTTGGGTCCTCTTCGCCACGACCAGAGTGGTCACCAACGTCAGATTACATTCAGAAAAAGTTTCCAAGGTCAAGCACCTCACAGCCGTGTCAAAAACGTACATGTTGCATACTTTATAGCCCCAAAGGCATAGGCACAACTATGTCTACAGCACAGTTCGGAATGAAAAAATGGGGAAGAATTGGTGAAAAAGACACGTTGGCACGGGAAAATGTGACTTTTGACTTGAATTTCAATTTCATGGTGAATTATCGGTGCACGGTACAAATGCTGCTGACAAACCGCACCACAGTCCTGACTCGTTGCTCTGTCCCTGACCAGGGAGAAGCACTCGGTGACAATGCCTGCCGAGAGTGACAATGTCTTGACTGGGTCAAAATGGATGTGCCCATCTGACCTCCCTGTCCACACTTGGTCTGTCTCAGCAGGGCAAAGCTGCTGATGCATCCAGGATGGTTCATCTGGAGTGACTCCTGGACAGAGCCATGGATGGACAACGCATGCGGACTCAGTCCCGGACTCGATGTTGGCCGGCAAAGCGTGCAGCAAGGCCGACCTTCAGCCAGCCCTGATTAGGAGGATAACGGCTTTCTCTGCTCCCCATCTAGCAGATTTGTCTAAGCTTGGCTGCACCCAGGAAAGCGCGTGGTTTGAACATGTTTCAGACGAGATATTGCCAATTTAAGACGTTCTAAATTTACCACACGCACACGCCGTGCCGGTCGGCGTGCCAGCCGGCGTGCCAGCCGGCGTGCCAGCCGGCGGCTGGGGCGGGGGAGACTCAATTCAGGTACTGAAGGACAGGGTTGCCTGTGACGGAAATATGGCCTAGTCGAGACTCTGGCAATGACCCAAAGGAGCTGTGGCTGGATCAAGGTGCAGGCGAGGATCCAGGTCGAGGATGTGAAAACTTTGAAGGCAATCTGACAACTTGGCACAGTGAGCACTAGCAAATGGCCAGACACAATATGCAAAATCTCTGCATTCTGGAGGTCGGGCGAATCTTGCGGGGGAAAAGACGACGCAGTCATCTAGAATGCACATTCAGCAGGTGAACAAAGGCTAGAGTGACGTCCAGCCTTGGTGTCTGAGGTCCACATGGAGGCCAGGGACGAGCAGCTCACTGGCAATCTGCATCCGGGGCCCGCCAGGCCTCAAGAGTCCCTCCACACGTCACTTTCAGCGTCGTCGAGACCCTTCTCTGCCAACAGATGCCATCTGGCAACCCTGCCTGGGAGCTTGTTAAGGGTCGCTAGCTGTGGTGAGTACGCATTCACAAGACTTGCACCGAAGATTGAAGTGCAAAATCGATATCAACTTGAACGTTGGTTTCACTCGAGCAAACAATGAAGGGCTTGGATCATCAACTTTGCCTGGTGGACACGTTTTCTTTCAAAATGTGAAACATGAAAATATGCTTCACTTAAGATTGCTGGTAAATCGAGACATCTGGAGAGGTTTTTCTGTGACACCGCCCACATGGGGGCCCAACTGTTCCAAGGAGAACATCTGTGAAAACCCTTTTAGGTCGTGCAAAAGAAATTAGGCCACAGAAATGAGTAGACTTTGTGCCATTAATAACATTTCACAAAGTCAGAGTTTTGGCGCAACGTCAACTCCAGAATAATTAAACTTATTGCTGCGCGTCCTCACCCCAACTACCTCCCCACGCCAAAAACTCCAACCCAAGCACTGTAAAAGAGCCCAAGAGTTGTGGGTATCGGTGTTTGGTGACTGCGTTTGGCAAAGTTCCGCTGAACAAAGCCTGTCCATGACCTCCTGACAAGTTTTTCTCACAAGACACGATGATTGATGCTCAATTCATCCCTTTCTTGCACGGGAAGTGAGTGAAAAGCAGTGTCCAAGGCTCATGAGAGGATCAGGGTTATACTTGCGAATGGAAATGACCAGTTAACTTGGTAGTTTTTGACTTCCTGACTTTATTTCACAGTCCCTCACTTCCTAAGGAATCAGACCTAGAATATATATTTTTGCCATGTCGGCCAAGGTCTGCCCATAGCAAAATCAGTGAGGAAACTATTCCGCAGCCCTCGCAGAAGCACTTGAACTTTGTCCCTTCACAATGGACTCTGGTGAATGTTAAGTACTTTTTGCTGCATCGGGGAGAAGGATTCAGTTTGTGGTCCTGTAGAAAGGTTGTGGTTGGACTGGTCTGTACTGGTGCTACTGAATGACTTGATCGAAACTGAATTGTTTGTCAGTCTGACTGCTCAGCAGCAATACAACAGGACTCACTCATCAGGGTAGCACCAATTCTCCCTGTGTGTCACATTGGCTCAGTGATGCCAATGTCAGAGCATCATAAGGTTCAATTTGGCTACTAACAGTATGCCTTTGATCTTAACTGGACCTGTATCAAGTATCAGACAATGTCTGGGCTCTTCTTAAGGGTAGTGTAACATTAAGTAACTCTTGTTGTCTCCAGCAACAGCATGGAAACAGTTGACCGCAACTGTATGTTTAACTATGGTCTATCGACAAAATGTTATGTTCAATCAAACTAATACCTTTGAATGAACTTGCTGGGTGTGTACAGACCCACGTAACATTTCTTACCACCTGCAAATTTCTGGGATACGATTTTTCTCTGCAGACGTGTGCATGACTGCAGTTATGCGAGTTGTCCTGCAGGATCTGGACAGAGAGGATGAATATTTTTCTCTTCTTTCTTTTCTGCTGCACACACAACGAATGAGACAAAAATCACTTCTTCCCCAGAGAAACACAGGACCTGCAGCTGGCATTGCTAGTCGTTGACCACACAGTGAGCATGTTGACGATGGCGGCTGAAGGGTCAGGGCAGGTCATGGTCACCAAGGTCGACCATGGATCCTGCAGGTGGAAGGAGGACAGCTGCACCTGCAGGGATCACATGAGAGCGAGACCTGCCTAAAGTGTCATTACTGGACTGGTCAATGTGTTCTTGCTCTTACTGGAAGCAAAGGCTCCCCTGACTAGTATGCCTGGTTGCTGCAGAACAACTCTCGATACTCTTCGAGGGGATTCAAACAGTTCTCCCAAGTCTTTTTGACCAGAGACTTCTGGCAGTCCTCCTTGTTCCCCTTGATCTGGCTCCTCACTGGTGTGGAGTGAGGACTCTTTGCAACATATCAGGGAGACAGACGTCCATGCAAGGGTCTTGGTCTCACTGGAAGAGGGTCGCCCTGCAAGTGCCACATTTCAAGGGAGAGATGTAGCAGCCAGCCATATAACCAATTGAAGCCTTGCAGATCTGGCAGTCTTGTGTGATGAAATGTTCGACGTGGACTGGCTCGTCAGAAATGCAGCTGTTGTTCTCAGTGTGGACAAATTGTATCACAACTTCATTGCCTACCTCTGTTCTCACCCCGATCTGAGTCCTGCTGTCCTGCTTGTTTGACAAGAACAGTCTTGTTCTGGGCTGTGCAGTTGAGTGAAGAATGTTCTTCCTGGTGAGCAGCAACAGCTTCCGAAATGCAAATCTGAGTTGCAGCTGCAATGGGTTTTACGATCACTCATTTCTTTGCCAAATTACAGAGAAGAACCCTTCCAGACGATCTTATTACATTTTGTGGCACCTCAGGATGTCCAGATTGAACTCTCCTGGCAACAGCAGCTTCACTAGGCTCCAACAGGGACAATGTGTGCTGCCAAGCCAAGAGGGCCTGTCTGATGACAAGATGGGATAATATTGATGTGGTGCATTATTGAAATAAATGGTGTGATGATCTGTTCTGCTCTCAGAAGCATCGTTGGGGAGATGGCAACGTTGTGGCCTGTGGTGTACCCCAGTCCGCGGTTCAAAATGTCAAAGAGCTGGTCATGCAGTTCCATGGATTCGGATTTGAGGTCCAGGTCACTAACACGTCATCCTCTTCTAAACCAGGAACTCCTCTGCAGTGTGCCCAACAGAAACTGCTCGAGACTGAGTCCGACATCGCCTGTACTGTGAGATCGACCTTCATCTTGATCTTGCAAAACGAGATGTGTTTCAAAGTCAGTTAATTGTCAAGTTGCAAGCCGTGTTCATCCTGAACCTGCTGGAGTCTGGAAACACAGCTCCACCCGATCATTCCTTTTTCCGGGAACTTGTGGTCCTCGAACTCGGCCAGCATGTTGCAGACATTTTGGGTCGTGTGAGGAGGGTCACACAGACCAAACAACTTGAGTTGCGGGTGAAGAAACTCTGTGATGATGCAGGACATGTCTACCTGGCACCTTAGCTTCTCAGATACAAACGTTGCGGATAATGCTGTCCATGGCCAGGGTGCAGATTGAGATCCCTGCCTCAAAGGACTGATGAAGGGTCTCTCTTACGATGCCAGAGACAACGGCTGCACATATCCACTTGATCGGGGACCATGCAGTCAGAAGCTTCCAGCAGCTTTTCAGTTCAACCAGGATGATTCATTTGCCAGTGTCTCCTTTCCACTGCCACTGGGTCCGTCCAAATCCACAAATCCAAAGCAGCATCCCAACTGCTCAAACTGAATCACTTGCTTGATGGACACAACCATCAACGCACATGATGGCTTCTGCGTAGTTCCTGTCCCGATGGTGGTGCTGAGCTTCATCGAGAGCAGACATTTGGAATCCAAGAAAACAATTTATGTGTCCAATATAATGACGAATTGCAGGGGAAAGAGCGCAGACTTTCCAGAAGAAGTTGTAAGCTCGTGGGCTGTTGTAGAACAAGTTGAAGGTAAAGTCCTTTGTCTCAGAGCTGAATTTTGTGCCCTGCATCTTCTTCCCGAGCAGACTCTTGACAAGGTTGAGCCCACTAAAGGAGAATCGACCCTGGAGAACAGAGATGCTCTCTGGGGCCATAAGATCTTTTTTTTTCGCAGCTGTTCAAGGGAATAGGCAAGTTGCCCGTCGGACTACTCAGTCTTGGACAAAGCCATCTTAATCTTCCTCTGGTGAATCCTGTCCTTGGCCACATGGAGGCAGATGCTCCTCTGAAGTTCATCACATTCTCTCTTGTCAGCAGGCAAAGATGGAAGAAATGCGTCGTTGTGATCTAAAAGTTGAGGACACTGGTTTCAAGGCATCCAGGGAATAGAAATTGGCAGAAATGAAACAAATGTTGCCGAGCAGGACACCCCACAGAGGAAAAATGGAGACGGCCTCTGACGAGGTCCTTACTGTAGGTACTAGCATGTAAAATCTTCCTGCTTCTAAGATGGTCCCGCCAAATTCAAAGCCATCAGAAGCTCTATTTCGCCTACATCCTTTTAAAAAATTAGAAGGTAGTGATTACAGATTCAAAGCTGAGCAATTTTAGTCTTGATTCATCTGTTTGAGAGGTAAAATTGGTGCTGCTTCCATCCAGGGTTTAGTGAGGGAAATGGCAGATTTGATTGACTATGATTATTTTTGGGGGTTGAACTTTCTTTCCAGCAGCAGGAACATACGGACATTAGGTAAAGCAACAGCATTTTTGGTGATGGAACATCTATTCTGGTCCTTGAATCACAGCATAGCCTGTTGCCCTAACCTCATCATTACCGAATATTATCTCGAAAATTGTGCATTTGTTGGCAGTTGCCAATTTTTTGTACAGCACTGAGGTGTGTGTGTGTGTGTGCGTGCGTGCTACGTCTGTGTCTCTCAAGAGGTTGGCGCTTCCACCTCCGGACCGATCTCCCCAAACTTGCCACCCACGCTCTCCGCACCGTCCACGTGAGCCGAGCCTTCCACGTGCCTCCACTTCATTGTCTACAACCCCCGCGTGCCCTACATCGTCCACACACACCACGTCGTCCATGATCGTCCCGCCCACGCGCTCCGCATCGTTCACGCACTTTGTGTCGCCCATGCACAGGTTGTCGCGGAGAGAAACTGGATGATGCTAGGTGGTAGTGACTTTATGAATTGGCCCCAAACCCAGCCAATAAGGCCACTTCTCTCTTTTGTTCTTCTTGAGGCCACAGGGTCACGAGGGGCTCCTTCCCAGTCACAGTGGCGAAGGCTGTGGCCCGTCGGTGCACAGGTCAAACCACACTTGGAGTGGCCAGGTTTGCCCGGGTCACTGGTCACCCTTCCCTCCACCTGTCGTCTCAGTGTCCTGCTCTCACCATGGATAGCTACTGATTGATAGCTACTCTGCAAGGAGTTCCTATGAGGCTACAGCTACCTGTTGGGAGAAGCTATCTAGGACTTATGAAGTGAAAATGTGGGAAATGCGACGTCCGACCCGGACTCCAGCCTCTAGATGGCCTCAGTCATAGCACTTTATGTATGTACATCTCATGGCAAAGAAAAAGGCGCGTCAGCTGACCGAATTTGGAGAAGTATCGTTCCGGTGGTTGAAGTCCAACCCCCTGACAGAGACACAGGTCGATAGAGAGACAGTTGTACTGACCGACGTAGCCAAATTGACCATATTTTCAACAACTGCTCAAGCGTCTTTGTACAGTGAAGGTCAAAGGTTACTTACACCTGAGGAGAAAGGTTTTTTGTCCTTTCTTAACGCTCAGTTACATAAGACCTCTAGTGAACAGTGTAGAGTATGTACATGTGCTGCACGTCATGTGTCAATCTTCATACGTAATGTATCGATCACGAAGGTATCACTGGGCATCGGTGCGACTGCGCCATCCGGCTGCACACAAGTGCGTGGCGATTTCGAAGACCTCGAAAATGGCGATGAGGGAGACTCCCAAGTAGAGGCCGATGGCGCCACCAAGTGCAGACAGAAACGAGAACACTGAATACTTGGGAAACTCGTGGATCCTCAGCACCATCTTGCTCTCGTAGAACACCTGGGAGTGTTCCGGAGGGAGAGGTGAGGTTCGCTTATGGGACAGATCACTCAAGGACTTGCATTACCTCGAGTTTAAGAATGTTTCCTCTGATGTGGCGGTTTATGTCTTCCAGGGACTCGTCATCGCCGGCCTCCACCAGCTCGTCGTAGGACTGCGGGTTGAGGACTGTTCCCTTGTAGAGGATGCCCAAGCGTCTCGCCACCGTGGATATGTAGCTTACACTGGGCCACCTGCGAGAGGTTGACATTTCAGACGTGACTACCACGTAACTTTTGTTGCTGTTGGTGTTGCAGTGCACAACCTGGTTGCTGTCATAGATCCGTGATACGCTGTCTCGTTGCATTCCGGCCGACAGGAGCAGTCGGACATGTTTGGGGAAGCATGGATGTGATTCGCCAAGCAAGTCCGCTGCTTGATGCTTGCTGATGAGAGCGAGAAAGAAAGAGGAGAGGAGGAAAGGGTTGAATGGAGGCTTAAACAAAGCTCTGCCATCATTCACGCACACAGCACATGTCCCATTTTCTGGTAGACTCACCTAGTCTAGCTAAGTAACCTAGCCTGGGTAAGTCCCACCTAGCTCAGCTAAGCTTCACCTAGCTCAGCTAAGCTTCACCTAGCTTAGGTAAGTCCCTCCTAGCCTAGGAAAGTCCAACCTAGCCTAGCTAAGCCTCACCTAGCCAAGCTAAGCCTCATCTACCTCAGCTAAGCCTCATCTACCTCACCTAGTCTAGCCAAGTCTAACCTAACTTAACGACTGTAACAGCTTGACATTGCTTTACCCCGACTTGACCTTACCCCATCTCCCCCAGCTTAACCTAGCTTAATCAGACCTAGTAAATGTAACTTGCATGAATTCACGTCATGTCAGTCTGCTCAGCCAAGCTGCTGGACCAATCTTCATCAATATTGGTGTGAAGGACCCGGGGGAGATTTTACTCTTTTTGTGTGGGTTGCCTAGTTCATGCTCCAAACTAGAAAAATGACACGTTTTACCCGAAGTGCCGCAGCCATCCTGAACGTCTCTGACGTATTTTAACCGATTATTACTGTCATTATTTCATGATTTTTCCGTGATCTTGGGTGGACTTGATAGTGGAGCATCTGTGTTCTCCTTTTTTTTACTCACTGCATCTGATCCACTTGGTCGTGCCTACTTCGAAACTGAGGACGCAGCCGCAATTGGCGTTCAGGGCGATGTCGGCGCAGATCATGTGGCACAATCGGGTCTGGTACCTGTGTATAAAGAGTACTCATAGCACGTGATTTGGCCCTCTGTTGAGCGATGATCCTTTACTTGGAACCTTGTAGAATCTGATCCTGGACCATGACTGGCCATTTATCAGTACAGTTGGATGGGTAAGGAGCAGGTTGGCGCCAATAAACTTCCTTGGACAACGCTACTTTGGTCTAGAATCAAAGGAGTCATCTGGAAGGCACATGTTTGAATCGTTGTCAAGTGTGCCTCGCACCTTTGTGTTTGCAATGAGGCCGAAGCCTCCCGAGGTGACTGTGAGTGGACTTGCGTTGGGGTCGTGCACCACCAGCTGCATCCCTTCCTCCTGGGCGAGTCCGTTGCCCAGGTAAAAGTTCGTCTGCAGGTCGAGCACAAAGTGTGCGCCCGTGGTCGGGCCTGAGAAGCTGCTGGTCTCCTGGATGAACAGAAGAAAGCTTTGTGTTGTCTCTTATGCACAGAGTGATCATGATGAAAAAGAGTGGTCTACTTTGGGGCTCGTGTGGGCAGACCTCATGTGTTCAGTCCCTTCCTAGACATTTCACTTGTCGTTCTTTTGTCTTGAGTCTTTATGGTGGGTTTATGTTTCATTGTGTTTTTATTTTATGCATTTGTCCCTTCCTTTTTCTTAAGTATGCTTTGATACTTAAACTACTCCATGCTGTTAAAAGACCCCTAAACAGTTTAACCAAAGAAAACGTAACTGATTTTAGATGCAGCACGACGGTATCATAGCTTGTCACACTGCTTGTGATACGTTCAAACCCTATCAAAGTCTCTGTGCTAATAGGGCACATTTTTTCCTTTCCTGACTCAACATGGCCCAAGAGCGTCCAGACAGCTGAATAAGGTGATCTGAACAGAGTTTTCAAGGTATTGTAAGGCCTTCAGTGCAGTTCATTGTTTTAAGAGCCTTTGCCAAAGTATCCTCATAATGATTCCAGAGTTCAATTGCGTAGTGGGCAGGACACGAGATGCGACCAGGCTGAGATTCCTTATAATCTTCAGCATCCTGTCCTCCCCAGAGTGGGATCCAGAGTGACCCCAACACACAGTCAGTTGGCAGATGAGGAGACCAATGTTGAGCAAGTAGGTTCTAACGTCAACAAAGAGACCAGCCAGGCTGACAACGAGAAAGACGAGACTGACAGGAGCAAGAGGACCTTAGTCTAGAAGTTTTTTCGGGATGGAGGGGATGGCACAGTTGCTTGCAATTTCTGCCCAAATGTCACTATGAAGAAGTCAAAGAACTCCTCCACAACCAATCTAAGCCGCCACATCAAGACCATTATAAGGGTTTCATTTTCTGCATCATGATGTCCTAAGATAACTGGACATGCTTGCCCATCTACAAGCAATGACTACGACCAGGTGTCGCAGGAGTCGTGCAACAATTTACATCAGGACATAGTCAAGAATAATATTGGCTGTATTGGGTGTATCGTCTTACTTTTTTTATTTGAAAGGTGGAATATGTGGCTACATTATTTATCAAAGACACCCCCCTGGGAGGCGATACACTTCTCATTACAGCTCCGGAAAGACTTGCAGGCAGACACCAGAGCCTGACATCTTGCTCCACTACTTCTCCACATTCAACTTCCGGGCCTTGAGGTTGCTGTGGGGCTTAGCACAAGCAGCATCCTCGACGCTTGTCCAGACATGGCAATCCAGAGGCCCCATCCTGCTGCCACACACAGTTTCCGACCCCATAGCGCTTGTCAAGGGCAGGGAAGACCTTGGTTTTAAGCAAGTTCAAGCATTCGATGCATTTTTTGCTGTTCACCTCGCCATGGATCCAAATGGGGGACATGGTCCAGCCGTCGCTGGCCATAAGTCCAAAGCACTTGACCTTTCGGGGTTGTTTGGTCCTTGGGGTACACTGGGCCCTCGAGAGGAAGTCAGTCTTCTCCTTCACATGATTCCTCGTGTTTCTGGGCTAGGGCACCTTGTCCACTGACAACATCAGTTCATATTTGAAGATGGTGATTTTTCCAGGGTTGCTCTTTTATCCAGGTTTTCTTTGCTTTTTCCACCCTAGCAGCCCTGTTTGCCCCTGTCAACGTCTGGCACCTCGTCACTGAACTTGATTTCAACCCTAGATCATCCTTCAGGACCCTCGCCATGGTATCCTTGGACACGTTGCTCTCCCTTGCCATCTTGCGGATGGTGCGCACAGGTCTTCACTCATGGCTGTCACTGCCCACCTTAGAGAGACAAAATCTTCGGCAGGCTTGTTGGATTGCTCGGAGTTAAAGGGAAGAAGGACCAGAGAGAACCTAACGGACTGGCTGAATGATCTCAGCAAATTTCAAGTCAAGGAAAAGATTGTCTGCTGCCTGTCAATGGGATGAAAGCTGTCACAGATGAGGGTCTCATTCAAATCCACTGCTTTGCTCATGTTCTAAATCTCTGTGTTCTTGATGTCTTCAGTCAGTCTGCAGAAACAGAGAAGATAAAGAAAAAAGTATCTAGCTCTGTTACACTTGTGTGCCAGAACAGTATTGCCAGGGATGAGCTTCAGGCTATCTTGCAGCGCCTGGGTGTCAAGAAGGGGCTGATCAAAAATGTCGATACCAGATCAAGTGCTTAGGATTGGAAATATGAATATGCATAAAATAACGGAAAAATAGCTTTTTCATTTCAGGTGGAATTCCACAGTTCTGATGATGGAAATATTCATTAAGCTCAGAGAATCCATTGTTCCACCTTGCTGAGCACATGATAGATGTGCTGGGCCCAATGTATGAGGGAACAGTTGAGCCTTGTGGCGAGAAATGAGTCTGGGTCTAAAGTCAAACCCATGACAAAAATCCCAATGGCACATTATGAAAAGCAAGCTAGGTGACTGCCATCAACTCTATCATTGTCTGAGTCTAGTTGAAGCAGTGAAGCCTCTTGTCATTGCCACTTTAAGCGATCCCCAATCCAAGAAAGAAGGAGTTTGCCACTCTGAACAGTCAAGCAGGGCAGACTGTCAGCTAAAGGATGAGATGAAAGTCAGCACTGATGAAGAGGATCCCACTCAAGTTCAGCCTGCCTCGACCACTCCTTCAAAAGCCACCCTCTGCACATCTTTGACAGAGAGGTGTCCAGGCAAAAAATTGGAGATCTCCGAGGTGATGACAATGTTGCCAAAGAACTTCGTGACTGCTTGAGTGGTGTCAACATTCCTTGCTCAGACTTGCTACAGGATTGGCGGCAAAATGTGGGTAAAGATAAATATCTGATGTCATACAAAGTTGCCTGTGAATACCTTGCAGTTCCTGAAACATGTGTCCCTAGCAAACAAATGTTTTCGGCCGCTGGTGCCATCATTTCCAAGAAAGGATCAAAATTGTCTGATGAAAATGCGACAATGCTCATAAAGGTTGTAACAGTAAAAATGTGACTGAGTCTCTCAATGTCTGGTCCCACCTTGGTGATGGAGTCTCTTTAACTCGACCCGAGAGTCAAATTGTTTGAGCCATTTTCTTCCTTGAATGCTTTGACTCTTGGTTTCAGAGACTCCATCACCAAGGTGGGGCCAGAGATTGAGAGACTCAGTCACATTTTTGCTGTTACAGCCTTTATTTCTGAGGCAAAGTCTGGAAATGAAATCTGCAACGAAGTTGAACTACAATCTAATGTGTGTGGTAAAATATGCAGAGGTGCAAGTTTACACATACGTTTCCCTACCAAAAAATTTGGCTCTCCCTGAACCCAGAAGGGAGTCATTGATTCATGAATCGTTTCGGTTCCCTATTTTCAAACTTGGCCATCAGCTTGAAAGCTGAGTCTGAGCTGAGTCTGAGCTGAGTCTGAGCTGAGTCTGAGCTGAGTCTGAGCTGAGTCTGAGCTGAGTCTGAGCTGAGTCTGAGCTGAGTCTGAGCTGAG
>JAAUXU010022818.1_pt1 | contig 15316 bp, 8 predicted proteins | sample 7278151 | NCBI WGS metagenome assembly JAAUXU01 (sample SAMN14350113, study PRJNA611818) | marine sediment metagenome | isolation source: surface marine sediment (1.8m) | place: French Polynesia: Moorea | collected 2018-08 | reverse complement strand
GGAAAGGAGGGTAGAGTAAGTGAAGCACACTGGCAGACCCGCCATGCTAGGCACTAAGGTTCGCTAAGTGCTCAGATGTTTGCCACTTATGGGGAAGGAAAAGACACACTTCAGGGTTACTCCTCTCTCTGTGGCCTGGGCCTCAGTTCCAAGCCAGGGACCCCAGTAACAAACAAGCAAACAAGTACATCGTACTAATAGGTATATTATGTGATTCAGGCCAGTTCAAAAAGGCGCATCTTCTGATGAAGGAGAGGATGGGGGTTGGGGGTATGGCCTTTGCCCAAAAATGAGGATTTCATATTTTTTTTATATCGACCAAAGGCCATCTGCTGAACAAACCATATTGTGGGCACACACCTTATAAGAGTACTTTTAAGGCAACGCTTTTAATATAGGGTCAGTAAGAGACAGGCAGGGACAAAAAAAGCAGGGTAAACGAACAATATATCAAAGTCTGCTTTGATGAACAAACTTCATACTCAAAACTGTCTGCTTTTAAGCATGATCTTTTTGTGGATATTGTGCCTTGCCCAGCTTAAAGATACTACACATGGACAGAAGTTTAAGTCAAAAGTGGCCATATTGAAGCATTTTCTTAAGAAGATAAGACTTGTGAAAGCTACATCTTGGCAAAGACCAGTTCCCCCAAAAAAGACTTTTTGCAGCTCTCTTACCATATGAATATTGTAAGGCCTGGTCAAAAAGGGGCCAACTGTAGAATTTGCCTGAAAGCACTTGGAGATAAGGAGGCACCTGATGTCAAATGATGATGCAGTCAAAGAATGTTCAAAACAATCAGTTTAAATCCTGTCCCATAAACGTTTAAACTGAGTGTTCTTTGACTACATCATCCTTTGACATTACAGTAGATGCCATGGTGCAACACCATGCACCTCACTGTGGCATTTAGAATTTATCCCGGCATCTCTACTCTAAATTTCAGTAGTTGAAGTGACCTTCTCATTTACTTTTAATAGCAAACTTTAAATACCCTGGGCCGAAGCAAGAACACTATTTTCATTTGAGTAAATCTTCAAGCAACATCTGGTAGCACATTTTCCGTGTGGAATTCAATTTTTGACCTGGCCTAATGCAGATATAAGGCCAAGCCGAGGTACTCAGCTTTACTCGGGTTCTGTAGTGACCAAAGTTAAATCCACATTGCGTATGTCTTGGCGTGTGAGACGGTTTGGGTGAGTGCGTGTGTGCGTGCACGCACGTCATGTCTGCGTGTCTGTCTGTGTCTCTCGCGTGCTTGGGGATCCCACTGCTGGCCTGATCATCCCAAACTTGCTGTTCATACACTTCGCGTGCCCGATCGTCTCGGTTCTGCCTACGACCTGACAGGGATTTTTTTTTGAATCTCAATCATATAGGAGCACCTCAACTACCTCTCCTCGCCAGTGTTGTCAAACTGCATGAGTGAAGTGGCCAGAATCCTTTCTGCTCCTCTCCCTGCCAGTGTCTCGGAGGCTGGCAACACTGATTCTTCTCCTTTTGTCTGTCTCCTCTGGCTCTGCAATTTACCACGTGACGTTATGCAGGCATGCTGTAGATGCCATTTTGGTACTCCAATGTTGGCCTCAAAACTGCCTCAAGATGCAGCCTCACCTCCACATTGACCGAAAAGTAGCATCTTCTGACGTAGTTCGGGGATGGTCGGTCCAGTGGTGGAAGCGCCCACCTCATGACATAGAGACCGAGGGACAGTCATAGCACCTGATGTATACAGTAGAAAGTTGCATCAAGGCAACATTTTGGATTTTCTTTCAGTACTTTTTAGTGGGCCAGGAACATATATATGACGAAAGGAAATTTTCGGGAGACCCACAAATCCCCATGGGCCAATTGCCTCGCCGTGATGCGCATGACATCCTCGTCTTGACTAAGGTTTCTCCCTGTCCTCGTCCTTCCATTGTCCTCGGGCCTCCTGCCCTCCCTAGGACAGTCTGAGGCCTCGGACGGGTCAAGTCACCTCAATCAAAGCATGGTGCTCCAATAGGGCCATGCAGCATATAACTAATGCGCAAACGCTATATCCCCTATACGAGGAGATCCCTTGTCACCCTAAGACGATGGATCTTTTTAAGCTTAGGCCTCTACAGTCTTTCCTTCTGGCAGGATATTTCGACTTATCAAAGTTTTCCATCCACCACGTCTGGAAGAGCATAGCATGGACTACATACACGTGAAGGCCGGCTCGTAGAACTATATTTTGCAGGAAAACGGAGGAAGCGAAAGAATCGACGTTGCCCCAGGGGGCGCAAGACTGGAAGAGTACACAACTGTCTGCCGAAGTTGAGCTCGGATTTTTAGGTGCATTATTCCAATCGTTCCTTGCCCTAGTGCAGCGTCAGGAGCTGCTCAGGCTCACTGGAGGGCTGGCAGTAGCCAAGGAGAGGCCTCTGGCGCACCCAAAATTCTGGCCTCATGTTGCAATATCTCAATGTCTGCGCAACAACGGTTGTCTGACAGAGACATCTATTAATGAGCCACTCCTCGGTCCTATACGCATGGCAGCATCCGTGGCACTCAACCAGACATAATCGGAAAAATAATGCCTAGGGATGAAAAATTAAGCACTGTTCTGGCGTATATTTACTTCGGGTGTGTTTTGAGCCCAAAGCATGTTTTTCTCATCTCTGCGCTGTTGTTTTTTGTCTGGTGGAATATTAAGAGCTTTCCCTTGTGTGCAGCAGCCCTTCAGTGACACACATACTACACACGGAAAGAGCGGAGCAAGTGTGACATAGGTATGTCATATTGCCAGGAGTCCCCGACCTTCCTCAAGGTGATGGCGTTAGCAAGTGTAAAGAACAGAAGGACGATTTGACGCATTTTGCCTGACTCACACTGTAGGCGAGTGTCTGATTTTTCCCCCTCTGGCTCATCACATTTTCTCCACTCCTTCTCCTACCTCTTTCTGCCTCAAGTGAAATGGTGGAATGAAGAGTTCAATTTTTGCAGTTTTCAATCTCAGTGGCACTAAAAATACTAAGTGGCACTAAAAGGGAGATGCCGATTCACAAAATGCCGGATACAGTGGACTCCGGTTATGGTCATAGCTTTGGGTAAGGACATTTTCATTGCTAGAAACAGATGCTGTCACCACCGACACTTTTTCAACAGAGTTGTGTGCACGTAGTGATGGCATCGACTTATCTAACGCATGTGTTGGACCAGATGTGTGTATCAAGAGTGCATTTCGGCCTGAGATTGCCTGTAGGCTTGGTTCACTTTCGTTCCTCACTCACACTGTGGTCGGTGAGGACGCAAAGGTGGAGTCAGCTTCCAGCGCTGATAACTCCTCTGCATGATCGGCGATTTCGCAAATCGTCTTCTCTCTATGTGTCTAAAGCTCCTGCCTTTATTTTTTGCTTCGGTTGTCTCAGCTCGCAGACTCAGCATTGCAGCAGCTGAGGCCGTTTGCTAAACATCCTTATATTTGTCACGTGCATTTTCTCACATGCATATATTGTCATACATTCCGCTCTGCAAGTGTGTGAAGACTTGCGCGAATGCAGAGTTGCCACTGAGCATCTTCATTCTGAATAATCTTTACAAAATGCACAAGATGACACCTACCTAATGGACGTACCTACACATGCTGGACTGGCAAGGTGTCTCACTACATGTTCAGCAGCAATGGAGTGTACCTGCTTCTTAAATAAAACTTGAGCTTTTAAGTTCATAAGTGAAAAAGTTTATTTACCAAAAGTTGTTTGCTGAATAATAATTAAATTTCATTTTCAAGCCATTTTGTCCTCTGCACGCAGCTGCAGAAGCGCCCTGTTGACATGGGCAGTTTTGAGCCTGTAGGGCTTAGCTGCTGAGGAGTCGGCCAAAACTATTTGACTAGCAGAGTGTCTCATGACCAGTATCATCCCTTCAGGGGGTGCCAATTTCAAAAATCAGACTTTCAATTTTTAGAGGCCAGTCTAATGACACTTTCAAAACAGGCCTGGCTCGTGTGGGTGGTCAGGGTTCCAGCAATAGTATTCAAGATGCTTTAATGCACTAGGACGTTGTGCTTTGTTCGGCAAGGTGTAATTTGTCAGCCTCGTGCACCATCATTCTCAGGTAGAAAACAATCATTGGGAAAAAAAGTTAACTGCCAAGGTCGGGAGAGCGACATGTTAACAAAATAGCCTTCTACAGTCTGCGGGGTCTGGAGCTTTGGCGGCTGGAATTCTTGCTAGGGATTTTTTTATGTTTTGCGTCTGCTCATCATTGCGTAGTTCAAGTCTAGCTGACTCCTGCTGTGCCTGTGCCAAAACGTATTATCTGAGAATTTATTTAAAAAGAAAAAAAAACCACTAACACCGGATTTGAGCGTTATGAAGTAAAATTTGCATATTTGCCGAGATGAAAGGACTGAGGAAAGACATCACGTGCGCACACAGGGCGCTCGCATGAATCTCCGGACTTCTCTTGATGTGACAAAAAGTGAGAGTGTTAAAATCACATGTGTGTAAATCTTTCGCAGGCGACTTCAATACGGCGGGCAATCCCTAGCAATCGCCAGGGTGATGATCCATATGGATCCAGCATCATTAGTTTCCATTGCAGTTGACATTCCATAAGAGCAACTCTGAGAGTCTGAAGTCAAAGACTAATTGATCTTGCCATTGCTTCAACTGTCTAGAGGGGTCCACAGCCTGTCCCTGGCAACTCTGTTCCGCCATCAGGCACTGCGGGACCCGGAAAGTCTGTTTGTTCCTGTGTCAGCCAGGGTTGGAATCAATCCCCACCTTGGACACCAATTGTGGCCACCCCACTTATCATCAACTTCACTGAGGGGATGTTTAAGCTCTACGTGGGCCAAACTCACAGCATTGTTGGAATCAACGATGCCCCCCCTCCTTCCCCCTCCGTCAGTCATTGGCTGGAATATGCGAACTTTCGCCACATTTGCATGTGTGACACACTCCTATTGTGCCTTTGGGATGGAGCCCTTTGAATGCACCCAATACAAGGCGTCGGAGGACAAGTTCAGAGGAGTTTCTTCGTGCGTGCAGTCACTTTGTAGGAGCGGTGTCATATTGATATAATTGAGAGTATTGCACATGTTGGGTTACGGCAGCACGAGGGAAACTCGATATGACACAAAAACTGCGCCTTCCACCAGACAATCACGAGCTGAGGGATAGAAAACACAATGAAGAAGGTCGAGAAAGCGGCTTCTGATTTGTCTGGTGGAGACGCCCGTCCAAATGGACCGAAAATGCAATATCTCACGTCGACTCTTTTCTCTCTGTCTTCCAGGACTCCTGACTTCTATCACTCTCTTCGTCTTGTGGGAGGGCCTCCACGCGCGCACACGCACGCACACGCACACACACGCCAAGCGCAACATCCGCACGCACGCACGCACGCACACAGGCAGAAATATCGACAAACGACTCTGTTCACCACGAGCACAGGTTGCAAACAGCGAGAGTGAAGTTTGACATCGCCTTTGAGAAGAGTAGCCAAAAACAAGAAGAGGCTCAAAATTGGCCCAAGACTTTGTCTCCGGAAGAGACAACACAAACAAACAAGAGGGACTCAATGATGTGCAGATTTTTGGTCGTCAGCTGATCTGCATGAATCCGTCGTGGCAGGAACTTCAAGGCACAGCGGACCAAGAATCGATGATCCCCCATTTTCTGCAGTAGATCTGGAGGGATCATTTGGTGGAGAAGCTGTAAACTCCGATCAGAGGTCAGATCTGGGCTGCCTCAAAAGCTGAGAGATTGTCAAGATGGATTGCGGGGGTCGTCAGCTGTCATTCCAGTTCCAACTGGGCCTGGTTCGCGACCGCGTGACCGTGGACTCGAGCGAGTTGAACCTCAAGTCGCTGAAGTCGCTAGCCAGTGACTTCGTGTGCGAGAAGCATCCCAACAACGGCATCACCAGGCTGGCGGAGAGAATCTTGCTCTTCAGGCACAACTACGAGGCCACGAACATACTCCAGGTAACTAACTCCCTCTTCTACCGGAAAGTTGCTTCTACTGCTGTTAGGAGTCAACCTAGCTGAACGTTCGTACGATCTGAAGTACCTGTTACCAAACAAAAGTAATCACATGTACGCGCACTTTTCACACCCGGTGGTGGTGGGGGTGGTGATGGTGGTGATGGTGATGGTGGTGGCTTCAGCGCCGCAGACGCCACTCGACCAGACAATGGTGAGACCCTCTTGGGGGAACGTGTTGCACGCGGCCCTCGAGGCATATTTGCAGGCCCATTTATAAAACTTGGGGAGAGGCAAAAAAGAGAGGGCTAAAATAGCTCATATACAAAGTGCTGCCACTCGAGCTATTTTTAACGCTAGGTGTGAGCTCGTTGGGAAAAGCAGAGAATATTCTCACTGTCTCCTTCCCACTTAAAAGATAAGTTGCTGCGATGATGTGAGTGACAGAAGACGGGAAATGTAAATTACAGAAGGGCTCACAGGATATTCGCTGTGAACAATATGGGAATGTTGCTGTTTATCTGAGATATCGTTTGTGACGTCATCTGAAGCTTGTTCTTCGTATGCTCACGTATGTTGTATGTGACCAGATAACACTGGAAGTGGGAGCGGAACCAAAATCATTGTGCGCATGTGAAGAGTCAGCCACGAGGGGGAGATTTAACATTTTTGGGTGACTTTTTGACTGAGTCGAATTCCCAGCGTAGAAAGGCTATTTTGTACTCTCTGTGTCCTGTGTACGTGGTGTGTAAATGCGTCGTACATTGTATAATTTGTGGCCTAGAACTTTACACCTGTGCTGACACCGGTACCCATGTTTGTCGCCGGAATTTTGCGCGGTGAACTCGGGGTAGGACCCGGGGGAGGGGGTTCTTTGGTTTTCAAGAGGGTGACCAACTCACCATTAGGGAGGGGGATCAACCTTTGTTTCACAGGGACCTTGAGGGGAAGTGAGCGGAACTGACCGTCAGGGGATAAGTCACCTTTGCACTCCCCGCCTAACAGTAGCTGAGGATTCCTTATCTTGAGTTTACTAGTGCAGCATTAGCAAAACCCCCTTAATCAATGCCTCGCGGCAACAGCAGCACCAGGGAGGACTCGAACTGTCAGGGAAGTGACCCCAAGGTGAGGGAGTGAGCAGAGAAAATTGCGCACGCCTATTTGTGCAGAAAGTTCCGCCCTGCAAGAACAACTTGCGAGTAGAGGGTCATTCCCAGAAAATTTGCTAGCCCAAGCACCCCTTAAGAGTGGGACCAACAAGCCAGGAAGGAAGCAAGCAAGCAAATTCCCTCCAGGATTTCCTCTCTTCCTTCTTTCTTCCTCCCAGGTCTCTCTCATTCTTGTCCCCTGTCATTCTTCACCAAGGCCGGAGGCTGTAATGACCATTACCTTGGGAGGTGGAAAAAGGCCGCATCAAAAAGGCCGTCATGAATGGCAGAAATTTGGCTTTTTGCTCATGAGAATGTTTTCTACACCAGAGAGAGAGAGAGAGAGAGAGAGAGAAAAGTAGCCTTGCATTTGGAATTCCTAACTCTTATATCGAGATTGTACGGAAATTCCCAAGCGCTACAGGGTGACACAAAATTAAAAGTTGCATACTTCTCCGAAGTTGCACAAGAGGGAAAAAGAAGGTGAAAGAATGTTTTCAGGCAATTTTTGATGCATTTGGCAGATGATCAACGCGGTGACGGACGTGCAGGAGGACACCGTGGTGGAGGTGGTGATCAGCGCGCAGCACCTGAGTGAGGACGACGTGGAGATCAGGCCGCATCAGCTGTCCATCCACTCGTACAAGACGCCCACGTTCTGCCACTTCTGTGGGGAGATGCTCTTCGGGATGTTCAAGCAGGTGAGTCACCGCGAGCAGGTGCGGGTGATACAACTCCCGCCCCCTTCCCTCGTACTTGAAGTATGACTTCAAGGAACAGAAACACGGCTGAAGCAAAACTTCACCGGAGTCGAACCCGCTTGCAACAACAGTAGTTAGGAAATAAGTGTGACTCTCCAGTTCACTGGACCACCAGCGGCTGCCCAAGCCACGTTAGGTTGGCCTATGTTAGGTTGGCCTAGATTAGGTTGGCCTAGGTTAGGTTGGCCTAGATTAGGTTGGCCTAGGTTAGGTTGGGTTGTCTGCGATTCTCTTGGCTCAAAGCACCATTAAACCACTTTTTTGCGGACGTGGATTCATCAGTATTGTTGCCACAACACCAGAAAGAGCAGCTTGAGTCAGTTGTTCTTACCCCAGTCGAAAAGTTCTAGCTAGGGGATGAGACGTTGGCTGAGCAAAGGAGAGACAGTAACAACGAGAGACGAAATCGTGGACGGAAAGTTTTAGTTGCGAGTGTCTTGCAATCAAATAACAACCTCTTGTGTAAAGATGAAAGTGGCTGAGGTCTTTGCTCTTCCTTGTTTTACAAGTTGGGGAATTGATTGGCTGTCTGGTCCTCACTCCAGCAGGGAATGGGGCAAAAGTCGAGAACTGACTTGAGACTGACGTTGCAAAGTAATTTAGGGAAAATAGTATCATTCTGAACGATACTTGTGAGTTGAAAGATATAAATCTAATATTAGAAGAACTAATATTTGAAATGTAATATTTCAAGAATGGTTCTCCGAAAAATCCACATGACCTGAGCTTTGACATATAGAGAGGAAGTGTAATCATTCCTAAGAAAAATGAAGCTCCTTGGGTCTTGCAATGAATTCTTTAACGGTTGTTTCCAATATCCTTGCCTTTCTGAAGGGTCTCAGTGATGTAGCAAACAATACAGGGAGTGTTATTGATCATTGCTGTGAAATCTTCAAGGGCCTCTCGATGACATGAGTGAATCTATAACGTACAGAGTCACGTTGACTAAACAGAGGGTCGAGATGAGAGTGTGCTACCCGGACGCGATTGTTGCACAAGGATCTAGGGATTTAGTGATGGCGGCTTGCTTACTTAATGCAGTACGTACAGTGTGGGCCTAAGTAGCACGTATACAGTCCCTTAAGATATATGTTACTGCTGAAAACAACAAGGTTAGTCACCCTAAGCCAAAATTTCGTGGGAACTCGATTCCGAGCCATGAGAACAGCTGGTGAGAATTTCAGCTATATCACTGCATTTGTACCAGTACAACTATGCAGAGGCAACACCTGAGACATCCTCTGGGTGCAAGTCGAGCAACGACAGGATCTGGATGTGGTCGTGCATCTTTTTGTGCATGTATCTCAAACAGTATCTAGCAGAAATTGGTCGTGGGTACCAGCATAGCTGGGTACCCATGTAGACCTAACCAAGTGCTTCCTCTATGCATTCAAGTTATTATTCAAGTACTTTGAGGACAAAATTTGTCTTCTGGAAGGCCATAGGACATGGGTTTCGCTGCAAGGACAAGTACCAAGAGTTGAAGAGTAATTAAGGCACCATGTGAGGGCATTATTTCATGTCCTTGGCAGGGATGTTTGACATTACGTCTTGTAAGTTGTATTTAATGAAGCTGCATATGATGACAAAAAAGTGTAGCTGAATATAATGCCCACTGTAAAGTCTTATCCCTCCAGTCGGTTCTTGAAGGTAGGCATTAAAAGCCTGCGTCTAGACATAGACTGAGAGCTTGACTTTCCTTCTTTTGTCGACGTAACTTAATTGCGCCGCTTTACGTTGCAATGAAATACTTTGTACTTTGTGATCCTTTGTAGTAGTTGAAACTTTTCAATGGTATCAAACCAGCACCAGTCTTTTCCAAGGGGTCCAGATGGTAAAGCTTCGACCAGAAACTGGTGTTTCTACGAAATCTCCCGGGAATCGGTACCTATAAAGTCAGAAATTCCAGGGAAGTTTCCCACCCGGGAATTCCCGTGTTAAACAGCATACAGAATAGAAAGTCCATAAGGAAGTGTGTTGCGAACATTAAACTACCTTCAGTACTTTGGTTACGGAGAGAGGATGGGCTAATTTTTCCTCAGCATATCTGGAGGGCGTCTGTGACCACGAAGGACTTTTCTGGGCCTTGGAAGAGATGAGGCTGACGTTTAGGACTTGCACATTAAAGTGCAAGAGAACACGCTCCTACTCACTTAAGGGATGAGTCCACATTTCATCCTTGCTGCACTCATGTGAGGAGAAACTTCATGCATTGTGTACCGTACAACTTGGCAAAGCCTGTGGAGTGCGCGTGATGTACAATGCCAGAGTTCTGCTTAAACCATCAGAGCAGACGCAAAGTGCACTGACGCCCGTTGTTAGTGCCAATGCAAAGCAACAGCAAGACTGTCCAGATTTGGACGGGCACAGCCAACTTTTTGAACTGCTACAACAACCTGGTCAATGTCAAGTCAATATTGGTCGGCCAACTCAAACGAGATTCCAAAAGGGACGCCATAGATGCCAAGACCAATGATCGATCAACTCAAAAGAAGTAAAGTGCAGAACGTGCACGAGGAGAATTCTGCATTGGCGGAAAAAAAGTGGTTTGGTGGCTGTTCTAAGCCATGGATGGAAAAACACCGACGGCCAAGAGCAGCTACTTTCTAAATTGTGCCTCTCCCAGCGATGTCTCCATTCTTCGCTGTCCAAACAGTTTTGGAGAACTGTAACAGCACAAAGAGCACGATAGGACTGAACGTGCATTGTTGGACAATTTATTTACTGATCTGTGTTGTGGTAAGATGTTATTTAATACACTGACCCAGAACTGCGGGTCCTTTGAGGAAAATTAAAAGTTGCCCACTCCCTCCAAGCAGGGAGAGAGACAAGGCTCGACCGCGTTCCACCCACCACATCTACGTTGAATAAAATGACTCCAAGGATAACCCATCCCTCAAGTAAGCTTATGCGGCCTTACAAACAAAGGTCACCGTGTTTAGGCAGTGTCAGCTCACATTTCACCAAATGCACAGCCCGGTTTTCCATTGCTGTCTGTTTCGTAATGTTTCCTGCCGTGGTTACTATTTCATTAGGTACTTTCGGCTCTCTTTAAAGATTAAATACCCTAAGGCCTCGTGTGCATGCCATCAAATACTGCGATTCAAGGTCAGCGAGATGGCTCGATTACAATTCTCTTCAGGAATCCGTGGTAGTTTGGAAAGGGTTCCTTAAACAGTACCCAGAAGGATTTCTTTTCATGTCTTTGGTACTTGCTATGAAGTAAAAATAATTGGACCAACAATGATCAGCTGTCGCTGGCACATCCGCGCGTACAAATACAGCCATGGCTGCTCCACCATTATGCTGGAGTGACGCGTACATACAGACACAATCCATGTACCCTGCGTCCATGCCTTGACTGGGAGAAAGTTTCTCCTCTAACAGAGATGACTTTGTAAAAATCCAAGCTCCTCTGCAGGTACGCACTTGATGGCAATGCCAGAGAGCTCCTCCTTCCCCCAGGCTGTTTCCAAATTCCCGGTGAAGTTTTCATCCCGACACCCTGTAGCTGGCAACTCACCTTGTCTGCAGTTGTGTGCTTGGGTTTCTGGCAATTCATGGATAAATGAATTCCCGTCCCTGCGCACATTTGGTCGAGGTTCATCTGCGTTCCTGCAATATTTCACCCGAATTTCTTGAAGAAAAAGCGACGTCCCTTGAGAATTATCCTTTCTCTCTCCACACGCCAGGTTTTGCCGCTGCTTCTTCGACCAACTGAGCAAGATGTGGTATAAGGTAAAGCGAGGTGAGGCTGAGGAGGATTTAGGGGGAGTGGAGAGGGGTGGAGGGGCGTGGAGTGAAGTGGAGTAGAGGGGAGGGGAGCTTGAACGCCTCAAGAGAGGGGTGGGACTGACTACTCTGCCAGCTGGGGCTAAACACTTGACGTACAGGGGCATCGGAAAGTTTGGTTGCACAAGCTATCTTTAGAACTGTCTCATCCACACTCTGTGACCTTTTTCTGTACATTCTAAGACTGAGGCAAACATGCTTGCATTCAATGTGAGGGCATCCAAGGCTGTCGTTGCCAGGGGCAGCCATGGGGAATGAAAGCTCCCCATGAAATTGAAAGACTCCTGTCCAGTGTCAGCATCAAACAGATCGCTTATCTACGCCGTAAGAGCTGAGTGACAGAATTTCCCTGTACACTGGAAGCCTGGAGTGGACAGGAAAGTAACCTTTCTGCTCGTCCATACAGAGAGTTGTTCAGCACTTCCCGTTATGAGAAGACCTTTGAGCCAGTGTCTTTTGAGCAGGAAAGTCCCTTTCCAGTGTCGACTTTCATGAGCAGTGATGAAAGACCTTTCTTTTCTAGCAAAAGAGTGAATAAGACTCTGTCTTGTGCATGCACGACCCAGTGAGCGACATTGTTATGCCCCCCCCCCCAGGTCCTTCCCTTGCTATCAGGCAGTCCACCCATTACACGAGTTAGAAGTCACCAGGATAAGAAGCAAATGGCCCTTTTCCCGATCACTATAACTCCTGGAAAGATTTGGTTATTTCTTATTTCAACTTACCCGAAAAGCTTCTTGTGCATAAAAAACTTTCCTGGAAAAATGTTTTCCAGTTATTTCATGGGAATTTGCAGGTATGAGTGTGAAGAGATTTCTTGCCAGCCATCATGATTCTTGCCGGGATTGGGGTCCTGAGATACGAAAAGGAACCCCTGGGAGGCAGGAATGATTGTTTTCAGCTGTAGAGGAGATTTGTGCAAGTCGGTACAACAGTGTTGCCACTGAGTGCACGGCATCTTCAGGACTCTGCAGGGAGAAGGCGAAATTCGCCTCAAAACACTGAAGAGAAAACTTTTCTTCACCGCATCGTCAGGTGTCTCTTATTGCTTCGGCAAGAAGTTTCTAGGGACTGACTCGAGACTTCAGTTTTGCATTTCATGTTGCTCTTGACATTTGTTACAATTTTTCTCCGATATTTTAAGAAATTTTTGCTACCCTTTGTGCGTGCGGCGGAGACAACGAACTTTCCGGCACCTGGAGAGGCCTGCGCAGTTGACGCACGCAGGTGCAACAGGATTCCCAGATCAACAGCTTTGTCTTGCTGCGTGAGGGCAGCTTTACACCTGCAAAAAGCTCCGCCCTTTTGGGCAAATGCCGAATTTGCCTTTTCCCAGAAATTTATTCGACGTCGGTAATTGCAGCGAAACGGGGTTGACGAGCACTTTAGGCTGCAAATGTTTCAGCGCCACCTTTTTTGCGACGCTGCTGTGCAGATGAGTGAGCGCACAGAGACACCACTCGTTTCGACCTGCGCGCCCGCGTGTGCGTCTTCGCCGCGCGCTACTAGCAGAAGTAGTTCACGCATGACCGAGCTCACCTCTCCACATTTCACGCGCTCCACTGAGTCTGGAAGTGCCCAACTTGTTAGCTTTCTCGAATCTTCTGTTCCTGATGGTGCTGTCAGAAAAAAGGCTTTCAACAAAGCCAGGCTGGAATGTAACAAGTGTGCGATGACGTAAAAGAAGTTGCAGGTACGCGACGCGCGGGCGGGCGGAGTTCACGCAACCATCTCCCCCTCCTGTGGGGTCGTATGGGGCTGCAACACAATAGAGGCTTAGTCTGAAATACTTTCCTGATTACCTCTTGTTCATCCTCTTCTTCTGTGGAGTCGTGGAAGGCTCTACAGAAGAGTTAATATTCTCTCAAGTGCCATTGTGGCCTTGACGCTTTTCTATATCAGCGGCGTCCTTTTCGTTGTTGTCGTGCCAGCTCCTCCCCAACCAGACATTTCTTGCGTGTAAAAGTTCCTTAAGGGGCATTTGTGACTTTCCGCTTAACGTTACTGCAGTTTTCCGGAGGAAGTACATAAATTTAACAGATAGAAGGAGACAAATGTGGCACACCCATTTCCAGAAAGAGCAGGTAACAAATGTGGGTAATGGCCCGCCCATGATGATACCGGGAGAGAGACGAATCCATTTTATACAAATGACGTAACTACATATTTTGCAGGGGAAACTGAAGTTGAAGCGTTCATAACTTGCTTAATAATTCAAACTGTAAAAAATGAGGAGACTGGGCAGGGGGGGGACACCTCTAATGTGCTTCGGTTCAGTCTTCTTCCGGTCATCTCTGACACCCTCAAGCGCATCAAGAGGAGCAAGGACCAGTTGACAGGGCAAGGGGACGTGGACCTGGTGAGAACGATCTGCAAGGAGGACCTGGTGTGCAATGTTTACCAGAAGGTCCAAGTCATCGCCGCAGCCACGATGCAGAAGAGGAAGCAAGATTCACGAGGGGCGCGGCCGATCCGGCCAGCTGGGTGATTCACCATTTCGCAGGTTCATAAGTCTGCAAAAAGGTCAAATTTTGGCCCCAAACATCAAATATGTCCGTCCCCATTCAGAAGGGGTCCATATTGCATCGTCAAGGACTGACTGGGCCGGTGTGGCCTCCAGTGGCAAGGAGGCATCCCTAAGTGTTGTCCCCGAGGGCATCCAGATTAACAACAGCGTGTGGGAGGCCATCCTGAGGAATCAGATGTTGCCACGGCTGAAGGATACCTGCGTTGAGCAACCATGCTACACCTTCATGAACGGAGACGACGCCCCATTCCATGCAGCAATGGTGTTCCCTAGAGGTTACGGGCTTCAGAGATGAGAAGCTTCGTCGCCTACCACGCCCTGACCTCATCACCGGGGGACTTCAGCCCGTGATCCGTTCTGGAGGACAGGACTTGCCCAAAGTCTCCCAAGAATCGGGACACCCCGATTGGTTCAGCTGGGACTCAACACTCCGGAAGAGACGATCAGTGCCTCCTGCGAGCAAAGCTCGTCCAGGAATCTGTAGCAACGATGGCCATTGCCAATATTTTATGTCCAATACTCTTTTAACGCTTCATTCACCCTCCCGCCCAAAATTCCCGTGCAAAATGTTCTCCCTCTGCAGTTCGTTCGAGTAAAAATCTCAGAATGACCTTTAGCCGGATTTGGAGACTCATTTACGTAAAAATTTCCCGCCCAAACTCTGCCCTGCAACCCTGATTTGCGCCGACTTTTCAAATTGACGCACACCATTAGGGGCGATTGCGGGCCATGGACTGAGGAAATTGACGTGTAAGTATGAGCTCGAGGCTTCGTCCCTTTTTGCACTTGCCTTCTAATCGTCAGGCGTCTTCATCAGCACCTCCATCACCATGTCCAACCCCCCCGAGTACTCTGTCATGGAGGTCAACGAGAAGCAGCAGTAGGAATCATGGCTACTTTTTGCTTCTTGTGCCAAAATGCCACATTATTTTGAACTGGAGGTGCTGACTGGCAGGAAATGATACTTCAAGATGCGAACATCCCCTTGACCAATCCGGTACTGTTTCATGAGAGGAGGAAACCAGAAGCTGAGTCCACATGCTCCACTTTGAATCCAGAAGCTGAGTCCACATGCTCCACTTTGAATCCAGAAGCTGAGTCCACATGCTCCACTTTGAATCCAGAAGCTGAG
>JAAUXU010010223.1_pt1 | contig 15316 bp, 14 predicted proteins | sample 7278151 | NCBI WGS metagenome assembly JAAUXU01 (sample SAMN14350113, study PRJNA611818) | marine sediment metagenome | isolation source: surface marine sediment (1.8m) | place: French Polynesia: Moorea | collected 2018-08 | reverse complement strand
TGCACACCTCTCTTCATCTCTGCTCAGTTCATTTTACAGTGAACAAAAGACAATGATCACTCTTTATCTGACTTTCTCTGAGTTCGTTTCTTTTCCTACCTTATGAGTCAGCCTCACCCTCGGGACTTTACGACAAGAATATAGAAATTATATTCGCAATCACTTCTCTGAACTGTGTCCACCGGGAGAATTGTTGACAACTTAATGTTGTAAAACTTAGACACTTGTGGCGAACTTTTTAACAGACCTATTTGACTACGTCATCATCATATTGAGTGGCTAATGCTATATGCAATTTCTCAAAATTGGCATTTCAATATGTGTAATTTTGTACCTTAAACCTATATGTGTTTCCCTAATAAGATCTCTACCTGGAAGGTCCTGCTTGTTGGCCAAGACTAAGAGGGGCACGCCCTTGAGGTTGTCGTTGGCGATCATCGTGTCAAAGGAGGCTTTAGATTCTTGTATGCGTTCGCGATCGTTTGAGTCCACGGTGTAGATGACAGCGTGGCACTCTGCGTAGTACTTGTCCCACAGGGACTGCAGTTCCTCTTGCCCGCCCAAGTCCCAGAAGTTCAGCCTTTAGATAGTCACGAAGATGTCACAATTACGTACGACGGTTTCTGTAAGCATTCGCATTTTTAATTCTTACCTGACCCCCTCGGTGTCGATCTTGCCAATGTTCAAGCCCACCGTGGTCGTCACCTTAGCCGGGTTCACCCTCTCGTAGTCTTTCGTGAACTTTGCCTTGGCTGACTCCTGGACAAAAGAAACATCTGTAAATGCTGAGGGGTGTGCGCCCTAAATTTAGCACTAACCAAGAAAGTGGTCTTTCCGGCGTTATCCAGGCCCAGGATGAGGACGAAGTACTCCTCCTTTTGCGTCCAGGCCCTGTACAGGCCGCTCAACAGGGTATACATGATCTAAACACTCAGGAACCACCGCATTTCTCTCTCAAGATCATGACGACGTCGCCGTCAGCTGAGTTAGAGTAGATCCGAGGTGGCTCTCCGCCGGGAAAGGTTGCGCGAGCTGTAACGCGCGGGCAGAGTTGTCAGCAAGCGAGAGCAACAGGAGCGAGGTACTCCTGTGCCCTCTCGGGAGTGACCAGGAGAAGCTCCGCGATCGAGATGAGCCAAATGATGGAGGACCCGCACGAATTTAGGTCGATAGATTTCATGGCTAGGCTAACTCGGACGCTTTGCATATTCAAAACTGTGCTACAACGAAAATCTCGGTGTCGGACTACAGTGGAATAAGCATATATGAATTAACATCAAAATAAATCAAACATGCAAAAATTGTATTGTACGGTAGGTCAATGGTAATTCATGTACAACCAGTGATGCCTACTGCCTAGGCATGATTGGATAGGCAACAAGTGCAACTACAGGTGTGGCGCCACGGTAGTTGGTAGCTGAGGTTGGAGTTCCGCCACAGTGATCACAAGCCTTGCACGATTGAATGAGGAGACCCAGGGAAGTGAACATCAAATGTCCAACTCTCTACAGCAATGCAGATATTGCCATTGATTGATGTGGAGCCACCTCAAAGGTCCGCTTCGTTTAAGCATTTTCTTTGGATTTAGCAGCTACTTCCTGATCATCGTCGTGGTCGTCATCCTCCTCCTCACTGTCTTCATCTGAAGAAGGAGGCAAGTCCATGCCCTTGGACCTCTCCATCTCCCTGTCTCTCTTCTCAGCCTCCAAGAACTCTTCCTGCGCCCTCGTCACCTCCTCTGAGTCGGTGCAAGCCGCGTATTTCTCCAGGAGCGTCTCGTTCAGACTAAAGGTACGTACAGTGACACTGTCATTCATCGGGCATATTGATTACATTAGTTTCAATCTCGATAAACGCCTGTGAGAGCCTCATACGGCAAGGAGACATATTGAACCTCATCAAGGGCGCCAGTTAATACTGAGCTCGTATGAAGTTTTGCTCGCAAATTCGTGAATTATATAAAATCACTTAAGAGGGGACTGTCAGAGGCGGAGCTGGATCCTGAAAGGCAGCTCATTCTACACGAAGTCTGCTCAAGCAAAGGCATGGCAAGCAGAAAACCAAATCTTTACTCGCCTGAACCTTGTTAAGTAAGTCACTTAAAACAGTATTGATTAAAAGACAGTTTAAAATACCGGCGTAACTGTTTCATTTTAGGCATGCAGACACGGGGTGAGTCAAGTATTATGACGATGTTTGGAAAAAGTAGCATTTGTTAACATTTGGATCTCTTCTTTCATGTGAGAAAAGCTAATAGCTGTGTTCTCAGAACAAGAACTTCGTAACGTTAAAAAAAAGATACGTAAGTAGACTTACCTCAAGAAGGAGTGACCCCAACTAAACTTGCTCAAGTACTTTTCGGCACAGTCAGAGAACCCAGTGATAAACATAGCGGCCGCAAGCGCTTCCACGCAGCTGAGGCGCAACGGCCGGCCGTAGTTGACCGGGTTGGCGGCCACCAGGTAGGGCAGAAGTCGAGGTTTCGCGGATTTCATGTGTCCGAATGGAGTCTCCTCCAAACGGGCCCAGCTACAATCCACAACCGCGACCCCAGAGGATCTTACGGAATCCGCGTCGGCGGCCGAGACCACCTGAGTGGCCATGGGAGTGAGGCAGACTCCGGAGAAACGCTGGCCAAGTCGGAGCTCGCGGATCAAGCTGAAAAGTAGCGGGGAAGACCCGGTGATAGAGGTTCACAATACAGAAGGGCCTATATAACATTGGAGAAAAATTAACAAATTTATATTCAATTGAAATTTTGTGCTCATTGGGGGGTTACTCTTCCACAATCACTCTGATGCAGACTAGAAAGAAACTATATTAAACTAACCTAACACGCTGTCTGTCCACTTCGTGCATCTTCCCCACGATAGGGGTGAGTCATGACATGAAGAAGGTCCGTCAACTAAATTGTCTTATATGAAAAACCGCTTCCCGAACCCAAGCAAGTGCATGGAGACAACTGCTGCTTTTATAAGATTCATTCATAACAATGATTCCTTTGGTCCAGCCACCTTTTGCTATTACTGCAGTCCCCAGATGCTTCCGGAAAGCATTGACAGCTGTAGTGACATCTTCCTCTTTTATCCTGGTGTTGCCTCAGTGGCAACATTTAGCTGATAGATTCTGCACCTAGATTAAACAGTACTTGCACTAGTCTAATATTGGTTCAGAGAAACCCATGACAAGATATAACAAAGTGCTGATACACGTGGTGCCGTTCAATGTCTTGTCCAAGTATACTCATGTAGGACGTGCCGATCCGCAATAAGCTGATTTTACTGCAGCGTCCCTTGCAGAAGAGCTACATCGGAGGCCAGTCTGATACACCAAGAGCACTGGAGACTTACCCCAGCCTGGCCAACTTCCTCCCGGAGCAACGTTTGGGATCACAATGTCCAACGTCCCACATGGCGACTGGAAAGGGTACAACAGTTTCCTTTTCTTCATCGTCATCTTCGTCAGTCTCTTGAACTTCTCCACCTTCCAGGGACAGTCTCTCTAACCTGTGGTAGTCGTCATCCTCGGATTTCTCCAGGGCCGCCGCTTTGCTCCTGTTCGTCCGGTTGGACTTTTTGGCACGTCCTCCTCGACGTCCCATGATGCTGGCAAGGTGAGTTTTCTGTCTGCAGTGAGTGGCCCAAAAGTGTCCGGACGTGTACACTATGAGGTCACGACCAGTGCCGCTAGTGAGGGGGACTAAGGGGTCAGGGACCCTACTGGACGCTACCTACATCCAGAGATGCTGGAGAGAACTACAGAAGGCAGGCACCTATGGTATCCTGTGGTAGCAACATGCCGAAATTGTAGCTACTGCACATGGCCGGGTTATCAGCTGCAAAGATGGGCACATGGGCACTGATCTGCATGTTTTGGACGTAGCACGGGCTGCTGTAGCTGATGCAAGCAATGACAGCTGAGTCAGCTGACGGTGGAGTACAAATACTACACAGAACGCTGCACAGTCTTTTATTGACACTTGATGAGTCCAATCCGTCAGCAGTGCGCGAGATCACCGAAAGTGTAGTAGCAGTGGCCATCAAACTTTGATGGGACTATGCTCTCAATGCCACTTCACGGAGAGTCTTTTTGTTTCTTTCAATCTATCTATCTCTGTATTTTGCTGGTTGATTTAAATAATCATAATTTGGACGATTCTTCCACCAACAGCCACATCATCTTTCTCGTCAAAGACATCATTTGATACTTCTCCAAAATGATTATCGTGTAGTGTGGGGTGAGCCCATCGAAAATAAATATTTCGCCTGCTTTCTTTTTTATGAACCATGTTTTCAAAGAGAGCAATTTTTTTTCTAAAAAAAAGTCTACTGCAGCAAGTGTACTCAGTAGCACCTCACGTGAAAATGAGCTACAGAGAATTACCACAAATTAGTTTTTGGTGAAAAACCCAACCTACTCTAGGATTGCATTACAACAAGAGCAAAGGAAAGACGTTCCTAAAAATCTTAGGAAAACTTAGTCCCTTCAGATATCAATGAAATGTCATCTAACTCCTGAAATACCAATAAAATAACCCCTAATTCTGTTGCGCTTCAGTAGCACTCGTGCCCCAATTGCCAGCTGACACAGTCGTCATTGTAGTGTCAGCAACAGAGGCCCCAGCTCCGTCCAGAGGATTGAGATGAGTGTCACTGCTGAGTACTGGACAATTACTCTGTTATGATGCGAGCAAGTGTCCTAGATTCCGTCAACAGCAAAACAAAGTGCTAAGAATGACATCTGCGCGTAGATGGAGGAAATTCGCAAGTATTTATTTCTGCTACTACTGTCGGCACGAGGACTTTTAGTGGACACGCAGGAGGTAAAGTAGGTGTCTCCTTTTATGCACTTATCGATCCTTCTTGCAACCAACGCGTGACAAAGTTGCACGTTCGTTCTGCTTTGGACTCCCGCAAGTAGCTTTCGGTTTAAGTTGATCGTGATCACGAACGTTTAGCACCTCTGCTACTTAACTTTGTCGTTGCCTCTAGAGTCACTCGTCAAAAGTTTTTAAGCACGCTTAAAGGCACATGAATGTCAATCCCAGCATGACGTCGACTTTCTCCTTCCTCCTAGCTGCGACCCCATGGCCGATACCGTCGCTTTATCACACGAAACCAGGCTGCCAACTTGGCCGGAGCCATTGCACTCTCCGGGGTCAGGTATGCGCTCGACGTCGGAGAAGTCGTCCAGGACGTGCTTGGAACTAACAAGGTTGAAACAACTTTTATAGTGTCCAGTGCCGGCTCTGAAGTATAGTTGTAATTGTACAGCCTGCAAATCTCCGGGAAAAGCAGCTGCAGAGCAAGATCAAGTCCTTGGAGGCGTACACCGAGCAACTCAGGAAGATCTACAAGAGCATCGTTTTCCACGGAGGTATTTATGCAGTCCCTCATTGATGCAATGACATGAGACAAGTAAAAGTACTAAAGTTGCATTGGACTCATGGACGGGTCTGCTCCTGCACTGTGCAACCTTCGTCTTTTCCTTCTTGATGCAGTCTTTCTTTATAAATGTTACGCAGGAACCCGAAACAAGAAACTTTCTCGAAAGTTGTCTCTTTTGCGTGCCAAGAGCAATGCAGAGATCGCTGCGCTGGCGAGGGAATTTGGTCTGCAAGAGGGCCAAAACCTCATCCTGGAGGAAGCAGACTGCAGTGGAGAACGTGAGGAAGATTGCGAGACTCTGCAAGTTTTGATTATGGACGTCAATGAACAAGACAATGACGATGTACAGGATGAGACTACTTAGCCATTACTTGTGTGATACTTATTCTGACTAAAGGTTCTTATTAGGACATGAATGAATAAGGAGGATTCGGATGAGGTCATATGTGTTATAGTCGACATGTCTGGAAGGGACCCCGAAGGGTCCGGCGGAACTTTCGACAGTCAACGTCAGCAATGCTGAAATAAGATTCAAGCAGAAGCAGGACATTGTTGAGCTAAGTTTCGTTACTGCCTTTCCGCAGTTGGAATTCTGCGTTCGACGGGCCTTGGATGATAATCCAGGATAATTCTTTGTCTCGTCAAGGTCTCATTTTGCTTAGATCTCCGTCAGCTTCGTTGATCGGATCGAGACCTCTCAGGGTGCACAAACGGTCAGTGAGACGGTGGAGTTCACTCCAGAGCGTCCGTCAACGTGACCACTTCTTCACGTCATCACGTCGGCGAGTGCCATACAAGGTTTCGGGGGTGAGAGGTACTGAAAGTTGGCTGCTTTTGCTTACATTATGTTCGGCTCCATTCAGTGCTGTATTCAGTATTATATGAAGCGCGAGGGCTGTACGCCCGTACGTACGTCTGTCTGTGAGTGCGTCCGTCCAGCTTTTTCGCGAGGGCCGCGGGGTGAACGCCAAGCACGATCAGTCTAGAGGAAGGAGGCACAGTGGTTGAGGTTGAGGTCGACGGTGCGGGTGAGGGCGAGGGCAATCATAGCGATGACTTCTCGGGCGATCATAAGCATGTGTGTGGATGGCGAGTTGTGAGATGATCAGTCCAGAGGTGGGAGACACAGACAGACGGACAGAGCTACGTCTACAGCTACAAAACACTCGTCTACAGCCACGCGACGGCGACCCACATCCTCGCTATCGGTAATGGTGTTTTCCTCGGCCTCGTGGACCCAAGGTCTCCCAGGCCTCGGCCGACTCCAGTTCGTGCCTGCCCAGGTGGTAGATGAGACCAGTACCTATGGCGTCACCTAACACGCTGATGGCGGTGCGGAATGTGTCCAATGCGCAGTCTGCCGTGAGAATAATGATAACGGTGTCCAGGGCCAGGACCAAGGTGACTAGCCTGGCCTGAGGGATTCCGGCAGCCCCGATGGATGGAGGCTGCCACCGCACTAATGAAATGACGATGATCTGGGTGAGGTCGACTCCGCGGACCTGCAAAATGGAAATGGCTTTCACTCCGACGCTGGCCGTCCGTGTAGCTGGCGGCTTTGATGGAAAGCACAAATCTTGTGACTTCCGGGTCATCACCATCCCCTCCAAGAGGTTGATGGTGACTGGGAGGGTCGCTGACAAGGACGCCGTGCTGAACGTCGTCGCGAAGACGTTGATCATGTTAGTAATGAATCTGAATAGTTGCTGCCTCGGACAGATGAAAAATACGACGGGCAGCACCACATTCACGTTCTCCATGCTCATGAGCTACCTGCATATTAGGGAGAAGACGCCGATCGTAGATAACCCACGTGGTAATCTTCATCATCTCCGGGACAGGGATGCAAAGAAGTTCAACACCAGCTTGCCCTAGTGCTCACGCATGATATAAAGGTCGCGGCGTAGAATCCTTTGCCAACCTCTCCTGCACCTCAGCCAACCTCGTAGTTACATTCTGTTTCATGAGTCTTTCTAGTGCCGTCGAAAAAGTGAGGTTAGATCTGACGCTCTTTCATACAGGTTTATTCTTTAATTTCCGAAACTTCTTCACAGTGAAGTTTTAAATGCCTAGGTGCTTCTTCTCCGATACAATGCTTATGAGTACCTTTAAATGGTGGTACAGTTCAAGACTCCACTTTCACAGTGCCATTTTCCTTCCTTCAATGGATATCTCAACTGCTCTCTTAGACTTGGTTCGCTTCTTTCGCTCTTGGGCAGCTCGTATATGCTTCTCCAGCCTAAAAGGTGAAACTATAGTTAGTACACGCTTAATGACTACAGCACTCTTAAAGTCAACTTGCCTGGTGACAGTTTTTCTTGATCTCTTGCTAATGTCGACGGTGCTGGTCCACTCTGGGCGGTTCACGTAATGGTTGCTTTGGGCTTGAGGAACTCGAGCACGATAGCACCAGCCGGGGTCACCTGACAAAGCTTATTATCAGTCATGGCTTCTAACAGTGTAGCCGATTCTTACCTGGCCTGATTGCTTGCTCTTCCTCCTGAGCCTTCTCCTCTACTTTGCGTCTGTAATCCATGTCTTCATCCCTCTTCATTCGCTCTTCCTTGCTAATGGTCTTGAAGTCCGTGGACACATTAAAGATAGGCCGGGCCCATTCGTTGATGATCCTACCGGCCATCTCCTTGTTCTTCCGGAGTTCTTTAGGGTGCTTGTACAAGTACATTACGGCCTTGCCGATGCCAGACTCCTTGAGGCGGGACTGATCATCGATGCGCAGCTCCGAGAGGAGTCGAAGGATGTTGCGCCTAAAAGAAAATACAATGCAGCAAGCTCACGAATAAAAACTTACTACACCAGGAGGTGGAGTTGCTCACCTAATTTCTTGACTGGGGAGACTCTTGTCTGGCATGGGAGCCAACCAGTCCGTAAAGACCGAGAGGACGTTTGCTTCAATAAAGGCCATCTGCAGGTCGGCCTTTCTGAGTTGGGTCATCACCACGCCGAGCATAGAAATCTTTTTGGTGGCTGGGAGGCGCTGCTGGTTCAGCTCGCGGTCTTCCCTAGCAGCCAGCCTCATGTCTGCAATCATTTTGGCAATGGCATCGTCGTTGTCGTTGATAAGATCGATGTCTTTACGGCGACGGCGGCGTCGCTGTTCTGAACGCTTGCGCTCTAACATGACGTCAAAGTCACAAGCGGCACCGGAGCCTTCGCCACCGTCAGCATTACGAGGAGGGCCTTCGTCAGACGAGGAATCTCCGGCAGGGGCCGCTCTGTTAACGGATTCTTTTTGAGCGTCGCCGCCCTCGTCTCCTCCTTCAGCTCCAGGTACAGAATCTACCTCTTCTTCTTCGCCTTCAGAATTGATCCTTGTGGCCTTGCGACGTTTCTCGCGGCTCTCATCATCTTGTTTCTCCTCATCACTTTCCCCAAAGGCATCCCGGATGCGTTTGCGCTGACTCTTTTTCTTAGATCTCGACTCTTCATCTGAGCCGCTGCCATCACCAGGAGAACGGGACCGACTGCGTGAGCTACTTCCAGAACGGCTTCTCGCGCCTCCGCCCTCTCTAACACTGTTTCTCGAAGAGCCGCGCGATCTTGGGGAGCGAGAGCGGCTGCGAGAATTTGAAGAGCGGCTGGAAGCACTGCCAGATCGACTCCGCGCACGCTGTCGGGAGCCGGATCGACTTCTGGGAGAGCCTTCTCGGCTTTTAGGCGACCTGCTCCTTGGAGATAGAGACCTACTCCTGGATCTCGGGTGATATCGGGGAGAGGCAGACCTGCTTCTGGCAGAGCCGGACCTGCTTCTGGCAGAACCGGATCTGCTTCTGGCAGAACCGGACCTGCTCCTGGCAGAGCCAGATCTGCTCCTGGCAGAGCCGGAGTAACTGCCCGACCGTGAGACAGAACCGCGAGACTTTTTTGATGCCCTCGAACGATGACTGCCTGCCGACGGTGACCGAGGCGACCTAGCTCCGTCCTCATTATCTCCTTCAATAGCTTGAGTTGCAGCATTTTCGTCGATTTGCGTACCCGCTGACGGGGACGATGGTGATCCAGAACGACTACGAGGCGATCTCTCGCCAGCCATCCCGTGAGGTGCTTGTGTTGGAGCCTCCGTGTCCACTTCCTGAGTTCCTTCCGCTCTTTGTTCATGCGCCGGCTGTTGAGTAGAGGCCTCTGGGTCTATCTGAGTCTCGTCCATGACTCCTCCTTGCCCGGGCATTTGGGTGGAGGCCTCTGGATCCACCTCAGTATCGTCCATGATTCCTCCTTGCCCGGGCATTTGGGTGGAGGCCTCTGGGTCCACTTCAGTGTCGTCCATGATTCCTTCTTGCCCGGGCACTTGGGTGGCTGCCTCCGGATCCACTTGTGTGTCATTTAGTGCTCTTTCGTCTCCGTAACCGGGGATCTGGCGGTGAGCCCCCTCCATGGCGCTATCGCCTATTACATCAAATGTATGGTTAAAGACCGATCGCTTGACGGAAGGTGAGACATGACGTTTGACTCACCTGGCAGTTGCGTGGAGGCTGCCGGATCGACCTCCGCGTCGTCGTTCCCCTGTCCCGGAGTGCCTCTCATCTCTCCGCCCTCGTAGGCGCCGGGAACCTGAGTGGGAATATCGGGGTCGACCTCGTCCATTATGCGCAGCAACTGAAGTCGACGATTGCGAACTTCAACTCGTGGAAGCCGAACTTCTCCTTTGCCGCTTCGTCTGCTCTTGGCTCTCGTCTCTCTCGCTCCTGCCGATTCGTCTAACCCGAGCTACAAAGAGGTACTCATTAGGGGTGGGCCGAGCCCAGCCCGAAAACGAGCGGTTTTCCCGCTGCTCGGCCGAACTGTGCAGAAGTCAAGCGTGCATTAGTCAGTGGGGTCTGGACCCTCAATTGCTAGTTCATATTCACTTTAAAAGAAACAATATTCCTTTATGCTGTTGATGGGTATAGATTCTTGACAAAATGATCCTCATAGGCAGGGGTGTCCAAATCTAGTAAACAAACTTTTCAGGCATAAATGAGTCCAATCCTCTTATATATGACCTTTTCTAACTCGAGTCAGTCTCGAATCAAGGAGACTCACCTAAAGCACTTTTTTCTTTTAGTCTTATAGTAGCATATTCTATATAAATGGTTAGATAGAATGTTAGCAAAACAGAGATGTATGAGTCAGTTGGGTCATACAGTATAACCCAATTGCTCATTGTACGTATGAGAAGTTTAGGGATATATGAGAATATGTATAAATAGACTATTTTTTCACCAATGTTTTGGGCATATTTGCCTGTATATTTTCAACACGTGACGACATCCCCGCTTAAAAGCATCTGATATTAATTGATTCTCTGAACATTTTTATAGTGAACCTAAATTTTACTTCAATGCTTGAGACCGTGGGCTAAGCCCGTGGGCGAACCTAGCCCGGCCCGACTAATCTAACTTTTGTCTATCTCTAGTCGTGAGGGTATCCGTGTTGTCGCCGGGCGCTGCACGGTCCCGTCCCGCTAAGCAGACAGAACAGAGACTCACTGCTGGCCACCTCAGGCGTGCCGGAGGCGACGGTGGCGCCTCTGCAAGCCGGGAAGTAAACTAAGGATCTACATAACAAAGACAGCACTCATAAGTTATGGGAAAATGTGCTATTTTTTTCTTTTTATTCAAAAAAGTTTTAGAACGAGTTTAAGCACTGACTGTTGCTACCATTGGTGCTGTCCAAAACTTTCTGGTTGCCAAGCTGTAAGCTTGAGACTCCTAAACCAAGGAAGCTTCCTTGCTCCTGAACACACTGTCAACTGGTCATTTTGTCAACTATCTGCCCGAATGTATCATGATAAACTTTGCTGTACAATCCACTCTTTCAATGCCATGAATCGCTTTATTAAGGCATGGGAGTTCAAGTGATGCAAGAACTGCGCCACTGTTTTGCATAGCCTTTTTAAAAGATCAAAGAGGCCGGAAATCTTGGTGAGTAGCAACTTGTATCTGCAGAAAGCCCTTATCAAGGTAAAGACAAAAAGATGAAGTCTCCATGGGCATTAAACGAAATAACTATCCAAGATTCATTTGATCTAATGCCTTTGTTATGTAGTTCCTTAGTTTACCTCTCTGGGCTCAGAAGCGCCACCGTCGCCTCTGGCACGCCCAGGGTGGGCAGCAAGGAGTCTCTCCCGTCCGCCCAGTGGCAGTGCAGCGAACAAGCAGAGTTGCCAGAGTGTATTTTTGCCCTAATCGTAGGAAAGTTCATTTGTGCTTTTAGTCTACGCTGTGACGTCGGGTTAGTCCTTAGGACACCGCGGTCAAAGATCAAATGAGAAGTTGTTCATCTAAGTTTAGACAAATTAAAGTCAGAGCTAATATTGAGGAGTGGTTCGTTGACCCGAGCCACAACAACGAGACTTTGGTAGATTACAGCGCCTCGACGCCAGGATTCTTGTACACGTTAATCTAACAGTTAGTTCAGGCTAACGGGGCGTGCCACCCGGCCGGCGAGCCCGAGAGGGGAGTGATTCCCAGGGACTCCTTCAGGCAGTCCCAGACTGCGTGCTTCAAAGCTGCTATGTGCAGCTGTTGCGCAGAGGCCCATAAAGTAAGGAAGAACTTTACTTACTTTATGAGAGGCGGTGGATTTAGGGGCACCCACAATATACAGTGAAGTTTCGATGCACTATAAATCCGCGATAAATGCGCTTGTTTGGCCCACAACTCCACACTGGCAAAGCTTCAACCAGTACTACGTACTTGAACTTGTTAGATCTGCAAAAGAGCAAAGCAGCAAAATTATGACTGAGTCAAACAGATAGGGGAAGGAATGCAGAGAACTAGCTAGTCTCTTCATATTTCAGATGAGTCTAGCATTCTGCATAAGCAAATCCTCAGGTGTTGGAAACACTTTTAAGTGTGATTGTATGTAAAGAGTAATTCATGTATAAGTTTCTGCAGGTCCTTTTCTGAAAAAGAGAAAAAAACCCTCAGATTTTGGCATTTCTAACAACCAAGTCGTAACAAAGGTGGCGCTGGTGGCCGCCAAACCGTAAGCTGTGTAGCCCTTCTTCGTGGTCGTGGCCACAGTTCTGTGTCACTGCTGCTGCTCACGCGATTCGCGGGAGTGAGGTTGTTTCGGATTGACTATCAATGGCTCGATTGAAAGACTTGGCCTCACTGGACCTTCGAGCAAGCTTTTTAAAATGAGTCATTGCGCACTATGCCTATTCTGCTCCATAGTCAGCTGACAGTTTGGTGTTGTTGAAATTCTTGCTGCGTCAGCTCAGGTTAGCCAAGTTCCCGAATTCCTTGATCTGGTCGGAGTCGCACATGTCTTCGTGACTCAGACGCCAATATGTCTGACAGCTCGTTTGGGTGGAACCTGATGTGCCAGTCGGTCAAGGCCGACTTGAAGCACCCCAACGACGTCCTCTTCGCCTTCCTCCACTGGCGACTCGTCGCCAACAAGCTGCGCTGCGTGGGATTGGGACAGCACTTTGACGCCACGGCCGACGGGCCTATGTCTGAGACACTGCCGGAGCAGTGGCATCGGGAATCGGACGCAAACTACGAGACCCGCTACAGGAGAGAGGACGACGGGACCAAGTTCGTGTTGCGGCTCATCAAGGCCGGCGACAGCGTCGTCGCCACGCTCGTGCGGTTCACCGACGACGCGGCTGAAGCAATTACGCTCAAGACGGCCGATGTCATTGATGCGGAAACGAAAGAAGTCCGCGATAAGGGCGCTCTTCAGAAGTTGGTCGACGAGAAGCTGCTGGAGACCCTAGTCATCAAGAGTGAAAAGAAGGAGGAGGCACCCACCGGTGGGACAGCACCTCGACGAAATCCTCTTCTCGAGGAAGGTCCCCACCTGTTTCCATCTAGCACGCCTCCGGGACGACTCATCTATCCACAAATAGGGGGCTCTGACCTTGACCCCTTGGGGCGCAGCGGCGGCGGCGGGATGATCTTTCCACATGAACCCCGTCTCGGTCCTGGCCACGTCGGGCCACGTCCTCGACATGACGTCCCCTATCCGCACATTTCAGACCCATTTGGAGAAAGCGGCTTTGGCGACGAGATGGCGCCGCCGCAATTTGGAAATCCATTTGGAGGAAGAAGAGGTGGCGGCAGAAACTTTCCCGATGGTCCTGGATTTGGCGGTTTCATGTGAGTTCCGTGATTCAGAGGCACTGAGCTGGATCATTGGGACTTCTCCGGACTTGTCATGAAGCAGCGGTGCTCAGATTGTGTCAGATGGTCAAGGTGCGCTGGTGAACTAAGGCAGAGCGAAGGGCGTCACACGAAGAAGACATGCAAAGTGGCTACTATTAAGGCAGTAGAGGGGACACTAGAATCCCTCAAAGACTGACTGCTTCCTTCAAACTTGTCCTTGTGGATCACGAATGTAAAAGACAGCGCACCAAGCTCACATAAATCAGCACCCTGTTGTAAATATACTTGTTGGAACGATAGCGTTGGAATGATCGCTTACCAGTACAGAGAGAGAGAGTACTAAGTTTGTTGATCTTTTCGTTCTGTTGCTTACCGACGTTTGACCCGAGTGGATCGCTCCATCGGCCATCTTACCTGCGACTATAACTACGGCGACTACGACCTTGTCCCCTGCTTCGCTACGACGTCGTCCCTTGCTACGTTACGGACTAAGTGCACGGTGATGGGCGCCGTGAAGGTCAGAGGGCAGAAGGGCGGGTATCGCACTTACAGTTGACTCTGCATCTCTCGATCCTCTCATGTCATGTTCAACACGGTATCTATGTAGAAGTGAATTACGAATACAGTAAGCAATACTTAATAGCCTCTTCCAGCCCCTGGTCTCCTCAGCTAGCGCTTAAGGCTTAGTCACTAGATCATCTTTCACTTCCATAGGTGGTCGGACCCTCACCATCTCGAGCCCAGCGGCCGTTCCCTCTTGTACATTTTAGTTATGTAGAACTAACACTATCAAAGCTTTCAGATCATACTGATTACTTCGTTCTACACAATACTTGTGATCATCTTCGACTTCTTTTCTCTAGTCGAGTCCGACAACAACCACTTTCCTTCTGTTCGTTATTCAATGGCAAAATTGGGGTCAGTCTGATCGTCCGACTGCAGTCATCCACCTCCACCTGACCCGGGACTGACGTCATTCTTGGTCGAACTCATCTTTGGTCCAGTTCATTTCGTCTCAAGATTCATTTTTCATGATAAGCAGTAACCGCTGACCGATCACTGTCTTTGGTCGAGGATGTCATTTGCTACTGTAGCTAAGTAAAGTTTTTTTTCTAGATTCTGTTCTTACGCTACTTTTGAATTACTTGACCATTTTACAATTTCTGAAGATTTCATGGAACTTGTGTGGAATGGTCATTTTTTTCAAATTTGGGAAAATTGAGTTTCAACATTAGGGCAAGCTGAATTGCCGCGGATAATTAAAGCATTACACAAAATAAGACTAACGTTGAGGAAAAAAACATACAATGCAACAGTTGGATAAAACTGAATTGGCAATCCTGCTGACGTAGACACGCACCGGGTGTCCTGGACACTTCAGCGGGTGCTCCCCGGCGCTGAAAGTGGCCCAGTCTCACGGGACACCCGGTATGTGCTGTCAAGTTGGCACAATAAGAGAATTTGTGTGTCAACCTCCTTGTGCCGGTCATTGACCGAAAAAACTTTACACTGCAGTGAGATAAGTTTTTCTGTCACCGTTTTTTCAGTGCAAAAAAGCGCTACTTGCTCATGATAAAACATGCATGATGGGTATGCATCTTGTAGGTGGGAGAAGTAGTGCCCTTTACTCAAACCCGTGGCAACCCTGATCTGACGATCAGCTGTCTTTTCTTTGCTGTTATCAAGAAGAAGGATGCGCCGTTACAAGGAAGCTGTATACAAGGTTGGTAAATAAGCAGCGCTGACAGGCGGTTAGCTGTGGCAGGGGCGGAGCTAAAAGCCGTGACGTCACTGGGAGTAGGCTTTGTTCCTAAC
>JAAUXU010155445.1_pt1 | contig 15317 bp, 12 predicted proteins | sample 7278151 | NCBI WGS metagenome assembly JAAUXU01 (sample SAMN14350113, study PRJNA611818) | marine sediment metagenome | isolation source: surface marine sediment (1.8m) | place: French Polynesia: Moorea | collected 2018-08 | reverse complement strand
GACTGGGCAATACTAACCAGACCATAAGATTTGCAGACCCCATCACCCGTGTCCTCTCAGAGTACGCGACGATCATCCCCTGTGACTCGCTAGCACCAGTGAGATGGTTCGTAGACGGCATCTGGTTCTGCGCACACCCAGAAGTGGAGATCTGCACCGTGAAACCCAAGCAGCTAGCACCTGGACCCTACCAGATAGAGCAGGGAGACTTCACTCTGGGCCTATCAGGTGGCATCATCTCTGAGGACCAGATGGAACGGCACCGCATGGCCGAACTTATCCTCCATTCGAGGGAGGCGCAGTCCACGGCCAACTCTGCCTATGCCAACTGACACGGCCATCGGGACAAGGACGGCATCTGGGTTTTTGGGCCCAGCATTTCTGACCAGGCCCTACAGGTCCTGGAGCATAATTTCCTGACTATAGTATCCATTCTCATCCCAATCATAGGCCGAGCTTGGCCCTGGATCGCGGGAATCGGAATGTGCCTAGCCCTCCTACAGAGCTTGGGGGGCTGCCTGGCCAGAATCTACTTGGCCTACTGGATGAAGGGCTTCAGGCTCTGGCTGATCCCGGCCGCCCTCGGCATTGCAATGACGCTGGTCATCATTCCGGTGACCATCCTCAGACGGATCTGGGCCGACCTGGCCTCGGGCGGAATCCCAGGGACTTCTGCGGCGGACAACCCAGACGACTCAGACCTAAGGGGACCGAAACTGGCACCTAGAGCCTCAGAACCACCAACGCAAGGATGGAAGGCCCTGCAGGAACAGCTGGGCCAGATCGACGAACCGCCGGTCAAAAGGATGGCCTGTTCCTAGCCACACCGGTCCTGGCTTAGATGAAGGATCGATGCTCAGGGAATCGGGCTGAGCCCTTGAGGGGGACGTGAAGCATGCGGCTTTCACCTCAACGTAGATTGTGATCACAGGATCATGGACACCACAGCGCAGTATAGGATAGCGATGTATTGATAGACCATATCCATCACTAGCGTAGCTTGTATCCAGTAGCACGCTATAGATGTAGTCTGTATAGTTAGAACTGTGGCCGCCAGAGGGCGTGGCCGTAGGGAGCACACTCCTTCTCCCTTAGGACAGAGAAGCAGCTGACCGGGTACGACAGCAGCGGAGCTGGCCAGCCCAAGGGAGAAGGATGAGAGAGGCAGTCTCTCTTGGGAGTTCGAGGGGAACACATCTTCATTACCTTGTGTGAATGAGAATAAAGTCATGGCTCCAGTTCGACGTAATGGTGTATTACTTAAGAGTACCAGTCCTGACTCCAGAGAAAGGCGCGTGGGGAAACGCGCCCATAGCGCTCCTGGGCGAGATGCTACAATTCCTTCCACCGGGATGACGACCGATTGGTCCAGGACAGGTGTCTGGGTTTCTGATCTTCGGATGACCCCCTTAGTGCTGAATGGGGTTGCTCCGTGGGATCTTTTCCTGATGGCACCTGTAGATGGACTAGGACCCGCCGCTGGTGGTGCTGTTGATACTGTGGCAGCTCTTGAGGGTCCAGGTGTCATGGTGTCCATCGGCATTGGGGAGTCAACATGCAGTGAGGTGAACTCGAAACGAGGCGGTGTGAGCAGGAATGACTCTCCTGGTACCTCTGAGGCAGTTGTGCTGTCGAGGAGGTCTTTCTCGGTGACTTTGCTTGTCGAGGATGCATCTGATGAGTAGCTTGTGCTGCTCCTACTGCTGCTTCTTGACTTCTGTCGTGGCGTAGCTCGCCAAGAGCTTGGCGAGGGGTTGGCGGTTGTAGGTGGCCCAGTTGGGTTGCCCCTGGCGCCATTGTCATTCCCAACTCCGTCCGTGCCGCCGCTGCCACCGCCGCCGGTGTTCCCGGACCTGCCGGCGCTGGTTCTGGTTTCAGCACTTTGGGGTTGGCTTGTTGCGGTGACAGTGATGTTTTCCCCAAACTCATTGTCGTCCATCTCTAGGTCCTCCTCACTTTCAGGGATCCTGACAGCCTTAGCATTGTTATATAGCTTTAGGCGGTCTATACTGACCACCTGGGTTCCATTGTTCTTTAGTTGTTTGGCCCACAAAGGGTCGGGTGTGATCTGGAGTAGCGTCTCCCTGCTAGTCGGTTCGGTGCTCACAATCCATGGGCCCGACCAGTAACAAGTCAGCTTCGTGGAGGATCCTTTCTTCACTGTGGGTGTGAAGAGCCATACCTTGGTGCCAGCATGGAAGTCCTTTCTCTCCTTGTGGTATTGGCGCCGTTGACGGCGTACTGCCATGGAGAGATGTTTCCTCGCATACTTATGCGCACTGAGGATGCGTTTCCGGAGCTTCCGGAGATAGTCCATTAGTCCCGGTTCATCCAAGCTGCCGCTGGGTCCTCTGAAGATGTTATCTATCAGGGATGAGCAGTCCCTGCCAAACAGAATCTGGTATGGGGCCAGGCCGGTCGAGCGACATATGGCTGTTCTGAGCGTGAATAATGCGCTCGGAAGGAGGTCCTCCCAATTGTAAGGGTCTCCATGGTCAGCCACTAGTGCCCTCAATACCGTGTTGAGGTCCCTGTGCATTCTTTCCACCTGCCCGTTACTCTTTGGGTTATAACCTGTAGTGTCCATTATGCGGATGCCCAGTGCGGCTTGCAGCTGCCTAAAGAGCTGCGAGGTGAACTGGGGTCCTTGGTTGGAATGAATGGCCTCAGGGTATCCATACCTGGCAAAGATCTCTTGCTCCAAAGTCTCTATATTTGTCTTACTAGTGGTGTCCTTGAGCACGTAAGCCTCAGGCCATTTGGAGAAGGTGTCGCAGCATGTTAGGATCCATTTGGCCCCAGAGACCCGGCTGGGGTTCAGGGGCCCCACTAAGTCGATATGGAGTCGTTGAAAGGGGTAGCCGCAGGTAGGGGACACCAACATTTGTTTCTGTGGCTGGTTCGCCCGTAGCTTCTGCTGGCACGTTTTACACCCTTTCACGAAGTCCTCCACTTCGGTCTGTAGCTTTGGGAAGAAAAAGTGTCGCCGCAACCTGTCAATCATAGCGTGGATGCCCATGTGGCCTCCCCTTGTGTGTGCCATCTTGATGATCTCTTCCTTCATGCTCTCTGGGACACACGGGATGCTGACAGCCTGGTGAATGGTCTCTGCCAGTAGCTTCCTTTGCAGGATTCCCTTGGAGGTCATTAGCAGCTCCGGGATAAATCTGGCATAGGTGGCGGCCTCCACAGACAGTCTTCTCCTTTCTAATGTGGTGGGGACTTGTCACTCGATTACCCATTGCTGTACCTTACTTAGGTCCTTGTCAGCCTCCTGGGCCTCTCTCAACCTCGTGCGGAGGTTCAGTGGCAAGATGATGCACAAGGCCTGGATGGCTGGGGTATCCCACCAGGTTGATGCTCGAGATCAGATCCCTGGCTTCGCAGGTGATACACACGGCCATCTCTTGCTGCGCTCTCGTGTTGCTCCAGCCGTTGATTTCCACAGTGGCGAGGAACCTCTCCTTCCATGTCCTCCACTTAGAGAAGCCAACTGCGTCCAACTCCGGTGCTCGTATGCCCCTTTGGTCTTCATTTCTGGCTTGGCCACCCCTAGAGTCCAAGAGGGCTTGGAACTGGCGATGGTCCAGCGCGAAGAAGTTGTTGGTAGGTTCGTCCTTCTTGGCCATGTTGCTCCTTGGGTATCTGAGGTGCAAATGTGCCGTCCCTGCCAACTTGAGGGCTTCTTATACCCACTTTTCCCTTGCCAGCTGTTGTGAGCCCTGGAATTAGAGGTGATAATGCATTTGCCAGTCTGGCTTGGCATTTTGATGCCGTTTCTAATGCCCGATCATTAGCGTTTCCTGCCATTAGCCTTGGATGTCTCTCCCAGCTGGTCACCCAGGTGATCCCTGTCATCTGTTCTCATGGATGCTGGTAATCTGACCTGCCTCACCTGATTGTTGCCCCAGGTCCGGACCCACGCGGTCTGTCCTGTTGCCGGGCGACCACCCTGGCCTTGTACGTATACGGCTCTATCTCTGGCCTTATACGTGCTTGTGGCTCTATCTCCACCCTCGTGCGCTCGGCTCTATCTCTGGCCTCATATGCTTGGCTCTATCTCTGGCCTTATGTGTGCACGTGGCTCTATCTCTGGCCTCGTGTGCTCAGCTCTATCTCTGGCCTCGTGTGCTCAGCTCTATCTCTGGTCGGTCCTCCCTGGCTCTATCGCTGGCCTTTCTGTGCTTGCGGACGTGTTCAGGATGGATCATAGATTAATTCTCTTTGCTCTCTTGGCAGTTTTATTCACACTGGTTGAGATAATTTAACGCAGTGTAGTTGTGGTAGCGCCTTTGCTCTTCAACGGACCTCTGGGCCAAATTCCTGAGCAGCCTCATGCCCGCTCTGTACTGGAAGAGGAATTGTGGGTTGTTGTCCAGGAACAACCCAAAGGCTCTAGTCCTCCTCCTGGCCTCGTAGTAGACCTCACCCTTGATGTCGTTAAAGGAGAGCTTGTGGGCCTCCACAAGGTATCAGCCTTCATCCAGATGGAACTCGTCGATGCCCTTTCCCAGTTGGAGAAGGGTGAAGCAGAAGAAGTGATACATGGCTTCCACTGTAGTCGAATCGTGCCCTTGGCTGAGACCCTCGTGGATGCAGTACCAGGGCTTGGCCATGGTTTTGAGGTCCGATATGTCTGCCATGGTGTAATCCGTAAGCCAAGTCATCGGGGCAACTTCATCGAAGTTCAATCCGTCCGTGGGGTTCTCCTCTCGCTGGGTTTCACTCAGTGTCTGTCACCTCTGTGGTGTGTGGTGCCTGTGGTGCCCATTGGTACACCTCTGGCCCAGGATGCACTGGCACTCCAGGTTGTGCTGGTGGCTCTCGTCCGGGTAGGGTCGGTGCCATCGCACCTCCTTGGGTTGGTGTGAGTCCGTCGCTGTGTGGGGTGGCTCCTCCATAACCACCCTTTGGTAGCGGTTAATGCGGTCCAGGAAGGTACCCGGTGTGTCCGGTTGGTCCTGGCCGTCTCCTGCCTGGCATGGATTTGTTTCTGAACTGTCACCATGTGTAGCGTCGGCCAGACGGAAGCAGGAAGGTCTCATGCTAGCCTCGAAGTAGACATGTAGGGACGTATCTACTCCTTCAAGTAGCTGAGTGTCCGCCTCAGTGAAGTATGCAGAAACCTATAGGCCCAGCTAGGACTAGACCTCTAATCTAGTATCACAGTGTTGAGTTCGTTTATAGTATTACAGTACAGTATCTACGGTATGGGATATGGTATGGTGAGCGGCGGGATGCTCATGGGGCGAAAGCAGTGCAGGAGGCCAGGATAGACCACTCCTCGGTGTATCCCAGTGTCCAGCAGTGCGTCTGCCTGCAATGATATTATGCAGGATGTTACACAGCGACTGATGCTGCAGTACCTTATTGACTAGAATCACTCACAACAAAATGTATCAGTCTCTTCTCACGAGTTCGGCCTCAAGTCCCTACTTGATTATTAAGTTGCTTAAATGGAATGGCCGGCGGCCCTGGTCTAACCAGCACCTCTTGGCATGAAAGTTCGACACCCAAACGCAGTATTGTTCCACGCATACGGAATCTTGTCTCCTTGGGAAGTACACACCGCTCCTAGCCAATGTGCACCTCCGCAATCAGGGAGTGATCCGAGACCTATCAGATGAGTTGCCACTTACACCCTCGATTCAATCAACTACTGAGCAGCGGAGCTGGGCTATCGGCCTGAATCAGTCTTGTTATAGTAGCTTCTCCTAACCCTGCCACTGCGACGCGGACAATGGTGACAGGCATTGGATCCACCACCAACCCTTGGTAGACAAGTCCCGTTGCGCTTCGCGACACACAGGGTGGGCGCGAGCATGCAAGATACTTCCTTGCCAGATCTTTACTATGAACGGCTAACCGTCGGCCCTTCTGATGGAAACCCCCCTTTGCCTACCGATGGCGGGGTCCGGGGGAAATAAATGACACAACCTGGACTTAGAAGATGAAAGCCATCTCCTATATTCTACAAGTCAAAGTTACAGTGTACAGTCAAATAAGCGAAAACAAGAGGGGACAAGTGAGTGGGAACAAGCACAGTAATTCTGGTTGCACTGCCTTTTATAGTGATGGTGATCCTGGTGTGCGGATCTTCATTGGTGCACCTTTCTCTTGGGATCGTGTGCATGCCAGTGCCGGATGCATGTGCATCAGGTGCTCCTCCCATTCGAGGGTGCGAGGCGCAGGGTGATGATCTTCTGGCTTCTGGTCCTGCAGCTTCTGGCGGGGCCCACGTAGAGTCATCTCTGGCGTTGGTCAAAGACCGATAGGGGGCGCCACTGCCAGTTGGCAGTGTTGTTGCCTAAGTGGTCGGAGGTTGCGAGACCTCGACCTCACACTTTCCGTTTATTCAAGCAGGTTCACTATGTCTCAGTTATGATTATCATAACAGTAGCAACACTGGCACAAACTGCTTTGTCTGTTTCCATGTCCGTGGGAGCTGGTTCCAGGAGTGCAGATGCCAGCATTGTCTTTGACCTGGCGGCCTTTTGCCTCCAGGGAGCCATCACCGGAATTGATGCCAGAAGTTCTGACATATTTTTTTGGCCAATAGATGGCAGCAGCAAAGGGGGCTGGCTTTTCAGGCAAGAGGCCCTTGCCTCCCCTCACCCTACTGGACTTACCCTCTGCTGCCTCTGCCAGTCTGGGTACGTTTATTGGAGATGGTTCGGCTACGTCTACAGGATGTCTACCGGAGAGCATGTCAGCATTTTGGTCAGTGATTTTCACCCAGTTTGGCAGCTTCTGACAGCCACCAGAGCTGAAATTTACTTTCACAATAAATTTACTACAGTGGCTTACTACATAAATTTCAAATCAAGTTCGGCATAGGCAAACACAAATATTTTTCAAAAGTATTTGACTACATCTTCATCTTCTGACCCCATGCAACAAACCCCAGCTGCCATCAGTGAATTTCCAAAGTTGACCCCTTTTCGACCTACCATAATTCATATCTTTGTGGCTGTCTTTTTTGTAACTCAGTGAACAGATATGAGTTCGTGAGAACGCACAGTGCAGCCACTGCGCTTCTTCTAATGTTCTACTTGAGGAGATAACGAATCATGACTTGTCAATACAAGTATTGACTTCAAGGGCCAGTTCAAGTGGGTTAGGATGACCGTCAGTGCTCATATTGGATAGTCAGCAGGGTCAAGGAGATGACCGAGAGACCAAGAAGATGGTTCCAACCTGTTGAAGTTGGACAAATTGCTGTTATGCTAGAGTGTGATCGAGGATGAAGAAACTTGTTTGGAAACTTGTTTGAACAATGTGACAGCTGTGCTGCGGCAGTTGAAGATGCACTTCACCAGCTTTGGACGAAGCAAGGAGTCCTGCAGCAATGTACAATCAAAATCAGATAATGCCATGCACAGCGTCTCTCCATCAGTCGCTGATATTCCAATACGTAGTGAAGAATCATCTCGTCGCCCATGAGCAAGGTCGCAATCCAATGGCTCAGGTCAGGGTTCGTATAATTGCAACTGCAGTCAACAGAGGTCTGTCGGATGCATGTGCTGCAATGCGAGATATCATGGTGCGACAGCAAATGTTACAACTCTTCGACCAAGAGTTGTAGCAGTTAACTTTGACTTGCTGTCCGATTGAATTTTTGTTTCCCAATTGACTCGTTTTGACTGTCCTCTCTGAGGATCAGAATGGATTTGCCAATACGGGTATGGACGTTTTTCGCGTACTGACGGCAACACATCAATGGAAAGGAAATATTATGGCACTCAAGGTCTATGAATCAGGATTGACTTAGAAAGCTATTTTAAGCCATTTTTGGAGCGCTTTCCCCCTCCCTCCAAGTAGTGAAAGTGATAGATAGAGTTCTCATGTCCTCTGCAGTAGACGCCGGCTCTGTTGCACCCATGTCTGCTACCATCCCTCTTGTAGGGCCAATTTGTTCTAGTATCCAGTCAAAACAGCTTTTTTGCAGTGGAACCCGTCTGTAGCGACAGTTTCAGTATTTCCCGAGGGTGGCACTCGAAGCAGGTCTACTGTATAACCAGCTTACTCTACGTGTGACACTGTGGCGAGCAATTCATGTTTTACATAGCAGAGAAAAAGTCTGTCGGCATAAGGATACAAATGTCTCCTTTAGCGTGTTCCCTCTGTTTTACCAAAACGTGACATTCCTGTGCTTTTCTTAAAAGCGCAACGTGAACATTATTACTCCTATACACAATCAAGGAGGATTGAGTTACACATAACAATTGCTGAAGGACCACATCATATACTGGATGGCAGCTCCCTTCAGCCATGCAACTTGTCTTGGGACATGTAGGACAGCTTATACTTGATGACCCTATCACGCTCACCAGCATGATGATGACCAAGGGGGCAACAAGTGTAGCAACCTACTGGCAACCTTGGACAGAATGATATCACTAACGGTTGTCTTAGCACTGTAGTTGCAACCAGAGCACGATCACTTCAGCGTAGCCTCACTGTCACGGTAGCAAGTGACATTTTGATGGGCAACAAAAACCGTCATTTTTAGGGCGGATAAGCTTATTTCACGGTTGCCACCACCATCTGCAACGACACGCTCCGTCTTGCTGGCGCAAGTACTTGCCACCAGAAGGACACGAACTACAATGACAGATTTCTACCCAGTATAGTCCCATTGATAGAGGAATCTGATGCAAACCCTGAACGGGGAGTTGCACCTAGTGTCAGAGCTCGATCGGTTGTCCTGCACAACAGACAGAGGCAGAAGCTGCTTGCTGCCACGAAAAGAAAGTTTGAAATTTCTCCACATTTCCAGTCACTTCTACAGGGACGTATGGATCACTGGGCATGAGGACCGGTCGCACGCTTGAGATGATCATTTTCTTAAGTATCGATGGAACCCGTGTACGTTTTCTCAGATTGATCAGACGCTAACGACAATTAATTTTGCCATCAAATCCGTTTTACACTGCATGACACACACGAAGACTGAGCTTGCGTTTCACTTCGTATATTTTGATTCGTCTGATTCTTCAGGGAAAGCACATGAGAAGTCCATGCTAAAAATTAATGTGCGGCGCGAAGTCATAGAACTACATCAGAGTAAACTTTTCTGTGTAGATTTCATTTTCTGATAGTCTCTCTCTTGTTCTTTGCGCTTCTAGTGTAGCAACGTTAGTAGTAGTAGCAGTAGGGTCACTACGTCAACGGTATTTCCAAGCTCCCGCGCACTGTGGGTGCAATGACCAGGCACTGTCGGCTAAAGCTGGAAGCTTCGCACTCCGACAAATACACTGGAGCTGATGCAGTGCAATCCACTCAGAAATGCGGTAATCCTCCACCACACAATCCTATGCCAAGAGTGTCTGGCCAACTAATATTCGTCTACAAAAGAGCATCATTTTGCTAAGAACTTTCCTTCTTCTTAAGCCTCCTCCTGTTGAGGGTCTCCCTCTGGCAAAGACAAATGATCCAGGGGAGAACATGAACGTAATTGTAGCAACTGAGAAATGAGTCAGGGCCATAATTCGCGTAAAGCCACCGGATGATGGAGGATCATTTTTTCGACATGGTTGGAGGACAAAAAAGGATGCAAATTTACTGTGCACGCAAGGGGTGGGGAAGGCTGAAAGCAACTGCAAGAAGCCGGATTTAGCCTTTCTCTCCGCACGTACATACGTACAGGCCAACCTCGGACTCTAGCCAGTGTTTACTTATGCTCTGCTTATAGCAGAGGCCGAGCAACCGAGTAACAATTTAAGGAAGGCAACCAGGAAAAGTAGTTTTATTTCGAAATGACCTCCGTTATTGGCAACCGTTTTCTCAATACGGTCCCCAACAGGCCCAAGACCCAACAGGCACAAAACCCAACAGGCACAAAATGTGGCGATCTCCTTTTCGTGAGGCCTCCGTCCTCTCGATTATTTGTTTGGAAAGCTAACACAGCTCTTCAGATTTGCCACTTTCACTCATGCAACGTCTTCAGATTATGGAAAACAACCTTGGGAATGCCCGAGGCAAGAGGCGCCTGCCCCACCCGATACCACACAATGGAACCTCGCTACGAGAATCACCCTTGAAGGGGTTCCTTTGAGACGCTTTACAAGGAAGTTGAAGCTCCTACACAGTAGTAGTAGGAACCCTACTGCTGCTGCTCGACCGTAGTATACAGTACAGGCCGTAAGTAATTGCGTCGAGTATGACGGCACTTACGGACAGGACAGATGTGTGTTCTATTCATAGCACTTCAATGGCACCTTTTGCATACGCATCAGCTTATACGAAGGTTATTCCCATAGAGAGGGAGCTATGCTACATGAGCAGCTTTATCCTTGCACCCACGTAGGTTATTCCTATCAAGAGGTTCCACTGTAGCACTACGAGCAGGACGACCGCATGACCGAGTCGGTGCTGGAACTTGAGCTTGGCGTGTGCCAAGAGAAGTCGCTAACGAAGCTCGTGTGTGCTGAAGAAATCATGCATTTTTAATGCACCCTTTCTACGCGCCCGCGCACAGAAGCCGAGAGCGCCGCCGCCGTAGATCTCTGACTCAAGATCTATTTCTGGGGCCCGCAGGAGGAACCTAATTGCTTTGTCAAACGTCTTGAAGAGCGGCGAGTCAAACACGAGGAGGTTGCAAATCAAAACATTAAAAAAAAACCCTGGACATCCTCAAATGAGCAGAACGTTTTCCTCCTGACTTGAAGGCATCGTTATCGAAAAATGAAAAAGTTTTTTAGTAGCCTCAAACTTTTTCTTAAGAAAGAGTGGAGTTTTTGCGCTACAGCTGCAGCTGGCACCCTGAGTCGATAGTCCCTCGAAGAGTGGGCATTGTTGTTGAAGGAAGGTAGCGAGGATGTGTGATGAACATATGCTTTTACTCACGAACGCTTCAAAGGCAGTTCACCTCACTCCCCGTGTGGAATCGATGATTGGATTTGGCACCGCCTCACGTTCCCCCGCAACCCTTCCTCCCCCCTCCCCCTCCAACCCCCCTTTTAGTCAAAAAGTATCCCGATTTCGCTCCTAAGTGACGGCTGACGTCTCTGTTGATGATAGCTCAAGATTAGATTTTTTTTCCCTCCAATGAGCGCTTCTTCTTCTGTTGCTGCATCTGCAGCAATGAAGCACTAACGTGGCTGCCCTTGGTGGTGTTGGTTGTTTAGCCATGATGTCTGCACACTCCAGGCAATTCTTCATGCTTATCCAAGTGAGATTTAGGCAAGAGAGGTGGTTTGGGTTCGAAAGCTCGGTTCGACAATCTTGCACCAGAACAGGCCTACAAACTGGACCTGAAGAGAGAGGACAGAGTGCAGACAAAGGTCCCACCGCCTGCTGGCGCTTGTTTACCTACTCGCGCCATTTAAAACATGCCCGAGGAAAAAGCAAGCACACACATTAGCAATACCATAGGGAGGCACGGGGAAAGGAGAAACCTCTCTCTCCTCCCCTAATTTGCATCTCGTTTAAGACTCAGATGAGGATTTATAGGATGCCCTTTTACGCATTACGGGGGCAAGAAGAAAGGAAACTGACGCATGCAGACGAGCCTGAACAAGAAGCACGACTTGAAGTTGTAATGATGATGTGAACCGCAGGCTCTGGTGGCCAGAGGTTTCATGTCATTCTTGGCAGGACATGGGAAAAGCTTTTTCTCTTCTGAGGGACGCAGTCCAATGTCTTACGTGGCTTCTTCCACAAAACACAGGAGACGCCACTTGTGTCAGAGTTACTTCAGCCAGGCAGCTGAATATTGTCAGAAATTGAATTTTATTCAGTCGTTTATTCGCCGACCAGTGCACGTTGATTGTATACACGAATCACAGATTCTTCATATCAGTATCAACGACAGGCATGAAAGAAGAGGCTCGAGGAATGTACGTGCATTCCTTGCACACTTCTCTCCCACGATCCTTAGTGCAAATCAACCCTATTTAACACGGGTGTGCGTGGCAGTGACACTACTGTCGGAAAAACAGCTACCATTCTGGTTTGGTACATATGCCCTGACTTTTTTTTAAACATGCATTCTTGTGAATTAATTAAAAAGAATGCAGAAATCATGCCAATAGTCACCCTGATCAGACCCACTTACAAGTAGGTCTGTTGCAGTGAAAATGTTGATTGATTTGCCAGCCTAATCTTATTGTTGTGTTTTCAAAAATAACATCTTCAAATCTTAGTCAAAAGAGATCAGGTCTGTATTTGCATGAAGATGGCTGCCCCATTACCGCAAAAAAAATTCAAGCTCTTCAAGGTGCTTCTAGTCATGTGAGTATTAGATATGAATAAGTGGAGGCTTATTGCTTTGTTTCAGGCATCTTAAATGCATAAAAAATGTGAGAAACACTCTTCCTGATCTCTATGTCATTGCTAACAAGCCAGCGAGAAATAGATTTAGTGCAAAAATTCAAGTGTCAAAGATGTGATACACACACACACACACGCACACACACACACACCGTGTCTTAAGCGATGGAAATCTTCCGTGTCAGATAGGGTTAAGTGAAGAGAGGTGTTTGAAGCAGAACTTTGGACTAGTTCAAACTTCTCAACTTCGAAACAGAGGCTGAACAGTTCCTGGTGCAGTCTCTGTCGACTCTGGAAAAATCGTGCAGAACGCGGAATGTAAATCAATATGTAAGTGCTGTACATATAGAGTAAGTTGTGAATGACATGAGGCCTCTGTAGTAGATTTGGAGGTGGCAGTGATTTTGTTTAGAGTTGTAGCTAAAGGTGAACAGGTGAAGTGTTGAAACATTAAGAAAAAACATCTCCTCCTTCACCAGTATGCGGACAGACGTGATGATCATATCTGATTCTGAATGAATGACCCTCGTCGTCCTGTACGTTCGGGCTGCACACGTTCACGCCAAGTCGCATATAAAACGAGTCTTTTTCAAGTCAAATCGGGCTACATCACCAGCCCGCTTAGACCTCCATTTCCGCGTCTGCCTCAGCTAATAAGGGTGGTGATACAAGCGGCGCCTGCTGTACACCATGAGACAATCAACTCATTCTTACACCTCGGCGTTCGTACCTTAAAGACTAGTGATGACACGAGTCCTGTTGATATTGACCAAAAGGGCTCGCGGCTCATGAATGGCAACCCTTGTGACTCGTGACTGCATTGCAGCCCTCGGAGCGAAAGCTATGAGGGAGATGGAGAAATGAACAAGAGATTCTTCCTTTGTTGCTAGTTCGGTCCGCAGCAACGCATCCTCTTCGCAATCCTTCGATACTGCTGAGTCCCTGTCAATTTTTTCAAGGGCAAAGGCACTCCTGCCTCTCCTCCTCCTCCTTCTCCTGCTCGTCGTCGTCGTCTTCGTTCTCGTTTTTCTTCTACGTGCATCTTCCTGCTGCTCAAGCAAGTTGAGGTCGGGAGGTCCTTTTGCAGTGGAACCCATAAGAGATCGTTTTGTAAGTTTTTCCCTCCCCCTCCTAGTGCGCGTGTGTGTTAGAAAGTTCCACATACCTCGTCGGCCAAGGTACTGTAGAACACGATATCGTAAACGGTGACGAAAATGGATATAAAACATGTGCAACACCCACTCAGATGTGCAGATGTAAGAGTCGTAAATGTAATACAGAGGCAGACTCTGCCTGACATCTTTCTGGTGCATTTGTTCCCAGCCCAGGGTTAGTTTGTTTGTTTGTTACTGGGGAATACTGCAGGGGATTAATGTCCACACAGTAACTGGAGTAACCCTGGGTTGCGTCTTTTCCTGCCCTGGTTAGTGGCAAACATCTAAGCACTTAGCAGACTGTAGCACCTGGTGTGGCAAGTCCACCAGTGTGCTTAACTTTCTCTGCCCTCCTTTCCAAGGCCTTGCCAATGCTGCCTGCTTATGTGAGCCTGGCATGACCATAGAGGTCTGGAGGATGCTTACTAAGCTGGAGGCCTCGTACAAAGCTCACACACTCCAAGGCAAGTGCAGGGCACTTGCATGCAAGGTGTAGAAGCTCCTCACATTCTTTGCCACAGAATCTACAGATCTGTTCAGAGAGATGTCCTACTATATGATGATGATAGTTGAGGTAGTGATGGCCAGTGATGACCTGAAGAACAATGCTGAGAGTAGGACAATCTAGGTGAACAGCAGCATTGCCTATGCTGCTGAAAATATCTATCCAGTATTTAGTCTGACAACAGATGGTAAGGTGCTTCAAGTGCTCCTTCCATCTGTTGTGGAAAAGGTCTTTGATTTTCCTCTTCCTGTTTGAATGGTCATTGTCTGGGTCCAACTGCTCCAGGAGCTTGTTGCTCCAGAAAAGGTGATCCCAGAGATGGCTGTGCCCAATGCCATCCCATCTGCTCTGGTTTCGGCCCTGAACCCTAAATGCCACCTGAGCTGCCATGCACTGGGCATACAGATCAAACAGTATCACATCCAGGACAGCCTCCAGGCCAGCAGTGGGAGTGGAGCAACATACATGCAAACCCAGCCTTAGAACTCTGTCCAAGTGCTTCTTATAATTTGAGGCCTTGTTTGCCCAAATTATGGCCCTGTACATAATTTTCAGTCTGACAATGCCTGTGAGAATCCATCTTGTAAGAAATGGGTTGGGGCCCGACAGCTCTCCCACTGAGGTTTTAAAGCAACTTAAGAGCTTTCTTGCTTTGTCTCTGATATGTGGACCAAAGGTCAATTTACTGTCAAGTCAAAATGCCAGTGTCAGAGAATACAAGGTCTTAGTTCCCTGTATGTAGGCATGGAAGATCTGAAACCCTTAATGTCTTGTGAGTAAAGACAACTACTTCAGTTTTGTCAACCCTGAACTCGAGGCCATTCTCTTGTCCAAACTCCAGAGCTCTAGAGATGGCCCCCTGTCCCCATTCAATGAGGGTATATATGTTGGGGCCTTGAAGGACAATAGCTGCATCATCAGTCAAGCCCTTAACATGGGCGGGCCCAGAGCTGAATCTGTCCAACAAGCCATTGAATGCCAGATTCCACACCAAGGGAGACAAGATGGCTCCCTGAGAAGTATCCCATGTCAGAGACTGAGTTGTGGAGATTCCCTTAAATTTGACTGGTACCGATCAAAGGCAGAGATAGTGCAAATACCATCTGACCATATAAAGGGGTAGGTGTTTGGCACTGTAGCATCTCGCCCGGGAGCACTATGGGTGCGTTTCCCTACGCGCCTTTCTCCGGAGTCAGGACCGGTACTCTTAAGTAAGACACCATTATGCCAAACTGGAGCCATGACTTTATTCTCGTTCACACAAAATAATGAAGATGTGTTCTCCTCAAACTCCCAAGAGCAACTGCCTCTCTTGTCCTTCTCCCTTGGGTCGGCCAGCCCCGCTGCTGCCGTACCCAGTCAGCCGCTCCTCTGTCCGAGGGGAG